>Ga0247735_1001061_pt1 | contig 10802 bp, 9 predicted proteins | sample UWRJL178409R2_FD_180934 | JGI IMG/M metagenome (GOLD analysis project Ga0247735, IMG submission 180934) | Plant litter microbial communities from Arlington Agricultural Research Station in Wisconsin, United States - UWRJ-L178-409R-2 | ecosystem: Environmental > Terrestrial > Plant litter >...
GCACCCGGTCAAAACCGATAAACATTTCTCCGGAAAGAGTGGAAAGAGTCATAACGAGTCTCCCTTTCTGTTGGTGGGTCGGATGCGGCGAAGTCCCGGTGGGGTGTTACGCCACGGTTTTCACCAGCGCCATGAGTTCGGCGAGTTCGGATTCAGTGAGGTCCTGCAGGGGTGGCCGCACGGGCCCGGCGGGACGACCCACGGCGGTCAGGCCCGCCTTCACGATCGAGACTGCGTAGCCTTTTTGGCGATCGCGAATCTCCAGGTAGGGCAGCACGAAGTCGCGCAGCCGCGAGTAGACGCCCTCCTTGTCCTGCGCTCGCACGGCTTTGTAGAAGTCGAGGGCGAAGTTCGGCAAGAAGTTGAACAGGGCGGAGGAGTAGGTTGTCACGCCGAGCTGCAGGTAGGGAAGGGCGAAGGTTTCCGCGGTGGGCAGCCCACCGATGTAGGCGAACCGGTCGCCGAGTTTCGCGTAGATCCTGGTCATCAGTTCGATGTCGCCGAGGCCGTCTTTGAAACCGACCAGGTTGGGGCAGCTGTCTGCCAGGCGGGCGAGGGCGTCTTCGCGGATGATGGCGTTCCCGCGGTTGTAGTAGATGACGCCGAGCTTTGTTGCCCGGCATACCGCCTGCACGTGGGCGACGAGGCCGTCCTGGGATGCCTCGGTGAGGTAGGGCGGAAACAACAGGATCCCCGAGGCGCCGGCCGCTTCTGCGGTGCGGGCATGCTCGATCGCGTTGACGGTCCCGAGGCCCGTCGGGGCGAGGACGGGCACCCGTCCGTCGACTTCGGCGACCGCCGCGCGCACCACCCGGTCGACCTCATCGTGGGAGAGGGAGAAAAATTCCCCGGTCCCCCCGGCGGCGAACAGCCCGGCGACGTTGTACTCGCTCAGCCAGCCGACATGCTCGCGATAGGCGGTTTCGTTGAAGCTCAGGTCAGCATTGAAATGCGTGACCGGGAAAGAGAGGAGACCGGTGCCCAGTTGCCTGGCAAGGTCGTCCGGAGCGAAGTTGACCACGGTGTCCCATCCTTCCTCCGTCCACTGCATCGTGGACGAGGGTCCCGCCGGCACGCATCGGCCGGCTGGCTTCAGCGTAGGCAAGACCATCGATGCATGTCCAAGTGCAGTTAGGCATAGATCGATGCGCTGGAGGTATCACCGCCCGGATCTGTTTCCTCGGGGATGCTGAGCGGGACGAGCAGGGCAAGGACCCGCTGCAGCGCCGGGTTGCTGGTATCCCGGCGCCAGGTTGCGAACAGCTCGACCCTCTCGGCACCGTGGTTTTTGATGGGCCGAAACACCACGCCGGCGATGGTCGACCGCTGCGCCGATGACGGCACCACCGCCACACCACGCCCGGCAGCCACCAGCCACATCATGCTGTGCACCTGCACCACCCGTTGGATGGACCGGGGGTTCACCCCGTTGAGCACGGCGGTCACGAGGTTGTCGAAGTACCAGGCACCCTCGCGGTCGTACATAATCATGTCGGTCTCGCCGAAGTCGCGCACGTCGATCGGGCCGGCCCCGTGTGCGAGGGGATGCTGCGCGGGAAAGGCTGCCAACAGCGGTTCCCGGTGCAGCAGCACGGAGCTGAACGCACGGTCGGTTGGTGGCTGTCGCATCAGTGCGAGGTCGAGCGTGCCCTGCGTGAGGGCATCGGACTGGGCGTTGCTGACCAGTTCGTGCAGCACAACCTCGACCTCGGGAAGGGCCCCGGACAATTGTTCTAGCAGTGGTCCGAGGGTGCTTACCGCCGCCATCGCGGTAAACCCGATGGCCACCCGGCCGGCCAGCCCGTTCGCCATGCGTTGGGCAGACAGCGGGGCGGCCTCGGCGAGCGCGACCAGTCGCCTGGCCTCGTACAGGAAGACCGACCCGGCCGGGGTCAGCTCCACCCCACGGTTGCTCCGGTTGAGGAGGGTGACCCCCATCGACCGTTCCAGTTTCTGGATTTGGCGGCTGAGGGGCGGCTGGGTCATTTTGAGGCGTTCAGCAGCCCGGCCGAAGTGCAGCTCCTCGGCCACCACAACGAACCCGCGAACCTGCTCCAGGGTGAACATGATGCATTCAGGGTATCGCGCTATGCCGGATTGGGCTTAGACAGGCATAACCGGGATGTTTAGCATTCAGGGAAAGCCAGAACGTGCATTTTCTGGCCGCTGTGCCTGCCTATCGACCGGCACTGCCGGTTACGGATTCAATTCAAGGGAGAATTACCGTGAACACGCGCACCAGAAAACTCACGCAGCGACTGACCGGGGCCCTCGCGCTGACCGCGAGCTTCGCCCTCCTCGCCGGATGCTCCGGGGTGAAGACCGGCGCAAGCGGAACCGGGGACAACGACACTTTCCCCACAACAGCGGTCGAATTCGTGGTGGGCGCCTCGGCTGGTGGAAGCACCGACCTGCTCGCCCGGGCGCTCGCCAAAGAATTGGAAGGCGCGTTCGACCAGACGGTTTCCGTGCTGAACCTTCCCGGAGCCAACGGCGCGGTCGCCGCGGGCGACGTGCTCAACGGCACCCCGGACGGCCATCGCATGATGCTGGTCTCCGGGTCCCTGATCACCATCACCCCGTTGTTCGTCGACGAGTCCGAGGCACTCACCGTTGACGACATGCGTGTGGTCACCGGGGTCGGCCGCGAGGACTACGTGCTCGTCGCCAACAAGGACAGTGGTATCACCTCGATCGACGACATCGTCTCCGCCGGGCGCAACATCAACTACGCCACCGCCGGGGTCGGCACCGGCGGACAGCTCTCGCAGGCGCTGCTCTACAACGAACTCGGCATCGCCGCCACCGACGTGCCGTTCGAGGGTGGTGCCCCCGCGGTCACGGCGCTGCTCGGCAACCAGGTCGACGTCGCCTCCGTGCAGGTACTCGAGGCCATGCCGCACATCAAATCCGGGGCGTTTGTGCCGATCGCGATCTTCGGTGAGGAGCGCAGCGAGTTCCTGCCCGACGTACCTACCGCCGTTGAAGACGGGCACGACGTTGTCGTGACCCAGTCCCGCTTTGTGCTGGTGCCGAAGGAGACCCCGGACGAGACGGTTGAGGCCATCGCCGACGGTTTCGCCACCGCGTTCGAGAGCGAGGACTACCAGGGATTCCTGGAGCAGAGCTTTATCACCCCGGATGAGACCGACGGCGAGACGGCCGTCGCCAACCTCGAGGATGACCGCCAGCGCTACGCCGACGCGGCAGAGGCCGCGGGGCTTCTCGACTAGGGCGGGGCACCGGCCGTGAAAATCTCGACAAACAGTGAGGCAAACCCCCTCGTCGCCGACCTTGATCTCGACGAGGAGAACGTTCCCCTCGAGGAGGAAACGGCGCCGCCGGCCGGGCCCCTCGCGAACGTGCTTTGTGCCATCGCCCCACTGGCGATCGGTGTTGCCGGCACTGTTGGTGCTGTGGAGCTCGGCCTTGGATCCCCCGTGGATCCGGGGCCGGGCCTCTGGCCGATGATTATCTGCCTGGTCACGATCATCGTCTCGGTCGCCCTGTTGATTGGCGGCAAACGATTCCACGATGCGGAGAAGATGACCCGCGGCTCGGTCACCGTTGGTATCGGAGTGCTGACCCTCATCGCCCTTGTGGTCGCCCTGCCGATCATCGGCTTCGAAATTCCCTCGCTGGTGCTGGTGTTCGTCTGGCTGCGTTTCCTCGGCCGGGAATCCTGGCTCCTGTCCGGCATCACCTCGGTGGTGGTGACGGTGGTTTTCTACTTCCTATTCATCGTTGGACTCGGCATCCCCCTGCCCCGCCTGTTCTAGACCCACCCCGATCTCGACAGAGAGATTTACCCATGGACTACTTCGCGCCGTTCCTGCAGGGCTTCGCCGTTGTGCTTGAGCCGATGAACCTGCTGTACTGCCTGATCGGTGTGGTGATCGGGATGCTCATCGGTGTGCTGCCCGGCCTCGGGCCGGTCGCCACCATCTCGATCCTTCTCCCGTTGACCTACAGCATCGACCCGATCGCCGCCGTGATTATGCTGGCCGGGATCTTCTATGGCGCACAGTACGGCGGAACCATCACCTCGGTGCTGCTGAGGCTTCCGGGCGAAGCATCCTCGGTCGTCACCGTTTTCGACGGGTATGCGATGGCCAAAAAGGGCAAGGCGGGCACCGCGCTCGGCATTGCGGCGATCGGCTCATTTTTCGGCGGCACCGCCTCGATTGTGGCGATGAGCCTGGTTGCCCCGCTGGTGGCCGGTGTCGCGCTGAGCTTCGGCCCACCGGAATATGCCATGCTCGCGCTGCTCGGCATCCTGCTTGTATCCACCATCGGCAACGGTGGGGCACTGAAAAGCATCATCGCGGCGACCCTCGGACTGCTGCTGGCGACAGTTGGCCGGGACACCTTCACGGGCACCACCCGCTTCACCTTCGACAGCCTGGAGCTCGCGGACGGTATCGACTTTGTGCCGATCGCGATGGGCTTGTTCGGCCTCGGCGAGATCCTCTACAGCCTCGACCAGCGGCACCGCCGCATCGACACCCCCATCGCGGTGGGCAACGCCTGGCCGTCGCGCGGGGACATTAAGCAGGCCAGCGGTGCGATCGGCCGCGGCTCCGTTATCGGTTTTGTGCTCGGTGTGCTTCCCGGCGGCGGCGCGACGCTGTCGTCGCTTGTCGCCTACGCGACGGAGAAGCGGCGCTCGAAGACGCCGGAGCGTTTTGGCCACGGCGCCATCGAGGGTGTTGCCGGCCCGGAGACTGCGAACAACGCGGCGGCGACCTCCTCGTTCATCCCGCTGTTGACCCTCGGGATCCCGGCCAACGCCACGATGGCGATCATCTTCGGGGCGCTTCTACTGCAGGGCATCATCCCGGGGCCCACCCTGATCATCGAACATCCCGACCTGTTCTGGGGTGTGGTGAACTCGATGTACATCGGCAACATCCTGCTGCTGATCCTCAGCATCCCGCTGGTGGGGGTGTTTGTGAAGATCCTGCGGGTGCGCCCCGCGATCCTCGCGCCGATCACCGTTCTGATCACCCTGCTCGGCGTGTACACGGTGCAGAACAGCATCTTCGACATGTTCCTTGTCATCGTGTTCGGGGTGCTCGGCTACCTGATGAAGAAGTTCGGCTTCGAACCGGGCCCGCTCGCGCTTGCGTTTGTGCTCGGCAGCCTGCTGGAGACCTCGGTGCGCCAGTCGCTGCGCATCTTCCAGGGCGACCCGACCGGTTTTGTCACCCGTCCGATCTCGGGGACGATTGTGGGAATCATCGTGCTGCTGATTGTGGCGCTCCCGCTGCTGAACATGATCCGCAAGCGCCGCGCCGCGCGCACGGAACGCCTCGCCTCCGAGCGCCGGGCCACCATGGCCGCCGAGACGCGCGCCGCTGGTGCAGCATCCGAGGCCGACGGCTCTTTCCGCTCCGCCGGCAGCACGGCCGTGGCGACTCGTCTCGACAACGACCCCGCCGATCCGGTCGGCGACGATGACAACGGCGACGGCGACGGGGATGCTCCGGGCTCGAAGTCTCCGTGAGCCAGCGGGGCTACCGGGCGGCCGGCGCACACAGCGGGCTGCCGGGTGGCCTCACGCTGGGGTTACGGGTGCCCGGCGGCGCTCAGCCGCAGGCCGGAGTTGACGAGATGGCGGCGCATGGCCGCGCGGGCGGACAGCTGGTCGCCGCGTTCGATGGCCGCATGGATCTCGGCATGCTCGGTGTAGACCACGTCGAAGGTGGCGGGCTGGTGTGACAGCCGCTGCGGCGGCACCGCGAGCATCGCGTGCCCGAGGGACTGCAGCAGGTGGGGGAAGTTCCCGTTGCCCGTCGCCCAGGCGATGCGCAGGTGGAACTCGAAATCGGCGTCGACAGAATCCCCCGGGTTGTGGGCGCTGTCGAGCAGTCGCGCCAGCGAGGCGGCGATCTGTTTCAACTGGTCGGGGCTGTGCCGAAGGGCAGCGAGGCCCGCCGCCTCCACCTCGATGGCGGTGCGGAACTCGAGCAGCTCGAGGGCAGCGGCAAGCCCCTCGCCGACCGGGGTGATCAGGTCGAACGGGGATTCGCGCGGGGTGGCGAGCACAAAACTGCCCTTGCCCTGCTGGGTGCGCACAATACCGCTGGCCTGCAGGCGCGAGATGGCCTCACGCACTACGGTGCGACTGACACCGAAGCGCTGCATCAGCTCGGATTCCGCGGGCAGTTTGGCGCCGGGGCGCACCACCCCCTCCTGGATCAACTGCAGCAGGTCGGCGACCAGGCGCTCCGCCAGCGACTGCCGCGGCGCACCGGGGGGCGCCCCGGGTGATTCGACGTGTGTGCTCATCTGCTCGATTTCACATTTTTGTTGGATGCCCCTGGCTACCGCTCAAAAATCGGCGGTCACCCGTTCGGTGGCTGTAGTCCATTGTCGCGCCTGGTCGGTCAGCGTCAGGCCGAGGCCAGGGCCGGTGGGCACAACCATGGTTCCCACGGTGATCACGGCGCGCTCTTCGAACAGGGGCTCGAGCCATTCGAAGTGCTCCACCCAGACCGGCGCGGCATAGGCGGCGGCGAGATGCACGTGGATTTCCATCACGAAGTGCGGGGCGATGTCCATACCGGCGCGCGCGGTGAGCACCATGGTGTCGAGGAACGGGGTGATGCCGCCGACCCGCGGCACGTCCGGCTGCAGGATGTCGACCGCGCCGTCGCGGATATACGCCCAGTACTCGTCGACGCTTGTGAGCATCTCACCGGTGGCGATCGGGGTGTCGAAGCTGCGCGCGAGGGCCGCGTGGCCCGCGACGTCGTAGGCGTCGAGCGGCTCCTCGATCCAGGTCAGCCGAAACTCCTCGAGCGCCCGGCACACTCGCTGCGCGGTCACGCGGTCCCACTGCTGGTTCGCGTCGACCATGATCGGCACGTCAGGGCCGACGCGCTCGCGCAGCGCCTTCACCCTGGCAATGTCTGCCCGCGAATCGGGCTGGCCGACCTTGAGCTTCAGCCCCCGGATGCCGCGGGCGAGGGAACTTTCCGCGTTGTCGAGCACCTGCCCGATGGGGGTATGCAGGTAGCCGCCCGAGCTGTTGTAGACGGGAAGCGCGTCACGGTGCGAGCCGATGAGTTTCGCCAGCGACAGGTTCGCGCGGCGGGCTTTCAGATCCCAGAGCGCGGTGTCGATCGCCGCAATGGCCTGGCTCGAGACGCCGCTGCGACCCACGGATGCTCCGGCCCAGACCAGCTTCAGCGCGAGCTTCGCGATGTCGTTCGGGTCTTCACCGACCAATACCGGCGCGACCTCGACGGCATGCGAGAACTGCGCGGGGCCTCCCCCGCGGGTGGCGTAGCTGAACCCCATCCCGCTGAACCCCTGGGCCGTACGGATCTCGGCGACGAGGATCGGGATCTCCGTCATCGGTTTCTGCCGGCCGGTCAGCACCTTGGCGTCGCTGACCGGCACCGCAAGCGGAAGCGCGATGGTGGAGAGGAGGACCTCCACGATCCGGTCGCCGGACGCGTCGCCGGACGAGACGACCAGGGGTGTGGGAGCGGTGGCGCCGGGACTCTCGGTCGCCGTGGACATCAGGCGACGATGTCGTGGGTGGCGACGGTCCAGGCGCGGGCCTGCTCGCTCAGCGTGATGCCGAGGCCGTGCCTTGTGGGCACAAGCATCCGGCCGTTGGCAATTTCGATGCGCTCGTTGAACAGCGGCTCGAGCCACTCGAAGTGCTCCACCCAGGGCTCGCGGGGGTAGGCAGCAGAGAGGTGCACGTGGATTTCCATCGCGAAGTGCGGGGCGAGGCCGAGGCCGGCTTCGTCGGCGAGGGCGGCCAGGCGCAAAAAGTGGGTGATACCGCCGATGCGCGGGGCATCCGGCTGGATGATGTCGACCGAGTTGGCGCGGATCAGTTCGGCGTGCTCGCGCACGCTGGTGAGCATCTCGCCGGTGGCGATCGGGGTGTCGAGCTGCGCGGCGAGCTGCGCGTGGCCGGTGAAGTCGTAGGCGTCGAGCGGCTCTTCGATCCAGATCAGGTTGAATTGCTCGAGCTCGCGCCCCATCCGCAGGCCCGTGGTGCGGTCCCACTGCTGGTTCGCGTCGACCATCAGCGGGAAGTCCTCACCGATGCTGTCGCGCACCGCACGGACACGCTCGAGGTCGGTTTTGCCGTTCGGCTGGCCGACCTTCAGCTTGATGCCGCCGATACCGCGTTCGATCGACGCCGCGGCGTTCTCGATCAGGCCGGCGGTGGGGGTGTGCAGGAAGCCACCGGAGGTGTTGTAGCAGCGCACGGAATCGCGGTAGGCGCCGAGCAGTTTTGCCAGCGGCAGGCCGGCGCGTTTGGCTTTGAGGTCCCAGAGGGCGTTGTCGACGGCGGCGATGGCCTGGGTGGAGGCGCCGCTGCGGCCGACGGAGGCGCCGGCCCACTGCATCTTCTCCCAGAGGCGCTGGATGTCGGAGGGATCCTCGCCGATGATGACGGGTGCAACCTCGAGCAGGTGGGCGTACTGGGCGGGACCGCCGGCGCGCTTGGAGTAGCTGAACCCAATCCCCTCGACCCCATCTGCCGTGCTGATCTCGGCGAAGAGCATCGCAATCTCGGTCATCGGCTTCTGGCGGCCGGTCAGCACCTTGGCGTCGCTCACCGGAACCGCGAGCGGCAGGGTGATCGAGGAGACACGAACCCGCGTGATGCGGTCCCCGGTTGTGGTCGCGAGCTGCGGTGCCGGGGGTGTGAGAAGGGTCGAAGTGGCGTTGTCAGACATGGGGCTCCTTTGCCGTTGTGCAGCCAGCAGTGCTGCGATGTCCTCGCGTGTGTGCCGCGTAGTCATGTCATCGTACAAGTTGTTCTACTTATAGGACAAGTGCTTTTTTGCAAATACCGGCGGATGCTTCAGCCGCTGAAGTTATACAGCGTGACGCCGTCGATCGTCTGCGCTGGGTAGTTCTCGGCGACCCACTCGGCGATACTTCCCGACGTATCCTCCCCGCCGATGAAATAGTGCACCCGCCCGGTGCCGACGTATTCGATGAATTTTTCGAGCGTCGGCGACGGGTCGCTTCCGGTCATCCCACCAACCGGCATCACCGGCTGCCCCGATTCGAGTTGGTAGAGCGCCGCGGTGTCCGAGCCGATGGTCGCCGCCGGCCAGGTGTACCGCGCCGCGTGGTCCTGGAGCAGCGCGACAACCCCGGGGGCCGCCGCCGCGCTGGTGCCGGAAGCAGCGAGGGTCGGTGCGCCGAGGACACCCTGGATCGACACCACGCCGGGCCCGAGCATCACAGCGCTGAGCGCCAGCACCACGGTCGCGGTGGACAGTGCACGGCTACGGCGCGGGAGCAACAGCATCAGCGCGCCCACCAGGGAGAGGCCAAGGACCAGCGTTGCCAGCCACGGCAGTGAAACGGCCGAAGGGGCACGCGTCATCCACCCCCAGAGGCCGGCACCGGCAAGGATGCCGGCCAGTGTGGCTCGGGCCCACGCGGCATCCCGTCTTTGCCAGAGCAGGCTGGCGCCGATCGCGAAGACTGCCGCCGCAGCGGGAACCTGCGCGACCAGTGTCGAGGCCGCAGGAGTTTCACCCGCCAGGGTTCCGGCGACGGTGGTCACCAACAGGCTTCCCGCACCGAGCAGCAGGATGGCGCGGCGGATATCGCCCCGCGGTGTGCGGCCAAGCAGGACGAGTCCGATAACACCGAGCAGGAGAGCGACCGGCAGCAGCCAGGGGATTTCCGCACCGGTCACCGCCGCGACGCCGCCGAGTAGCCGACCAATGGCTCCGTCACCGAAGGTGGCCTCGAGGAAGCTGTTCGACCGGGAACCACCGATGTAGGGGCGCCACGATTCCGGGACCAGCTCCACGATCGCAACCCACCACCCGGCGGCAACAACAACGCCACAGAGGGCTCCCACCAGGTGCCAGCACCGGTCGCGCAGCATCCGGGGGGAGGCGAAAATGTAGACGCCGGCAAGCACCGGCAGTACCAGGAAGGCGTGCAGCCCGGCGGTGAGGAACCCGAATCCGACCATCACACCCGCCCAGAGCAACCAGCGGAGGGCGCCGGTCTCGATGCCGCGCACGGTGAAGTAGACCGCCAGGCACAGCAGCAGCACAAGGAGCGCGTCAGCAGCGGTGGACCGGAACACCGTCGCGGCAGCCGGGGCGAGCGCAAAAGCGGCGCCGGCGAGCACCGCGGTGCGGGCATCGAAGCCGCGCCGCACCGTGGCATAAAGCACAGCAACACTGGCGACTCCCACCAGCGCCTGGGGCAGCAGCAGGCCAGCGGGGCTGAGGCCGACACATCGGGCGAACAGCGCCATCAGCCAGAGTGCCGCCGGTGGCGAGCCGACCGTGATCGAGTTCGCGGCGTCCGCGGAACCGTACAGGAAGGCCGTCCAACTCTGCGTTCCCGCCTGGACGGCCGCGGCCGACGGCAGGTTTCCCCAGCCGGCGTCGCCGATGCCCCACAGGTACAGCACGGCGGTCATCGCGAGCAGTGCGAACAGGGCCGGCCGCTCCCAGGCCGCGCTGCCGTCCGGGCCGCGGACGACCCAGCGTGCAGCACACCGGATCCTGTCCTTCCCTGCCACGACCGCGGCACGTTGTAGCGGTGCCACGGCATACGGCACGAGGGGGTCGATCGCCGAGGTCATCCCGCAACTCAACAGCGCATTCCTATGGAGCGGCTATGACGTCGCCGGGCCCTCCCAATGAATCGTGGGAGGCCGTGCCGTTGTGCCGCGCACCCTGAGTTCCAGTTCGAGGACCGCGGGCTCCGCCGGCAGGGAAAACGTGGCGGGATTGCGCAGTTGGGCGAGCAGCAGGTCAACGGCGAGCGCTCCCGATTCCCGCAGC
>Ga0247735_1001063_pt1 | contig 10792 bp, 13 predicted proteins | sample UWRJL178409R2_FD_180934 | JGI IMG/M metagenome (GOLD analysis project Ga0247735, IMG submission 180934) | Plant litter microbial communities from Arlington Agricultural Research Station in Wisconsin, United States - UWRJ-L178-409R-2 | ecosystem: Environmental > Terrestrial > Plant litter >...
AGAAATTTATGATTTCTACATGGGGTCAGAATCCGACAGTATTAAAGATGCCCTTAAAGAATTTGACGGCGACTATGATACCGAAGAGCTTAGGCTAATGCGTATTAAATTTATTAGCGAAGTAGCTAATTAGAGTTTACAGTCGCAGTCTCAGTTTACAGAACAACAAAATCACGGTAACAGTTTAATAATTGTTACCGCGATTTTTTTAATTATTCCGGGGTGGTGAAAACTCGACTGCGAGTGAAAACTACTCTTCAAATAATTCTCCGCGATGCGGTTTCAAAGCATCCCTTACCGCTATCATATTTTCATCGGTCACAACCATATAGGCAATGGCATGCATATCGTTAAGGGTGGTAAATCCGGTTATGTTTAGGGGGAGTTTCTCTATTGCAATAAATTCTTTTAAATGAATTTCATGATGTTCAGCCGTTTTAGCTGCTGCAGGTCCGCGAAAGTCCCAGATAAGTTTTATTTTTCTCGACATAGTTTTATAGTTACAAAGCTGTAAAGGTAAAGAAGAGTCGCAAAGTAACATAGTTGCAAAGCTACAAAGTTTGAGTTGCAAAGTAACACAGTTGAAAAGCGGCAGAGGCTTATGACGAAACTACACAATAACTGAGCTTTGGAGAAGCGCCACGTCTACAGCGAGAAAAAATTGACACTGAAAATTGAGCTCCGGAGTAGCGGCATATAAAATATTAAGGATATACCACGCCTGTAGCCTTTTCTGCATACTTCCAGAGTTTTTTAGCTTCGGCTTCATCAAGCGCTAAAGGTAATAATTCAGCTTTTGCAGGATAACCGCGCAGGCCACCATCCTGGTCGGGGCCAATAAAATCAGCGCCCTTACTATCAGGGTTTACTGCGGCATGAAGTGATGGTAAGGCACCCTGCCACGGCGGCATTAGTGGCCCGTATATTTTTACCATATTATCAAATTCATCTGCACTAATATTACGGGCAAGATCAGTATGGGTAGCACCGGGGTGCGCCGCTACAGATAGTACGTTATCTCCGGCCTTTTCTATGCGGCGTTGTAGCTCGTTGGTAAAAAATAGGTTTGCTAATTTGCTTTGGGCATACTCGCGGTTAGGGTCATAGTCTTTTTCAAGTTTAAGATTGCTGTAATCTATACTGCCCAAACGATACACAAGACTGCTAACAGTTACTATTCTTGATTGTGGTGTTGCTTTTAGCAGCGGATACAAATGACCGGTAAATGCATAATGCCCCAATACATTAGTGCCAAACTGAAGTTCGAAACCCTGTGCGGTTTTAGAGGGCGGTGGTACCATAACACCTGCATTATTAATAAGCAAATCAAGTTGTGTGTGATTGCTTTTAAAAGTTTCGGCAGCATCCTTAACCGAATTGAAATCGGATAAGTCAAGATGCAAAACTTCTACACTTCCTTTTGAAGTAGTCTTTTGTATTGCGTTTGCCGCTACATTGGCTTTTTGTAAATCACGGCAGGCAAGTATAACTTTTGCCCCTTTTTCATAAAGTGCCAATGCCGTTTCATAGCCTATACCTGCATTAGCTCCTGTAACTATAACTGTTTTGCCTGATTGATCTGGTATGTTTTCTTTTGTCCACATAATATAAAATTTTATAGGGTACAAAGTTAAAATGGGAACACTAATTACAAGGTACGGGTGCGAAACCAAAAACTATACAATACAATCAATTCTCTTTCCTGAAAGCTCCCGGGGTAAGTAAAGTATGCTCCTTAAAAAATATGGAGAAATGATTAGGCTCTTCAAAACCCAGGCATCGTGCTATCTGTGCAATTGCCCAGTTAGTGGTTTTAAGCAAAACCTTTGCTTCATGAACTATGCGTTTTTTAATAAGCTGCGATGTGGTTTGCCCCGTAACCTGCTTTAGTGCTTTATTTAAATGGTTTACGTGCATGTTTAACTTTCCTGCAAAGTCAGATGGTGATTTTAAAAGTACTGTGTCTTCAATGCTTTCAATAGTAAACTGGCGTTCTAAAAGGTCGTTGAATAATATGGCAATGCGTTCGGCAGCGTTTGATGCGCTTACTGTAATGCCCATTTCCGGTTGTAACTTTTGCGCTTCATGAATTACCTCCATAAGTAGGTTGCGCAAAAAATCATATTTATATTTATAGTCACCTTGCAACTCGGCTTCCATTTTAACGAACAAGTTTTCAAACTGTTTATACTGAGTTTCATTCAACAATATCACGGCCTTATCCGGGCTACTAAAAACAGGAAAATCTTTAATGGGAGCAAAACGGTTAAATAGCGCCTCGGTAAAAACACAAACGTAACCCAGTTGTTTTTTACTAATAACCTCCCATTTGTAAGGTACGACTGGGTTGGTACATACAAGGGCGTAACCGTTTACGGCAATACTCCTGTCGGCATAATGTACAATAAAGTCGCCATTTACAAGACTTACCTTAAAGAAGCTGCGACGGCTGTAACTGGTGTGTTTTGGTTTACCATCGGTTATAAGGTCTTCTACTTTAAGTATATTAAAATGGCCCATGCCTACATTGTTCTCTATAGGATGGTTGCCGGGCAGTTGTTTGTATAAGCTATTTAAATTCAAGAAATCGGGCATACTGCAAAAGTACGAAAATCAAGTAAGGGCTTTGTCAAATTTTAGTTATAACAACTAAAAATAGCGGAATTTAATATTTGTTCGGCACAAAAGAAAAAGATGTCCTATTTTTGAAAATCAATAAACCTTTATAATGAAAATCTTCGTCGCAGCTTTATTGCTTACAACTACTATATCTTTTGCGCAGCAGCTAACATTAGACCGTGCTAACGGACTTGCCAAACTACCGCTTAAATGCCTGCAGCAGGAATACCCCAATAAATTAGGCCAAATGCTTATAGATTCTACCGAGATTGCCTCCCCTAAAACATTACATCCTGCCTTTTATGGCTGTTTCGACTGGCACTCGTCGGTGCACGGGCATTGGAGTTTAGTCTATCTGCTAAACCATTTCCCCGATTTAAATAACAGGCAGGAAATAATTAACAAGCTAAAAGTTAACCTTTCCAAGCAAAACATACAGCAGGAAGTGGCCTACATGACTAAGGCTCACGAAAAATCTTTTGAGCGTACCTACGGTTGGGCGTGGGTGCTTAAGCTTCAGTTAGAGTTAGAGAACTCAAAAGAACCTATTGCAACAGACCTCGCTACTAATTTACAGCCCCTTACCACATTGGTCATTCAGCGTTATATAGAGTTTTTGCCAAAGCTTAACTACCCGTTGCGTGTAGGTACGCACCCCAATACTGCCTTTGGAATGGTCCTGGCATGGGATTATGCCCTGCATGCAAACAACGTTGCCCTGCAAAACAGCCTGCGCGATAATGCCCTGCGCCTTTTTAAAAATGATGCCGACTGCCCTTTTACATGGGAGCCCAGCGGTACCGATTTCCTGTCGCCATGCCTTGAAGAGATCGCTATTATGCAGCGTGTTATGCCCGAAAAAGATTTCCTGAAATGGCTTAAAGATTTTGCAACGGTATTGTTTAATAAAAACTATAAGTGGGAACCCGGTAAAGTGTCAGACCGTAGCGACGGACACCTTGTGCACCTCGATGGTCTTAACTTTAGCCGTGCCTGGAACCTGTACCACCTTGCCAAACAATACCCTAAGCAACTGGGACACCTTAAAGCCCTTGCCGATGCACACCTTAACTTTTCGCTGCCTGCCATTGTAGATGGCAATTATGAAGGCGAGCACTGGCTTGCAAGTTTTGCGTTGCATGCGTTTGAGGAAAAGTAGTCAGTGTTCAGTATTCAGTGTTCAGTCGCAGTTTGCAGTAGCTTCATTTAGACTTAGTATTTAACATATACTATAAATTCATAATTTTGAATTCGGCAAGAGTTGTAGCTGCTCCCCTCTCCTTCGGAGAGGGGCCGGGGGTGAGGTTAATCAATCAAAAATAATCACTATTTTTGCGCCATGCCAAGAGAACTCCAGATACAGGTAGCACCCGAAGTAGCCGCACAGCAGGAACTGCTAACAGCGCACGTTGCCCAGCTTATGCAGGTTAAACCCGCAGACATAAACCATATTACAATTATAAAACGCTCTATAGATGCCCGCCAGAAATCGGTTAAGGTCAATCTTAAACTTGGGGTGTATTATAAAGAACAGTATGTAGAAAAAGCAACGCCGCTACCTGATTATAAGGATGTAACCAATGCGCCCGAGGTAATAATTATTGGCGCCGGCCCGGCAGGATTGTTTGCCGCTTTACAGCTTATAGAGCTTGGTATAAAACCTATAGTTTTAGAGCGTGGCAAAGATGTGCAGGAACGCCGCCGTGACCTTAAGGCCATTAACCGCGACCATATTGTAGACGAAGATTCTAATTACTGCTATGGCGAGGGTGGGGCAGGAACCTACAGCGACGGTAAGTTATATACCCGCTCTAAAAAGCGTGGCGATGTAGACCGTATCCTTCAGTTATTTGTAGCTTTCGGTGCTGCCGATGATATTCTTGTTGAAGCGCATCCGCATATTGGTACCAATAAACTGCCTAAGATAATAGCCTCCATGCGCGAAAAGATAATAGAGTTTGGCGGTCAGGTACTGTTTAATACCCGTGTAACAGATATTTTGGTTAAAAATAGCGAAGTGCAGGGCGTGGTAACCCAAAACGGCGATACTATAAATGCAAAAAAGGTAATACTGGCAACCGGCCACAGTGCACGCGATATTTTTGAATTGCTCGACCGCAAGAAAATATTTATAGAGGCAAAACCTTTTGCGCTTGGCGTTAGGGCAGAGCATCCGCAAAGCCTTATAGACAGCATACAGTACAGCTGCGATTTTAATACCGGGCGTGGCGAATTTTTACCTCCCGCGCCTTATGCAATTGTTAAGCAGGTAGGCGGCCGTGGTATGTATTCATTTTGTATGTGTCCGGGTGGGGTAATTGCACCTTGTGCCACCAGCCCCGGCGAAGTGGTTACTAACGGGTGGAGCCCCAGTAAACGCGACCAGGAAACGGCAAATTCCGGTATTGTGGTAGAGCTTAAGCTGGAAGATTTTAAACCGTTTGCCAAATTTGGTGCCCTTGCCGGAATGGAATTTCAAAAAAGTATAGAGCAGCAGGCATGGCATGTGGGGGGTGAAACCCAACGTGTTCCCGCACAGCGCATGGTAGATTTTACCCAAAGCAAAATATCGTCAGACATTCCTAAAACGTCTTACGTTCCCGGAACTACTCCCGCCGAACTGGGCAGGGTTTTCCCCGGATTCCTCACTCAAATATTGCGTGAAGGATTTACCGACTTTGGTAAATCGATGCGCGGTTACCTTACTAATGATGCTATACTTCATGCGCCCGAATCGCGTACCTCATCGCCGGTACGTATTCCCCGCGACCCTGAAACTTTAGAGCATGTGCAAATTAAAGGCCTTTACCCGTGTGGCGAAGGTGCCGGTTATGCAGGCGGAATTATATCTGCCGCTATAGATGGCGAGAAGTGTGCGCTGAAGTGTGCTGACTTGGTTTAAGAAATTTTTTATAAAAATACCCTTTATACGAAAGGTATAAAGGGTAAATGATACAGTAATTATAAAATAGGATTCTGAGATTTACTATTCAAATGCAACACCATTAATAGTTATGTTACTGCAATTTATCATAATTGATGATGAAGAATATCCATCATCATAATAAGTAGATGTAAACTGGTCCTGATAACTTTCCAGTGCACCTTTTGTAAATTTTAATTCGCGTGGTGGGTTTTTACCGTAAGTGTCTGTAATCGTGATGGTACCGTTAAAGCGGGTTTCTTTTTTAGAGAACAGCTTTAGCATTTCGTTATCTACTTTCTTTATCATTATCGCTAAAGAATAGGCACCACGCTCGTTAACTACAGTTTTGTCCTTTGTGGCAGTCTTGTCATCTGCCGGTAAAGGGGTGCTGTAATCTGCATAGCGGCTCACGCCGAAATTAACGCTTGTAAGTTCTGCGGTAATGTTTTTACCTCCATAATTTACAGTCATTACAATTTTGTTGCGTTCCTCTGTCTGTGCCATTAATGAGGTCGATAGGCACAATAAGAATAACAGGATCCCGAATTTAAAAAGTTTTTTCATGGTTGTTGGTTTTAAGTTTTTGTTAATGTGTAAGCCTTTGTGCCTTTAATGTAATTGTATGTAACGTACTTTTCAATCTCTTTTTCATTTACGTTATAAAGCGTAAGAGTATTTCCTGATATTGTATAATGATAGGGTGTGCCAGCCTCATCGTCAGGTAAAGTAAAAAGAAAAACCGCATCAAAAGGCACTGCATACTCCCCTTCGGGATCATATTGTACCTGGTACATAGTTTTGCCCTCAAGGCCGGTAACTTTACCGTCTTTTGTAAATGTAACTGTCTTGTTAGTAGCTTTGTCTATATAAGTACCTTCAAATAATATCCTGTTAAGTTCATATTCCAGGTCAGCTTTTCTGTAGACCTCTCTCTTAGTAGATTTAGTAAAGACAATTTCAAGGGTCGTAGCTGTTAGCGGGTTGAGGTAAAAGGGAGACGGTGGCATATTATCACTGTCTTCCACTTTAATATTATATGATATCCGTTTTTTAGCTGTATCGTAATGTACAGGCCACATGTAGCCGGCATCATGGGTACTGAAACCGTATAGATAATCTTCGCCATCGGCAATGCTGTCCTTTACGATAGAGAAGCCAAAAAGTGTTGTAGGGTAAGCTGGGTTATTGTATATGGCTTTATTTTTTTCTATTGCCGCAAGGTAGGGTTCAGATATCCAGGTGCCTTCTGCACGGGCTACACTTTCTTTAAGGGTTAAACCTTTATCATGCCCGGGCTCGTTCGTCTTTGATGTGGTTACGTTTGTATCACCTTTTTTTTTATCACAATTTATAAGTGATAGTACAATTAATAAAAGCAGGTAAAATTTTTTCATGTGTTGGTTGCATATTGGTTTGAGAGATTAAATTTGAACATTAATATCTATAATGTCAAAACATTTACAATTACATTAATAATTTGGTCTTTTGTTACAATAAAACTTCAGGGTCTAAAACTTGCTGCCTGCGTGTGCTTGTAGCAATTAGCACTATAATAAGTTTTGCCAACTTTCATTTTTTTTGAACGATTATTAACACGTTATCAGGAGTTTTGTGTGTATTTAGGTAGTAAATTTGTTATATAAATAAATGTTTTAGGCTTTAGGGTAATCTGAATTCTAAAATCATAAATCATAAAATATTATGGCTACAAAGAAAATTATAACTACCGAACCCTTACAATTCACAAAGGCTGACATTATAGAAAAATATATCGATTACTGCCTTATGCACGGCCACAAGCCTGCCACGGTATATAAGTTTGCTAAAGAGAACGGTTTTGATGAAGCGGACTTTTATAAATACTTCGCGTCTTTTGATACGCTGGAACGTTTCTTTTTTGTTGAAATGTTTAGCCACGCACTCGAAACTTTGGAGCCTTCGCCTACTTACAGTGAATTTACGGGTGTAGATAAGCTTTCGGCATTTTACTTTACATTCTTCGAGATCGCTACGGCAAACAGGAGTTATGTATTGTACAGCCTGGGAGATGGCGGGTCGGCGGGCAGTAACCTGCTTAAGCTAAAAGAGCTTCGCAAAGAGTTTACCGTTTATGCGCAGGCAGTATTAGATAAGCCTTTCGATATCCCGAACCAGCGTGCCGATAAATTTCAGAGTGATGCGTTGCGTGAAGCAGCATGGCTGCAGTTTTTATCCATCTTTAAATTCTGGATAAAAGACACATCGCCCGGTTTTGAAAAGACTGATATTTTTATTGAAAAATCAGTTAAGGCATCGGCAGACCTGGTGTATAACACGCCGTTAAAAAGCCTTTTCGACCTTGGGAAATTTATTTATAAAGAAAAATTTACCGCATAACAATATGAAAAGATTAGATTCTATCCCCACAAATAAGATTGACAGGGTGGCCAAACTGGTTACCACAGGTGTGAAGGTAGGGGGGAATTACCTTAAATATTACGGGAACAAAATGGTTAACCCTGAGTTAACCAAAGACACCCTGCACCAGAACAATGCTGCCGATATTTATGATGGCCTTAAAGAGCTTAAAGGTAGTGCACTTAAAGTAGCCCAGATGCTTAGTATGGAGAAGAACCTGCTGCCGCAAAGCTATGTAGAAAAGTTTTCGCTAAGCCAGTTCTCGGTTCCGCCATTATCGGCACCGCTGGTTATAAAAACATTCAGGAAATATTTTGGCACAGACCCACATGTATTGTTCGACGAGTTTAGTGCCGACTCTATAAATGCAGCGAGTATAGGCCAGGTACATAAAGCAAAAAAAGACGGTATGGAACTGGCAGTAAAAATTCAGTATCCCGGTGTTCGCGATAGTATTAGCACAGATATTGCCATTGTAAAGCCTATTGCTATAAGGATGTTTAATCTGCAGGGTACATCTGACGAGTATTTTCAGGAAATTGAGGATAAGCTTACCGAAGAGACGGATTATACCCTGGAATTGCAGCAAAGCGAGTTTGTGCGCGAAGCCTGCGAGGGTATAGAGAACCTAAGGTTTCCGCATTACTATCCGGAGCTATCCTGCGAAAAGATCATCACAATGGACTGGATGAATGGCATTCACCTGTCAGAATATTGTAAGGAAACGCACAGTCAGGAAGAACGCGATAAAATTGGGCAGGCACTGTTTAACTTTTACATGTTCCAGATACATAAACTTAAGTATTTTCATGCCGATCCGCATCCCGGTAACTTCCTTGTAGATAAGGATGCTAACTTAATTGCGATTGATTTTGGCTGCATGAAAAAAATACCCGATTCGTTTTACATTCCGTATTTCGAACTTATAGAAAAAGGCACGTTAGACAATGAAACGCTTTTCAGGGAAAAATTAACCGAGCTCGAAGTACTTAAGGAAAACGACAGCCCTGCTGATGCCGACTTTTTTGCTGTCTTGTTTAAAGATTTGCTTACAGTTTTTACAAGGCCATACCAAAGCGAAACGTTCGACTTTTCGGATAAAAGCTTTACCGATGCTATTGCGGCACTAAGCGAAAAGTTTGCCAACGATAAAACGCTTCGCAAAATGAACGGTAACCGTGGCTCTAAACACTTTATATATGTAAACCGCATGTTCTTTGGGCTTTACAGCCTACTTGCTGACCTGGGTTCTATCATAAAAATAAACGATTATGAAAAGTACCACTTACAAGGGCAACAAGAGCTATCTGCCGTGTAAGCACTGCGCCACCTGCGGCAGAGAATTTACCTGGCGCAAAAAGTGGGAGAAAAACTGGGATGAGGTAAAATATTGCAGCGATAGTTGCAGGAAATCTAAATTAAAGAAAGGGGAATGATGCTGTATCGTTCCCCTATTTTTATTTTTTTCTATAGTAGTCAAACGTATTGATCCATTTTTCAATTTCCGCTTTTTGAACTTCATCTGCATAAGAATAGATAAGCCCAATTGCAAAACCGTCTTTTATAGTAGCAAGGTAAGTTTGTTGTACTTCTATACCATTAAAAGTAGCAGAAACATGCATGGTGTAAAATTCCCACCCGTTAATCATCTTCTTCTCAAATACCTCATCTATATGGTCATATTTCATTTCGCCAGCCATCATAATTTTACGAGTTTGGGTAAGGTATTTATCGCCCGATGTAATATTAGGTGCCTTTTTAAGATTTTCGGCTACCATCATAATACTGGAGTTAAACTCATTTGTATTTGTTCCCGGCTTCACTTTAAAAACGGTTAAAAGGTTTGCGGTATTTATTTCGCTGGCTTTTAAAGCTGCTTTCATCTTTTTGTTATCTCCGGCAACCATGTCCTTGCCTTCTTCCATTATTGCGTCCGATTCTTTTTGGCTTTGCACATCCCAGTCTTTTGGAATATTCATCTTAATGTCAAAAAACTTATTTGTATAGCGCCCGTTGCTTGCGGTACCATATTCAAAACCCTGTTCTTCTGTAATAGGTTTGTTGTTACAGCTTATTAGGGTTATAGCTATAAGTAATGTAAATAATTTAAAATGGTTTTTCATAATAATGTTGGTTTGCGTAAATGTATTTAATAATAATGTTAGGAACTTCATAAAATATGCATCGCATAAAAAAGGTAACATCATTTTAAGATTGTATTTATATGAGGGTAAAGTATTGCTAACATTAAGTTAAGACGCTTATTTTCGCAAAGTTTTTCTTATTTTTGAAAGCTATTTGCAATTATGGAAGAAGAACAAGTAATACTGGTAAATGACAAGGATGAAGCCATAGGGCTGATGCCAAAAATGGAAGCCCACGAAAAAGCGTTGCTGCACCGTGCGTTCTCTGTTTTTGTCTTGAACAAAAATAACGAGATCATGCTACAGCAGCGTGCGGCCGAAAAGTATCATTCACCTTTGTTATGGACTAATACTACCTGCAGCCACCAGCGCGATGGCGAGAGCAATATAGCCGCAGGGACCCGCAGGCTACAGGAAGAGATGGGTTTTACTACAGAGCTTAAAGAACTGTTCTCTTTTATATACAAGGCTCCGTTTGATAATGGCCTTACAGAGCATGAGTTTGACCATGTTATGATAGGCTACTACAATGATGCCCCGCAAATTAACCCCATTGAAGCCGAAAGCTGGAAATGGATGGCTATAGAGGCTGTAAAGGATGATATGCAGGCTAACCCCGATACTTATACAATATGGTTCAGGATTATATTTGATGAGTTTTACCATTTTTTAGAAGAACATAAGATTTAGTTATTAGTTATTGGTT
>Ga0247735_1001064_pt1 | contig 10791 bp, 11 predicted proteins | sample UWRJL178409R2_FD_180934 | JGI IMG/M metagenome (GOLD analysis project Ga0247735, IMG submission 180934) | Plant litter microbial communities from Arlington Agricultural Research Station in Wisconsin, United States - UWRJ-L178-409R-2 | ecosystem: Environmental > Terrestrial > Plant litter >...
TAACCAGTGATGGCCTTTAACGCAAAGACATAGAACATGGGTGGGAAGAGGATGGAGTAGAAGAACTGAGGGCCACTCCGCGTCGAGCGAACGACGAGAGCTAGGATGGCGAACATAATGGCCAAAAAAGTGGTTACAACGGCAGCCAGTTGTGGCGACTTGCCAAAGGGCGCTGCGATAAAGAAGGACCAACTGGCAAGAACCAGACCGAGGAGAAGATGAAGGATTATAATGATTCCACCGTTCGTCTCTGTAAAGACGCGGAATTTCCATGTCAATGCCACAATAATCCAGGCGGGTAGATAAGTGAGGGAGATGCCTATGTGCCATGATCTAAGAGGCATGTGAGTGATGTTAGAGAACGCCATAAGTCAGTGAGACGCACAGAATCCTGGCAGAGTCGAGGAGTCCCATTGCTTTCATATGTTCAGTGATGAGTAGTGCTCTCTCGCCTGCGACGGATCCCGGAAGCTGGTAGGCTATGCCGATAAAAGAAATGAAGCTGCGGAGCTCATTGAGAATTTGGGAGGATGAACTGACAGGGCAACTCACAATGGTAGGGAAAGGAGCTCGCGTATGCCCCTCATATAGCCTGCGACAGAATTCAATAGCAATCCCAGCAACTTGTATATATAAACTCACTCCGTCGAATGGCCGTTAGTTGTTCTTCGTTCGTCTCTTGTGTGTACGGCCACTCTATTGGATCTCGTTGCTGAACGCCTGTTCTCAGCTCAATGATTGCCTACATATGACTTTAGTTGGTACACATGAAAGCACTAAAGTTGGCGTACCTTATCGATACTCCATTGCAAAGGCAATATTCGCTTCTCGTAGTCACTCGTATGCTTATGAACATTGATGTAGAACAGTCCACCATCCGCCAGGATCGTGTAGTTGACAGGATTGGTGAAGCTGCCGTTTGAGGGCAAGTTGTAGAACGCGACGGCAGCGTAGCATTGGGAGAAGAGATTGAAGTTCTGTGGGCACGTGGCCGGGATCTGAGCGGGATCATCTATTTGCTGAACGGCAGAGAGTTGTTTGGGAGTGAAGTCGGAGGTGATACGAGCGATGATATCTTTGGGGGATGGGTCGCTGGTCCCGTTTGTGCCGTCTGCCCATATTAAGATGGTCTTCCCATCGAATTGACTTTGCAAAGATTTGATTGGCACTGGAGAGCCTATACCATACTAGAGCAGGCGTTAGGTGAGATAAAGCCATGAAAGCACAGTGCGCACGTCGTTTAGTCTGTTGAGGAATAGCTGGGCCGTGGCAAGGAAGATACCGTACGCAATGGGCAGCAAGAAGCAGCGCGCGATGGATATCTAGGGCTTCTTTCAGTAAATTCACTTAAAAAGGATGAAGAAAGCGTACGAATGGATGCTGTAGGAGGACAATCCAGTTCTTCCAGATGAGCGCACGTAGTTGAAGCCAAAAGATGTTCGCCATCCGAACTAGGGTTCGTCTACGTTCAGGCGCGTAAGCAGGGGGGTTATGACATGGATATAAGAGAGGTATGCATGCACAGCTTGCATGAGAAATTCTTCTAAAAGTATTGGCATCGCTGTCGTTACGATCCCGCAGTAAAAAGGTCCACACCTCAACGTAACACGGATCATCGGCTCGGCACAACCGGCACCAAGATAGGCCACAGGCAGGGTGCACACGGCGGCCAGACACTCCGGCGATGCCAGAACTAGTAGGTGCGGACCGACAGCATCATGGTATTGGCTTTGAGAGTCTTTGTTCTGTTCCTAACTGACATAAGTACATGTACCGCAGGCACATTCAGATATCGGCCTCCGATCGACGTCGTGACTTGACTGCGGTTAAATAGAAGCCGGGACAGAGAACCTAGAACAGTAGCACACCTTGATAAGGTAGGCAAGTATAATCCAATCAAATGTTATTTTGTATTGTATATTCGAATTCATGACCAACTGTACCCACAACGAAAGTCAAGCTGGAATTGGTGTTGGCAGGCACGGGCGCCTAATTTGTTGACTATGGGTTGCAGAGAAAATGCTCACTAATTTATGAACCACTCACAGGGACCTGGTCATGAAAGCCAAGTCCATTTCTGACTACGCCTTGGCACACACTACGGGAAGCCTCAAATCTTTCCGATAGCATACCGGCGCAGCGAAGAATAAGGTCACTTTTAGAGCAGATAAGCATCTCCTTTCTTGAGAGGATCAGAAACATGATTTCCTCACTGGAATTCTAGCCGCTGTACTCTTGGCAGAACACACAGGCCGACGTGGGTATCTCGAAACCTTCAATAAGAGATACCAACTAGTATTCAAGTCCTATCTTGTTACGAGTATATCGCTCTATTTTCGATGATATAATATAATAAGTAACATCCACATTAGTCACACGCACGTGCACTGTGACACAGCGCTCTTCCGTGCTGTCTGACTCTCACTGACTCTCAGTGTCTGAAAGTTGATCCCCATTGCCTCACCATCGTCACATCACACCTGAGGCAGTTCCCAATGTCACCCGTAGACTCCGACGATGGGGGACAACAGAAGCGCATCCTGCCTCTCTCACCTCCAGAGCCACCTCGCACGAAGCCTTCGCCACCATTTCGCTCAACCTTGACGAGCTACATCATAAACTGGTGGAAGAAACCAAAGGTCGTTATATTGACTCAATGCCAACTCAGGAGTTATTCGACGAGATCATGCCGTGAAATGAACAGGTTTCGAAAAACTACAAATCACTCCCGGTTCCAAAGAGACGTATTGACGCCCTCAGATTCGTTGCATCTGTCGGAGAGATGAACCCCTACCGCAAATTGGCCTCGGCGCGACGGGAGCGATTTAGGCTGTAATCCTAAACTCAATGACAGCCACCAGAGGCAATAAAACGACTCAGACAAGAAAAAGAATTTCACTGCAACCCAATGATGAACGACACCAAAGGCCTCTGGATCTGTATTCCTGTGTGCCATGAGTGGGTAAGGTTGGATAGGATGATTGCCCTACGAGTACACTCAGGGTGGTCCTCCACTAGCGATTAACCGTAGCAACTGGGAAGAATTCGAATTGTATTATTTTTCCTCAATCCACGTCCTCAACGTGATACGCGACGACCTACTGCTCTATGATTCCGTGACTATTAGTATGTCTATATACGTCTCCTAAGTCCTAACTATAATAATCGCTCCGCATTTATAACCAATCTAGCAAAATCCCTGCATATAGCCTGGGTCAACTTGAGTCGCGTCCCTAGGCCTAAGTACTGGAGGTATTGATCCTCACGCGGTGTCACCTGAGCCAAACTTTGCAGTCGAACGCGAATTCGACGCGTCGGAGTCTCGCACCACAATGAAGCACGTCAAACGCGAGCCCGAAGGGGATTGTCTCTCGTGAAAAGCGGGCCACTTGACACGATGATTCCACCTCAGACCCCGACACTGGCCGTCCGTGTGCTATGGTCCTCTTCCACGACGTTATTTTCCCGTATGACCTTCAGGAATACGCTCTCTAGCGTTGCCCTCTCTACGGTGTATTCAGTAAAATCACCATCGCCCGATAAGCTATTGAAAAGATTCGACAAGGAATTCTCGTCGGGTGAGATGGGGACCTCAAAGCGTGTCGCCACATCATCCGCCATTCGCGAGCCCGGGATACGCGACATTAGTGTGCGCGCCTTGACAACCTCCTCTCTATTTCTGCAGCTAAAGTGCACTTCGTACGCGGCGTAGCGGTTTGAAAGGGATTCGGTAGTGCCCACAGCTAAAGAAAGGAACTCTATGAATGCTAATCCATAGAAACTCGACAAAAACACACCGAGCATGCGTTTTGCCATAATTCCAACGCTACTCGCAAGTGCAGAAGCCTCCTCCATGGAATCTACATGGACGCAAACATCAGTGAAGATGTACTATGAAAAAATATCACTACTTACGTGTTGTTATTATAACTGCCTTGCCCTTGGCTACCCTGTGTAACGTCTGCCACATATCTCTCTTCATCTTTGGATCTATCCCAGTAGAAAACTCGTCGATAAGGATCACAGATGGATTACCAATTATTGCGATCGCTAGCGACAATTTTCGTTGATTGCCGCCAGAAAGCTTGCTCGCCAGACGATCCGCGTACTTTGCCAAAGACGTTCCTTCGAGAACAGCCTCGATGCTCTCATGAAGCTCTCGACCATTTCGTAGTCCCTTCAAACGACCGTAGATTAACAGATGCTCTCGTACTGTGAGCTGGGAATCGATAGCGGTAAATTGTGGGCAAACACCCAAAGATGACCGGGCCGTACGGGGGTGTCGAACAACAGAAGTGCCATGAATGATTATATCCCCAAAATCAGGCAGCACATCCCCACCTGTTATATTCGTGAGTGACATCAAAGTATAGTTAGAATTTATGTGGTATACGCACGGATCATGTTAAAAGTTGTGGTCTTTCCTGCTCCGTTGGGTCCCAGGAGTGCAAAAATGTTGTCTCTCGGTACACCAAAGCCCACACCATCAACGACCTGGTTTCCAATGTATGCCTTTGAGACATTGAGGACTCGGAGAAGGTCGTCTGATGTCTCGGCGTGCTCCGCAGCAGCAATGACGTCCTCCTTCAAGTTCAAAAGCGATGATGAATCTGATTCCGTCTTTGGGCTGGCCCGTTTTCCTCTGTGATTGAGGCGAGAACCCGAGTGGAACCAAACAAGGACGACAACGAGGAAAATGATGTAGCCGATTAGATAAACGACAGGCCCACCATATCGCAAGATTGAGCCCAGCGATGCCGACGTTACCACTTCGTGGCCTTCGCAGAGGAGGGAAAACATGTTAACCGTGACAAAGCCAGAACGAGCCTGCAATTCACATCAGGGGGTCAATATAAGTAACGATGTCAATGACGACTAATCCACTGACAATGCTCGTAATGGGTGCGATGATAGAGATTGGAAAGTGCACTAGTGTGATGAGCCTACTGGAGTCTGAGGTAGGACCGTAGGTCAGGATCAACAGATACGCTGATACATAGAGCTGAAAGAGACTTCAGTAAGCACCGGCTCAATACTTCGAGGAAGAATGGCATACAGTGAATATGATAAACTGATATCCAGCAACGACTGCAAAAGCTGCCAGAGGGGACGTAACCATCAAGGACACGCAATACGCGAAAAGAGCTGCAGCTATGCCATACAATATCATGATGAGCCACTGTAAAGATATCAAATTAATGCGATTTGTTAGTACTACTTCAATGTGGCACGCACCAGGTACCCTAATCCATGGAACTGACTGCCAATCGAAGAGAAACCGAAAATGAGCACAATGACGCTCGAAAGTATCACAACGGTGATCGAATCGAACATAAGATGACCAAGCCATAGGCCAAGAGGGTTTGTCAACCCATTAGAAAGCTGCATGGCCTGCACCGAAGACCTTCGTTCCTTGGATACATAAAGCGCATAGAAAGCAGGATATACAGCCTACTAAAGCTCAGTATATGATCAAGTTTCGGTAAAGAAGTGAATGTAGCATACCATTGCACCTCCGAAGAACATAACCCATCGCAAAGTTGACAGAGTACTGGAAGCTACCCTCGGAAATGCGGCATAATTCGCGCGAATGATTACTGGGGTAGGACCTGCAATCCCAGAGTCGTTAAGAGCGCGGTTGTAAAGAACGTTTGTGGCCATGTTCAACATAGCAGCCCCTGTAACCCCAGGTGGACTGGCTTCCCAGGCGATCAGCGAGTCGCCCGTCTCCAAATCCATAGAAACTCCTCCTAGAGAAAGATTGTGGTAGTTGTTCGAGATGAAACCTGTGAATGCGTCGTGGCCGTCAATACCAGTCGTTCGTAATAGCCGGGTGCTATTTCCTAATGTCTCCACGATTTGCGGAGGATTTTCGTATAATCGAGATGACGGTCCAAGCGTAAGTGGCACGATCGGCGAAGTTGGTAGATACAAAGGAATCAGGGTGGTGTTGCGATATTGCTTGACACACGTCTCTTGTCTGCCCTTGATGAAGACCAAAGGTATGCAGGCACCAGCCACAGCGACAGCAACGGTAAGAAGTGGTGTCAGCCAACTTCTTCTTGCAATGAGTAAACGTTTATAGAAAATAGTGAAGGCCTGCCTGAAAGCCGACACTGGTCTTCCATTCGGTAGGTTCGTCACAGATGGCTTGCATAGTGGAAGAGGCACGTTGACCATTGTCTCACTCGACTCTGTATATTTCATTTCTTCAGCGGAAATGGCGTCTTCCTTGTTCATCAAATTCAAGAATATGTCCTCGATTGTCGTTCCGAGTATATCGTAAGTTGTGACCGTTTGTCGACGGACTTCGTCGTCGAGAAAAGAGAGAATTTTCCGAACAGCACCGACGTCTCGTGTTTTAAGATGATAGCATGACTGGGTTGTCGAAGGAGAGGTCATGGAGGCGAGTGGGGCAATGTCTTGTATGGCCTCCAGTAAAATTTGTCGTATTGAGAGGTCAAAATCATCTTTTTCAAGTTCGGCCGGGGTCGCAAACGAGACCTGGACGGTGTATCCTTCTCCGAGATCACGTTTGAGAGCCACAGGTGATCCAGATGCCACGACCTTTCCCGGTGCGGCGAGGATGGCAATATGATCAGCTAGAAGATCGGCTTCGTCCAGAAACTGTCGCAAATGCCGATATCAGTATGTGCCGCCTAATCGAGATGCGGCCACTTACATGTGTGGTGAAAATAATACATCTGTCTTCGCGGAATGCGGTTAAGGTCTTCCAAACCGCTCGTCGACTAAGCGGATCGACCCCTGATGTACATTCATCCACCAGGACAACTATCAAAATTCGAGAGTGGTAAGCCGGCTGTGAAATTGAAGTACATCAAAGCTTACTTTTAGAACCACCGAGCAGACCGATAGCTAATTGAAGTTTCCTCTTCTGACCTCCGGACATTGTCAACGAGTTCGCATGAATCTTCTTCCCCAAGTCACAGTCTCTCAAAAGTTGCTCCAAGTCTTCATCAGCCTCCGAGTTTGATGACCACTTGACTGCTCTCCAGACACGAAGGGTCTGTAAACATGTCAACTCGGGGAACAGCACGTTCTTCTGGGGTACAATCCCTAGAGTTCCCCGGGAAGGACGAGAGAGGCCACCTATGAAAGCGACCGTACCGCTCGTGATACTGGAAAGTCCTGCAAGAATAGAGAGTGTCGTAGATTTGCCAGCGCTGGGCAGAGGTTGTGTTAATCGGTGTCATGTATCTGCGAAAGGAGACGCACCCATTCGACCCCAACAACACGAAGATACCCGTCTTTGGGATGTCAAGGCTGAGGCCAGAAACGGCTTTCACATCACCCTTTGAAGAAAACAGAGGCGGTGTATACACCTTGGTAAGGTTTCGAATGGAGATGCAGGTGTCTTTGGGAACGAGCGGGACCTGGCGCTGCGAATTTTGCCTCCAGAATGACCAGGAACTGGAACTACGGGGAACGGAGGCATCATAAAGATATTTCTCAAGCAAAATGGCCAGATAAGGCCAAAGGAAAATATCAACCTAAAAGATATTTAATATGACATTGAAAATGGTGACTTTTGGATCAGCTTACGAGGGCGGTGATGAGGAGTGGGAGAAGCATGATTCCTCTGTCCGGATCTCTGTCGGTCAGCGCGGTTGCAAGTCCATGATTCTCATAACCGGTGATAGCCTTAAGTGCAAAGATATAAAACATAGGAGGGAAAAGTACGGAAAAGCAGGCCAAAAGTGCGGTGTGATTGCCATCCACGGCAAGCGCTACGATCGCCAATCCGATGGCGATGAAGGTTGTCACAACAGCTGCTAATTGGGGAGATTTTCCAAACGGCGCCGCGACGAAGAAGGACCAGCTGGCTAGGACGAGACCAAGTAGGACGTGTAGGATGACGGTGATTGCGACGTGGGTCTCCGTAAAGACGCGGAACTTCCATGTGAGTGAAACGACAATCCAGGCAGGCAGATAGGTCAGGGAGATACCAACATGCCATGAGCTGAAAAACGGTCAGCGAGTGTAGACAGGCGATAATGAGAACGAACAGAATCCTAGCAGAGTCCAGTAGCCCCATGACTTTCATGTGTTCTGTAATGAGCAACGCTCGCTCACCGGCGACAGATCCGGGTATTTGATATGATATCCCAACGAAGGTGACGAAACTGTAGCACACCTTAAGCGAAGCATTCTAGGATCGCAAAGCAAAAATACCCACAAAGCCAGGCCAATCAAGTCCCGGACACCCCTCATGTAGCCTACATGAATTTTCTAGACGTCAAGGTCGATTCCCGGTGAAGCTGTGCATTATCCTCACTTTTACGGATAGCGCTGAACTGGTCAGCATTGGCTCTTTTGGTGTATGGCCACTCCATCGGCGTACGTGGCTCTACTCCCGTCTTCAATTCAATGATTGCCTGTAGAATCCAATTCAATACACATAAAAGACACCGTGTGGCGGTCTCGCCATCACCTTGTCTATCCTCCACTGTAGAGGCAGGATTCTCTTCTCAAAGTCACTCGTGTGCCTATCGACATCGATGAACGACAGTCCACCATCCGCGAATATTGTGTAGTTGACCGGATCGAGGAAGCTGCCATATTCTGGCAAGCTGACGAATGAGATCGCTGCAAAACACTGGGAAAAGAGGTTGAAATTCTGCGGACACATAGCCGGGATTTCAGACGGGTGGCCAACCTGCCGGACAGCGACTAGTTGCTCGGAGGAGAAGTCGGATGTGATATGGGCCATTATTTCTTGGGGAGTCGGAGTACTGGTTGTATTTGTACCATCTGCCCATATGAGAAGTGTCTTGCCATCGAATTGAGTCTGTAGGGACTTTATAGGTACCGGTGTTCCTAAACCGTACTGTGAGTTGTAAAATGAGCAACACCGCATTGAACATGGATACGAATACGGACATTGTTAATCCTGCTCAGAAACAGCTGGGCGTAAGTGAGGAACACCCCATATGCGATAGGTAGGATGAAGCAGCGCAAAATCGTTATCTAGTTGAAGGTCTTGTCAATGAAGAATCGGGTCAGAATAAGAGCCTTCTTACGAATGGGTACTTAGAGAGTACTATCCAGTTCTTCCAAATAAGCGCTCGAAACTGTAACCAAAATATACTTGCCATCCGTTCCGACGCTCGTTATGCGTCAAAACGTAGGCTGAATGGGAAGAGGGCTTTCTGGATTGTCTTCGTATCTATATACACCGTCCAAGCATGCAGTGTAATGTTCGCGGTAAGCTGAAACCGTCCCAACGGGAGTCAACGCCGACTTAGCCTAGGCAGAATCAAACCGGCATGACGGATAGCGAGTCTCCATGTGAACTGAATGATGCTGCGGGCCACCAGAGGATCAGTTGGAATTTCGAACCTGACTATAAAGTAGTCGTAAATCGAACACTGGAATGTGCGCAGCAAGAATATCCGGGAACGAATGCTTGAAAGAAGAAAACATCAATATTCACAGTCCGGCTCGTCGAAAATTCCGTCGCGTGTCAATCGCGTGCGGAGATTGGCAGGAAATCTTCCACTATTTTCGAAGAGAAATGCTGCGGGTGAGTGCATTCAACTCTCCTGAAGTGACTGCGGTCACTAACTATTAGAAAGACGTTCACATGCCATGAGCGAGAAAATCACTGGGTATGCTTGCCCCAGTTCCGAACATCGAGCTGCTGCCACGTTTACAAGCCTTTATAAAGTTTGCATGCTACGAAGTGATTTGCTGATCCATGTCGTAAAATTTCCTGGCAGATTACAGTTGTAAGTATCAACACTTCTCGATGGTATCGGAACGCCAAAAATAGAAGCCTACGGGAGTAAGTTTATGGGCGTCAAGGCGATTCTGGAGCACTGTCAAACAGCGCCCATTTTAAGTTGGCCCAACACCCCGAACTGACTCTGTCCTTCTTCTTGTACGACCTCGATGTTGCAGAGTAAACTCTTCCTGAAGGCCCTACTGAGTGGGGAAAAACCCGGCTAGTCAAGTTCTTGAATATCATTCGCTAAACGAACACTTACATTGTTGCGGAGTTCTTCTGAGCACTGCACTTACGTAAAATGATTGGGAAAATTTTCCTATCCAAGCGAAAATAGAAGTAAATGCGATATGATACAAATCCTTCCGTGAACAAAAAGATTGATAGAAGTTGCTAACATGCGCAGGGCGGCCAACATCATCGATCATCGATCATCCCTCGAATCCTCACTTCTCATGTAGTGGTGTTGGCGAACTAGGGCGGGGAAGAATGGGCATACAGCTCAATATCTGGGTAAGATGTCCCTCCGCGCCCCATGATGGGTACCGCCTCGACCTGTGATCCTGGCCGCCGGGCGGTCCCAGAAGTCAGCCCAAATGCCTCCCCGAAATCCATCTTAGTGTGGCCGTGGATATCGGTCTTCACGCGATGACCGTGGCCGTGCGCCGAAGATTTGCCTCGCAGGTAATCAAAGAAGAATTTGAATGAGCCGGTAATCTCGAGGGCAAAGTCGCCTAAAGATAGAAATTAGGGTAATGACCGCAATTTCAAACCTAACGAGCAACTCACTGAAATTGATTCTGAACCGTCAGACATCAGACATCAGTAAGATTGAGAACTTAAACGTAGAAACATACGAGTCCCAGAGCGGACGCCAGATTTTAGTCGCCGGTAATCCTGTTTTCCGTCTATATTCTTCGGGAGTATAGGCCCACCACATCAGGGCAGAGAAAAAGACCATCTAGAGGAGGGATATCAGGATTTTCGGGACAAGCAGTAGAGTATAACTTGCCTCAATACAAATAGCTAGAGCGTTCAATCCATTG
>Ga0247735_1001065_pt1 | contig 10784 bp, 7 predicted proteins | sample UWRJL178409R2_FD_180934 | JGI IMG/M metagenome (GOLD analysis project Ga0247735, IMG submission 180934) | Plant litter microbial communities from Arlington Agricultural Research Station in Wisconsin, United States - UWRJ-L178-409R-2 | ecosystem: Environmental > Terrestrial > Plant litter >...
CAATATGCTTCACAATGTGTACGCCGCACTCGTCGAGAAGTACGGATTCTCAAGGAATGCTCGGCGCGATCCGAATGGCACCGAAGGCAATGTTGTATTTTTGCATCTGTTCATGGATGCGCTGGCAACCCAACCTTGCGACCCAACCTGTAAGTGTAATGGTAACGTATTCCCACTCATAGACTGATTTGACTACGCTTCCTAGTCGTTGCAGCTCGTGACGCAATCATCGCGGCCGATGATATAAGGTACCGGGGTGTCAACAAATGCCTCTTATGGAACGTCTTCGCCAGCCGTGGACTCGGTATGAACTCGAGCGTGGGGCCTTATACTGATGGAGACGCAGTTCCCGAAGGGTGTTAGAATCGAGGCTACAGAATGCTGCCAGTGTGCTTAGTTTGAATGAGAGCTGTATTCCGTCTATAAGAATTAACGATGACCTATGGTAAATTGGAGCCCCCTTGAGGTGTTTTTTGGGCTGGTTGTTTCGGTTCCAATCGGAAGACTCAGGGGAATCAGCTCCCGCTGGCCATCTTTTCCGCAACCACCAATTCAAATAGTCGTATTACCGTGCATAAAAGCGTGAAACGTACACTATGCGACCAGTTTCAATTGACTTGCGCTTACTTTATATATGAAATGACTTTTGGTGTACCCTTAGGTATACCGAGCTCTCTGGGTAAAATGTCGATTCAGAGATTTTGGATATTATTGACGCCCACTGTAAAATAGAGTTCCAACCGAAGTCATCTCGATGACTATGATTCTGATACACGACTTGATCGTGAAACTGAGGTTGAAGTTGATCATGGGAGTCTCAGCCAATAACACACGAGGCAGTATCGAATTTCAGGAGACTTGGATATCTGACTGCGGAAGCCATGAACAAATAACTTCTCAAATCTACTCATTCGATTGAGAAGACGTGATATTGCCCGTGAAGGTATAAGGCAACGTCACTAGTTATAGATGCTGAGATGAGGTTGAATGATTCTGCCAGGACGATCATTAGCGATGTAAAAAAGTCGAAGAGAAGAAACCTCATTGGGTGTATTCTAACAGTAGATCGCCTCGAACAAAGAAATCAACGGTAGCGAGCACAGAAACAATCGCTCCATACATCCACGCACGTCTGGCACTGAGACCATATGCTCTCTCATTGCAGGGTCAAAATCATGGTCCTGGGTGGTAAATGCGCCGGACGAGAATCTGAGGCTGATGTCAACGTAGATGGGTTGGATGAGATTCTTTCGAGCTTTGGACTGCTGTGAATATGAAGAAATGGAGTTAGCTAGGCTGAGACTTCAGAATGCGGCAATATCATAAGGAACGAATTTTTAGGCTCGTGGGTCTCATTGATCCTTACCCTTCCTCCAGCCGGAAGTATACAATAGAAGCCTCACAATCTCACTTGTGAAGTGAGTGCAAACTACGAGTGCTTCGAGAGAGGGGTACACCAACCGTGGAAAGGTGTTTGGTCTCGTGAACCGGCAGATGGTCATCCTGGCTTGAAATATAGGGCCGACGCTGCGCGGACAACAGGAGCTAGGTATGGCGATTAGAAGAGTCTGTTTAGCCGCGTATCTGATGCTCCGCCCAGATGAGCAATCGTTGAACAAATGCAGGGATTTATTATTCTTTCTGATGCGGAATCCAAGGTACTGATCTGACGGAATTGTTGACGCTTAATTGAGAGGTGGTTCACGGTGAAGTTCACTCGTTAAGGGAAGAAACAAGGGATTCGTGAAGGAATCTGGTGCCTCTCAGAGGGTATTAAACAAGCGGAGGGAAATCAGTGAAAAAAACACGCACCAACGAAGCTAGCAAATCATAAATCCCTAAGGTATAATCTGCTCGGCTGTGTTCATTTCTAGGCATATCTCCGGGTCTTATGAGAGAAGAATTGGAAGTTTGTAGATGGAAAAGGCAAGAAAACATCGCTTGTATCGTGTTTATACCTTGCGATCATACATCTGGAGACCGATCTGTCTGGATGTGGGGTCATAAATTTCTGAAAAGATTTAAGTGAGCACGACGTACCCATTTTCAAGAGCAGAATATGAGAGCGCTTATTCATCCGGGCCTGACTCAAGTAATCGGCGGTTCGTCACAGTACTGTTGAAACCTCGAACACGGATATGAGGTCGACGGGTGGTCGTGATCGGTGCTAAAGTACTAAAGACAGATCGAGATTTGGTTCGATGACGGATGGAGGATGAGAGAAGAGCATCATCGATCAAGATGAAAGTCGGGAGTAACGAGCATTCTTGGAAATGATCCGTGCACATTCGGATCACGGGCCCGGATGTAAACCAATCGTACATAATTAATAATTGTTCATGTCAAATCCAGATCTTTCCTCCTGACGGTCTGGACTGACTCAGGGGGCAGACACGTCTATGTTTCTTCTATGTACGGCGGTGGGGAGCGCCCTTTATGCTGTGAGACCTGGTCAACGGGCGCTTCTGGGTGAATCAGGTACCATACCTCCTTCAAGTTCCTGTTTTCCCCACTTTTTCATCTTTATCATGTCTTCGTTGCTTCACCCGCGTATGCATCCGTGTACCTCAGTTTGTTGAAGCTGGGATCAATTCACGGTGTATCGGGTAATTCGGTATCCTGCAGTGACCGTATGCAGGTGTCCTCGATCATTGGAGCATGTCGAAGACCAGTCCAACTTCAACGAGAACACTCTCCGGAGAGTTGCAATTTCTCGCGACTCTATAATGTACCTGCGTTCAGTACTCAGTACTGGAGCACGCGGTGTATTATTATTACTACTACTATAAAAACTGTTGGACAGTTAGAGTTCTGCTCTATACGACTTAATATTTTCCACTAATCACGACCTCGTTTCTATAGCCTGGAGCCCCAGTTTATACAGTCTTCGGGAACCGCAGAGCTATCACGATAAGGCTCCACCTTTGATTTAGTTCCAAGGCCACGGCTGGCGAAAACCTTCCACAGGAGGCATTTGTTGTCACCCTGATACCTTAGAGCGTCCGACAGGATGATGGCGTCGCGGGCATTCGCAACTAGGAAGGCATAACTAAATCAGTTTACGAATTCTAAGGCATCACATGATGGCCACGATACTTACAGGTCGGGTTGCAAGGCTGTTTTGACAGCCCATCCATCAACAGACGCAAGAATACAATATTTCCTTCTCTACCATCTGGATCGGTTCGAGCAGTCGGCGAGAATCCGTACTTGTTGACAAGCGCGGCGTACACATTGTGAAGCATGTTGGCCCAAATTTCTCCAGCAGCTGATATCGGAAAAGGTGTCAGTTTGAATTATAGAATCTCTAGGAAGATTCCGTACCGTGCTCATTCTCTCCGACATCATTAAGTCCACTGTACTTGAGAGGGTTGATCTTGCTGAGAGTCGAGAATATATTGTTAGCACCCAACATGAACACCTGGAGTTTAAGGATTCACTCACGAATTTACTGAGTATGGATAAGCACGAATGCCTTTGGGTGTATTCTCGACCCATCGTCCTAGCGTAAAGTCTGACACATTGGCGGATGTTTGTTCTGTCCACCTTTGGAGACATGATCAGTTAGGCGAACTAGTGAAAGACAAAATTAATCAGAAATTGATCTTACTCGGTCATGGCATCAGACCAGCCTTCTCCCAAACCCTGGGATTCTATACCCTCCAAACAGGTCGCGGTTCCGCCTCCAGTCATTCGTTTAGTGATACCATGCGTCATCTCATGGACAAGCACTGAGTTGTCAAGAGATCCATCTCTGTTGGGCTGAAAGGTGATTTGCGTATATCAGTAAAGCAAAGTCGGGCTCTTGAATATATCAACCTCACCGTCGATTTGTCCCAAAGATACACGTGGCATAGTCCACTTTGGCCACTAGGATAAATCTCAGCGAGATTACAAGTGAGCATAAACGAATTCAACGCACTCGGGTGGGGTACCGAATCCTGCATCGTTCGTCTTTGTACGATTGTGTACTGATATCAAGACAGGATCGCCGCCCTTGCCGCCTTTTCCGAAGTTATTAGATTGGAAGTTGAAGGCTTGCTCCGTGAACCCATAGCGGTAGGCGATATCATGAACGACGTTTGATGTGTAGAATGCATTGGTGCGTGCCGCATCGGGGTTTTGCCCATCTTGGGGGCTCAGATTGATGTCGTAGAAATATTTGAACTGATGAGTTCCTTCAACACTCTCCATGGTGGTCTGGTCTGGTCTATCAATGAACGCGATGACATTGTTTCCGCTGGAAACCCCGATCGACGTAGGTTAGATGCAGTAAATCAGGAACAAATGTCAATACGCACGATGTATCTCTGGACACAGTTAGTCCATTATCGTGCCATCCGTGAGGAGAGGCCACATAGTCTGCAGGGTTGAAGATGAAAGTTTCGAATGACACCTCTTCAATGCTTTGTTTTTCAGTAGGTACGGCGGCATACTATAGATGATGCAAACCAGCCATGAGAATCTTCTAAATCGTATGATTGTAACAACAATATGCTTACCCCAGGCTGTTCGAAGTCCGAACGGAAGTTCGTGGAAGACACTACTTGTCCCGAGTGAGCGTCGACGTAGACCTGGAACCAAGTATCGTCGCCCTGTATCTGAATAACATGCACGAGTGCCGCGGAGCCGTCAGGCCGTGCGTAATATTCGAGTTTGGTAGGGTGTCCATTGTAGGCTCCAGGGAAGGCCTGTTCTGCCGACTCGATAGCAGTAGCGACTTGAATACTGGCCTGATGCGGGGCAATGTTGTTTTCGAATGCACCTATTCTCGTCTCGTGAGAACCCCACTATACTCATGCGATGCACCCTGACTTACTTGGATTGATAAAGGAGGATCCAAATGCGAAAATCTTTCTGTCCTTCAGTACCAAGTTCGCGACGGCATTGACGAACGGGACACCATTCTAGTTGGTAATGAGATCGTGATATACACGCTAAGAAGTAGAACACATACATAGGACTGTCTGAGATAGGCATGGTCAGCCGTATCAGATGAGTAGCCACTGTTGTAGGTCACATCTCCGTCGTTCAGGCCTAGTCTGTTTTGGACGATAGTCACCGCTGTGCTCTCAAAGTCGTCACTGATGAACGAAGACGGTATGTCGAGTCCGGCAGCATATGTCTGTTGAATAGTCAGCAAGAAACTCAAGGGGGAGATTGAATCATAGAGTCAAATGTGAAACGCGCCTCATATGTTGACTTGGTCAGAACTTCCTGGTTGTCGAAGTCCGAATTGTCGATCAGGGGAGCCTCGCTGGCATAGCCGAACTCAACCTGCAGCGAGAACGGCGAGCGGGCCTCTACTGTGAGAAAGCCTTTTGCAATGAGAAGAGCGAGGTAGAAGAATCCCTTTGCGAGCATCGTGGCGGGACAGTCGTTTGAATATGGCATCGGTGGTTTATATTGCCCGGGAAGTTGTTTGGACATAGTTATGCGGGTGACAGGTGATAGGGCCCGTTAGTGTGGATGTGCCTCACAAGTTTCGTTTGTACCGGACTGGTATACCTCTTTCTTTCACCCACGTTACTTTCAGCACAGGCGAGGGCTGCAAGAATACCAACTTCTGCGAGATCTAATCATGCATTTGTGGGGGGGGAAGTTGAAGACAAGATCAGGGGCCGCGTCGAGGTTGTCCTGTGTGCCTGATCCTACTAATAGGGCTGTCTCTGCGTTGGAATATGCGTTGACGGCATGCCGGAATTAGGTGCCTTCTCGTAAGGTCGGAACGAACATCTATTTCTAGACCTTGTAATTCGGAGTTTGAACGTGCCGGCGCATCTGCAGCCTGCTCAAACTTGGATGCCTTTCCTGGAAGTCCCCGACACGTTCCCTCGCTTTCAGGTTGTAAAAATGGGTTATGGTCTCATAAATGCATGTAGACGGCTCAAAACTGTACTTATTATTCTTGAATAGCGAACTTCCAGCCAGATTCTCTCCTTTTGACGATTGAGAGCTGTTTTACCAAGTCGCCAGAGCCCGGACGCCATAATCCAAGCCGACAAGAATCGTCACAATGGCGCCAACAGTTGCCTATTGAGGAAGGTGTTTGCGAGTCGCGGACTTAGAATGGATACCAAAACCACTCACCATACAAGGACCGCAGCGCCATTTCCGCGGATTTTTGGGTTTCAAACTGCGTGACTCTCTCATCGACATTCAGGTGTGTTGAGGAAGTTGTGCGCTTTTATGCTACCCATGTGTATGTATATCTAAAAAATGACTTCCCTTCGAATTCGAACACTTTTCTCGGTATAGAGTTGATAAGCTCTTAGGTTGTGGCGATGATCAACTAGATTGTTTGACACTCCTGCTAGGTCGGCTGGCCGATTATTTAATGAAGGGCCTAATGAAACTTATCATTTCAACGCGTATTCCGCTACACTACCCGATCATGAAACTAAAGTTCAGGTTGAAGCGGAAAACCTGAGTCAATGAATGGACTGAGTGAGTAATGTCGAATGTTAAAAATGGACCAATGGGTTAACTCACTAAACACCGCCCTTGTGCAGATGAGAAGTCTGACTCAACTGAGTCGACTCGAGTCGCCGTACTCACTCATCAATCAATTGCCCAAGACGCCAGAGATCTCAAAGATCATATCGCACGAGTGGTTGGGCGGGAACGCTTGAGCATGTCTGGCTGTAACTTGGAAGTGAGAGGCGGGTACTTGTGTGGACCATCGAATACTGTGAAGGTGAGTTGGTTCGAACGGTAGAAATCGACGATAATGGGCACGAAATCGACTGGTCCATCCATCCACGCACGACAAATATTAAATCGCAGTCCTTACATTCCTTCGTCGCAGGACCAAAATTGTGGTCCTGGGAGGTAAATACGCAGGACAACGACCAAAGAATGACGTTAACGTGGATGGACCGGATGAAGAAATTTGAGCTGTCGTCTCAACCGCGAAGGGGAGCGGACGAGTTGGGTTAGGCCGCGCAGTGCACGCCAACCGAACAAATGAACGAGTAGGATTCGACTCCAGTTCGGTGGTTGATCACCCTTCACCAAGCTGCTCCAGGCATAGAAGAAGCCCTACGGTCTCACTCATCACGAGGTGGGTGCGATTCGCGACGCTCCGGGAGATGGGCACAGAGCTCTGATAGAAGGATGATTGGTTCCTGAAACTGCGAGTAGCAGCAATATATCCAGAATGTTCAGGGTGTTAAATAGCAGCTCCTGCGCGCCTTCCTTATACGCTAACCCGATGAAAGTCTAGGAATGCACTGGATAGAATTGGCAGCGCTCGAAGGCAGACTCACGACGTTTCATGACGGAGTGTGGCAACTGGGTTTGACATGAGCAGATACTCAGTTCAAACACGAGAACGCACCAACGGGGAGAAAGTCGCCATTCTCTGCACTGTAATCTGCTTCGCTATGTCCGTCTGGTGCACATACAGGTCCCTCAAGAGCAGGATGAGAGCTTGTATACGGCGACGTGAAGGAAAACAGAGGCCGCGTCATGTTGAGGTCGTAGAGAAGACAAGTCTGTTCAAAATGTGACGTTAGAGATTACTGAGGAATGGAAAGGATAAGTGCGACGCACCAGAAGAGTAGAAGAGGGCTCATCTTTCCAAGACCTAGGCGCTGGCGTTGGCAGATCCTGAGCTCCATCGTAGTCAAAAGTGATCGGCGAGAAGGACAGACCCGGATCAAGAACGTGGAGACCGAGATTTGGTCGATGATCGATGAAGGAGGAGGGGAGAGGAGGGGAAAGAGCCATCAAAAATCTGAAGCAAGGGATTCCGTCACCAAAGGGAATGGTCCGTGCGCATCCGGATCACGCCTGTGTGCAACTCCGATCGTAATCGTTCCTGCTTCCGAATCAAGATCTTTCATCGGTCTCGCAGTGACACTCTGTGAGTTGTATGCTGACGCGCTGATCACTGTCTGATCTAGATCTCAAATCTGCGTCAGAGCGACAGTGCCTGTTATCCCTTCTCGTTTCATCCATGGTCAGCATTTATTCTAACCTTATATTCAGGGGTCCTTGAATCGTCGCAAGTCTTATGGCTCGATAACATACCTCTACACCACCTACGAACGAATCTCCCTCAAAAGTATCCTCCGCCATCGACTCGTGGATCCTTTCCACTGTCTTGAAATGATCATTTGCTTCCTCAGGTCATGATCGTCGAGACGTGGAGGAATATGCTATGGATTGATCTTTCAGATCTCATTGGCGGTGTGGACCCTCCAAATGAGCATTCCGGACTCAACGTACGCATGTCTACTTATTCGTCACATTTCGTTCATCACTATCCTTTTCCATCCACACCACGCTTTACTCCTGTTCTCCAGCTAACTTCATCTTCTTGCGACTTAAAACTCTCCTCTTACCAGGCGGAATGCGATTCGTCTTTGCTAAACCAGCAATTCTACCAGGCTCTAGCTCTCTTCACAAGAATGCACTTCTTATCCTCTTGCATAGGTGTCGAATTTATTGGTTATTCTTTCTCTATGTAGCCTCGAGCCAGGTGGGATGAATCCATCTACACTTAAATTCCGCTAGTACTCGTCAAATGCGATGAAACCCCTGACCACCAGCAGGAAATTCTTGTCAGATTTTATCTGGGTACCCTCGTTCTTCCCGACGAGCCTAATTTTGGCGTTTTCTAAGTTTCCTAAGTTGGGGTCAGGACATATCGTCTGCGTAGTGTCAATCTCGTATACTGTCTATGCCAAGGCAGTAAGGTGTTATATCTACTCCTCACTTGCCAATGCTGTTCGGTTTTCGCCTTCAATACTCTCAAAGCTGCCTCATTCATCTTAATTTTTCTGTTGTAAATCGTGAAACCTGACGAAACCCCGGCCACCTGAAGCGCTTCTTCGCCACGCCACACAACAACTGCCACCTTTTACTGGAACACCCAAACACAAGAACTAGTAAGTACCCACGAGAACACTATCCCATTGGACACAGTGCATATCGCGCACGGTCGGGCGCGTAAACGACATCACCAAAACCCGAATGACAATGGTACGCAAAACACAATCCCTGCAATACATGTGAAACACCGAAATGTGCTAGGATGTGTCCTTAAACGGTAGCTTAAATGCCCGGTCTCTAGTCGAGGACGTATGTGCCTCGGGAGATGCAGGGAGCATTCGACGAAGGGCGTATAGGTTGACTACAGGTCAAACCTCACCGCATATCCACATAGATACCAAGCCGAGTCGATGTATACTTCTTAGAGGCTATGAAATAACACAAAAAAAAAAAAGGGGCCACAAGAAAGTCTGCTTTTTAAGTATCACAACAACCATTTAGTTCAAAATTACTACAAGGAAGCTCATTGTATGCGGATGAAAAAAACCTCGTCATCGAGATACGTAATATCAATGGAAATTCCAGCCCCCTGTAAGCGAAGAAAAGGAGGTAAACGTTCTCGTCAATAATGGTGTTGGGTTAGGGTTAAGGGCGTATTACCGAAATGTGTGCTGGGCGGAAAGTGAGCGTTCATGTTTCAGTCGAATTCCGTGCGTAGGCAGGTAGGGTACATCACAGAGGTATATTAGCGCGACGATGACCATTTCACTGGTTATAGGCAGCCTGCATCGTGCTTCGTCGTGAAGTAGTAGTTGATCTCCGAAACGACATCACTGCCGACCACAAAATATCTGCCTACCCATTGACGTATATGGGATGTCCCAGGAAAATAATTTTCTGTTATCAATCTTTCTTTTCATACTAAAGACACGCGAATAGTGGCTCATCGGATCCTTGTAACATAAGCTCGATGAAATTCGAGAGAAACCTACCTTTCTACTTGAAAGATGATCATATATTAGCAATAAGATACGTCTAGAACGCTCCAATTATGATTAAATTCGATGTCTCACTGGATATTAAACGTGTAGTGCGAATACATGGCTGCTTCTATTGCTCTGGTAGTCGCAATATCAGTGGTGGATCTACAGTTTCATGAACACATGTCGCACATAACTCACTTTAGTAATATTTCGTGTTTCGTTTGATTAATTTGATTGACCATCGTCAGACTGAACAACATTCGCATCCGGGTGCGAGTGCTCAGAGTGCGCAATAGTTGATCCCAAGTTAGGGAGAATAAAAGAGTCTTCGACCTGTGCCTGCTCGCGATGTCCTTCTCGCGATATCAAACTAAAAGCATTAGCCGATTAATCCACCGCAGGTCTGATGGGAGGTTCTCACATACTAATCACGCAAATGACGTAGACTAGATATGAAAGAAACGTTCGACATTATTTCGTCAACTTGATCGGAAGTAGACAAAACACACTTACTGTGCGTGTTCGCGACAAGAGGGACCATGCTATAAAGTATGCAGTAAGAGGAAATGTGGTATTTTTGAGTGACATACAAGTAGTAGGTGCCGTTAGCCAGGCAAAACTGCAAGAAGTGACCTTTGGCGTTAACTTCGGAGAACATTGTTTATAGTGTGTATAATATGCACCAGAAGAACAGTGAAAACTGCGCAGAAACTAAAACGGCATGTAAGCGAGCACAACAGATCTGAAGCCAAAATTATATTACCTGGTCGCAATGGCACGATGAATTGCATATCTGATAAGCTGTTTAATCATCGAGTTGGTCCTACATCCACGCAAATCTCTTTAGCCAAATTCGCTACGAAAGATGCGTTGAACTACCTTTTCATACCAGACCGATGCGTATCGAGTATGAGGCAAAGTGCTCCAGATATAATGATGTCACAAAGAGCTGTTGAAACCCCTTGGATCGTCGTAGTTCTCTCAAAACGGCCGCGTTCCTCAACATTGGCATGAATAACGAAA
>Ga0247735_1001066_pt1 | contig 10782 bp, 9 predicted proteins | sample UWRJL178409R2_FD_180934 | JGI IMG/M metagenome (GOLD analysis project Ga0247735, IMG submission 180934) | Plant litter microbial communities from Arlington Agricultural Research Station in Wisconsin, United States - UWRJ-L178-409R-2 | ecosystem: Environmental > Terrestrial > Plant litter >...
TCTACAGAAGTACGGAGTATCAAAACGCCCACTCGAGATATTTCACTCAAATGAATTGCTATGCGCCGCTCAATCTCCTCAATCGCGCTTGATTTCAGCCACGAAAGTGTTTCAGAACCCTTCAATTATTAATTATGAGAACCTTAAATGCTAATCCCACCTTCTCCGGAACCTGCACGCAAACAGAACAAGGCACAGAAAGAACTTCAAAGAAGGGCACCCAAATCTGATTCGGGCCGTGATTGTACAGTCATAAAATTGGTGCCTCCGCAGTGGCTAGCGACTAGAGCAGTGTTGTGCGTTTAGTAACTAAAGTCAGCAGTTACAGTCAGGGCAATGGTTAGAGTTACCAATAGTTTGCTAACAGTTAGAGGTCGCCTAACTTTCCCAGCCACTTTAGCCAGGGTCACCGCTGGGAGGACCAACTGATTTCTTGAAGTGCCGGACACGGCATCTGCAATGCGTATGTGGCTGTGCACACTTATTCCCACCTATCAACATGGCAATCCTGACCCCACTGCGATTCGAATTCGCCATTTCGCCACTACTCAATGGATGTCAAGTTTCGGGTTTGCACGCCCTCGAAGTGTGATTATGGGGCTGCCCGTGCACTGTATATAATATAGTCGTCGTTTACTCCTCGTGCACCTCTTTACCCGCAAACACCATGCTCCCATTCGATCCCTCTCGAGTCGTTGCCTCTAACAGGCTTGAGTGCGACAGCGAGGGCCTATAGCAAGGTTGATACAGAATTATTGTAAATGTTTTACAACTTTATATCGCTGCGACCCATCGATGAGAACCAGGTTCTATTCAAAACTTGTGATCATATAGGGGGAAACTTGCCGAAATAAGTAGGTAACGGTTATAGTTGCTATCAATCGTTAACTGTTATTAACCGTAGATTAAATGTTACTGACTCCACTAACATTTAGCTAACTCGCACAACACTGCGTCTAAGTACATCAAGGGTTAGAATGATAAGTTGAACAAGCAATAGCCGAGAGTGAAATCAGAAAGTGAGCAATGTGGACCTCAATACCTTCCATACAAATCTTCAAGAGCTTGAGGATATGCACTTGTTCCAAAAATTCTACTTGGTGAGGTAGAAACTCGACTCGGGGTGGAAGAGTTCCTCAACCCTCAGTTCAGGATCAAACGACGTCAGCAGCGCAACTTGCAGGTTCGAAATTCGAGTGAATGTCCGATAATATCGTACAAGAATTTCACTGGAAAATTGGCCTTGATTTGGTCTCAATTGAGTGGACCTGAAGGTTTCCGGAAAACGGGTTAGCTGGATTTGTGGGTCCCCTCGTGAACAGGTGATGACGACTTGGCCGCCTGCTGAATAGAATTTGCACTAGTGGCCGTTTTACTTTTTCACCAATGAATTGATATCGAGGGAGTGGTGCTTACGCTGCTGAGGCTCCACGGAGATCCTGGACTTGTTCACGGATAGGGGGTTCGCCCAGCGCTGGTATGTCAGATCGTGGCCGCAGGAGATAACCGTTTGACATCTTTGAAGTGCCTGATAATGTCATTCATTGCGTTATTGGTGATTTTTTGACTGCTGCTAGTAGTTGGTACTGTGTTTACTACTTTGAGAGCATTTCCATTTCGCGACGGGTTAGCCATCTGGACTCTGGAATCCGGTTGCCTGCTTAGACTCGCTATTGAGTTCACAAGCGCGCAGGGTTGAAATAGAATTCGGCCCCGCGACATCTACGGTCCAATAAACAGGAATGGAGATCCCGCAGGGGTGTCGCGGGAGCACCCTGCAAAGAATGGGGCGCTTGGTAAGCTTTGGCTAGTTACTGTATGCGCAATGCTCACCGGCAAAATTTGAAGGTTTATGACGCGTGAAGAGGAATTGAATCGTGCCATTACGGTTGATAACCGAAGTGACAAGAACTCCCACCGTTAGGCTCTGCCACGTTGGTGCCCGAGCAGTGGAAAATCGAATAGACCGGTCAAATTTTTAGCGCCCAAAACATCACCATGATTTCAGCGATGACTATCATTACACCATTCGGCATCCAACTCGCTGGCCGCTGGCCAAGGACCAGTCTCGTGGCGCACGCCGCACGGTGAGCGCTGCAACCTGTGACTGGATGAATGGCGGAGGTGCATGGAAACGGACGTGGCGTACGTATTGTACACAGGTGCACTCCAAAGCTCCCGAGCTTGGTTGCGACCCTCGTGAGCTGACTACCTAAATACATAGAATAAGTCAGCCAGTCTTTCGAGAAAGGTCTGGAGTGAACCCTGCTAAGAGTGAAATTCGAGTACACCTGGTGAATGTTATACTCAAATCGAGGCCCACCAGCTGGAAGGCGCTTCCCAAAGTTCGGCAGGAGAACTTGAGGTTATACTTAGAGACGGTCTTTAGATAAATTTACGACGGACGGTCAAGTACATGCCGTGTCAGAATCTCGAAGCTTGCAGAAAGGAGATACACCTTTCTGGTGCCGTTAATGCGGGAATCTAGAGGCCTATATCTTGACAATTGCCTCAGTGATGTCGAAAGTGAAGCGGGTTTTGAGTGCAGGTAGTGAGAGAGCATGTCTTTCTGACAAGGCAGAGCCTAAATGTCAAGGAGCCGTTTTGCTCCAGTTGACGATAAACACGAGAGAGAAATGGTTTGGGTTTGTGTCGCCATCCAGTGTAAGTAATCCATGGGTAGACAAATCCACTAATAGACGGGAACTAGGTTCTTCAGTGACAAACAGAAGGCACCAGTGGTGTGCACGGTGCCAAGAGTCCACCTTCGATCGCCATCGTCCATTCTGTAGAATTTCTGTGACCACAGGGTTGTGCAAGCAGTCAGCTCAAGCCTTGAAGCTTGACGAGGCGAAGCCCCAATCGTTTGGTAAAGTTGACAGCTGCATGCAAAACCGTAGGCCTACTCCAAGATTTCTCATTTGAACCTGAATTTGGAAATATAGGACTGAATTTGGTGGTGTGGTGGGGCATTGGACTCGAATCGGAAGAGCGAAGGGGAGAAAATCGCAATCTGCCACCCACTTCAGCTGCAATTGCGCTGCGAACCCTGTCGTTGGGAGATTCGCTCCAAGGTACACCCTGGCGTACCCTGGCGTACCCAATGGTGGGCATATGGAGCAGATCCACTGCTGAGTTGTGAGAAAGTCAAGTATGCCTACGGTTTTGCATGTAGCTGGAAAGCCAACATTCACTGAATCTAGTCTCCCGTAGCCAGAATACGAGACTCCGTGACCTCTTGTGACATGTCACAACGCAAGGCGTGAGGTACTCCGTCTGTAGTCTGATTTCACGCGCGTAGGTCGAACCGTAATACAACTTAGCGACCAGAAATCTCCTTTTAAGGCGATTTTGATTATCTTCAAACATCACGTGTATAGATAAGATAACGTACCTCAAAACATCTTCCGGCCATTGAAAGGACATCGCGATGCAATTTCAGCAATTTTAGATACATGTTAGGTGTAAATTAACTTATATATATGTGTTCTACAGCTTTGAGTAGTGGTTCGTACTAAAAAAGAGCCTAAATTCACGCAGACCCTTAGATCAACGACATTTGTGAGCTACCTAGTGTTGTCTTCGATTTTTCGCACTACAACGTCAGACAAATATATCGCAATGTTTTAATTTCTGCCTTCGTATATTATAAACCTGACTGATGGTGTCAGAGTGTGTTTATCTTTACGCATCGTAGACACGGCTTGTAGAGTTGAGAGTACTGATTTACCCCGTTATAAATGACATTGCGATGTCGGGTAACAACACAGAAGTGGTTATTCAGTTTCAAATCAAACTTATTACCAAACCTCGCCTTTTTTTAGTGAAGGACTGTCACTGGCTCCCGTGGGTGCCTCACGAAGCATAAAAGACGAGAAATTTATGTTTCTTGAATGCCCCCTCCTCCGAGTAAAAATTGAGCAATATTTTTGCACAATAATAACCAACCTCATTTTAATTACCCGTAAAAAAAAAATTCAAGGCGATTGGTGCCCAAGAGAGCATACAATCGCGTCGAGAGTGAATGCCGTGTCGCCTTCGACGCGTCGTGATGGCGATGGCGTGATTTGCACGTGATGCTATTTTGTACTACGGTTCGAGTGGTCTACGTGATCATGAAAACAGACTACACTGAATCCAGCAAAAGTGACATCCTCACGTGACACGTGAGTGGGCGTTCGTGCAGGGTGCGTGGCTCGAGTCTGCATCAATCTACCATGAGGACTGGAGTACCTAGAGTCTGGATGCCTACGTAGTGTCCTCGCATATCCTCTTCGACGGCTCCTAACAAGGATTCAACACCGATCATCGAAGATTTCAAGAAAATCAGAGGTTTGTGGCGCACACTGGCATATAGACGCCTAATAGCCCACAGGAACTTAACGCGTCATTAACACTAGTATTGCCATCCAAACTCACCCCAGAAGATGTACGGAGAAAGCTTCTAAGAACCTGCTTGTGGGCACAGAAAGTGGTGGCCCTCCCTCCTACTCAAATGGTTCCCAATTAGAGACTTCTATCCTCCGCGGTTTGTTTTCCCGCATGGATCGTCAATGCAAATATATAGAGTTGTCTCTGCAAAAAGAAGGCTTCTACTCTCAGGAGTACACAATTTTTTGTATAAGAGTGCATGTTGAGCAACGCTGATAGTATTTTTTGTTAGAGGAGCAGGAACACTGTTTTGGAATAGGTATGAATGCTCGAGTTGCGTGATCACCACGAGACTGAGAGACTGATCAGATAAACTGACCACTTAAAGCTACATTCCAGCACTTCTTCTCTAATCCATGATTTTTCTCGCATTCAACTCTGGTTAGGATCTCATCCACCGATTCTGTCTGCCGCGCCACTTCTGCTCGCTGGTGGGATGCCTTTCAAGGAATCGCTACTCCATCAACACTCTCAAGTTATTTAAAGTATCCCTTTCACCACGAACCGCCTCTCTATAATTGACGTGGAGGGATGACAGATGATTTAATCAGGATCGACGAACACACGCCTTCCTATCTGAAGACCACATTTGTATCGGGTTTTCGTTTTTATTCCGCTTTATTGCTCTGTGTCTAATTTTTTTTTTCGGAAGTTCTCAGCATATCTGATTCTTTTCCCATTATATCTAGCCCGCTTTAAAATCAGAGACAAAGATGACAACCCTCAGCGACATTATTCTTATCTCGGCCCGCACAAAAAAGGTACCGTTCTTTAGACACCCTACTCTCAGCCTTCCCTTTCTTAGGGTATTGTCACGTCATAGCCCCTGACGAGCAAGAAAACAAGAACAGAATTTGAAATTCCTTGCATTCGGCATGAAATTTCCTGCACCATTCTCCACTTATTCAGGTGAAATTGAGGTGTCCTCCACAATCTCCGAAGCTGACCTCATGTTGGAAATATTACAGAACCCAATCTTCGAGTAACATCGAGAGGCTCACCCATATTTCTATACACGAGGATGATCCCAGGATTTCTGAGATGTCTCGCAACGAGACTAGAACTTTAGGAAGGTATCTCGGTGACGAAGGTGAATTTGGTGATGTTAAAAGGTTTCTCTATGTAAGCACTGTCACATGAGTATATCGAATCTTTGGGCCTGACCTTACCTCCGTTGTCAGGACTTTGGCTTGGTAGATTTAGATAACAACGTATCGACTGAAAAGGATTTGTCAGGGCGAGGTAAACTGGCGTCTGTTTTCATCGATAAGTTGCATGAGCTTCAACGGGGCGAAAAGAGCTGGATCCAGACTGGTGGACCAAGTAGAGTCATTTTCAAGACAGATAATCGGGTTGCAGACGAGAAGCATGAAGGAGGTTGCCTGGTCTTGCCTGCCTTGAGTAGTGCAAGACAAATATGAGGCGGTTGTTGTGCAGGCTTGGATATGATCAATCAGTTGGCTTGCGATGGTGCAGAAACCACAATTATTACAGATGGAAAGGTAAAAAGACGTAGATGCGGCGTTTCATTGTTCAATTCTGGCTTTTAACGGACTAAGACCAAAAACAATCCAGAAATCCCTGGAATCCACCGCACGGCCCAGTTGTTCCACCGGTCGAGGTAATGCACGAATTCCTGTCTCTTGCACCAATTCGCGCACCCAGGCTGCTTGAGGGCCTCGATCCTCTTCTCCAATTGTAGCCCCCGGTTTTTCCGCCAGGGTTTTTGATTGGTCTGAAGAATCGGAAAATGCTCTGTCTTTATCTCCGGTAATAGAAGAGGAGCGTTCCCCAGCAGGTTTAGATCCCCAAGCAGAAGCGAGATCCCACCAGTCGTAGATACGACCATCGGTCAGTATCCACCTTTGTCCCTCAGCTTTATCAAAGTCTGCGACAACGGCGAGGATACAACGGGCGACATCTAGTCCATGAATCACATGAAGACTGCCCTATTAGACTGTCTAGCACTTTGCAAGATGAAGAGAGATTATAAGGGCTTACTTTGATTTTCAACGCCTCTTTTGTTGGCGCAACTTTGGCTACCCAGTTTTTGGGAGTTCGTTGCCCTCCCCAAAGACCGGCAAGATTGAGCACAGTTGTAGAAAAGGTGTGTGCTAACGCTAGCAACTCATCTTCTGCCTCGGCTCTAGGGGTTTTGAGGTACACCGAATGCCGGTCGTACCACTTATGCTGCACCAGTGGTGTAGGTTCCCCACGATTTGATCGCCCCTGCACGTAAAAATGAAGCTCAGAGTCTATTCTGAAAGCTGCTAATCACTTACATCCCAAATACTCGTGGCGCCAAGTTGGATGTAACGAACTTTCGTATCGCCGATCGACGACTCTTGGCCTCTACTCCGAGAGTAGAGTTTGACTAATCGTTCAGAAGCTCCTTTTTTGTCGATAGGAAATGTTATCAAAATTGTTTGAGCGTCTGGAAGGACAGAGTAGGGCTCGAGGTCGTCGGAATCAGGATCAAAGATGAACTTGAGCGTATTTTCGCGTCCAGATCTACTGGTAGATGCGTGGGTGATTTCTCGTTCGTCGCAGAGTGCGATCAGGAATGTTGAAGTCCATCCTGCTCCTAGAATGAGGATATCAACGACCACTTTCATGTCGTTAGAGATCAAGATGGTAAATGACAAGATGTTTATTTCCACCGTGCTCCATGCGGAAGCATATTACTTATTAGAGGCGCGATCGGTGCTCTTTCAAATTATGGAGCGGTAAGGGGTACGACACAAATATTAGCATTCGTGGCCATGGTATATCGAAGGCGGAGCTACTCAGAAACGGTAGAAAGTCCGAGATTGCGGGGTATAAAGATTGGTATTCTCTCAAAGTCAAAGGATGTGGGTAAAAAGGAGTGTGTAATACTGAAAATTTTCAATGTGGTTTTAGATATAAGTATATCGAGTCCTCAAAAATAAAATGTCCGGTCGAAAACTGTCCATGAAGGACCCGAAAATAGTCCACATCACCGCTAATGTACCCGCAAGGTCAACCTAACAGTGCCAAGTGGACTAGATGTCGGTCAGTCAGCGAGGCTTGGATAGATTATGAACAGGAGTCCTACGTCGCGAACACCAGGCGTCCCAACGCTCTGGTATGCTGGAAGGCCTGTGCACTCTGCAAGGGAAACAAGCTGGTATCCAGCGGCCTTGAGCTTCTGAATTGCGTATGGAAGGACTTGGTGTCTGGTTGCAGAGGGAGGAAAGAAATGAATGTAAGCACGGAGAAGAAACAATCGCCGACTACTTTTTAACTCACGCGGTAGTATCTATAATCATTGATGCAGTGATAGTTTAGATGATCAGTGCTGCGAGTTAGACAGAGCTTCAGGGTAGCATACCGTAGGTTTCGTGGTTAAGAGTAAGGACAGAGGTTGGGTGTTGTGCTACAAGTCGATCGTAATCAGCTTTACTTTGAGCAGCGGTGGACCCTGTAGAGTCTCCGTCACTGTTAAATGTACATGAGAATGAGTTCGGACAAAGCATCAAGCTGGGCTTACTCGAAATCCCAGATGGCAACGACTTGGCCTCTGATGTAGGAGGCCTGCAAGACCAAATCATTGTAGTTGCCGTATGCTATCCCTTCATGAGAACATTAGACGGCGAAGTGGTCGCCACTCACGAGGACGCATGAAAGCCGGTGTAACACCGGCTATTTTCTGGAGTGCCTCTGAGGAGTGTCAGGATATTTATAAATTCCAGTGATCGTAGTAACTCACGCTCGACACGCCACATTTCATCGTGAACTAAGGAGAAAAACACGTTTAGACTAACATCGTGTGATATTGTAACCTTAGTGCCAGCCTTACTTTGGTCCCAAGAAAGAGTTGTCAAATCAGCGTGGCTCCATGTGTGAGATCCAACTTGGTGACCGCGTTGATATGCGTAAAGGACGCGTGCAGCCTCGTCCGAATCATAGATACAACCATCTAAGTTAGTCGATTCGGTCAGTACGTTAATGGCGTGCATTGGAAAAAATAGGGCTTTTACAGTTATTGCCATCTGTTTGGAAACCACAATTAAAGTGAGTGTATCCATGGAAATGAGCCGACTTACTGAAGAAGAATGTACCAGTAGCATTGGCAGCACCAAGAGTATTAACGATATCTTGTCTGTTACTTCGTTGGTATGATTTAATCACAGAAATAATATCCTTACAAGTAGATGTAGGGGCCATCGTCCTGGTGAAAACAGGTCGTCAGTCATTCGGTATGTAAGTCGGGGGAAGCAACTTACGAACGTCAATGCAGCAGTGTTGGGCTTCGAGCAAGTAGTTACCACACGAGCCTCTTGACGCTTTCGCATCGGCGTCGCTGAAGCAATAGCTTGGATAGCCAGAAGTACGACAAAGACAAAGTTAGCCAACATGATTCCGAATGGGAGACGACGGGAGAGGGGAAGGGAGGTTCTGAGGCCGATGAAAGGGAATGGAGAAGTGCCAGCGTTTTATAATCGTATCTCGGCCATTCAAAATGATGGCGGCAGCACGAAGCAATCGTCAGGATCGCATTGCATAGACTATCCAGTGACCTTTGAGTCTATGCAACAAGAAGTCCCTTATTTAAAAAAGTTCATTCAGTTGGGCGCCATGGTGAGTTCTCCCTAAAAATAGCGCAACAGAACTCACAATGCTAGTTCTCCGAGCGCTGAAGACGCATGGAGCAATTCCGACCAAATTCGGCATGTAAAGGATACAGCAGGCGACTTGCCCATAATCCTGCTGGCAATAACGCGGGGTGCAATCACGCAATGTGCTTTGAAAATGGATAGGCTTCTGGGGTTTCTCGCTTGGTTCAACCAACAGCCACCAACATTTTATAGTCAAGATCAACGAAGTGAAGTGATGATACTGTGTGAACCACGGCTCAGCAATTATGGTCATCAGGAGTGAGTTAAGAACACTCACGGCGGAGGTAACTTCTATAATTTGCTCGAAGATCTCCCGTCATCTGCTGTCGAAGGGACGACATGATTTTGTCGATATATATATATTGCGGCAGTCACGGCTCAAGCGCTCAAGGATGTTTATCAACAGGCATACCGCGTGCCTTACGGTCTCTCTGCCAGGATACGCTCCGAAAACAACTTGCGGACCTTACATCCACAGTGAAAATGAAGGCTTAGTCATTGGCAATCGTGTCGTTTGAGAGCAAGAAGCCTTATCAGCAATGACCAGTACTTGTACTGAACAATCCAGATGGACTCGAGGAATCGAGGATGTTCAGATTATTCGAAACCGACGTTGTGGGCACGTTGACAAAGCTGGGACATAGACCGCCGGCTGCGTTTTGCCAGCATATGGAAGGTGCCGAAAGTGCCGAACTTCTTATTTTCACCGACGACGAGTATATACCGAGAAGTCTGAAAAATCGGCACACGATGCTCTCGTTTCAGTCTTCTGCTTCTTAAGCTCAGTAAGGACACAAGGGTTCCAAACCGGTATGATTATCGCCTTCATGCCGAACGATCCAGTATCAGTAGTACCACCATCACCCGTTGTCTGTTCTCAACTTTGTGAATGAATCTTCAGGAAAGGCAAAGTCAGCACAAAAGATATTATAATGTCGTAAATTTCAGGAATGACAGACGGTTTTGAGAAGTTGAATTATAATTATCGTCTACCGTGACGTCGATAGAAAAAAAAAGGAGCTGAGTGGTGAGAGTCTAGATTGAAATAAGGAGCAGTAGTGGCGTGTTCTATGAGAGGTGGCTTTACTGTCCATGGCTATGATTAAGCTCGCTAACGTTCGTAAGGTATGTGCCCCACTCCTCTAATCTGGAAGGAGTGTATGAAAATCAGGACAAAATATTTATCGAGGACATAATAAAACAGAACACGCACTCGAAGCTCGTAGGGGCATTCGACCACATCGCGATGGTGTCATTATCCACTAGTCCATAATTCATTGTACTTGAAGTAGGGCCACCCACCATTGGCGAGAGCTGTGGTTGGCTTTCTTGTGGTTGTGATTGATATCGATAAGTTGGGTCGCCGTCGACCCTCGTATCCATTGACGATGGGAACACGCGGTGGAAAGTACTGTGGAGAGCGGCCGAGGGTTGGAGGGCACCAGAATCACCCATACTTCCGATCCCATCGAAGAAGGACGAGTGGGGATTCGTATACGCCAGCGACGCGGCTACATTATCCAACATTATCCCAGATGTTACCGGCGAAGGCTGCACCCCATATGTAGGCGTCATGTGGCTCATTTCAGACATATGTGGGTATTCAGGTGTTTGGGAGTGTGACTGGGGCGGAGCCATCGACTGACTAGGTCGATGTGAATGTCCTACGTGGTGTGACATTGAAGACGCACTGGAACTAGACCTGGGGCCG
>Ga0247735_1001067_pt1 | contig 10780 bp, 9 predicted proteins | sample UWRJL178409R2_FD_180934 | JGI IMG/M metagenome (GOLD analysis project Ga0247735, IMG submission 180934) | Plant litter microbial communities from Arlington Agricultural Research Station in Wisconsin, United States - UWRJ-L178-409R-2 | ecosystem: Environmental > Terrestrial > Plant litter >...
GTGGGAGGAATGTGGAGAACCCCCAGGAGGCGCTCCCGCCTACACGACCGCCGGGCGCGTGCTGAAGGGCAGGCGCCATTCCTCACGCGTGTCGCCGTCGATCGCCAGGCGCCACTCGTAGGTGCCGCCGGGCGGGAGCGGCAGGGGCGCGCTGTTGAGCGCGGCCATGAAGGGCAGCGCGGTCGGGGTGCGGACCTCGGTGTCGACGGGGCGTCCGACCTCGAACTGGCCCTCGATGACGATCGGGTCCTCTCCCCCCACGGGCACCACGGGCGCGCCGTCGAGGTCGATCAGCTCCATGCGGAACGTGTGCTCGACGTCCGCCTGGTTCCAGGGGACCTCGAGCATCAGCGCGATCCCGAACGGGGCGGGCTGCGGGCCGGTGATGGTCCACCCGCCGCCGATCACGTTCATCTTCCCGTCGGCGACCTGCGCGTAGTCGCACAGCATCATCGTCACCTTGATCTGCCGGTCCGGCAGGTCCCACGGCTCGGTCATGCGGTGCTCCCCGTTCGATCTCCCATGCGCCAAGACTACGGGGCGACCGGCTCGGGCCTCCCGGAATCTGGCGACCTACAGGTAGCCGGTGGGGTCCGTCGGGTTCCCGTTGATGCGGACCTCGAAGTGCAGGTGCGCGCCGAACGAGTGGCCGGTGTTGCCGACGTAGCCGATCAGCTGGCCGCGCTTGACGTTCGCGCCGACCGACGTGCCGTAGCGCGACTGGTGGGCGTAGCACGTGGTCATCGACGAGGTGTGCTGCACGCAGGTGTAGTTGCCGTACCCGCCGGTCCAGCTGGCGATGACGACGTTGCCGGAGTCGGCGGCGTAGATCGGGGTGCCCTCGGCGGCGGCGATGTCGACCCCCGCGTGCAGGCGGCCCCAGCGGAAGCCGAACGGGCTGGTGAACGTGCCGTTGACCGGCATCGACAGCGGGCCGCCGGAGCCCTTGTAGCCCCCGGCCGGCGCGGAGCCGGCCGCCCCGGCGAGCGACGCCTGGACCTTGGCCTGCTCCTTCTCCAGCGACGCGAGATGGCCCTCGAGCTCCTTGCGCTCGCCCTTGACGGAGTCCAGGACCTCCTCCTTGCCGTCCCGCGCACGGTCGAACACGCTGCGCGCGTCGATCTCCTTCTGCTTCAGCGCGTTGATCTCGTCGCGGCGCTCTTTGATGCGCTGGGTGACGACGGCCTGGCGGGCCTCCATCTTGTCGAGCTTCTTGACCGTGCCCGTCGCGTCCTTCTTGGCGTCGCGCACGAGGGTGACGATCCGCTGGTCCTGCGCGTTGATGCGGGCGATGAAGTCGCTGCGCTCGATGAGGTCCGCGAAGCCGTTGGCGTTGAGGACGACCGAGACGAGGTCGGGCTTGTCGGCCTTGTACAGCTCGGCGAGACGAGCGGCGAGGATGGTGCGGGCCTCGCGCAGGCGGGCCTTCAGGCGCACGAGGCGCTTGCGCTCGGCGCGCAGATCCTCCTGCAGGCGGGTCAGCTCGGCCTGCTTCTCGTCCAGGTCGGACTGGACGACGGCCTGCCGGGCGGCGATGCGGTCGATCCCCACCTGGATCGTCTCGATCTTCGCCGTGTACTTGGAGATGTCCCCGGTGAGGACCTTCTCCTTGCTCTTGCGGCGATCGATCTTCGCGCGCGTCTCGTCGATCTTCTCCGCCACCTTCGCGGAGCTGGCGGTCTGCCCACTGGAGACCACGGGCTCGAAGGCCAGAACGGTGAGCGGGGCGAGGGCAGAGACGAGGAACAGGCGCAGGCGCATGGACGGGCCAAGGTAGCGGGGGCGTGCCCGTCAGGCGACGGTTGCAACGGGATGTGCGGAGGCTCAGGCCGCGGCGCCGCGGGGGCGATCCAGCCGGTCAGCGGCGCCCGCCAGGCGGGGCTCGTGGCGGCGCAGGGTCTCCAGGTGCTCGCTCGCCCAGGCCATGCCGCGGGCCGCCAGCGCGGGCTCCGACGCGCCGCCGTCCGCCTCCGAGGCCTCCCACACCCACCGCAGCAGCGGCACCGCACGATCCTCCTCCCGGCCCTGCGGCGCCGGCGCGGCGCCGCGGTCGACGACCACCGCGCCCAGCTCCCCGAACCAGCCGTCCAGCGCGGCCATCTGCTCGTCCAGCGCGGCGCGCGCCTGGGTCAGCGCGGGGCTGTCGACGTCCACGCGGTCCACCCCCCACATCGCGTTCGCCCGGCTCAATGCGTGGCCGGTGCGGCGCACCCGCACCGCGCCGGCGACAAGGATGCCCAAGGCCTCCAGCCGGCACTCGTCGGGCGCGCGCCGCTCCCCCAGGAACTGGCGGAACGCGGTGTCCAGGCGGTCGTGGGCGTCGAGCGCGGCGCGGTGGGCAGGCCGGCTGGCCGCCGCGGGCAGCGTGCCGCGCAGCACCGCGATCGTCGTCGCGGTGTAGGCCACGCTCGCGTCGTAGGAGTCCTTCACCGCCCGGCGCACCACGGCGGCCGCGCCGCGCGGCCACATCAGCAGGCCGACGAGCAGGCTCACCCCGCAGCCGATCGCCACGTCCTGCACCCGCACCAGCCCGATCTTCCAGCCGATCGGGTCGATGAGGTTGAAGAACACCAGCACCATCAGGGAGAACGCGGCCTGCCCGGCCAGGAACGACACGGCCCGCGGCGTCCAGGCGGCGAGGAAGACGACGATCGGCAGCAGCGTCCACAGCACGGCGGCGTGCGTGCCGGCGGCGGCGACGATCAGCCCGCCGACCACGATGCCCACCAGCGTGCCGAGCAGCGCGTCGACGATCGACGTGCCCGTCCCCAGCGCGTGCGAGCGCAGCACCGCGAGCGTGCCGAGCACCACCCAGAAGCCGTTCTGCACCCCGGTGACCTCGGCGATCAGCACCGCTCCGGCCAGCGACACGGCGCCGCGCAGGCTGTTGCGCAGCCACACCGAGCGCATCGTCGCGTGGGCGATCACCTCGTCGCGGGCCTCCACGAAGTCCGCCGCGGTGGTCGGCGCCTCGGGGTCCTGCTGGGCCGGCGCGCTCTGCCCGCTGGCCAGCAGCGCGTGCCGGCCGACCTGCCACGCCGCGTAGGTGAGCGCGCGCAGGCGGAAGGCCTCGTGGAGCTTGCGCACCGCGTCGTCGTCGTCCGCCGACTCCGCCCACACGCGGAAGGCCGCGCCGATCTCGTCGTGCACCGCGTCGAGCCCGTCCAGGTCGGGCCTCGCGTCACGGCCCTCCAGCCGCTCCGCGCACGCCTCCAGCGCGGTCGCGACCACCGCGTGGGACTTCGCCCGCTCGTCGTCGAACCCCGCCGGCAGGCCCTCGGGCGGCGGCAGCGTGAAGGGCAGTATCCAGTCCAGGTCGTCGACCAGCTGGGCCATCGCGGCCGTCGGACCGGAGGGGCCGGACGGCCGGTACGGCGTGGCCGCGAACGCGTTGTCCGCCGCGGTCACCGCCGCGCGGGCGGCGTCCCACAGCTCGGTCGACTCGGGTGTGCCGGCGGGCCCGGTCGCCCAGCTGCGCAGCAGCGCCGCCAGCGCGCGGCAGGCGTTGGCCTCGGCGGTCCGGATGTGGCCCTGCGGGCGGGTCGGCCACAGCAGGAAGATCGCGGCGATCGCCCCCACGCAGGCCAGCCCCCAGCCCAGCAGGCGGTCGGGGATCGCGTCGGCGGTCCCGGGGATCATCACCGGCAGGACGAACGTCAGCAGCGCCGCGGAGCTGCCGGCCGCGGCGTAGCCGCTGAGGACGCCCGAGAACAGGATCGCGAAGCCGACGACGGCCATCGTGACCGTCGCCAGCGCGGTGTCGTCGGAGCACAGCGTCCCCAGCGGGATGAGGACGAAGCCGGTGAGCGCCAGGCCCAGGTTCGCGCGCAGCCGCTGGCGCGGCGGGCCGGTGAAGTCGGAGAAGACGAGGAAGCCGATCGTGCCGAACGCGGCGAACAGGGCGCCCTGCTTGTTGCCGAGGATGACGTCGCAGAGGACGAAGATCGGCGGCAGGACGAGCGCGGTGCGCAGCGCCCCCTTGAGGGCCACGCGCTCCGGGTCGTGCACACGCAGACGCATCGCCCCGCAACCTATCGGCCCAGCGGGTACACCTTCACGCGTGCTGCGCATCGACCGCTCCGCCTCGTCCGTCACGGCCGCCTCGCCCGATCGCTGCCGCGCGGTGCTGACCGACGTGCCCGCCTATCCCACCTGGGCGTCGCTGATCGAGCGGGTCGAGGCGACCGGGCCCGGCGCCGCGATCACCGTCACCGGGAAGATCCTCGGGCTGGAGATCGTGATGCTCTGCGTGGTCGAGGAGGACTCCGGCGCGATCCGGCTGCGGCGCCTGCCCTTCGACGCCGGGGACGACGAGCGGTACCTCGCCACCTGGACGCTGGAGCCCGACGGCAGCGGCACGCGGATCGGCCTGCACGTCACCGCCGAGCTGGACGCCCCCGGGGCCGCGTCGTTCCTGCGCGGCCGGGTCGAGCGCAAGCTGGCCGACGAGCTGCTCGAGGACCTCGTGCGCGTGCTCTGAACGACGGCCGCAAGGCCACCGCAAGGACGTCGCAAGGGCACGGCAAGGCCCGGAACGGAAGGTGATCCCACACACCAACCGCTCAGGAGAACCGCATGTCCGCCAACGCCCCCGCCCTCACCGCTCCCGTCGCCATCCTGCCGGAGCACCCCGACTACGACGCCGCCCGCATGGCGTGGAACCTCGCCGCCGACCAGCGGCCCGCCGCGATCGTCGTGGCCCGCGACGTCGACGACGTCATCGACGCGATCGACCTGGCCGTCGAGCTCGGCCTGCAGGTCGTCCCCCAGGGCACCGGCCACCTCGCCTCCGCCCTGCCCGACATGAGCCAGGCGCTCCTGCTGAAGACCGCGCTCGGCGGCGTCGAGGTGAACCCCGAGGCCCGGATCGCCCGCGTCGGCGCCGGCGCCGTGTGGAAGGACGTCGTCGACGCGGTCACGCCCCACGGGCTCGCGGCGCTGTCGGGCTCCTCCCACGACGTGGGCGTGCTCGGCTACACGCTGGGCGGCGGGAGCAGCTGGCTGGCCCGGTCCAAGGGCCTGGCCGCCAACAACGTGCACGCGATCGAGCTGGTCACCGCCGACGGGCGCTTCGTGCGCTGCGACGCCACGCACGAGCCCGAGCTGTTCTGGGCGCTGCGCGGCGGCGGAGGCAACTTCGGCGTGGTCACCGCGATCGAGCTGGACCTCTTCCCGATCACCGAGGTGTTCGGCGGGATGACGGTGTGGCCGATCGACGACGTCCGCGCCGTGGTCGCCGACTGGGTCGCCTGGTCGCGCACCGCCCCCGAGGAGGTCACGACGTCCCTGCGGATCCTGCGCCCGCCGCCGCTGCCGGAGATCCCCGAGTTCATGCGCGACACGCCGATCGTCGTGGTCGACGGCGCCGTGCTCGCGGGTGCTCCCGAGGCCGAGGAGCTGCTGCGCGGCTTCCGGGCGACCGGCACGCCGCTGGTGGACACGTGGGCGCCGATGTCGCCCGCCGGGCTGCTGGAGATCCACATGGATCCGCCCGGGCCCGTGCCCGCGATGGGCGACACGCTGATGCTCGAGGACCTGGACGAGGCCGGCATCGACGCGTTCCTCGACGCGGTCGACCCGCAGGTCGTCGCGCCGCTGCTGATGGCCGAGCTGCGCCAGCTCGGCGGCGCGCTGGCCCGAGCCCCCAAAGGGGCGGGCGCCCGCGACCGCTTCGAGGGCGCGTTCCTGCTCTTCGCGTGCGGCGTCCCCATGTCGCCGGAGCACGCGGTGGCCGTGGCGGCGGGCCTGGATCGCGTGACGACCGCGCTGCGCGACTGGAGCACCGGGACGACGTACCTCAACTTCGCCGAGCGCGGAGGCGATGCCGACGACGCGTTCGGCGAGGGCGTCTACGAGCGGCTGCGGGACGTCCGCGGCACGTGGGACCCGGACGAGCGCTTCCTGGCCAGCCACCGCATCGCGACGCGCTGACCCGTCCGCCCCAATCCCTTCGAACTGGCGGTTCTCGCACCCGCTCAGCGGGCCTGAGACCCGCCAGTTCGGGGGATTGAGGCGGGGCGGGACGGGTCAGTTGACCGTGAAGGCGGTGTGCATCCCCTGCATGTAGTGGCCGGGGAGGTTGCAGATCAGCACGTACCTGCCGGGCTTGAGGTTCAGCGTCTTGCTGCCCGTCTTGCCGGGGGTGAGGTCGCCGATCTCGCCGACGCTCCCCTGCTCGGAGACCTCGGAGCCCGTGCCCAGGTCGCCCGCCGGCTTGTCCGTCTTGATGACGACGAGCTCGTGCGGCACCTGGCCGACGTTCTTGGCGTCGAACGTCACCTTCCCCGCCTTCACCGTGGCCGCGGCGGGCGCGACCTTCCACTCCGAGAGGTCGACCGCCACCGGGCCGGTGGACGCGGTCGAGGACGCGGGGGTGTCGGCGGGCTTGGCCGTCGTCAGCCCGCCGGCGGGGATGCTGGTGGCCTTGGTGGTGGTGTCGTCGCTGGACGACGAGCCGCAGGCCGCGAGGCCGGGGACGGCGACCGCCATGAGGGCGACGGCGAGGAACGGGGCAGGGCGCATGGGAAGGGCTCCGGGGTTCGGGGACGTACCCGTAAGACGCCGCACAGCCCGGATCCTTCCCGCCCGCTCGTGAATCGATTCGCGCCCGTTGCGCGAACTGGCGCACCAGGTTCCCGCTGAGCGGGAACGTGGTCGGCCGGTTCGGGAGGGCCGCCGGCTCGGGGCTAGGCGACGACGAGGAGCGCCGTCAGCCAGGACAGCACGACCAGCGCGGCGAGCCAGCGGAACGCCCGGGCCGCCGCCGGCCGGCGGACGCGGCGTCCGAGCCACAGGAGCGGGACGGCGAGGGGCAGCGCGAGGGCGAGGTAGGACACCCATCGCGGGTCCTTGACGCCCTCCTCGAAGCCCTGCACGACGACGAACAGCGTCCCGACCACCGCCAGCAGCGCGGCGACGCTGGTGGCCGGGAGCTCGAGCCAGCCCGGCACGATCGGCTCGTCGTCCTCCAGGTACCTAGGCATGCGCGTCCATCGAGAGGAGTACGGCGAGAGAAGGCGCGCGTTACGCCGGGATTCACCGATGAGTCCGCGGGTCTGCGACGGTCTGCCCACCATGACCCCTCTTCTCCAGGACAAGATCGCGATCGTCTACGGCGCCGGCGGCGGCATCGGCGGAGGCGTCGCCCGGACGTTCGCCCGCGAGGGGGCGCACGTGTTCCTCGCCGGCCGCACGCGGGAGCCGCTCGACCGGGTCGCGGGCGAGATCGCCGCCGCCGGGGGCCGCGCGAGCGTGGCGGTGGTCGACGCCCTCGCCGAGGACGCGGTGGCCGCGCACGTCGAGGCCGTCGCCGCGGAGGCCGGCCGCGTCGACGTGTCGCTCAACGTGATCTCCCGCCGCGACGTGCACGGCGCGCCGCTGGTCGACCTCACGGCCGACGACTTCCTCGCCCCGGTGCTCACCGGCCTGACCACGAACTTCGTGACCGCCCGGGTCGCGGCCCGGCAGATGATCGCCCAGGGAACGGGCGGCGTCATCCTCACCGTGACCAGCGGCTCCTCCAGGGGCGCCGCGCCGACGATGGGCGGCACCGGCCCGGCCGATGCGGCGATCGAGGCGTTCCTGCGCCTGCTCGCCGCCGAGACCGGTGCGCACGGCGTGCGCGTGCTGGGGCTGTGGACGGCCGGCGTGCGCGAGACGTTCGACCTCGAGCACGACACGAACGCGACCCGCCGGGCGACCGGGATGCGCGGCGAGGACATCGACCGGGTGCTCGGCCCGATGACGATGCTCGGCCACGCGCCCCGGCTGGACGAGGTCGCCGACACCGCGGCCTTCCTCGCCTCCGATCGGGCGAGCGGGATGACGGCGACGATCGCCAACGTCACCTGCGGCCTGGTCCCCGGCTGAGCGACCCACTTCCGGCGTTCTGTCGGTTGTGCGGCCCGCTGAGCGGGTGTCACAACCGACAGTTCGCGGATTTCTCTCGGACTAGCCCGCCGCCGCGAGGTTGCGCAGGAAGGCGTCGGGCTCGCGGAACATCACGTGGGCCTTGGCGGGCTGGAAGTCGTGGCCCACCTGCTCGAGGAAGCCGGAGTCGACCAGGCCCGCGAGGTCGTGCTCGCTCGGGCGCGCCGGGCCGTTCACGCCCAGCCCGTCCAGCGAGCGCACCGTCGTCCCGCCGCACTGGTGCAGCGCGACCGCCTTGGGATCGGGCAGGTGCGGCGGCTTCGTGCGCGGCTTGGACTTCCAGTCGAACGAGCGCGCGATGTTGTTGGCGTGCTTGATCCGGCGGTTGAGCGGCGCGATGCCGAACTTGTAGGAGATCATCGACAGGATCGACTCGAACCCGTACTGCGTGTGGTTGACGTGCCCGGGCCGCAGGTACGGGGAGACCGCGACCGCGGGGATCCGGAAGCCCATCTGCCCGAAGTCGTTGTCCGGATCGCTCGACGCGCGCTGGTCGGGCACGCGCGGCGGGCGCACGTGGTCGAAGAAGCCGCCCCACTCGTCGTAGACCACGAACAGCGCGCCGCGGCGGTACTGCGGCGACTCCATGAACGCGTGCACGACGTCGGACATGAAGGCCTGGCCGACGCGGATGTCGCCGTGGGGGTGCTCGTCGCCCGAGGTGCCCGCCTCCTCCCCCGCGAACGACGGGTCGACGAACGACACGTGCGGCAGCTTGCCCGCGGCCGCCAGCTCGTAGAACTCCGAGACCTTGGAGCTGCGGGCGATGCCGGCCGCGCCCCACAGTGCCGACACCGGGATGTCGCTGTAGAAGTAGCGGTTGGACACGCCCTTGCGCTCCAGCGCGGCGAAGATCGTCTCGTCCGGCAGCACGCCGCTGATCTTGTTGTCCTTGCGGCCGAACGACTGGCCGGCGTGCATGTAGTAGCGGTTGGGGTACGTGGACGCGAGCAGCGAGCAGAAGAAGCGGTCGTAGGCGGTGAAGGCCTGCGCGGCGTGCCCGATGAACGGCAGGTCCTTCTTGCCGTAGTAGCTGATCGAGAACATGTCGTTGTCGCCCGAGCGCAGGAACCCGTCGACCTTGCCGCCGTTGAACTGGGTGCGGCCGCCGGCCCAGCTGTGGTCGGGGTCGGGGTGCGCGCAGCCCTGGAAGTCCTGGCCGAGCGGCGCGGTCTTGAACGACTTCCCCGTGATGTCCTTGTACGTGAGGCCGGCCTGCCGCCCGTCCGCGCCGGGCAGCCAGCCCAGGTAGTGGTCGAACGAGCGGTTCTCCATCATCAGCACGACGAACGTGTCGATCGGGAGGTTGCGCGGTGACGGCAGCGCCGCCTTGCTCTGCGCCTTCGCCGCCTCGGCGACGACGACGTCGGGCCCCAGCAGCACGCCCGCTCCGGCCGCCAGCCCGGCGGTCATCGCGGTGCGCTGCAGGAACTCGCGCCGCGTGCCCCACGCCTCGGGGTGCTCGGCGGCGAACTGCTCTTCCATCGGATCGATTCCCATGGCGTGCGAGCGTACGCCTTTGGACATCGATCGTGTCACGGTCGTGTGATCACGGCGCGATCGCGCCTGCGGGTCGTCCGAAGGTCGCACCCCGGATCGGCCCGAAGATGGGCGCCGGGGGCCGCCACCCCGCCGTATCCTGAGCCCACTCCGCATGCGCCCGCGCACCGTCGATCTCCTGCTGGCCGGTGCCTTCCTCGTCGTCGGGCAGCTCGAGATCGGCGGCCTCGACGCCAGCGTCCCGGGCGTCCCCGGCGATCACCTCGCGGCCCGGCTCCTGTGGGCCGGCGCGGCGGCGAGCGTGCTGCTGTGGCGCCGGCACCCGGGCGTCCTGCTCGCCGTCGCCACGGTGGTCACCGCGCTGCGCTACCGCTACGGCCTGACCCCGACCGGCGGCAGCGTCGCGGCGCTGCTGACGTTCCTCGCGCTGTTCGCGGTCGGCGTCCACGGGACGGACGCGCGGCGGTCCGCGGTGCACGCCGGCCTCGGCGTCGTGGTCGTCCTCGGCACGGAGGCCCTGCTGACCGCGGCCGGCTACGGCCCCCTCGTCGGCGCGCCGACGTCCGTGTGGCCCCAGTGGGCCGTTCTCTACGTCCTGGCCGCGGCGGCCGGCGTCGTGCTGCGCGACCGCACCGAGGCGCTGCGCGCCGCCCGGGTCGAGGCCGAGGACGCACCCGATCCCGCCGCGGCCGTGGACGAGGCGCTGACCCACGAGCGCAGCCGGATCGCCCGGGAGCTGCACGCGGTGGTGACGCGGCGGGTCTCGGAGGCGGCCGACGCGGTGCGCGCGGCGCGCGGCGCGCTGGCCGCCTCCCCCGCCCGGGCCGCCTCTGCGCTGCGGACCGCGCGGGACGCCGGCCAGGACGCGCTCCACGAGATGCGCCGCCTGCTCCTGCTGTTGCGCGAGGAGGCGCCCGCGGACGAGCTGGAGCACGAGCTGACGCATCCCGCCGCGGCCGGGGCGCCGCCCGCCGTGCCGGACGCCCCCGCCCGCTCATGGCCGCGCGTGGACGCCGGCTGGCTGGCGCTGCCCGCGTTCCTGCTCGTGGCCGGAGTGACCGACGCGCTGCTCGCGACCGGGGTGGCCCCGGCGATCGACGGCACGGCGACGACGGCGCAACGGCTGCTCGGCGCCGTGCTGATGGCCGCCGCGTTCCTGCCCCGGCGCCGCTGGCCGTTCCTCACCCTGGGCGCGGTCGTGGCGGTCATCCTCTTCCGCGGGGGCGTGTTCAACGACCGCGACACGCTCACCGTGCCCCTGTGGGTCGCGGCGTTCGTGGCCGGCGCGTACGCGCGGCCGGCGTGGCTCGGCGCGCTCGCGTCGTTCGCCAGCATCGTGCTCGCGAACGAC
>Ga0247735_1001069_pt1 | contig 10768 bp, 15 predicted proteins | sample UWRJL178409R2_FD_180934 | JGI IMG/M metagenome (GOLD analysis project Ga0247735, IMG submission 180934) | Plant litter microbial communities from Arlington Agricultural Research Station in Wisconsin, United States - UWRJ-L178-409R-2 | ecosystem: Environmental > Terrestrial > Plant litter >...
CGGTCTTAACGCCAGTAGCCGTGCTGGGTACTGCATTGATAGTACCAGGAGTTGATCCTACACCGTCTGGGCTCATATTGGTAGTGTACTGTGCTAAGGGGGTGGGAGCAGTTAGCATCAGCGATTTGACCACTCGAGATCCGACTATATATATACCACAGGTGTGCCTCGAGGAGCAGTGTCAATAGTCTATCTGGGGAGAGTCGCCGGCAATAATGGACGATTTCCGAAGCAAATAAGATGGATTTGGCTTGGAGGGCGTGTGTGAGTGGGACTGCCGGAGTGGCTTGCTGCCTCTAATAGTAATATATAGAAAATCTAGTAGCCGATCACTATCAGGTGACCTTCGGACACTGACTTAATATTGTGCCTCCATCGGTTGGAGCCACAAGAAGAGTTCCCCGGGATGGAAGACAAGCTGGAAGGATGAGTCCCATATCATACCAGTGAGTCTGCGAGCCAACTCCTTCGCCGTTCTATCTCAAATTGATTGCTTTCCGTTCTGCAACGAGATGCCTATGCCTCTGATCGGCTGCCTGCCAGACGCTTAGGGCATAATGCCAACTGTTAGAACGGATGGGAGACTACGCTTGCTGGTAGATAAGATAGCGTACTTTGACCACGGACATGCAGCGGCATTAGAGCGATTCATATTTCAAAAATGACCCTCCAGCTCGCTGCCGCAGCTCGGCAGTGCACAGGGCTACACGGTTGATTTAGCGTCCAGTGTGTTCCAGCAATGCAAGAGATAAGAGCTTAAATGTCGTTGGATGGTTTAATGGCATACCATGCCATCCATTCCTAGAGGCGAGACGGACATGGAAGATGGTCCATGGAGTAAGGATTTGGAAAGGGTCAATTATCGCCAGCGGCCGCTTGGCCAATGTCAACGCGGTGACTAAAGTAGAGGTCTGAATTACCACGGCTCGATCATGTTATCAACGACTATTCGCCACCACCGCCGTAGATTCTTCAGCAACTCCTCTTCATAGAATCACTGCATAGGACGTGAAGAAATTTGTTCTAGACCTGTCACTATGTTTCGGAGGCGGGGACACTACCCCGACTTCATTGCTCAACTGACAGCCGTGCACTCTGGATTTTCTGAAGCTCCAAAGGCTATACAATCGCTGTCTAAGGTTATCAGAGGCCTTTTGTCATTGGGTACTTTCTCTGCTCGACGCTCGAGCCGCCCGTTCAAGCCTGCATGTAACAAAACGATAGCGTATGCCGCACAGCATTGCGATGCAAGTACCAGACTCAACCCGCTTCCCCGCCTCAGCCTGTTCTTCTCTCCCATTGTTCCTTCAAACGTTCTCCAGAGGTATTTCTTGACAGAATGAAAATGTTGCACGAAGCCATTGCCGGATCGGCAGTCTGTCGGCACTTTACATCGAGCGTCCTCAGAAATGATGACCGCCGCACTCGTCTCCTCCGCTCAGTCGGATTCAGATTTTTGACTGACATGTATTGACATGCAACATGGTCTAGAGGTATGTTTCCCGAAATCTGTGTACCCGCAACATGGATAAAAACCATCCTCACGGTATTTATATGGTTCGTTCTGTCCTGCATTCGTTCTTTCGAGGATACGTTCCATTTACATTGTCGACCGCTCCTGCTCCCATTCCTCCAGTCGATCCGGCCTGTCCTCATATCCCACTCTCGTTTGTGGTTTCCTTCCGGTCTAACGCTTCGGAACGGACAAGCTGTTTCGAATTTGTGTCAACAGCCACGCACTGTTACGAAAGATTATAATTGTATCTACGACTTGGTATGGAAATGGCTTCCGATGCTCAGCCCTACTATGGTCCCAAAGAGTCCGCTTTGGACATTGCGATCGAGCAGATGTTCGTTGCTGCTGATTTTATTGTAGGAGTGGGTTACGGTATGTTTCTGGATACCCTCTTTACTTAGTTGTGGTTCACTAAACTTGATTTACGTCCAGGTGTTCAACTTGTCCTCTACACATCCTGCGTTCTCTTCCTGTGGCGGACACGTCACTCTCGGGGCCGGCAATGTCTCGTCCTGATCACATACATGACCCTTCTCCTACTCATCGAAACACTCTTCTGTATCGTCCAGGCACGGTCCGTGCAGTTGATGTACATTGATAATAGAAATTATCCGGGAGGGCCTTGGCAATACTTCCTCGACACGCAGAATTTACCGATTAATGTGATGTTCTATGCGACGCTTTTTGTCTTGACATTTTTAGCGGATTTATTAGTGGTAAGTTGCTGTTTTTTTTTCATCAAGACGAGTATTCTAATGTGTTTTCTAAGTTATGGAGGTGTTGGGTTGTCTACAGCGCTTCCGGGCGAACAATTGCCTGTATAGTTATTTCCTGCCCCACAATTATGCTCCTGTGTTCCTTCAGTATGACCATTTATAATCCATGGAATATTCAACTAACCCCTTCCTCCAGTCATGGGCACATTGTGGACCCTCCAATCCAGTCAACCCGGTCTCTCTTTATACAGTGCACTTCCCCTTGCATACGGAACATCCTACTACGTCATCTCCCTCTCCGTCAACATCGTCCTCACGGTTCTTATCACGGTTCGACTGCTGCTATACCGTCGACGCGCATGTGTTGTCGGTATTATCGAAGATAAAGGGAAGCACTACATCTCGCTTGCCACGATCTTCGTCGAGAGCGCAGCTCTGTATAGCGCCACAGCGCTGGTATTCATCGTTACATATGCGGTTGGCAACCCGGCAAACCAGGTGTTTTTGGCGGTAGCTTCTGCTGCTCAGGTAAGGGAACCTCACATTTTTTAAAAATGGGACTGCAATACTGAGTGAGATACTTCATAGCAAATCGCAGGCTATCTTATCATATACCGCGTCGCAGAAGGCACCGCATGGTCACACAGCAGTTATCAAAGCCAAAAAGGCTCGTCCTACTCCGGTGACAGTCACATAGTGGACCTTGAGAAAGGTCGCAGCCGGAAACTGACAAACCTCCGCTTCGCCTCCTCAAACAGCGCCAAAACTCAGCACACCATGTCGGATATAAGCACCAGCCCAACAACACTCAGCGGGATAGCAGCTGTTGACCATGCCAGTCCGAAATCCATGGATCCGTTGTCCCCGGTCCCCCCCTTACCTATCCTCAAAAAATCGACTTCAGCCTCAACGTATTCAACATGTGTCGGATCAATCTTTGTCGAGGATCTCGACACGGACGCAGGGCTCAAACTCGAAATTGATGTTGGCCCATTTGATAGACCCGTTTCCCCTCCCCTCAATCGGCCAGAGAGCGCAGTCTCGGCGGATAGCTGTCTTCGGTGTGAGAGCTGTATGAATGGGACGGGGCATGTTGTCGTTGTCGAGTCGCCGGTTTATGAGAGAGAGCTCGAGGGGGGCATGGGCAACAGTAGTCGGTGGAGTGTCTGAGGTTTGCGAGTAATGGACAATGGGCATGGGACTAGAGCTGTTGGACTCTTTGTACGATCTGTAATGCATGGACGGGCAGCTGGGGTATTTTATTCCCTATGTATCTTGTACTAGTAGTGTATTCAACCCTTGATGTATAGGTTATAATCAGCCAACGACACATGTCCTTCTGAAATGCAGTCCCCGCTCAGCACAAGAACTCAGGTACCAAATTTATTTTCATCCGTGCCTCGTCTCGGCCTTTCTTTCCAATGCTCAAATACAACAATGTAAGCAAGCTCTTGGACGACGTGCTGATAGAAACCAGTCAGGGCACCGGCGATTGCTGCCTTTACACCGATCCCCATGGGTGTAAGCAATAAGGTTGTACCTGAAGAAACTAAATGATCGCCAACCGCCGACGGAAAGCATAGCAGCCTGCAAGTGGGGCGCTCCCAGTTTGCACCCCCCGAGTCCCGACTGAGCCTGGATGACGACCGTGACTTGGCAAAGGGAAGCCGCCGGTGCTGACAAGCATGTTCAATAATATGGGTTGTTACCCAGCAGATTTAGAGAAGAAAGTTGAAATTCGAATTGTGACAGGAAATATAAGGCTCGGAGGGGGACATATGGAGTAAAGGTAGATCGTAAAGAATGTTCTGATTTAGAGCGATCTGGTAATTAGCTCAAAGCTGAGAGATCGGCCCGATGGTCTTTACATAAATTCTCTCGGTGGTGGCGATATCGAGGCTTCGTTCATTTACGAGTAGCAATTCACGCCGTGGCAGTGGTTCATTGTGTGCCCTCCGAATCATGTCTTGCGCCATTATTTGACTCGTTTGCAGCCAACTTCAATCTATAACTTACAACTTCTTCAACTTCAACCTACAACCTACAACCTGCAAGGATTTGCACAGCGATGTTCACACTCGATTATCCCTACTCCGAGTCCTTACGCTGTCCAACCGCCCTCCACCATGACTCACACAATTATTACAAAGACACCCCGAGCGGTGGGTGTGGTACCCAACCTGAATTTCGAATTGGCGTTTTTCATAACCGAATTGCTTATCCTTATCCATACCGCTATAATAGAGAGGATGTGCAAAGCCACTGAAAGCCATCAGTGGCTTATTTACGCTGTGCAAACAGGCATAGCCACTCAGTGGCTTTTCCCATCACATAAACGTAGATAAGAGCCTCTCTCTACATCCAGGTCGTAATGACCGTCGATTCTCACATATCATATTCAAAATATATCTTTTGACATTGCTACACCACCCGATCTATATGGAGGCCGAAATCCTGGAAGAATCGGCTGAATTTTATCGCACACTGCTAGACTTGCTCCAGGCTCAAGATGAAGAGCATTTACGATGGCAGGGAAGTTTCAGAGAGGGTGGAAAGGTCAATCTTGATACACTCGGCTCTGAGGTGTGGTTAAAACAATTCCGGTATGTCGTTCACGGCTTGTAGTAGCTTACTATTCTAACCTGTGTAATCACAGCTTCACTCGTGCGGAGGTCTATCAATTGGTTGATATCCTGGATCTCCCGCTGTGGATCCAGTGCCCAACCACAAGAGTGAAGGAGGACCGTGTCACAGCACTGTGCATGCTTTTACGACGCCTTGCATACCCCACCCGGTTTGCTGATGTTGAAATGCAATTTGGATGGGAGAAATCCCGATTTTCGCGAATCACTCAGCTTACAGCCCTCAAGATCTGGAGTCGGTGGAAGCACCTCCTACGATTTGATGCCAATCGACTTACAAGATCAAAATTAGCTGAATTTGCCCGGGTAATTCAAGCCAAAGGCGCGCCGCTCGATCTCGTTGCGGCCTTGATTGATGGTACTCTCCGAAAGAATGCCCGCCCAGTGCGCAATCAGAGGCTGGTTTTTAACGGTTGGAAACGTATCCACTGCCTCAAATACCATGCCCTCATCTCCCCGGATGGATTGATTATACACATCTACGGTCCAGTTGATGGTCGCCGACACGACCAGACAGTTTTGACCCAATCCGGGCTGTCCACAATTCTTGAGCAATACTTCTGGACTCCAAGTGGCGAAGCACTGTATATCTATGGTGACTCTGGGTATACACCAGGCCCACACATTCTCTCGCCATTCAAGGGCCCAGCTCTCTCCGCTGAAGAGAAGCAATTCAATTATAGGATGAGTCGCATTCGCGAACCTGTGGAATGGATTTTCAAGGAAATCTCTCAACAGTTTGAGTTCCTTGACTTTGCGAGAAGCCAGAAAATCCTCCTCATGCCATGTGGATTATTCTACATGGTAGGGTTACTTCTCTGCAACGCACACACAATTCTACATTACCCGCAAATCTCCCAATACTTCAATTGCCCCCCTCCACCCCTTCACGAATATTTCAATGGTCCACCATGCCATGAACCGGACCTTGACAAATGGTGTCAGGATTCTATTTTGGAAGAGATCGACATTGAGGACACTGGGAGTGGTGATGAGGACAACGGTGACTCCACTTTCCATTGACAAATTAATTGTAAATACACGATCACGCAACTCAATTATGGTAATGGATGCTTCGAAAATGGTGGTGATGGACCAGGAGGGCGTGATAGAAGGGAAGAAACAAGGAGGCGATATAGATCAGCCATGCGCTCACTGTCCTGCGCACGGTGCTCAGCCTCCATCCGGCGCATCTCCATATCATGTGCAATTTGGTCACGAACGGCGGAGCTGAGCGCAGTAATTCCCACTGCAAGCTGGTTGAAGCCACTGAGAAGTTCAGCTTGACGTTCATCCTCACGAGTATGGGCTGCTGCAAGTCGTTCAGCTGTTGCCCGGGTGTGTTTTTGGACGATTTCTTCAAGGCGCTGGTTTTGGGATTGGTGTCGTTTAGCCTGCGGACGAAGATTTTCGGTGTCAGGCACACCCGATGGACTAGGTGAGCGTGGATGTCTTGCAGTTATGATCAGCATTCATGCAGCAAATTTATATGGAAGGGAAGGGTACGTACTTGAGAGGGAACATCTGCTGGTTACTTCTCTCGCGTGATGTTGCATCCTCCAGCAGTGTGATATCTGCCAAGGTTTGCCGCTTGACAAGACCTCTCATGGCGGCTGCACGTAGCTCGAGAGCAGCTTCTTGTTCTGTTTGAGCTTTGGCCTTCGTTTTGGAGGATTTCGTGGTCTTCCTCTCATCCTGAGCATCCAAAAGGGCAACAATCTGCGTCATGGTCTTTCTCAAGTCAGCGTAGAGCATAAAATGAATAATCCAAAAGCATACCTCAATAAACTCATTAATCTCCTCATTCGTACCTGTCTTTTGCATGGACTGGGATTCGTTCCTCTTTCGAAAGAATCAGGATTTAGCAAAAGAAACATAACGAAGGACTCACCTTGTGAGTTTCAACTAACTTTCGGAAGCGTGCTTTACAGGCTGCACCAGTCCGATCAATAATGCTCCTGTCGCCAATACGCCGACTGTCCTCCAACATGAGCACAGCAAGACGGTCCCAGGCTGCATCCACCTCCTTCCCAGACTCTTCCCCAAATGGTTGTAACCTGAAGGCTTCCGAAGCAAGAAAACGATCCTGCCACGGCTGCCAGTGCGCATGTTTTGCGTTCCCGCGCTGCCGGACAGTCGCCGTGGAATCTTGTGAAGCCGTGTCATTGGTGACAAGCGGTTGGGAAGATGTGGTATCAACCTGAATGTCATGTTCGTCAGAAGAGCGGCCGTCAGCCAAGGTAGGTTCCTCTGACTCGATGGGAAGCGAGCCAGTCTCGCATTTCCATGCAGGCGATACCTTTCGAGTGTTGACTTTCTTCTTTCGACCTTTCTTAGTTTTCATAAGTAGTAAAACAGGACGAAAAATAGTTCAAAAGTGACGTGTCCAAAAATAGACACGTGAAGCCACTGAGTGGCTATGCCTGTTTGCACAGCGTAAATAAGCCACTGATGGCTTTCAGTGGCTTTGCACATCCTCTCTAATATGGGGTTCTCTGAGTAAAGTTAGCTTTCTTCGTCTTTCCATCTCTCAAGATAGAGCTTGGATCAGTGTCTATAGGAACATCATGCCCCTTTATCATATTGGTCAGTAACTGATCTACGAGATTGACGACGAAGAGAATAAACTTACTGATGGAATAAATCAGAAATAGTTATCTATATGAAATGCTCGATATTTGGTAGTGCTCCCTTCTTTCTTACTGTCCATATATCGGAGAATTTCTGGATATGCCGTTTGGATATAGCGAAGACATCTCTTCTTTAGCTCAGGAGGAAGGTCTGTTAAGACGATGGCCTGAGCTTTTCCATCAGAATCATTGATCCTCAGACGCTCTCTAGATTTGATAGAGTGAGCAGAAGATCAAGAATAGTAAAACAGACTTACCCATTTAGTAAAGCGGCATCGAGCATAATATAAGGACTATCAGGTGGACGCACTCCAGTCTCCAGCGTCCCCTTTAGCTATCGAACACAAGTTTAGTGCGTGCTGATTTATCAAGAAAGGATATTAATACCTCAGAAGTGAAATCGTCTATTGACTGAGATCGTATAGCAGCATCAGCATGTTCTCTTTCTAACTCTGTCGTCATGTGCTGCTGATCTTCGGATATGACAAACTTCAAGTTCTTCTCATCATCTGGCCTGAATCCTGTATTGATTGTGGTTAAAGGTATCAGGCGCTTCGTCTTCGTCAATGATTTGGTTGATGAGATAGACTGAGATGAGACTACATCTGCAAAGCATGCTTTCCATGCAATCTTATCTCTACGCTTAAGGAAATGACTAAAATGTGTTAGATTTATAAAATAGTCTAGCTAAAATGTCACTTACCCTCTTATGAGTACGTCAAAAAATAAGTCCGACTGATCGATATTATTGATACTGATTTCCTCTGGCACTATCCCCAGCCATGGAGCGTCAGGTTGAAAGGAGGCTCTGAGACGCATATCATATGACAAATTCCTTAGCCTTGCAAATGCAGGAATGATATCTTCAAGGACGGCCTTGCCCAACTTATCATCTAAGGAATGAATGAATGAATGAAAAAAAATCATCGAATATAGATGCTAAGAAGATACCTTCACTAGGGTTTCGAAGAATATTGTAAAGTGATCGTAAATCCTGAATACTGATAAGGTCTGGCGATATTTGTGTTCGAAGATTGGCTATTGCAATAAATGCCAGCATATATACAGTACCTGTAGAGAATTTAGTCTTATGGATAAATAGCTAAGAGGTGAGAGCGACCATACCTCCAGCAGCCAGAACTGCATATGCACTGCCTGATGTTAAGTGTCTTTCTAACGTTCTTGGCTTTGCATGTGTGTAATCATGAGTTTCGGATAAGATCTTCGCACTCAGATTCTTGCAGATCTGCGTCATGGACACTTCTTCTACTAGAGACGCTCTATCTAAGGGGGTAAACTGAGTTCTAGGTTCATCGAAAGTAATAGAAGCATGAACTCACTGTCGTACTTTTGCATTAAAGTGAATGGACTGTAGCATGTATGCAAAATCAAAAGCCGAACGCGAGCTAAGAATACTTGCACAATTCCTAGCAACATTCTCAAGTGAGTCGTCCTGAAGAAGGGTATGCGATCTTGGGTCTGAAGGCTGGAAGAGAGGACGAAAGAGATGATGATGATCGTCTGAGCCCAACAGCAGTTGTCTGGCAACAGCAGAGATCTTCATAAAGAACTGTTCTGTTTGAGCAAGAACATTATACGTCTCTTTTGCTGACAAAGGGAGATTCTCCATGTAGCCAAGCGTGGTTTGACTCTGTGAACGTTCCTCCTGCTCCTGAGAGTCTTCGTCCCCACTATTGTTATTGGACCTTCCGTCAAATTCCAGAGATGGAGGACCAAGAAGACCCTATGCTGACATTGCGGCAGGGACTTTCTCATTTTGTTTGGGTGCAGACCTCGGATTTCCTCCTCCACCTCTATCTTTCCCTCTCCCTGTGGTCTTGACATGCCCTCTACCAACTCGCCCTCCTCTAGTGCGCCCCCCATTAGTACGGCCCTTGATAGTATGGCCTTCGATAGTATCCCTCCCGATAGTACAGCCTTCAATAGTGCACCCTCGGCTGACTTTCTGACCAACTCGCCCAGCATTTCCAGATTGCAAGTTGGCGTCATGATCGTCAGATGAGTCAGGATCTGCATAGCCAGGATCGAAGTTGAAGGTGAAATTGAAGTGAGAGTTGAAGTCGAGAGCAGAATCTCTGTAACAGTCAGGAGAGATGTGCGAGTCAGGGCCTGTGTGTGGTGTATCTGGCAAGACCTCAGGTAGAGTGCATGGTGTGCGCGGTGTGCGCGGTGTACGCAAGACCTCAGGATTGATATATCCCAGACCAGGAGAGAGTTGCGTAGGAGTGCGCATCGAGTGGTCACAGTCATAGATAGGCGTTAACGCCGGTGATGATAGAGGCGGAGTTGGCAAATGGGTCCAAGACTGCTGGAGATATTGTTGTTCACCTGTAGGAGAACTAAAGATAGAATTATAAAACTCTATTAGTACTACGTTAAGGAAAAGAATAGATGATTACTTACCAGATAAGTGACGCTGGTTCCAGAGTCCAGTCCAAATAGCTCATGTTCCACCTGGCGATGCTAAATGGAGCTCAGCAGTGCAGGAAAACTGGAAATGATTATGCACTCACCAGACTAGTAAGCCCATTGTGGTGCTCTGTCTTAACTACCAGTTCCCTCTCTAGCTTTTGAATTGCTGCCTCTCTCAGTGCTGCTGGGAAGTTGAGGTTGTCTTGGTTATAGCAGTTGTCGTGGTTATCGCGTTTATTGTAGGTATTGCGGTGATTGTGGTTATCGCGGATGCATCGCAGCACCCACTGAAGTTCCTCCGGGGTTAAGGCGCTTGACATGGGAAAATGGTGGGACTGGGTTAGTACAAGTCTATGGAGACGTCAACGTAGTCACATGGTCTGTGCCAGTGCTGGCGCAGACCACGTGATTCATTACCTTATCTGAGTCTTGTCCAACGCTCAGTGTTTGCCTCCTTCAGACTCATCCTCGCCCATCGCTCATACCTGCTGCAATCCAACCCACGACCGCCTTTTTGAACTACGGCAGCAGAACGATCAAGCAACACAGGACAGGTCCCGTGTTCATCGACGCCAATCTCTGATCAAAACAACTTCGCCATGCCTCACATTGAGCAGACTCTTGTATTCGACGACTTCTCAGCTAGCCGATTAGACTGGTTGGACGTTACTACGGCTACAGCAATCGCTTGAGCTCGCAGCCGGCGCCATCGTTAGGGCCAGGTATGTGTATCTACCCTATCATTCCTTCCGTTGAGAAAGTCTAACATTTATTCCAGCATAGTCAAGCCCTATATTGCCTCTACCACCATCCCCAACCTCATTCCTCACC
>Ga0247735_1001073_pt1 | contig 10757 bp, 10 predicted proteins | sample UWRJL178409R2_FD_180934 | JGI IMG/M metagenome (GOLD analysis project Ga0247735, IMG submission 180934) | Plant litter microbial communities from Arlington Agricultural Research Station in Wisconsin, United States - UWRJ-L178-409R-2 | ecosystem: Environmental > Terrestrial > Plant litter >...
TCCCGCTTGAGGCCGGAAAGCACTTCGGCTTTTCCGCACCTGTGGGGTGACAAGGGACGACTTTACGGGGCAAAAGCCCAGTGTGGCAAACCAGCCCACACCCCGGGCGTGTCGCACAAACACCGCACCATCGACGTCCTGCGGGAGCAGGATGCCGGCGGTGACGGTCGTGGTTATGGGTACTTAGGCCACGGTGATTCCGGCGAGGGTCTTTTTGCCCCGGCGAAGGACAGCGAACCGCTCGTGCAGAAGACTCGAGCCCAGGAGCGCTGCATCGTCTTCGACCTTGGCATTGTTGAGGTAGACCCCACCCTGGGCAACAGCCCGCCGGGCCTCCCCCAGGCTTGAGACCAAACCGGAGTCCACAAGCAGCTGGACGATTGAGGTCTCGGCCGTAGCCGATGCCTGCGGCAGCGCGGAGATCGCGCTGGCCAGTGTTGCAGCATCCAGGGCAGACAGGTCCCCCTGCCCGAAGAGTGCTTCGGCGGCGGCGATTGAGGCGAGGGTTGCCGCCTCCCCGTGGATCAAGGTGGTGACCTCGAACGCGAGGGTGCGCTGCGCCTGGCGGCGGAAGGGTTCGGACTCCACCAGCTTCGCGAGCTCGTCGATCTGGGCGCGGGTCAGGAAGGTGAACACCTTGAGCCTGTCGATCACATCGGCATCGTCGGTGTTCAGCCAGAACTGGTACATCGCGTATGGGGTGGTGAGCTTCTCATCCAGCCAGATCGCGTTGCCCTCACTCTTGCCGAACTTGCGCCCGTCGGAGTTGGTGATCAGCGGGGTGCCGATCGCGTGCACCGTGACACCAAGCGACTTCTTGACAAGGTCGACCCCGCTGGTGAGGTTGCCCCATTGGTCGGAACCGCCGGTCTGCAGCACACAGTCGTAGTCGAGATGCAACTGGCGGAAGTCGAGCCCCTGCAGGATCTGGTAACTGAACTCGGTGTAGCTGATTCCTTCGTCGGAGTTCAGCCTGGTGCTGACAGCATCCTTTTTGATCATCGTGCCGACCCGGAAGTACTTTCCGATATCGCGGAGGAACTCGATGGCGCTGAGCGGGGAGGTCCAGTCGAGGTTGTTGACCAGCCGGGCCGCATTCTCCCCCTCGAAACTAAGGAACTTCGCCACCTGGCCCTGCAGGTAACCCACCCACTCGGCGACAACCTCGGGGGTGTTCAGGGTGCGTTCGGCGGTTGGGCGCGGGTCGCCGATAAGGCCGGTCGAACCACCGACGAGTCCGAGCGGACGGTGGCCGGCAAGTTGCAGGCGGCGCATCAGCAGCAGCTGGACGAAGTTGCCGAGGTGCAGGCTGGCCGCCGTGGGGTCGAAGCCGCAGTAATAGGTGATCGGATCCCCCGCGAGGAGACTGCGCAACTCATCCTCGTTCGTCGACACGTGGACGAGGCCGCGCCACTGCAGCTCTTCCCACAGGTCAGTGAAGGAGGAGTCGTTACTCTGGCGGGCAAAGATATCGGTTACGGGATCAGACACGAGTTACAGGTTATCCGAGACCGGGTGCGTGATAGGCAGCACACGATGGTTGCCGGTGGGGCTATTCCTTTAGACATCAAGTCTTCATCCTTGACTCACACCGGATCTAGTCTCTAGACTTGATACCGCGCAGATCAAGTGAGGAGCATTGACTGGATGATTGTTATTACCGCCGACCAGGTCGACAGCACCCACCGGGTTGACCTTGCCGGATCCGCCGTGGCGACCGTGAACGAGTTGTTCGGGACTGGCCTGGTGTTGCCCGTCGACCGCAATGCGGGCGACGAGATCCAGGCGATGACCGAGGATGCCTCCACCGCGCTGCAGGTCATCCTGCACCTGGCGCGGAGCGAACAGTGGAGTATCGGCTGCGGGATAGGGGCGGTTCGCACTCCCCTGGCGGCGAACACCCGCGAGGCGGCGGGGCCCAGTTTTGTTGCGGCCCGCCAGGCGGTCGAGTCAGCCAAACGAGCGCCCCACCGGTTCTCCCTCAGCGTGGCACCCGGCCAGGGTCTCGAAGCGGAAGACGTTGCCCCGTTGATCGACCTGCTTCTGTTTGTGCGGTCGCGGCGTACCCCCGAAGGATGGGAACTTTACGACCTGCTGGCGGCGGGTTCCACCCAGGCCGAGGCGGCAGCGGCACTGGACATCTCCCCACAGGCGGCGAGCCAGCGCGCCCGCGTCGCCGGTATCCGGTTGGACCTCTCCAGCCAGCCTGGCCTCGCCCGACTGCTTGCCGTGGCGAACACTCGCGCTTAGGAACACCCCAGACGGAGTTCCCGCGACGCCAGACATCGACAGCGTCGGCGGTGTGGGCAAGACTGGACCGTAATGTTTGATTTTTCCTTCACCTTTTGGACCGTGGCCATCGTTGCCCTTGGGGTCTCGATCGCGCTGGCTATCGTCTCGGCGCGGATCAACCTGCCGGTGCTCGGAGCTGTCGCCGCCGCACCGGTCGCGATCGGCCTCCTCGTCCAGGTACTCGGCCTCTCGGTGGACGCACCCCATCCGATCTACCAGTCCCTGGTAGTGGTGGAACTATTTGTGCTCGGGGTTGTGGCGGGAAGCCCGCTCACCCTGTTTGTGCTTGGCCTTGCCGAGTCCCGCACCGTGCAACCCGGTATCCACGGTGGAATCATGGCGACGCCGCAGCGCGCGGTGGATGCTGCAGCCCACAGCGCTACACGTTCCGCTCCCCCGGGGTGGCGTTCCTCACTGTGGGTGGGCGGCGAAGATCGCGCCGCGGAACCCACCGAGGTGCTGCGCGGTGGTGCGACCATCGGCTACCTCGAGAGGATCGCCGTGCTTGGATGCCTCGCGGTCGGGCGGATCGAGGGCATTGCGGTGATCGTGGCGATCAAGGGCCTCGGCCGGTTCTCCGAACTGGACAGCCCCGAAGCGCGCGAGAGGTTCATCATCGGCACATTGGTCAGCCTGATCTGGGCCAGCGCAGCCGGAATCCTGTTGAACCTCAGCGTCGGGTAGCCACGGCGAGGATTAGTTGGGGCGCCGGCGTGTGCACACCGGAGCGAGCGGGATTGTTCAGACAACCGCGCGGCGTTTGGGGGCAGACGCTTTGTACGGGGAGACGGTGGGGTTTCCCGGGATCCAGAACCGCCACGGGTAGTCGACACTTCCGCCGGGTCCGGACACCCCGGTGCGTGGACCCTGCAGGAACGGGACCGGTTCGTGGTCGAGGCGCAGCCTGATCGGGCCGCTGAAAAGGTCCGTCCCGTCGTCGGACAGCTGGATCCCCAGCGCCACGGTCAGGCGGGCGGGACCCCGGGCCAGGTCGACGTCGGACTTTGTTGTGGTGCGACGCCGGCGCGCAGCATCCACACCGGCAACGATCTCGCCCGCGCGCAGCAAAACCGCGGAGGGCGATCCGGGCGGACCACAGACGACATTCGCACACACGTGCATGCCGTAGGTGAAGTAGGCATACAGGTGCCCGGCGTCGCCGAACATTGTCGAATTACGTTTTGTCTGGCCGCGGAACGAGTGGGATCCGGGATCGGTATCGCCGAGATACGCCTCGACTTCCGTGATGCGCAGGACCACCTCGCCCACCACGAGGTGTGCGCCAAGCAGCAGCGGGGCGACCTCGGTGGCGGGTGCGGCGAGGGACCCGCGATCCATTAGAAGAAGCTTTGGCCGCTGACCATCAGCGTGACCGCGACAAACACAAACACAACAACGATCACGGTGACGAGGATCGTGAAGGTGCGCTTGGGCATCGGCGGGCGCTTGGGCCGGTCACGGTTGTTATGCAGGGTCACAGTTGTCTCCTCGGATCAAGGGCGCGGACTCGAGCGGTCAGGAGGGCGAGCTGCTCGGTGACACGCTCGGGAGCGGTGCCGCCGATGCCGCTGCGGCTGGCAAGGGATGCCTCCACCGTGAGGGCGGCGCGCACTTCACCGGTGAGGTGCGGCGAGACGCTCGCGTAGTCCTCGTCGGTGGGCTCGTCGAGTTCCAGTCCGCGTTCCTCGCAGAAGCGGACCAGCTTGCCGCTGATCTCGTGGGCTTCGCGGAACGGGACGTGGCGGCGCACCAGCCAGTCGGCGACGTCGGTGGCCAGGGAGAATCCCTGCGGGGCCAGTTCTGCCATCCGTTCGGTGTTGAAACGCAGGGTGGCGACCATACCGGTGAAGGCCGGAAGCAGCACCTCGAGGGTTTCCACCGAGTCGAAGACGGGTTCCTTGTCTTCCTGCAGGTCGCGGTTGTACGCCAGCGGAAGGCCCTTGAGGGTGGTCAGCAGCCCGGTCAAGTTTCCGACGAGGCGGCCGGCCTTGCCGCGCGCAAGCTCGGCGATATCCGGGTTCTTTTTCTGCGGCATGATCGACGAGCCGGTGGAGTATCCGTCGTGCAGGCGCACAAAGTCGAACTCGCGGGTAGCCCACATAATGACGTCTTCGGCGAAGCGGGAGACGTCGATGCCGATCTGCGCGGTGATGTAGGCGAACTCGGCGACCACATCGCGGGCGGCGGTGGCATCGATCGAGTTTTCGGTGGGATGCCCGAGCCCGAGTTCTGCGGCGATGAAAACGGGGTCGAGGCCGAGGGCTCCCCCCGCGAGGGCCCCGGCGCCATACGGCGAGGCGGAGGCCCGCACACGCCAATCGCGGAGGCGTTCAAGGTCGCGCACCAGCGGCCACGCGTGAGCGAGGAGGTGGTGGGCGAGCAGGACGGGCTGGGCGTGCTGTAGATGGGTGCGGCCCGGCATCGGGGCACCCTCGTGCGCTTCGGCCTGCGAACCGATCGCGTCGATCAACTGCAGAAGCAGGTGGCCGATGGTCGCGGCGTGGTCGAGCAGGTACAGCCGCACCAGGGTGGCGATCTGGTCGTTGCGGCTGCGGCCGGCGCGCAGTTTGCCGCCGAGCTCGGGGCCGGTGATGTCGATCAGGCCGCGCTCGAGGGCGAAGTGCACGTCTTCGTCACTCTCGAGCGGTGCGAAAGAGCCGTCAAGGAAGGCCTCGAGAAGCTGGTCGAGGGCGTGAAGCATCCGGGGCAGTTCGTGGGCGTCAAGGTAGCCGGCTTCGGCGAGGGCCTTGGCGTGCGCTTTGGAGCCGGCGATGTCGTACGGTCCGAGCTGCCAGTCGAAATGGGTGGACTTGGACAGCCTGGCCAGTTCGGGAGAAGGACCGTCACTGAAACGGCCGCCCCACAGTGCTCCGGCACCCTCTGATTTCGTCAAGCTCACGTTCCTTTTGTTGGAGAATTTGCACCCGGCGGCTATCCGGCCCGCGGGTGATGGTGGGCGGGGTGCCGCGAATTATCCCGCGGGAAGCCCACCGCCACCGGCTCGATTTCCCGAGCACCCGTAACTAAAACTGATTTATCAATCCTAGCGGCGGGTGACTGAGGCGCTGTGCTTCAGAGGACTGTGCGCCGGGGAGGGTCTGTCTCGAGCGCGGGGTCAGTGTCGAGCCCCGGGTCGGGGTCAAGCGCGGAGTCGGGGTCGAGCACAGGGCCGGCCGGCGGCGCACCGGTTCGATGATCGGCAATACTGGCGGCGCGCTGGGAGACCTGCTTGAGTACCTGCTCGAGCGGACCGGTGCCAATGGTGAGCGCCCAAAGGGAGCATCCAGCCATAATCACCAGCGTGAGGGTGAGGAACAGGAAGCCGTTGTCGGAATCCTGCACCCAGTAGGAGGAGGCGCCGATGGCGAAGAGGGCGAGCAACTGCACCGAGTAGGCGGTGAGAGGCATCGACCCGGTCGCGATGAGGGGGAACAGTATGCTCCGTGCGCGCTGGGCGACGAGCAGGCAGATGGCCAGGACGGCGATCGCGAAGCCGAGGGAGCCAACAATCTCGAAGGGGCTGCCGCTGTGGGCTTCGAGGGTGGCGAGCGGGGTGAGGTCGAAGGCGCGCGACCAGTCGATGTCGCCGCTGGCCGTCTCAAGGGAATCGCGCGCGGCGTCGGCGGCGTCCGGATCCCCTGCGGCAGCCAGGGCCCCGAGGCAATAGCCGACAACGGCGAGGACGGCCCCGCTGGCGAGCATCCTCAGCCGGATGGTGGCGTTTGCGAGGTCGAGGCGGCCAAGGCCGAGGCCCACAAGCACAAAAACGATCCAGATCATTGCCGGGTAGTTGCCGGTGACCAGTAATTCGACAATCGCGGCGTCTTCGAAGCCGAGCGGTTCGTAGAGGCGTGAGAGCACCAGTTGGAGGACGGGCAGCACCAGGGTGAGGACGGCGGCGAGGAGAAATAGTTGGCGGGGGCGCCAGCGCAAAAACGGAAGGGCGAGGACAAACAGGACGGCGTAGTACTCAAGGATCACGTAGACCGGCGTGCCGAGGCCGGTCAGCAGGCCGCCGAGCACAAAAAGCAGCAGCGCGCGCACCACGATGCGCATGCGGGCGCGCAGCAGCGGGACGCCGTCCTTCGGCCGGGTGCCGCCGGAGAGGATCGCGATGGAGATGCCGGCGAGCATCGCGAAGAGGATCGAGGAGCGACCGTTGACGATGTCGGCCCAGGTGCCGGGCTCCGACCAGTCGAAGTCCTCGATGATGAGGATGTGCGCGGCGAACATCCCCACCACGGCGAGGCCGCGGGCGAGGTCAACACCGAGGATCCGGTTCGAACTTGCCAGCGGCCGCACGCGCGGCGGCAGAGTGTTAGCCATTTCCCGAGCCTAACCGGGAGTTGCTTTACTTTGCCTTGGAAAGCAGCCAGACCATCAGGGCCTTCTGGGCATGAAGGCGGTTTTCCGCTTCATCCCAGATGACACTTTGCGGGCCGTCGATGACCTCGGCGGTTACTTCGAAGCCGCGGTCGGCCGGCAGGCAGTGCAGGAACAGGGCGTCGGCTTTCGCGTGGCCCATCAGCTCGGTGTCGACCTGGTACTGCTTGAAGGTCGCCAGGCGCAGCGACTTCTCGTCTTCGCGGCCCATCGACACCCAGGTGTCCGTCACCACAACGTCGGCGCCGGACACGGCGGCGACCGGGTCGGTGAACAGTTCGACAGAACCGCCGGTGGTGGCGGCGACCGCTTCCGCGTCGGCGACAACGGCGGCATCCGGGGTGTATTCCGCCGGGGCGGCGATCCGCACGTGCATTCCGGCGGTGGCGCCGGCGAGCAGGTAGGACTGGCCCATGTTGCTTGCCCCGTCACCGAGGAAGACCACGGTGAGCCCGGCGAGTTCTCCGCGGTGCTCGCGGATGGTCAGCAGGTCGGCGAGCAGCTGGCAGGGGTGGAATTCGTCGCTCAGGGCGTTGATCACGGGAACGGTGGTTCCGGCGGCCATCTCGATGAGTCCGGCCTGGCCGTAGGTGCGCCAGACGATCGCGGCGACCTGGCGCTCGAGAACGCGGGCGGTGTCCGACGCGGTTTCCTTGCCGCCGAGCTGGCTGTTCGCCGTCGAGATAATCAGCGGTACACCGCCGAGGTCGGCGACACCCACGGCGAAGCTCACCCGGGTGCGGGTCGAGGACTTGTCGAAGATGACGGCGACGGTCTGCGGGCCGGCCAGCGGGCGGGTACCAAAACGGTCGGCTTTGAGCTGGACTGCGAGATCGAGGATCTCGCCCTGCTCGGCCTGGGTGAGGTCGTCATCGCGCAGGAAATGTCTGGTCATGCTGAAGCCTCCAAGGCTCGGGCGAATGAGGTGATGAATTCCGCGATCTCATCGTCACCGATGATGAGGGGCGGGGCGATACGGATGCTTGTCTCGTTCGGCGCGTTGATGATCAGGCCGAGCGTGAGGGCGGCGGCGACCACGCGGGCGGCGACCGGTTCGGTGAGGCCGATCCCGATCAGCAGGCCGGCGCCGCGTACCTCGGCGACCAGCGGGGAGCCGAGGCCGAGGATTGCCGTTTTCAATTGCTCGCCGCGGCGGCGGGCGTTGCCGACCAGGTCGGCGCTCTCGATTTCGGCAAGCACGGCGTTCGCCGCGGCGGTTGCCAGCGGGTTACCGCCGAAGGTGGTGCCGTGCTGGCCGGGGTGGAACAGCTCGGAGGTGTCACCGAAGGTGATGAGGGCGCCGATCGGCACTCCCCCGCCGAGTCCCTTGGCGAGCACCACGGCATCCGGTTCGATGCCGTGCTGCTGGTAGGCGAACCAGGACCCGGTTCGACCGGCGCCGGTCTGGATTTCGTCGAGTATGAGCAGCACACCGTGTTCGGTGGTGAGCTCACGGGCGCGCTTCAGGAATCCGTCGGGCAGTTCGATCACCCCGGCTTCCCCCTTGATCGGCTCGATCACGATGGCCGCGATGGTGTCGTCGATCACGGCTTCGAGGGCCTCGATGGTCGTATCGATGTGGATGACCCCGGGAACCAGCGGCTCGAACGGTTCGCGCAGCGCCGGTTTCCCGGTCAATGCCAGGGCTCCCATGCTGCGGCCGTGGAAGGAGTTGTTCATCGCGACGACGCGGGTGCGGCCCTGGTTGAGGCGCGACAGCTTGAAGGCCGCTTCGATCGCCTCGGTGCCCGAGTTCGCAAAAAAGACCCGGCCGGTGTCGCCGGCGCCCGTCAGTCGCAGCAGGGTCTCGGCGAGATTCACCTGCGCCTCGGTCGCGAAATAGTTCGAGACATGCAGGAACGCGCTGGCCTGGCGGGTGATTGCCTCTACGAGCGCGGGGTGGGCGTGGCCGAGGGCGTTGACGGCGATGCCGCCGAGGAAGTCGAGGTACTTCTTTCCCTCCACATCCCAGACGTAGGCGCCGTCGCCGCGGTCGAGGACCGCCTGCGGGGTGCCGAAGGTGCGCATCATGGCGTCGCCGTAGCGCGCGGTCAGGTCGGTCGAACTGGTGGTGCTCATGCGGGGACTACCTCGGTTCCAATTCCCTGCTGGGTGAAGATCTCGAGCAGGATTGAGTGCGGGATGCGCCCGTCGATGATGGCCGCCTTGGCGACACCGCCCTCGACGGCCTCGAGGCACGCGGTCATTTTGGGGATCATGCCGGATTCCAGCGTGGGCAGCAGCTCGACCAGGGCGGGGGCGCTGATGTTGGACACCAGCGATTCCCGGTTGGGCCAGTCTCCGTAGAGGCCGGCCACATCGGTGAGGATCACCAGTTTTGCCGCGCCAAGCCCGATGGCGAGGGCTGCGGCGGCGGAATCGGCGTTGACGTTGAGCGACTGCCCGGGGGAATCGAGGTCCGGCGCGATCGAGGAGACGACGGGGATCAGCCCGGCGGCGATCTGGCGGTGCACCACGTCGGCGTTCACCTCGACGACATCGCCGACGAGGCCGAGGTCGACCATCTCGCCGTCGACGAGCGCTCCACGGCGACGGCCACCGAACAGGTTCTCGCTTTCACCGGACAGGCCGGCGCCGAGCGGGCCGTGTTCGTTGATCAGGCCGACGAGTTCACCGTTGACCTGCACCGTGAGCACGTCGCGCACGGCGTCAATCGCCTCGGGGGTGGTGACCCGGTAGCCGCCACGGAACTCGCTGGCGATACCGCGACGGGCAAGCTCAGCGGAGATCTGGGGTCCGCCGCCGTGCACCACGACCGGGTGGATACCCGCGTAACGCAGGTAGACCATGTCTTCGGCGAAGGAACGCTTGAGGGCGTCATCCACCATCGCGTTTCCGCCGAACTTGACCACGATGATCTGGCCGGCGAACCGTTTCAGCCAGGGCAGCGACTCGATCAGCGCGGACGTTTTCGCCGTGGCGTCGAAGACGGGGGCGTCGTCCGTGGGTTCCGGCAGCGCGGTCACCGTCTCACTCATGAGCTGTACGCGCTGTTCTCGTGCACATAATCGTGTGTGAGGTCGTTGGTGTAGATCGTGGCGGTCGAGCTGCCCGATTTGAGGTCGATCAGCACGTGCACGGCGCGCGGGCTCAGGTCGAGCAGCTCGCGCGACTCCCCCGGCTCCCCGGCGATGCAGACCCGCACCCCGTTCATTGACACGTCGATGGCGTAGGGGTCGAACTCGGCCTGGGTGGTTCCCACCGCGGCGAGCACCCGGCCCCAGTTCGGGTCGTTGCCAAACACGGCGGCCTTGAACAGGTTGTTGCGGGCCACGGCGCGGCCAACCTCGACGGCGTCATCTTCGCTGGCCGCGTTGATGGTCTCGATGGCGATGTCGTGGCTGGAGCCTTCGGCGTCTCCCTGCAACTGCAGGGCGAGGTCGGTGCAGATGGCGGTGACCGCGGCGGTGAACTCCGCGATGTCGGGGACAACGCCGGATGCTCCGCTGGCCAGCAGCGAGACCTGGTCGTTGGTCGACATACACCCGTCGGAGTCGAGCCGGTCGAAGGTGACGCGGGTCGCGGCCCGCAGTGCCGCATCGAGTGCGTCGGAGGGCAGGTCGGCGTCGGTGGTGATGACCACCAGCATGGTGGCGAGCCCGGGTGCGAGCATCCCGGCGCCCTTGGCCATCCCACCAATTTTCCAGCCGTCGCCGTCGATCTGGGACCGTTTGGGTTTGCTGTCCGTGGTCATGATCGCCAGCGAAGCATCCACCCCGCCATCGTCGTCCAGCTCGGTGGTCTCAATTGCGGCGAGGATCTTGTCGAGCGGAAGCTGCTCGCCGATGAGGCCGGTGGAGCAGACCAGCACGTCGCCGGCCGAGACGCCGAGCTTCTCGGCAACGGCTTCTGCGGTGGCGTGGGTGGTCTGGAAGCCCTGTGCGCCGGTGTAGCAGTTGGCGCCGCCGGAGTTCAGCACGATCGCCGCGACCTGGCCGTCGGCGATGACCTGCTGTGACCAGATGATCGGGTTCGCCTTGGCGCGGTTGCTGGTGAACACCACGGCGGCCGCCTGGCGCGGGCCCAGGTTCTGCACAAGGGCGAGGTCCTTGTGCAGAACC
>Ga0247735_1001074_pt1 | contig 10757 bp, 10 predicted proteins | sample UWRJL178409R2_FD_180934 | JGI IMG/M metagenome (GOLD analysis project Ga0247735, IMG submission 180934) | Plant litter microbial communities from Arlington Agricultural Research Station in Wisconsin, United States - UWRJ-L178-409R-2 | ecosystem: Environmental > Terrestrial > Plant litter >...
GCTCGATCGTGCGCAGCGCCAACGCGTTCGCCGCCGACACCGTACACATCGTCGGACGCAAGCGCTGGAACAAGCGCGGCGCAATGGTGACCGACCGCTACCAGCACGTCGTCCACCACGCCGACGACGCCGCGTTCGTCGAGTGGGCGCACACCGCCGGAGTCCCGATCATCGCGATCGACAACGTGCCGGGCAGCGTCATCATCGAGACGTTCGACTTTCCGGCGAGCTGCGTGCTCCTGTTCGGACAGGAAGGCCCCGGCCTCTCACCCGAGGCGATCGAAGCAGCGGATGCCGTGGTCGAGATCAGCCAGTTCGGATCGACCCGCAGCATCAACGCGTCCGCCGCCGCTGCCGTCGCCATGCACGCCTGGATCACCCAGCACGCCTTCCCCGCGTAACGTTTCTCCGCCCCGAGGGAACCAATCGTCGCCTGCCGGACAATTCAGGGTATGAGCGATACTTCGGCCGACGTGCACAAGACCGACTCGCACAAGCCAGAGGCGCGTGAGCCAGACGTTCACAATGCAGACGTTCACAGTGCAGACGCTCACCATGCAGACGCGCACCGTGCAGACGCGCACGACCTGGCGCTCGCGATGGCGGGCGAGGGCGAAGCGTTCGGTCGCATCTTCGATCGGCACCGCGACCGCATCCATCGCCACACCCAGCGGCTGGTTCCCGCAGCCCACGACGCAGACGATGCAGTCGCCATCACCTTTCTCGAAGCCTGGCGGCACCGCGACCGGGTGCGTATCGTCGACGGGTCGATGCTGCCGTGGTTGCTCGTCACCGCGACCAACGTTGCCCAGAACCTGAGCCGCGGCGCTCGCCGCTACCGGGCGCTTCTACTGAAGCTGCCACCGGCAGAGCATCACGCGGATCACGCCGAACTCGACGACGATGGTCCGGCATCCGCTGCGCTGCGGAGTCTTTCGCTCGCCGACCGGCAGGTCGTCACCCTGTGCGTTCTCGAAGGCCTTTCGACCGCTGAGGCCGCGGACGCCCTCGGTGTTCCGGCCGGAACCGTCAAGTCGCGCCTGTCGCGCGCGAAGCAGCGACTCGCGGAGCGCCTGGCACTGCTCAACACCACGCAGCCGCGCCCCACCCACTCAGTGACCAGCACCCCGGAGGAAGCACGATGAACAGCAACACCAACGGCACTGACCGCACCGCAGCCCTCCGGCGAGAGCTCGTTTCAACGGTGGATGCGACCCCCCGCTCACGACGCCGCATCGAACCGCGCGTGGCGATCGCGTCGATCGCTGCCTTCGTTCTCGCGGGTGCCGTAACCGGTGGAGCAATCTCGACGGCCGCCATCGCATCATCCGCCGACTCGGCGACGCCGCTGACGCTCAATGCGCAGTCACTCGCGAACGATCTGGTCGGTACTCACACCGACGTCATCGGCACCCCGTTCCTTCTCGCCGGCCAGGGCAAAACGACCATCGATCTCGGTGCCAAACCCGACGGCGCGAACTCGCTCGCCGTCGCGCTGGAATGTCTCGTCGCTGGACGATTTACAACGAGCGTCAACGGCCAGGACCAGTCCTGGCTGACCTGCACCGACGATGATGCCGCCGACTTTGGCACCGGATCCGCGGGAGGAATGAGCTCGACCTACGATGTGCTCGACGAAGGAAGGCAGTCTCTCGTGATCAGTGGCGAGGGCCGGTATGTCGTGTGGGCGGCCTGGGTCGCGCTGCCCGCCGAGACTGAGACATCAGCAGACCAGGAAGCAGCCCTGGTCGACGGCACGGTTACGCGCGCCGAGTACGAGGAAGCGTTCGACAGGTTCGTGGACTGCATGAGCGAGGCGGGGGAGCCCGTGACGGGGATCAATCGCTCGGGAACCGTCATCGACTACGTCACCACCGGCACTGCGGCCGCGTCCGGAGTCGATCTGGTCTGCTACACCGGCCAGTTCGAGCTGGTCGACAGCACCTGGCAGATCGCGCACGAGTAGCAACGTCGATTAGCGCGCAACCACGACCTTGCCGACCATGTCGCCGGCCTCGACCAGGCGGTGAGCTTCACGCAGGTTCGCGGCGGTGAAGCCCTCGAGCGTGGTGGTGCGCGTCGAGACCAGGGTTCCGGCGTCGAGCAGTTCCGCGGCGCGAGTGAGTAGCCGCTGCTGCTCGACCATGTCCGCGGTTTCGAGGCTCGACCGGGTGAACATGCTCTCCCAGTGCAGCGACATGCTCTTGTTCTTGAGGGCAGCCATGCTGAGGGTGTTCGGATCGTCGATGGCGGCGACGGCGCTGAACGGTTTGCCCGCAGCCGCGTAAGCGTCGAGATTGCTCGCGGTGTGCGGGGAGAAGATCCAGTCGGTGCCGGTCGGGGCGATCGCCTGGACGGCCGCGGCGAGATCGCCGTGGTGGTCGATGACGTGGTCGGCGCCCATGCTCGTGGCGAATGCCGAAGATTCGGGCCTGGATGCCGTGCCGATGATCGTCGCTTTGGTCAGGTGGTTCGCGAGTTGCGTCAGGATCGACCCCACGCCACCGGCGGACGCGACGACCAGGAGGGTTCCGGTGCTCGACGCCGTCAGGCCGAGGCGATCGAACAGTACCTCCCACGCGGTGATCGTCGTGAGTGGCATTGCTGCGGCGTCCGCGAATTCGAGGGTGCGGGGTTTGCGTCCGACGATCCGTTCGTCGACGGCCTGGTAGTCGGCGTTGGAGCCCGGTCGCAGGATCGACCCGGCGTAGTAGACCTCGTCGCCGACCGCGTAGGTCTGTACTTGCGGACCGATTGCGACGACGGTTCCGGCCGCGTCGTAGCCGAGTGTCTTCAAGGAGTCGTGGGCGGCGGCACGGGTCTTGACGTCTACCGGATTGACCGACACCGCCTCCACGCGGACGAGGATGTCGTGCGGCCGCAGAGCGGGAATGGCGACCGTGGTCTCGACCAGGCTCGATTCGTCGCTGATCGGAAGCGCGCGTGGCGACACGATCGCGGTCATGGTGGTCGGAAGGCTCGTCGTCATGGTGCGCTCTCTGTCGAATCCGGTGCTGGGTCCAACAGCGGTCGGCATCCGTCCTATTCCCCGCCCACGGCACAGAGAACGGCCCGCGAAGTCGAAACTCGCGGGCCGTTCGTCAGAGCAGGTAGAAGCTAGCCCTTGAACTTCAGGATGACGTCGTCGACCCGCAGGTACTCGTCCGAGCCGGTCGCTTTGATCGAGTACGAGGTATCGAGCGTTGTTCCGTCGAGGTAGATCGACGTCGCGTAGTACGCGGTGTCGCCGGGCGCCAGCGGCCACTCGTCCGCGTCGAAGCCGTAGGTGTCGTACGGCGCACTGTCGTAACCGAGCAGGATGTGGGCCGCGCCGGTGCTGTCCGAATCGGTCGTGGAGTAGAACTTGCTTCCCTCGAACGTGCCGGTCTGCGAGAAACCGTAGACGTTCAGCGGTGCGTCACTCGGGTTGGAGAGCACGAACGCGACGGCCACCTCGCGGGTGCCCTTCGGGTAGGCATCCTTGCCGGTGTCGGGATCCTGCCAGTTCGAGCCGTCCTTGCTCTCGCCGTACCCGAGTACGTATGCGTCGACCTGCAGGCTGTTCTCGAACTGCTCGGAGCTGATCAGTTCGCCCTTGACGTCGGTTGCGGCCGGGGCTTCTTCGACGGGGGCTTCGGTTTCGACGACCTCGGGAACTGCGGGCTCGGGTGCGGTGGTGCTTGCCGGTGCCTGCTGGGCGCCGGGAATCAGAAAGCTCGGGATGCAGCCGGTGAGGCCCACGAGGAGCGCTGCGGAGACGAGCGTTGTGGCTGTCACGGTGATCGGTGTGCGAGTGGGCAAGGTGTCCCCCTGGTCGAACTGCTGGCGAAATATCGTGCAAACGCACTGTTCCCTTTTGCGGGAATTCCTCACCTTAGCAGGAATGGCCCCCGTCCGGGGGCCACGCCGCGGCCGCTAGCCGCCGATCGGCGACGGACGCAGCTCGCGAAGCGTGCGGTAGCGGCCCTGCTTCGCTGCCGCGAGAGCGGCGACCGCGAGCGACCCCACGAGCCAGACTGCGAGCGGAATGACCGCGGCAATCGTCGCCTCGGCGGTGCCCCCGTAGATCAGCTGGCGCATCCCGTCGACGGCGTGACTCATCGGCAGGGCCTGGTGCAGCAGGGCGAGGGGAGCGGGCAGCGTCTGCCAGGGGAAGGTGCCGCCGGCCGTGACGAGTTGTACGACCATGAGCAGCAGTCCGAGGAACTGCCCGACGCTTCCGAGCAGCGCATTGAGCGCGAGTACGATCGCCGCGAAGGTGATCGAGACGAAGATCATGAACGCGAGCAGCCCCGGCTGGTTGGCGACATCCAGGTGAAGTCCGAGCGTCACGATCAGGAACAGGGCGACCATCTGGACGGCTCCGAGCACTGCCGGGGTGATCCAGCCGGCGAGGGTAGTGCGAATCGGGCGGCGAACAGCCGTGAGGGCCCGGCGGGACAGCGGCCGCACGAGCAGGAAGAGTGCGTAGATGCCGATCCAGGCGGCGAGGCCCATGAAGAACGGCGCGAGTCCGGCACCGTAGTTTCCGGCCTCCGTGATCGCACGCTGGTCGACGTCGAGTGGATCGCCGACGGCTTCGGATGTCGCCGTGCGGTCGGCCGCGGTGGTCGCCGGAATCTCGACGACGGCATCCGCGAGGGAGTCGTCGAGTTCGGTGGTGCCATCAGAGAGCTTGTCGATTCCCGACGAGAGCTCGGCTGCGCCGTCGGCCGCGGAGGAGGTGCCGGTCGCGAGTTTTTTCGCGCCGGTCGAGGCCGAGTCGATGGCATCCGCCAGCGCCGGCGCGCTCTTCTTCAGGGTTTTCGCGCCGGCGGCGAGTTCGGACGAGCCGCTCGAGAGGGTGCGCAGGTTGGGCAGCAGGGAGTCCGAGACAGCGGAGTCGATGCCAGCGGTTGCCTGGCTGAGTCCGCCGAGCTCGGCGAGAATCCCCGCCTTGGTCGTGGCGTCGACGCCGTATGCGTCGAACACATCGGAGACCTGCTGTTCGACGGTCGGGGCCAGGGCTGCGGCCTGGCCGGTCACGGTCGACAGTTCTTTCACGCCCGAGACGGCGGCGCTCGTGCCCTTCGCAATCTTCGAGGCGCCGGAGCTCAGCGCGGCGGCGCTCGCCGGAAGCTTTGCGGCTTTTTTGTCGAGCGTCGCGAGCCCGCTGCTGAGGGTGGCGGCGCCGTCGGCCAGCTCACTCGTGCCATCGCTGAGATCGGATGCCCCGCTCGCTGCATCCGAGGTACCGTCGGCGATCTTCGTGGCGCCATCGCTCGCGTCGACGAGGCCGGTGCGGATCTCGTCGACCGCGGAGAGCAGCTGTTCCGTCGCTTCCTGCCCGACGTTCTGGGCGATCGTCGTGCGCACGGTAGCCGCGGCCTGCTTGGCGATGGTGGTCGAGAGGTAGCTGTTGGTGTCGTTGGTCGTGAGCACGAGCTTCGCCTGGGTCGGCGAGGTTTCGGAGGCCGAGGCGATGTCGTGCGAGAACGATGCCGGGAACGTGACGGCGAAGTCGTAGGTGCCGTCGGTAACTCCGGCTTTCGCTTCGGAGTCGGTGGTTACGACCCAGCCGAAGCTCGCGTCATCCACGAGCTCGTCAGCGGCATCCTGCCCGTAGTTGACGGCCTCGTCGTCGACGGTAGCGCCGGTGTCGTCGACAACGAGGGCCGCCGGAACGCGGTCGAGGTTGTTGTACGGGTCGTTGTTGCCGTAGAGATACAGCCCGCCGTAGACGACCGGAACGGTCATCAGTGCGACGAGCGCAATGGTGCCCATGCGACTCGAGGTGAGTCGGGCGAACTCAGCCTTGACGAGGGGAAGGATTTTCATGCGGAGAGGCTTTCGGATGCGTCAGGGTCAGAAGGTTCGGAGGGCTCGGCGGGCGCGAGGGCATCGCGGGCGCCGAGGGAGAGAAGGATCGCGCGCGTTGCGGTGTCGGTGACGATCGCGACCGTGGTGCCGCGCTCGGCAATGGCGGCGAGAGAGTCGAACCACTCGCTCGGATCTCCGCCATGGCGCTCGGGCGACGTGATGATGAGCACCGAGACGGCGGGGCGCAGCAGCGCGAGCTCGCTGAACAGGCGAACGCGAGCGGTCGGCGGAAGTGCGCGAAGGGGCAGGTCGGCGTAGTCGCCTAGGTCGTGCTGGCGCAGGAACCGGCGCACTGCGCCGCGCGACGTCGGCAGCCCGGCGAAGGAGAACTCCTCCGCGACCGCAATCGAGAGCCGAGCGCCGGCGGTCGGCTCGGCGACAACGGGCGTGTCAACGAGAGCGGTGCGCTTGCGGAGTTCGTCGATGCTCGCCGAACCGTCGATCGTGACCGACCCGGAATCGGGCTTGAGGCGCCCGCCGAGCATCATCGAGACGAGCAGCGGGCGCTCGTCGGTCTCTACCGCGAGAACGGTCGGCGCACCGGGTGTGAGCTCGACCGTCATCGCGGGAACCGGGGCGCCGAGGCCCGTGCCGATGGCGGCGTCGGTGAGGCTGATCGTGGTCATTTCGTTGTCTCCAGTGAAAGAGCGTCGTGGGCGTCGATGAATTCGCCGGCTTCGCGCCAGCCGAATCCGAGCGTGCCGAGGATGGTGAGAATGGCGAGCCGGTGGCCGGCCGCGTCATCGAGCGGATGCGAGTTCGACTCGTCGAGCACGGCGATGAGGTTGTCTTCGACGAGCCTCGCGAGCAGGGGAGCCGGGATGTCTGATCGAACCGATCCCGCATCCACGCCGGCGGTGATTGTCGCGAGAACGGTCTCGCGCATGGGGCGCAGCGACTCGTCGCTGTACTGCTTGAGCGGACCGCGGACGGCGATGACCGTCATCAGGCGGATGTCGCGGACCTCGCTCCAGAAGTGCGCCGCGACGAGGGCGAGGCGAACCACGGGGTCGGGGTGGTCGATGGCCTGCAGCGCTGAACCGACCGTGCCGGCGCCGCGGGCGATCAGTTCGCGCAGGAGTTCTTCGCGGTTGGCGAAGTGCCCGTAGACCGACCGCCGACTGAGCCCCGCTTCGGTCGCGATGGTCTCGAGTGAGGCATCCGGATCCCGGTTGAGAACGACGCGAGCGGCGTCGAGAAGCGCCACGCGGTTTTCGGTCGCGTCGCGCCGGGTGCGGGTCGTCGGGGTCATATCTGTCATCGTAATAACTTGCACAACGGTGTGCAAGTTAGTTGGAAACATTGGGATTGATAGAATTACGTGTAATCCCGTTCCAACGAGAGGGCAACCCATGCCAGCTATCGTGATCATCGGCGCCCAGTGGGGCGACGAAGGCAAGGGCAAAGCGACCGATCTTCTCGGTAGCCGCATCGACTACGTGGTCAAATTCAACGGCGGCAACAACGCCGGACACACCGTGGTTGTCGGCAACGAGAAGTACGCGCTGCACCTTCTGCCCTCCGGCATCCTGAGCCCCGGAGTCATTCCCGTCATCGCCAACGGTGTCGTTATCGACATCGAGGTGCTGTTCGAAGAGCTCGACGCGCTCATCGCGCGCAGAGTCGACGTTTCACGGCTGCTTGTCAGCGCGAACGCCCACGTCATCACCCAGTACCACCGCACGCTCGACAAGGTGACCGAGCGATTCCTCGGAAAGCGCCAGATCGGTACGACCGGTCGCGGCATCGGTCCGGCGTACGCCGACAAGATCAACCGCGTCGGCATCCGCATCCAGGATCTCTTCGACGAGAACATCCTTCGCCAGAAGGTCGAGGGCGCGCTGCACCAGAAGAACCAGCTGCTGGTCAAGCTCTACAACCGCCGCGCGATCACCGTCGACGAGATCGTCGATGACCTGCTCGCCTACGCCGAGCGTCTTCGCCCGATGGTCGCCGACACTGGCCTTCTGCTCAACCAGGCGCTCGACGCCGGCAAGATCGTGCTGTTCGAGGGTGGACAGGCCACGATGCTGGATGTCGACCACGGTACGTACCCGTTCGTCACGTCGTCGAGTTCGACGTCCGGTGGCGCGGCGACCGGATCGGGCGTTGGCCCGAACCGCATCGACCGGGTCATCGGCATCGTCAAGGCGTACACGACCCGTGTTGGTTCAGGTCCGTTCCCGACCGAGCTCGAGGACGAGTCCGGCGAATGGCTGCGCGCGAAGGGTTTCGAGTTCGGAACCACGACCGGCCGCCCGCGTCGCACCGGCTGGTACGACGCTCCGGTTGCCCGCTACACGGCCCGCATCAACGGTGTCACCGACTTTGTGATGACCAAGCTCGACGTGCTCACCGGCCTCGAGAAGATCCCGGTCTGTGTCGCCTACGAGGTCGACGGTGTTCGCGTCGAAGAGGTTCCGGTGTCGCAGTCGGACTTCCACCATGCGGTGCCGATCTACGAAGAGTTCGACGGCTGGACCGAAGACATCACCGGGGTTCGTAAGTTCGAAGACCTGCCGATCAAGGCGCAGGAATACGTGCTCGCCATCGAAGCGATGAGCGGATCACGCATTTCGGTTCTCGGCGTCGGTCCCGGTCGCGACGAGGTCGTCGTGATCCACGACCTGATCGACTAGTTCGGTTATCTCAAAGGGGGCGGGTGCATCGGCACCCGCCCCCTTTGTGCACCCAGCGCACTATCACACCGCTCTCCAGAAAACCCGGGCAAACGTTCAGAATCGGGGAGTCGAATGAAGCAATGGAAATCGCATACACGGCAATCGCCCACGCAAGCGGAGGCGGCCGCGACGGTCACGTTCGTTCCGAAGATGACATTCTCGACCTCGACACTCGCGTGCCGAAGGAACTCGGTGGGCAGGGTGGGGCAACCAACCCCGAGCAGCTTTTCGCCGCCGGCTATGCCGCATGCTTCCTGAGCGCGCTGCACAGCGTCTCGAAGCGCATCGGGATCGATGCCAAAGACGCCGAGGTTTCGGCGAGCGTCGGTATCGGCTCTAACGGTGAGGGCGGATTCGGCCTCGCGGTCGAGCTCGACATCTTCATGCCGAACGTTGCTGTTGACCAGCGCCAGGCCGCCATCGATGCCGCCCACGCCGTGTGCCCGTACTCGAACGCGACCCGCGGCAACATCGAAGTCACGCTGACGATCGTCGACTGACTTCTTCCGTAATTCTCGGAATCACCTGCCCCCGGTCCCGGTTGGACCGGGGGTACTCAATTTTTAGCGTTAGGAACATCGTGACCTCACTCGACTTCGGAAACGTAGTACTCGGCGGAAACGTCTTCGGATGGACGGCAGACAAGAACGAGAGCTTCGCGGTTCTCGACGCATTCGTCGCGGCCGGTGGCCGTTCGATCGACACCGCGGACGTCTACAGCAACTGGGTTCCCGGCAACGACGGTGGCGTCTCGGAAGAGATCATCGGTGAGTGGGCGGCATCCCGCGGCAAGCGCGATGATGTCGTCATCGGCACCAAGGTGTTCTCGCTTCCGGCTCGCGCCGGGCTCAGCGCCGCAAACATCGCTGCAGCGGCCGAGGATTCGCTGCGCCGCTTGAAGACCGATTACCTCGACATCTACTACGCACACCGCGACGACAAGAATGTGCCGCAGGAGGAGTACCTCACCGCATTCGACGCCCTGGTCAAGGCGGGCAAGGTGCGCGAGGTTGGGGCATCCAACTTCACCGCTGAGCGCCTGCGGAGTGCTGCGACGATCGCCGCGGATGCCGGACTCACGCCGTTCACGATCGCCCAGGACCCGTGGAACCTCGTAGAGCGTGGCATCGAGGATTCGCTCGTTCCGACGCTCGCCGAGCTCGGCATCGTCGAGCTGCCGTACTACTCGCTCGCGAGCGGGTTCCTCAGTGGCAAGTACCGCGTCGGCCAGAAGGTCGATTCCGCTCGTGCCGGTGGTGCGGCAGCGTACCTGGACAACCCAAAGAACCTTGAACTACTGGGTGTGCTCGATGACATCGCCGCTGCTCACGGTGCATCTGTTCCGGCAATTTCGCTCGCTTGGCTGCGTGCGCAGTCGGTCGTCGGTGCGCCGATCGCAAGCGCACGCACTGTTGCGCACGTACCGGCACTGCTCGAGCAGGTCGCGCTCTCCGCCGAAGACGTAGCCCGCCTTTCCGCAACGACCGCGTAGCTCGGCCCCGCCGCGTAACTGTCACCTGCGTGTGACTTCTCCGCGTTGGACCCGGCGAACAGCTCCGCGGTACTTCTGAAGAGCAGCATCGACGCGGTGGTGGGAGCCTCGTCGGTCTCGTTCGGAGCTGTCGCTCGTCGGCTTTTCGGGGAGCCCGGTGTCGCGGGTGATGATTTCGATATACGGTTCCTGAGCCTGTCGAAGGGGGCAGAGCTTGCACTCAATCACCGAGTTTCTCGAACTAGTTGGATTGGTGCGTAATGGTTTCGATACGCGGCGTTCGTTCCTCACGGCGCTACTCAACCAACGAGAGGGGCGAGAATCTCGCTGGTTGAGTAGCGCGCGACGAAGGAGCTCGCGTATCGAAACCATCACCTGCGAGGTGGGTTTCGCCGCGACGTTCTATCCGAGGTTGGGGATGGTTTCGAGGTAGGCGGGGCTTCGGGGTTTCGATACGCGGCGTTCGTTCCTCACGGCGCTACTCAACCAACGAAAAGGGCGAAATCTCGCTGGTTGAGTAGCGCGCGACGAAGGAGCTCGCGTATCGAAACCATCACCCGCGAGGTGGGTTTCGCCGCCGGGCTCTATCCGAGGTTCGGGAAGGTCTCGAGGTAGGCGGGGCTTCGGGGTTTCATCCGGCGCGGTGTCTGCGCCGGATCGACGTCCGGGGGTGGGATCAACCAGAGTTCTTCCCCGTTCGGTCCGGTTTGCTTGATTTCCCAGCC
>Ga0247735_1001076_pt1 | contig 10749 bp, 11 predicted proteins | sample UWRJL178409R2_FD_180934 | JGI IMG/M metagenome (GOLD analysis project Ga0247735, IMG submission 180934) | Plant litter microbial communities from Arlington Agricultural Research Station in Wisconsin, United States - UWRJ-L178-409R-2 | ecosystem: Environmental > Terrestrial > Plant litter >...
GTTCAATGCGACGGTTCGTGACATCTGCCTACAACAGTTGTTTTATCCCGCAGCTAACCTTCAAAACGAATAGCGCCTCCTGGATCTGTCGGTGGACAGCCAACGTGGGCAGGTGGTAACCCCCCTCCGCCTAGCTCATCCGTTTCCTTGTACGAGTTGGGCTTTGGAACTGTCGCCGGAATCTGTGCCGGAGTATTCGTGAAGAAAGGTGCTATGGCTCTCGCATGGGTCTTTGGTGGAATCTTTGTTCTTCTACAGGTCAGTTACGAAACTGAGTCTCAGTCTTCACAAACTTGAGCTAATGGAACGTGTTCGCGCCGGATAGTACCTGGGCTCAGCCTCGGTCATCCGCGTAGATTGGGGACGCATCGGGAAGAAATTTGAGAATCTGTTCTACACGAAAGATGCGACGGGGGGAACGAAACCACCCACCATCATCTCTCTGTGGAATTGGCTGGTCAACTTCCTCACTGCCGACTTCCAGCCTCGCGCGTCTTTCCTAGCTGGTTTCGCGCTTGGCTTAAGGATCGGCTAGGTTCATTGCATTCTAAGAAGTTGTGAATACAAGATATTTATTAGAAACACTGCACGACGACGAGACGATGGTTGAGGGCAAAGACATTTCAAGTCTCCGGGCCGATCTATAGGACAAACATAAGTACACAGCTGAGACATTGCCAACCTAAGTCGCTGCTCACGTCTTACTTTTTCCACTCTTCCTTGATCGCAGTGCACGAATCTCATGATGAGCACCAAGTCTACCCTCGAAGATCACGCTCTCACCCTCGCCAACAAATCACCCCTACATCGGTTCATCGAAAACCCAGACGTCGTACTCGAGCTTTGCGAACTTCTATGTCATTTGAGCCGGAAGAAGAGCCTTTTGGCGTTCGGATCTACCTGTAAATCCGTCTTCGAACTCGCGATGGACGTCCTATGGCGCTCTTTAAACAAGTTCATCGACCTGTTAAAGGTCATTCCAAACCTTGTGAAAGTCAATGACCAATTTGTACGTTATTCAATCTCTGGCAGTGATTTTCAAGTTCGCGCATCTAAGAGTTTAGACTATCCAGGGTCAGCTTTCGGATAGTATCTTGACCAGATTCGACATGTATGCTGGGCGAGTCCGAGTTTTGTCTGGGGACTATCTTCTCCCAGAGGTTCACCTGACCCGCTTCGCATCTACATATCTCACGAGTTTCCGGTGTCCATTACTCCCTGGTTTGCGAGAAATTCGCATCTTTAAATTTTTCGAATACGAGTGGACAATCTTACTGTCACTCTGCTCAACGAAACTAAAGCTCGTGGACTTGCGCAGTGAAAACGAAAACGAAAGTGAATGCATTCTAGGGGCCTTCCTCCATTCCCTGGGATGCAATAAATCTCACGGCTTAGAGAAGCTAACTCTCGCTACATTGCGGGACAGCTACGTGGATTCGATAACCAAGTTCCACATGTTACAAGATGTTCAGCTTTGGCTTAGTGCAGCATCTGGACAACCGCTTGTTGAAGGCTTCTCTAAGCTCTCAGCACTCAATCACTTGTCTAGACTCCATGTCAGTTGGGAAGACGACTCTAAGCATCACTCACTTGTATCCCCATTACTACCTCCTCACTCAGTGAACTTCCAATCCCTCCATTCGATCGAAATCGGAGTACCAACCTACATTGCTTTGGTCCTCGTCCAATGCTTGAGGGCCGATACCTTGAAGTGCATACAAGTTCAATGCATTTCGTCTTCCCTACGTCAGCCTACCTCCTTCAGACAAATAGTGGACGAATGTGGACTTGTTTCCCCAGGCTTACAGGAGGTCGACTTCGGTTTCCTCGGAAACCAGGCGGCTGGTCGAGAGACATTCGATGCAGTACTCAATCTAACACGGCGCTTCCGTCTACGAAAACTCATATTCAAGTCGTCCTGGTTAGAATTTGACGACGCCCACATAGTTAGGGCCTGTCTGTCGCATTGCTTTAGCCATCTGGAAGATCTTCACCTCTCATCTTCTCAATATGGCCTAGATTCCTCTCAAACGTTCCAAGTCTTACGTTCTTTGGCCACCCACTGCCCACTCCTCAACAGCCTCATCATATCACTCACTGTTGAAAAACAGCATCTGTGGTTACTTAGGAGGGAAATGGAGAACGAGCATCATTTATCACACCGCTTGAAAAGTCTCAATATATATATACAAGACAAACCAAAAACTACTGAGTTCTTCGCCAATGCAGAATCTATCCCTGTTTTGTCACTGTATCTCGACTCCCTTTTTCCCTCCCTGGATCGTTGTAGTATACGCGGGTGCTCAAAATTTGGCGCGATACAAGCGGGCATCCGCCTAATTCTCAAAGGACTCCAACACAGGTCTGTAGTGGACTCTGGGAGATTGGTTGGGTCTCAGGTTACAAACCTTTAGGATTGATCACCCAAGGAGTTGTGGGATTGCGATTCAGTGGTGGGAAGGGAATGTCAGAGTTCGGTGATTCGTAGATATAATATAGCTCATCCCGCTTTCAAAAAAAAATCATTTGTGGTTGTCGTCTAGTTGCCCTCTTATTATAAATAAAATGGAGATTAGTTATTCCCCCTCATTTCGTATTTGTGACACACCTATGCAATTGAGGAAGACCCGAGTGGGAGGATTATACCCAGATGGCTTGCGTCTGGCTCGAGCGTATATGTTCCAGGAATTGGGCGGCTATTGTGATTATGAACTGGTTAGAGCCGTGAGGGTAGTCGCGTCGTTGAAAAAGAGTTAGCATCACAAAAATACGCCAATAAAGAGGCATCAAAGTCGGCAGATAGGCAAATAGAGCCATTTATATAGGTATGCTTGCTGTTCGTATGCGACTAGTTCCTAAACCCCCAAACAACATTGAGGTTCAGTAGTTTGCAGTGTCGTGTTTAGGTTGTAGCTTGCATAGTAGCATGATAAAGAGCCCCAAGATCCAAGCACAGGTCATTTTACCAAAAGCAGGGTGGTTGGTGAAGATTAGAGACGCAGAACAGACCCGTCTTGGGTTAGTCATAAGAAGACAGAACGTCAATGGAGGGAAGGCGATTTCGTGGTAAGACCCCGGATCACCGGCAACGGGCTCCAGGCCAGTCAACAAATTCTCATACACGGGTGACAGCCGCACGACTGTCGGACTTGCTCTCTTCTTTGCACAGTGCACCCTAGCGAATCTCATGATGAACACCGACTCTACCCCTGGCAACCACGCTCTCGCCCTCGTCGACAAATCATCCATACATCAGTTCGTCGACAACCCAGACGTCGTGCTGGAGCTTTGCGAACTGTTGTGTCATTTGGACTGGAAGAAGAGCCTTTTGGCATTCGGCTCTACCTGCAAATCACTCTTCGAACTCGCGATGGACATTCTGTGGCGCTCTTTAGACGAGCTTACCCACTTATTAAAGGTCATTCCAAATTTTGTGCTAGTTGATGACCAGTTTGTATGTTATTCAATCCCTGGCAATGGTTTTCAAGTTCGCGCATCTAATCATCGAGTGTAGACAATCCAGGGCATGCTCTCGGATGGCATCTTGTCCAGATTCGACATGTATGCTGGGCGAATCCGAGTTTTATCTGAGGGTTACCTTCTCCCAGAGGTTCGCCTGACCGCCTTCGCGTCCATGTGCCTTACGAGGCACCGGTGTCCATTGCTCCCTGGTTTGCGAGAAATTCGCATCTTTGACATTTTTGAACACGAGTGGACAATCTTCCTGTCACTCTGCTCAACGAAGCTGAAGATTGTGGACTTGGGAAATGAAAACGGGGACTCGGATGAAGGCAGACATGTGATAGGGACTTTCCTCCATTCCTTAGGACGCAATGGATCTCATGGCTTGGAGAAGCTACGCTACTTTACATTGCGCGACAACTACGTGGATGTAATAACCAAGTTCCGCATGTTACAAGATGTTGAGCTCAGTTTTAGTGGAGCATCTGGACAGCTGCTTGTCGAAAGCTTCTCCAAGCTCTCAGTACTCGATCACTTGTCCAGACTCTGTGTCGATTGGGATGTCGACCCCATGCACCACTCGTTTATATTCCCATTACTGCCTCCTCATTCAGTGAACTTTCTATCCCTCCATTCAATCGAAATTAGCGTGCCAACCCACATTGCTTTGCTCCTCGTCCAATGCTTGAGGGCTAATACCTTGGAGCATATACAAATTGATTGCCTTTCATCTCCTCTACATCAAACTACCACTTCCGGACGAGTGGTAGATGAATGTGGACTTGTATCCCCAGGCTTGCAGGAGGTCAGCTTGCATTTTTACGCCACCCAGCCAAATAGTCAAGCAACATTCGGTGCAGTACTGAGGCTAACACGACGCTTCCGTCTACGTACCCTCAAATTCACCTGCTCTGGGTTAGAAATTGACAACATCAGCATACACCAGGCCTGTTTTTCCCGTTACTTCAGCCATCTCGAAATTCTTGACCTCGGATCTGATCGGCGTGTCCCACATAACTCTCTAACATTCCACGTCTTACGTTTATTTGCCACCCATTGCCCACTCCTCAAAGACCTTACCCTGACATTAACGGTTGAAGACCAGCATCTGCCATCGCTCATAAAGGAAACGGAGAACGAGCACCCATTGTCACACTGCCTGAAACGCCTTTCCATATCCTTCGTGGACAGAGCAGAAACTACACAATTCGTCGCCAATGCGGAATCCATCCCTATTGTATCACAATATCTCGACACCCTTTTCCCTTCCTTGGATCTTATTCGCGGGTACTCCCATTATCCCACATTTATAAAGGCCGTCCACCGAACCCTCAAAGGACTCCAACGCAGGTCCATAGTGGACTCTAGGAGATCAGTTGGACCTTTAGTTATAAAAATTTAGGCTCAGCCACTCTTGGTGTTGTCGGAGTACCTTTCAAGTGTCTTTAGCGCGACTTTTTACTAATGCAAATCCTTCGATAATGACGAGATTAGTCGCCAGAGAGCATACTGCAGCGTCGAAGCGGAGTAGGCAAAGGGTTGGCTTGATAATGGTTCAGTAGACCCAGAAGAAGACCCAGCTAAAGCAAGATGAGAATGTTCATACTCCCAGCGGAAAAAGCTGGGAGTGGTATGCCCAACAAACAAGTATCATTGAGGGAGCGATCACGAGCCGACGTTTGGATTCAGGGAGCCTTCGAGGGGTAGACGCTGGAAGAGCCTTAGAATGTCACTGCACAAGAGCGTGGGCTGGTAAGTATGTTTGACGGTCGTACGGTCTTCAGGGAGCCATCCAAACGGAAGACCTTGAGTTTGATAGATATCGCCTATGAAAAGACTAGGGGGAGCAACTGCAAGGCCACCCCTCGAACATTTCCTCAGTCCATGTTCGTCTATTGAGTCACTAAGTTGAGGGCCGCCCTGGTGTTTCCAGTTAGCAAAGGTCTATATTTCGCCAGGACAGCAATCCTTATACGGGGAGTAGGGATAAATAACGCTATACGCTGAGCATGTAATGAGAAGATTAACCATACGTTCATGTTGTATTATTGACTCCTACCTTGCTTTTATGAATTATGCAAATGTAATTCATGAATAAGTTGAAGATCCACATCAACTGCCACACACGCAACACCGCATCGAAGCAGAATGTCAGAGTATGGGATCTAGATTGATATGGGACGGCGTGGGGCGAGTGTGGAAGTCGAAGAGAAAGGTTACCGTGAAAGCCAGCGCAGGTCTATTATAAGAGGGCACTGCCATGCATATGCCGATGATATTCCGGATCATCAACTCCACTTGAAGAAAGCAAAGTCTGACATCGCCGCTATAGCTCTCCTCTGGCTAGTACTGGTTAAAGCTTGCTGGTTAAAGCTTTGAACCTCATACACACATTACTTGCTTTTGAACCAGGAAGGCACGGCCGTCTAAGGTTCTGCGATACTGTACCACTATGTGATGATCATGAGCTCGATTGTCAAACCTTCTTCTGAGTCTTATGTCCCACGAAGGTTGCTGGTTCGTTCTCAAATACATCTACTGTAAGAGGTATGGTCGTTCCAGGACTCTGGTGAGAAAAGATGGATGCACTTCTGTGGACGAGTTTGAAGACTTTCTCCCATCAAGTCCCAGGACGTCGACTCCATCGCCTACACTCCAATGATGAACTCCAACGAAGAAAAGCCTGCCAAGCTACTTGCATTGGGTAAATGTCTCAACAATATTAGCTCCCAGACATAGTTACTAACTTGTAGCCTCTGAGCAGACGGCGGCGGCATTCGTGGACTTTCGACACTGCTCATCGTCAAAGAACTCATGCACAAAGTGATGGTCAACGAGAACAAGAAACTGAAGCAGACTGGCCAACCACTCCTTACTCGTCTGCCAAATCCATGTGATTATTTTGACCTAATCGGTGGTACCGGTACTGGAGGGTGCGCTACCCACTGCATCTGAAGACTATACTACGCCTCAGCTAATTCTTACATCACAGGATTGTGGCCTTGATGCTTGGACGGCTTCGGATGGACGTGAACACAGCAATAAAACACTATGATATCATGGTGAAACATGTCTTCTCTCATCAGAAGGGAAGACCAGGAGATGGTAAATTCAAAGCGACGAAACTTGAGGCAATAATCAAGTCTATTGTGAGGGACGTAACTGGTGATTGTGAAACGCCATTACTGGAACAAGACGAGACTACAGGCTGTCGTACGTGAGTGTACAAGTTACTCTAGTATTTTTTTTGTTCCCAGATCTCTTTCTCAGCTTTGTCTGCGCCAAGAACGCTCATAACATGAACGCAAATATTCCGATGCTGTTCAGGACCTACGAGTCTCACGAAACACATCCCGGATGCAAAATTTGGGAAGCCGCTCGCGCAACGTCTGCAGCGCCAACGTTTTTTAAGCGTATCGAGATTGGAAGGGCGCAGCCTTTCATTGATGGAGGTCTAGGCTGCAATAACCCCAGCTGGGTTGTTCTCGATGAAGCCAACGCTCTATTTGGCGCTCGTCCCATAGGGTGTTTGGTGAGCATTGGTACCGGACAGGTCGAGACTGTTGACATCAGGAGACCTGGGTTTTTCCAACAAATTATACCAACGGATGTCATGGATGCGCTGAAGGCAATCGCGACTGATTGTGAGGATACGCATGAACACATGCTACGCCTCTTTGCGCATTTGCCGACGACATATTTTCGGCTCAGTGTCGAGCAAGGGATGCAAGGGATCAAGCTTTCAGAATGGGAGAGATTGAGCAAAGTGGAGGCTCATACAGCACAATATCTGAGAAGGAAGGAGGTTGATGAAAAGCTAGCACTTCTGGGAAAGATAATCGCAGAGCCGAAAGCGCAGCTTACAATTGAGCAGCTCGGTACGCAAGAACCTCATTTATTGTCTCGAGAATGCCTCATTGTTGCCACAGTTTCCCCGAGGCCAACCCTTGAATCTGTTCAAGAAACCCGAGAACGCAAACTCTGCCCGCCGCCGGTAACTTCATTTATAGGTCGAAAAGACATACTCGATAATCTACGAAGCTATTTTGATTCGGAGTGTGCGTGTCAGCGCATTTTTGTGCTGCATGGCCTCGGTGGTGCGGGAAAGAGCCAACTTGCATTCAAATTCATCGAAGAATCCAAAGACAGACGGTATACCAATTCGTCGAATAAAATCAAACCGTGATTTATTGACGACTTTTACTTATTTTTAGCTTCTCTGATATTTTCTATGTTGACGCCACAAACGAGGAGACTCTTCGGACGGATCTCGAGACCATTGTCCCAGGAAATTCCAAACAAACAGTGGATGCGAGTCTGCATTGGATTGCTAGTCAGACCGACAGAAATTGGCTCCTCCTCTTCGACAATGCGGATAATGTTGACCTAAAGCTAAAAAAATACTTTCCTTCATGCTTGTCTGGAAATATTCTCATCACAACGCGGAACCGGGAGCTTCGCCATTACGCTACTAAAGATGCAGATGCAGATATCAAAGGGATGGATCTCGAAGACGCAAAAAATTTGCTACTGGTTCAGGCTCGGGCGGAAAGCAGTGTCGGAAATAATGCACTAGCGGAGACAATTGTACAGGTGTTTTTTTTTCACCCGTTCCCAGAGACTGTCAGGCTGATATACAGTGCAGGAACTCCATTGCTTTGCATTGGCTGTCGCACAAGCTGGTGCATTTATTCACTGCCACTCGTCTTTAAGCGAGTATCGAGAACTCTACCGACGCGAACGTGACAATTTGCTTCAGAACGAAGAAACTCAGGGACAGGATCCATATGAATTAGCTGTCTATTCGACATGGAGACTGAGCTACGACAAACTCGACGGACCGGCAAGGTCGTTCCTCCAAGTTTGCTCTCTACTGCATCACGAAGGAATTTCGGAGGAGATGTTCGAGAAAGCAGCACTTTCTCAACTACAGCTTCAAGATTCGGAACTGCAGGATCAAGTGTCGAAGCTGTTGAGCCAGCTGGGGAAAAAAGATTCAGGCTGGAGTTCCTGGACGTTCCAGAAGGTCATAATGCGTCTTGGATCACATTCACTCATCGAACATGATCAGCAAAATCGCACCTACAGCATTCATCCACTAGTGCACCACTGGAGCAGTACCACTATGGAAGGAAACCAACGCGAAATGCAGAAGCTCATACTTACTATCATTGCACTATCTTTTTCTTTGGCCATGACCGACGAAGATTACAAGTATCGACGCAAGCTCTTGAAACATACCACCAAATCCATAGCCTCACTCAAGCTGGAGGAGATCAATCCTTTGGTTGGGTTGCATATAGCACAAATATATGGCGAGGCAGGTCACTTGAAGGAAACGGAGACGCTCGAGGCGATGGCTCTGGAGAAGAGGAAGCAGGCGCTGGGAGATGAGCATCCCGACACCCTCAAAAGTATGGAATATCTTGCCAGCACGTACTGGACACAAGGCCGCTGGAGTGATGCGGAGGCACTCTATCTCGTGGTGTTGGAGAAGAGAAAGTCGGTGCTGGGAGATGACCATCCCGACACCCTCAAAAGTATGGAACAACTTGCCAACACGTACTGTAAGCAGGGCCGCTGGAGTGAGGCGGAGGCACTCTCGTCCGTGGCGTTGGAGAAGAGAAAGTTGGTGCTAGGAGATGACCATCCCGACACACTCATGAGCATGGGAAATCTTGTCACCACATATTGGCTCCAGGGCCACTGGAAGGAGGCAGAGGCACTTGTAGTTGTGATGATTGAGAAGAGGAAACGGGTGCTGGGAGACGACCATCCGGGCACTCTCGTGGCCATGGGAAATCTTGCAGCGATATATAAGAACCAGGGCCTATTGAAGGACTCGGAGGCGCTTGGGGTGGTGGTGATGGAGAAGAGGAAGCGGCTGCTAGGAGATGACCATCCTGATACCCTGTCAGCCATGGGGAATCTTGCCAATACTTACAGCGAGCAGGGCCGCTTAGAGGATGCGGAGGTGCTTGAGTTAGTGGTAATGGAGAAGAGGAAGCGACTGTTGGGCGATGAGCATCCCGATACTCTGAAGACTACGTTGAACCTCGCGGTCACATACAGGAAACAGGGCCGCTGGAACGACGCAGAGGTGCTTCAGGTAGCGACGTTGGAAAAGACGAAGCGGCTGCTGGGAGACCACCATATGTGGACCCTCGACAATATGGCAAATCTTGCTGATACCTACAGAGACCAGGGCCGCCTGGAAGATGCGGTAGCGCTCCAGGAGGCGGTGGTGGAGGGGAGGAAGCAAGTATTAAGAGACGGGCATCCCAACACCCTTAAGAGCATGTCAAACCTCGCAGCCACATATAGGGACCTGGGCCGCGTGAACGACGCGGAAGCGCTCGAGGCGGTGGTGAAGGAGAAAGCAACGCAATCATGACGGTCCTTGAAGCAGGGAGTGGCTTGACGCGGACTCCGAACGCAGAGGACTTTGCAGACCTGGGTCAATATAAAGCATGGTCGTCGATGTCTCGTTATACTCGCTTTCGAAAAAAAAAATTTGGATACTGGTAGCAGATCCGTTATTCGTAAGTTTAGTGACAGGATTGCGACTTGGAACGTCAGCAATCTGTCAATGATAAGGAGTGTTTAGATATTATGGAAAGCAAGACTGGACTGCTCAATATTTGGCCACGCCGCGCTTCGGCACAAGGTTATACTTATTTATGTAATCGAGAGGTCATGTCTCCTTTGGTATTATCATTTGAAGTTCGTCATGGATATCCCTTCTTCTCATCGTTGCCTGGGCTGCGAATTTTAGTCTGTGTCTTCCTCTGACGATGAACCTATAATTAAATAAATCATAAATATGAGAAATCTATGTTCCCAGTGAGTACTTGCAGATTGGCAATGAAACCTGACGAATCTTCTAGAATACCCCGGATTTGGTGTAAACCTGCATTCTGAGCCATCGACATAAAAGCCGTCCAATGTGAGGCTCTCAGATTGGTCTGGTGGTCCTACAGGAGGTGTGGAATCATGCCGAACCAGCATAAGCCGTTGCGTACGCATCTCACATTCCTATTCTGTCCTCGAATCTTACATCTCACCCTTTACGTAGCACCACTCGACGACATTCGCCCACATCTGGAAAAGTATTTCCATTTGGGTCAAAGCGACAAAAATATTGCTGCCCTTCTTCAAGACCATTATGACAGCGATAAATATGGTCTAGGGTGAGGATACATCTCAACACAAGGAGTCCATTCATTTACCTTCGTTTCCTACTCGGACAGTGTTAAGAGTGTATACCGCTTGCGGAAGCAATGGGAC
>Ga0247735_1001078_pt1 | contig 10746 bp, 9 predicted proteins | sample UWRJL178409R2_FD_180934 | JGI IMG/M metagenome (GOLD analysis project Ga0247735, IMG submission 180934) | Plant litter microbial communities from Arlington Agricultural Research Station in Wisconsin, United States - UWRJ-L178-409R-2 | ecosystem: Environmental > Terrestrial > Plant litter >...
GCTCCGGTCCGCGAGTTCATAAACCGTGGCGTTGCCGGCCAGTACAACGGCTGCTCGGCGCCTTGCGCCGGTTTATCCGAGCGTCAGCCCTGCGCCGCCATGCTCCGGGCAGCATCAGCAGCACTGATGCCTTCCAGCGCCAGACCATATAGCCATGATCGGCTTCGATCAGCCGGCGCAGACCCTGCGTCGGCGCTATACGGGTGTAGCGGCTGGTCAGCGGCGGGAGGGTGGCGCTGCCATCTGCAATCTCGTGCGCCCGCGTGAGGAGGCGACCCGCGGGCATGATTGCACCGACGCCCCCGAGTCCTTGGCAGTCTCGCATCGAGCACTTGCCGGGTCAGCAGGAAAGACCGGCTACGGATCGAGCCGATGACATGTGGCCGCAGGCGTGGGCGATCACCGGATACGATGCCGAACTCGAAGTGCGGCTTGTCCTGGAACACAGTCGCCGGCGCTGCCAGCACGATGTCGGCGAGCAACGCATATTCGCTATGAAGCAGCACCGGACCGTTTGAGCGCCCTGATCATCGGCGCTACGCCGGCATCGTTCTCCCGCCCTGGGGCGCGAAAATGACTGGTCCGCTCGGTGGCACGATGATCATCGGAAATATTGCGTCATCCGCGCCATCGAGCACGCAACATCCTCTAAAGTTCAAATAGCAGCTCAGGTGCTAACGGAAGATCGCACCCCTTTACATGCCTTAACTCGTATCCGCGCCAAGGTGAGAGCACTGTACCAGGGCTTGGTAAGGAGACAGACCATGTTGAACACGGCTTCTGAGCGATCGACCTACGCCCCGCCGGCCGGCCCGCTTGCGCTGGAAAGCATCTTGCTTGGCGAGCTCGCGCACCGGACGGTCAACGATTTCAGCGCTGCATCGGCCGCGATTCATCTGGCGCGCCGTAAAGCAGAAGCGTCCGAATGTTCGAGCCTGCTGGGGGAGCTGGTGGTGCGGCTGGATGCGCTTGGCACCATCCAGCGCATGCTGCAGGCGCCAGATCATGGTAGGGGGATGGACTTGACCGGCCGGCTCGAACGGCTCTGCGAGGCCATGGCGGTCGCCCGCTTTGCGGACAAGGGGATCGAGCTTAACCTCCAGATCGACGATATCGTCATCGAGTCCGGTCGCGGCTGGCGCATCCTGATGATTGTTGCTGAGTTGCTGGTAAATGCGTCGCGCCATGCCTTCGGCGAGTCCGGGGGCCGTGTCGATGTGCGCCTCCAGGCACGCTTCGGCGAGGTCATGGTCGGAGTACGCGATGATGGCTGCGGCACGCGGCCCCGCGGCACGGAAGCCTGGGGTTATGGGTCGTCCGTCGTCCACCTGCTGACCCAAGAGATCGGGGGTGATGCAAGGACGACCTCCTCTCCGGCGGGAACGTCGATCGAGATCGTCGTGCCGCGCGCGACAGGACAATCGCCGAACCCGATCGGCTTGGTCCGACCGCTCGCAACCACGATGCAGACCGCAGAGGGGGTGACCGTATGCTGAGCTTCACCGATCGCTCCGCGATCGACATCTCGCTCACCGCGGCGCTGACCGATGGTTGACATCTCGTTGCCGCTGGAACGTCACCATTTCGTTCATGTGCAGCCGGCCGCCTGGTCCCGAATGCTCGCGCGATGCCCAGAGTTTCGCGACGAGCCCTTGGTATCGTCCTGGGTCGATCGCGGATGGCCTGTGATCGCACGCCGGCCGGTCTGTGGGGATCTTAGGAACGGTCACGTGCCGCTAGGCCTGGCCTTGCCCGCGAGTCACGGGCGTCGGCACCTGATGCTCAATCTGCCCGTTGAAGATTTGCTCCGCGTCGATCCGCCGCCCCTGCTGCGCGATGCGGCACTCGTCGCGCCGGACGGCTGGGGTATCGTGCTCGCGGGCGCAGTCGCGATCGACCCCGATGTGCGCTGCTACGGCAGCCTCGCCTGGCAGTGTCTGACCGGCCTGCTCTATGTTGCAGAAGATTCGGACCTTGATCTGCTATGGCACCCTGCGAGCGCCGCCGCCGCTGATGCCCTGAGCGCGCAGATTGAACGCCTCGATGATCGGGCACGGATGAGAATCGACGGCGAGTTCCTAACGCCTTCCGGGCTCGCGGTGCGGTGGCGTGAATGGTTGTCCTCCTCCGATGAGCTCGTGGTGAAGACGAATGAATGGGTAAGCTTGATGGGTCGGCAAGATATCTTCGCATGAGCGAATGGGCGACGCGCGAGCAGACACAAGATGCGCCAGTACCCGATTGGCGATCTCAACGCGATATATCAACCGATCGGCCGAAACCGAGGCGTTACCGAGCTTTGCTTCGCTTCGGCTGACAACAGCTGATCGTGCTGCACAGATGCCTGGCGGCGCAAGATCCTGCAACCGCCAGCGCGAGCGGCAGCAAGGTGCCTGGCTCGGCGTTGGTAAACTCCATCGCTAGAGCGACCGCGGTCAGCGGCATGGCCATCGAGCTTGCTAGAAAAGCGGCAGCGCCGACAATCGCACACGCTCCTGGAGGCAGCCCCGGCAAAAAGAGGCTCCAGACCGCACCGAGAGGCAGCGCCATGAGCGCGCCAATCGTCAGGCCCGGTGTAAGTAAACCGCCAGCAGTTCCCGCCCTAAGGCTGGCCGCGATTGCGGCAACCTTGAGCAACAGGAGGGCTGCGGCAAGCCTGAGGCCAAGTTCGCCGTCAAAAGCGAGCTGTGTCGGGCCGCGGCCATTGCCGGGAAGAGCGGGGAAGAGGCATGCTGCGGCTCCGATTCCTGCAAAAACCAGGATGCACCAAGGGACACGCTTCCAGCCCTGGGGCGTATGCAGCGCACTGGCCGCCGTCAGCCGTCCGAAAAGACACGCTGCTATCCCGAACAACGGACCGCAAAGTAGCGACCAACCGAGCAGGGAGGCGCCGACCGTGAAGCTCGCCAGTTCATACTGATGTCGGCGGCCAAGCACGAGCGCCGCTGTCTCGGCAGCGATTGCCGAACTGGTGAACGCGTATAGCGCTGCCTTGAACGAGAATCTGCCAAGCAGAACCTCAATCGCAAACAGCGCGCCGCCGATCGGCACGCTATATATCCCAGCGAGACCTGCCCCCGCAGCGCACGCCAGGGTCAAGCGCAGATCGTCGCGGTGCACCGAGAGGGATCGAGCGAGACGGCTGGCCAGCAGCGTAGCGATCTCACGCGGGGCCACCTCGCGTCCCAATGGCGATCCCAACCCGGCGGTGACGATCTGCAGCAGCGCATGGGCGATCGTCGTTGCAAAGGGCATTGCTGGCCCCGGATGCACCGGGCCGACTGCGGCGCGTATGCTGACCAGCGGCGCGCCGAATCGGTCGAGGGCGGCCCAGCCGAAGCCCGCAACCAGCCCACAAAGGGCGAGGGCTTTGAAACGTCGCTTTGGCGTAGCGCTGGTGACGCCGGCGAGAAAACTCTCCGGCGTAGCGGTGCGAACTAGATCATAACCGAAAGCCAGATGTTGGACGCCGTGAAGCAACAGATCGAGCATGATGGCGCAGAGCCCAGCAGCAATCCCCCCAGCTACAATCGCGATTGTGGTGCGCAGGATTGTCACCGCGCGGGTGGAAGAGATCGCCACCTGGGGCCCGTCTGACGTCATGGCCCGGGGTCAAGACAGCCACCGCTCACCCGCGACCGGGCGGCGGGATCTCGGTATATCCACCGGAGCCGTCATCAGCCGTCCTTTTGGTGCTGTCGATGCAATGCGCTCGTCGAACGTCGGTGCCGTCAGCATGAAGAGGGTTCGCCCATCGCCACCGCCCAATGCACAAGCGAAACACGGTAATATCGTGTCGATCACATCGAGAATTTCGCCACCTTCGGCGATACGGACACATTCCGGTGCGAGCGGGTTGGCGAACCAGATCGCGCCATCCGCGTCGATTGCGATCCCGTCGGGAACGCGCGGCAATGTTTCCGCCCAGATCCTTCTGTTGGACAACGTACCGTCGGTGGAGATGTCAAACGCAGTGAGGGCTCCGGCAAGGGTCTCGGCAACGATGAGGGTCTTGCCGTCATTGGTAATTACTGAACCGTTCGGGAAGTGGAGGCCGGTCGCTGCAACGGTGAGAGATCCGTCTGGATCAACGCGAGCCAGGTTGGCCGTAGGGTGCTCGGCAAGCACGCTCTCGAGCCCACGCGCCTCAACCTCGGCGTAGAGGTCGAAACCGAAATTCCCGACGAAAGCGCGACCAGCAGAGTCGACAACCATGTCATTGCAATGGAATGCCGCGATTTCGCTCAGGTCAGCGTGGACGACAACGACGCCGTCGGGGCGACGCCGCAGAACCTGGCGTTTCAACATCGAGACGACGACCATCGAGCCGTCCGGCATCCACCCCAAACCGGCCGGCCGATCATCAAGTGCCAATTCTATGCGAAGATCTCCAGAGAGCGAGACCGATTTCACCGCGTGTGCATGAAAGTCGCTGAACCAGAGGCGGCCCGCATGCCACCGAGGCGCCTCGCCAAAAAAGATATCGTCCGCGAGGCAAGTGATTATCCCGGCCATGCCAATTCCTACTCGTTTTGGTCTGGGTAAATGCTCCGCGGCGCGAGCTACGGCTTAGGTTGCTGCGCCCACGATCCGGAGGGAACGTCCCGATTCCGACGTCAGTTCGCGGCCAAGCAACGCCGCGACGGATGCCAAGCTGTCCACCTTGACGCCGGCAGCGGCCAGCAGGCTGAAGAGAAGCTCGCAATTCTCGGGATTGCCATCGATAATGACGATCGGCGGCTGCTCGGTGAACGCCGGCGCCGTGACGCGATCCAACCAAGGTTCTCTGGCAACCGGGTCGTCTGCGATAAACATGTAGCCCCGCCCTGGGACCGTTTTGATCCGCTCGCGCTCCTCGCCGAGCGCTCGGCGCAGACAGGTCATCTGGAAGCGTACGTTGCTCTCGTCGACCGTCGTTGTCGGCCAGACTTCGCGCATGATCGCCTCTTTTGACACGATCCGGCCGCGCGCCAGGAGCAATGTCATCAACAGATCGAAGGCACGACCACCGATCTCGACAGGAATATTCTTCCGCGTGAGGGTCCGCGATTCCGGGATGACCTCGAAGCTCCCAAAGAGAAACGAAACCTCTTTGTCGGCCAGCTCATCGGTCGGACGCACCGAGTAGGGTAGCCCCGCCGTGCTGGTCGAGTGAATAGCGTCCGCACTCATTCTAACCTCCTTCCGCCGTCCCTTCTTCTTTGATCGTTGCGGGGCCGAGCACCATCCCAATATGGGTGCCTGCTCGAAGACACTTTTGTGCGACCATCACTGCCGTAGGCAGACCGTCCGTCGGCCGTAGATCAGTGCATCGACGGAATAGGCCCCGGGCCCGATCAGCGCGAGAGCGAGCGAGTCGAGTGCCGGAACAGCCAAAGTCTGTGCCGATGACTGGCCGGCTATCCGGATCGCCAGGAGGCCGAGCGCGACGGCGCCAGTCGCGATGCGCGTGCCAAATCCGATACTTAATGCCACCGTGATGATGGTTGAGGCGATCGTGATCCGGTCGCCGAATGCCGTCGGTATCGGCGTGGTCACGAGCCACGCCACAATCGACGCACGCAAGAGCAACAGCGCTATCCCGCTGCGGCCCGATGGATATGCGAAGAAGATTTCGCTCATCTGTGCTCGCTAACAATGCCTCTCGACTCACGGAACCGCATAACGGGCTACCGGTGGGTACTTCCTTTAGGGGTGCGCTCAGGCACCATCGTAAGCTACCTCGGCTCAGGCTCGTCCTGCGCGAGAAGACGGAAGCCGGTTCAGGCTGACCATCCGATCGCGGGTATCTTGTCCGGGCGAACGCGCGCCCGAGGCTCGACCGTCATGAGTCGGTGGGGCGACTCAATCGTTCCAGCTGGTAGATGAAGGATTCATACGGGCGGCCGGTGGCATGGCGCATACCCATCTCACAGGTTCGGTTAGCCGAGAGATACGCGTCGGCTGATCGGTCTTCCACAGATGATCGCTCGTCGCGCGTCGCCGATCGCACCAGCTCAGGATGCAGGAGTCCGCGGTCTCCCGCGGTCCCGCAGCACGCTGCTCCAAAGGGGATCTCCACCTCTCGCGCTAGTGTGGCGGCGATCTGCTCGAGCCCCTTGGTAAGATGAAGATGGGTCATCGAGCAGGTCGGGTGGAGGATTACGCGGTCCAGTTCCTGGCGGATGGACAGGGCGGGCAATAGATCCTGGCACCACTGGATAGCATCCATGATGCGCACTTGCGCGAACCGGTCGCGCTCGGCGCCCGTGAGATGCTTCTTCACCTCATCGACCAGTCCGAGCGTGCACGATGCGGCATCCACGACCACGACCCGCTTGCCCTCATCCGACCAGCGCCAGATGGCTTCCGCAACAGCGCGGGCCATATAATCGTGCGCCCGCTGATATCCCTTGGAACTAAACGGTGTGGCGCAGCACAGGCCCGCTACGTCAGACGGGATCCAGAGGGGTCGCCCGGCGCGGGCCGAAAGCCGCACGAGGGCTTCCGGCAAAGCGATATCGTCGGTGGCTACCGGATCTCGCCCGAAGAACCGGTTTATGCACGCCGGAAAATAGACTGCTGCGGCCCCCTCCATTTCGGTCGGCGGGAGCGCTCGCGCCGGGCGCGGCATGAGACCTGGAACAGACGGGACCAGATCTTCCGATACGATCAACCGCGCAACGCCGGTTAAGGCCTGTGAGGGCCGATAGCCGAAGGCGCGCTGAATGAGGTTAGCTGCTCCCAATCCCCACCGCGCCAGCCGTTCAACCGAGGCCCAGCGGCGCGCCACGTACAACGCAATTGCCTCGGCGCGATCGCCGTGCTCCTTCTTGCGAAAGTCGCGCATAAGACTGCCGGTGTTAATGCCGATCGGGCAGACCAGCGAACAGCTGCCGTCACCCGCGCAGGTCTGTATTGCATCATATTCATAGTCGCGCTGCAGCCTCTGTAGGACCGCCGACCGGTCCGGCTGGCGCGCCATTTCGCGGCGGAGTGCGACGCGCTGGCGCGGCGTCGTGGTGACGTTGCGGCTCGGGCAGACCGGCTCACAAAAGCCGCACTCGATACACTGAGTTGCGTCCGAGACACTTTCGATGAGCGGGATCGATTTGAGCGCTTCGAGATGCACGTTGGCGTTGTGTGTCAGGATGACGTTCGGGCCAAGCACGGCCGCCGGATCGGCCAGCTCCTTGATCCGCCACATCATCCGCGTGGCCTTTTCGCCCCATTCGGCTGCGACAAAGGGCGCCATGTTGATGCCCGTGCCATGCTCGGCTTTGAGCGATCCGTCATGCTTGCGAACGACGAGCTCCACCATGTCGTCCATGAAGGCCGAGTAGCGTTGCCGCCCCTCTTCGGCATCGAGGTGCGCCACCAGCATGAAATGAAGATTGCCGTGGGCGGCATGGCCCGCGACACCTGGAACGAAGCCATGCTTTGACAGCAGGGCCAACAGATCGTGTGCGCCGGCAGCAAGGTTTTCCGGCGGGAAGCACACATCCTCGGTGATCAGCATCGTGCCCGGCGGTCGCTGCTTGCCGACCAGCCCGAGCAACCCCTCCCGGACATGCCACGCCAGCTCGATCGCTTCGGCAACGCTGGTGAATTCGACCGGCCGGACGAGATTCGCGTGAGCAACCAGGCTTTCGACCTGGCCTTCCTTGGCTTCCAGGGCGTCGGTGGAATCCTCTCCAAACTCGACCAACAAAGCCGCGGCGCTGGGATCGAGCTCGCGCCAATAGGTAGGCGTGCCTTCGATAGCCTGGCTTGCGGCGGTGAGCGCCGGAGCGACCATCAGCTCGACCGCTGAGGCTCCGAGCCCGACAAGCTTGGGCACCATGCCGACGGCGGCATCGATGGAGGGGAAGATCAGGAACGCTACCCCCGCAACCTTCGGCACGGGGACCGTACTCATCACGGCCTCCGCAATGAACCCCAGCGTGCCTTCCGAGCCTACCAGCAGGCGTTGGAATATTTCGAGCGGGGTTGTTCCGTCGAGCAAAGCGCACAGACGATAACCATGGGTGTTGCGGATCGAATATTTACGCCGCACCCGATCGACCAGCGCTGCGTCCGCCAGCATCTCCGTCCGCAGCTCCATCAGCCCCCGCGCCAGTTTGGGCTCGAGTCGCTCGAACTCTGCTTCCGCGTTCGGCGCGGCCGTATCGATGATCGTGCCGGATGGAAGGACGAAGGTACAGCTCTCCAGCGTATGGTATGCGTCGCGATCAAGCGTGCAGCGCATGCCGCCGGCGTTATTGGCGATCACCCCGCCGATCGTACAAGCGCCGTTACTGGCAGGGTCAGGGCCAAGCTTTCTGCCCAGACGGGCAAGGCGGGCATTCGCATGGGACAGGATCGTTCCGGGCTTGGTGCGAAGCCGGGCGCCATTCTGCTCGACGCTACAACCTTGCCAATGACCGCGAACCTCTATCAGGATGTCATCGGACTGCGCCTGGCCGTTGAGACTGGTTCCCCCGGCACGGAAGGTCGCGTTGCGCCCGCGCGCTTGGCAGTAGGTCAACACCTTGGCGATTTCATCGGTCGTCCGAGGGGAAACGACTATCTTTGGAATGTAACGATAGGGGCTCGCATCGGAGGCGAATCTCACAAGATCGGTCAAACGGTGCATGATCCGGTCATGGCCAAGGAGCGCTTCGAGATCCCCCCTCAACTCCTCAGGGCTGCCGCCAAGAACAGAGCTGGGAACGGCGTCTTCGCTCGGCGGAACGTCGGGTCTTCCGATCCGCCTCGTGTTCGGTGCGAAGAGCTTATACATGTCGCCAGCCTCCCAATGCGCCATCGAGCCGCGCAAGGTGCCGACCATCAGCCCGACGACTGTTGAGCATTTTGGACGGGTCCACGCGCGTGCTGGCCACCACGACACCACACTAGGGCTAGGATCCCTGGAGACAGCAGTTAGACGATGTATGAAGATGTTAGGAGCGACGGGGCACTTCCGGGCCGGGCCGCCTATGGCATCCTAAATCAACCGACTGATGTCTGCGTGTTGGTGCGGCAGCCTCACCTTTGCTGGCGCGCACCGACCGGGCGCGACGAAGGCGTGCATGTCGTACCGTTCAAAGCGTGGGGGCGTATTCGGGGAGCCGAACGGCAGCCGAAGGCGTGTCGGCAGCGGCCTTCGATGTAACAGCGGTGGCGCGGTCGTCGGGACATCCGCCGGCCTCTGCACGACGGCGTTCCGCCAGGTGACCATTTGTTATAAAATCGTTCGTAGCGCTCGACAACTCGGGGAAGGATCGTGATCGTAGCATCGCCGCGCTCAACGGGCCGCGACTGCAAGTTCTATTCGGTTCTCGTCCTCGACCGAACCGGCCCCGCGGGCCCGAATAAGCCGACATACTTGTGATGGCCAAACTGGCGGTATCGCATCGCCGCGAAGTCCGTTTCGAGGCAACCGCCCACGCCCGCAAGTTCGCGAACTCGCGCCGTCGCTAACCCAAGCATCGCCTTCCAGTCCGATCATGACGTGTTCACGCGATCCCCCCGAACCTAAGACCGCCTGTAAAGAAAAATTCTTGGAGACGCGGCTCTCCACAAGCATTCGGCATAGATCTTCCTCCAATTCTCGTCAGTGAGTGACGATTTGAACGAGTAATCGACCAAAATCATTTGTAATGTGGAATTAAGAAATTTCGTTATAGATGTTCCCCTACGTTCCATAGCTAGAAGCCTGCGTCGAGATACAGCACCCTCCACCTGCCGCATTACCCTTCGCGCTTTTTGAGGCGATGAATGTCATCGCAACCGAGGGAATCTGTTTCTGCGCGGCGACTCTTGGTCAACTCGCGTCAGTCGGGATTGCATCACCGGCCTTACTGGTCGTGAAGAGGCGGCTAGATCCGACGTGACATAGATATAGCATTCAAATGCCACGCACTGGCCGATTGGCTGTCCGGTCATTCGACAGTCTCACGGCATCAAACATAATCCCGCATTCTCTAACTCAGGCCTTTGACACTATCGTGTCTATGGTCGGCGCACGCCCTCATCGAACCGATGCATCCATGGGGCTCGATCCAATTGAGAGGGAGTTGGCCATCGTGAAGCTTGTTGCAGATCTCATCGTCGAACGGCTGCATCACGCGGGCGTAAGGCGATGCTACGGCATCGTGGGGGACACGCTCAACAAGATCGCGGGCGCGATCCATCGCAGCCCGATCCGTTGGGTCCATGTGCGGAACGAAGAGGCAGGCGCCTTTGCGGCCTCGGCCGACTCAGCACTGACCGGGGAGCTCGCCGCCTGTGCAGGGTCGGCAGGTCCTGGCAGCCTCCACTTCATCAACGGCCTGATGGACGCGCAACGCAATCGCACGCCGATCGTGCTCATCGCCAGCCAGATCGTACGCGACGAGATCGGCTTCGACTTCCCGCAGGAGGTGGATTTCAAGGCGATCTACGGATCATGGACCGTCTTCTGCGAAGAGGTCCGCACGCCTGAGCAAGCTGAGCGGTTGACCGTGATGGCCGCGCAGGCGGCACTCGCGGAGCGCGGCGTTGCAGTGCTGATCGTGCCCGCCGACATCTCCGGTCAAAAGGCCGAGGAGCGCGGTTTCGCCGTGCATCGGACGACACCCATTGTCCGGCCGACTGACGCGGAAGTCCAGCGCCTTGCCGACGTCATCAACCGTGGCGGCCGCATAGCGATCTACGGCGGCGCGGGCTGCGAAGGAGCCCATGACCAAGTGGTTGCGCTTGCCGAGAAATTGCAGGCCCCGGTGGCGAACACGTCGCGCGCCAAGG
>Ga0247735_1001080_pt1 | contig 10712 bp, 10 predicted proteins | sample UWRJL178409R2_FD_180934 | JGI IMG/M metagenome (GOLD analysis project Ga0247735, IMG submission 180934) | Plant litter microbial communities from Arlington Agricultural Research Station in Wisconsin, United States - UWRJ-L178-409R-2 | ecosystem: Environmental > Terrestrial > Plant litter >...
GAGGAGGCTGACGATGCCCTGGGCGAGGACGATGCGTCGCGGAACTCCGGGCGTGAGCGCCGCCCTGGCACCGACGATGAGCACGGCGCCGAGGACTATCGCGTAGATGCCGAAGACCGTGAGGCCGAACTCCGCGGAGTGATCGGCCGAGAAGGTGATGGCGATCGTGGCCCCGAGGGCTGTCACGGATCGGGCGACGACGACCGCCCAGTACGGGAGTCTCTCGACATCAGACATCGGAGCTACCTCTTTCTGCCTGGCTCACGCCTGACAGTTTATGCGACTGCGCCTGAACGAACTTCGCAGGGTTGCCTAGCTGCCCGGCGGCAGGTCGACGAAGCGCGAGAAGTGACCGTGGAAGCCGACGGTGACCGTGCGGGTCGGACCGTTGCGGTGCTTGGCGACGATGAGATCGGCTTCGCCCGCGCGCGGGGAGTCTGCCTCGTAGGCGCTCTCGCGGTGCAGGAGGATCACCATGTCGGCGTCCTGCTCGATCGAGCCCGATTCACGGAGGTCGGAGAGGGCGGGCTTCTTGTCGGCGCGCTGCTCTGCTCCACGGTTCAGCTGGGAGATCGCGATGACGGGCACTTCGAGTTCTTTCGCGAGGAGCTTGAGCGCTCGCGAGAACTCGCTGACCTCCTGCTGGCGACTCTCGACGCGCTTACCGCTCGTCATGAGCTGCAGGTAGTCGATGATGATCATCTTGAGACCGACCTGCTGCTTGAGCCTGCGGCACTTCGCGCGGATCTCGACGAGCGTCATGTTGGGGGAGTCGTCGATGTAGAGCGGGGCGTCGTTGATGCGGCCGCGGGTCTGGGCGATGGTCGTCCAGTCCTGGCTGTGCACCGTTCCCTTGCGCATGCTCTGCAGGCCGACGGATGCCTCGGCGCTCAGCAGGCGCATCGCGATCTCGGAGCGTCCCATTTCGAGGGAGAAGACGATGGTGGCCATGTCGTGGTGGATGGCAGCGGATCTCGCGATGTCGAGGCCGAGCGTCGACTTACCGATGGCGGGGCGGGCGGCGATGATGATGAGCTGCCCGGCGTGGAAACCGTTGGTCAGCTCGTCGAGCTCGGCGAATCCGGTGGGAACACCCGTCATCGAGCCGTCGCGGCCCTGGGCTGCTTCGATCTCGTCGATCGCCGCGGTCACCGCGGTCGTGAGGGGAACGTAGTCTTCGGTCTGCACGCCGCCAGTGACACCGTAGATTTCGGCCTGCGCGTTGTTGACGAGGTCGACGACCTCGCCCTCGCTCGCGTATCCCATCTGCACAATGCGGGTGCCGGCTTCGACGAGACGACGGAGCACAGCCTTCTCGGCGACGATCTCGGAGTAGAAGCCCGCGTTGGCGGCGGTGGGCACGAGGCCGGTGAGCGAGTGAAGGTACTCGGCTCCGCCGGCGCGCGCGAGGAGGCCGGTCTTGGTGAGCTCGTCGGAGACCGCGATGACGTCGGTCGGTTCTCCGCGCGAGTACAGGTCGAGCACCGCGTCGAAGACGATCTCGTGCTTCGGGATGTAGAAGTCGACACCGCGGACGATCTCGACGACGTCGGCAACTGCGTCTTTACTCAGGAGCATGCCGCCCAGTGCGCTCTGCTCGGCGAGGAGGTCGTGCGGGGGAACCCTGTCGCCACGGTCACCGCCGCGACCATCACCCTGGGGGCGCTGGTCTCCGGCTAGTCCGAGGTGTGCGATCGACAAGAAATACTCTCCCTAGAGCAGCAGTGCTGCACGTGCTGTTGCCAGTGTGACTCCAACGGCTGACACTCCGTGAGCGGCGTGCCGGGCCGCGCAAATACCGGAATTCCCCGCATCGTTCTGACCGGCTGCACCACGATAGGGACGGCCGGTTACCCCCGACAAGTCGCCCTGTGGATAACTATGTGCACAACTACTGCGAAACGCCGGAACTCGTGTGTGCAACCTGTGGAACCGCCTGTGGGTAACTACCTAGTTTTTTGCGCCTAATGCCCGTTGACCAGCACTTTTCATATTCACACGGTGTGTGTAGAAACATGTCTCTACTGCACGTTGAGAGTTGGTACCTATCCCCAGATACCTGTGCACAAAAGCCTTGACACGGAACTTAAAAAGGCGGTAGCGGTGAGCTTTCGCTCACCGCTACCGCCGGGGGTTTTACGAACTACTTCGCAGCGACAACCGAAAGGCTGATCGTTGCGACGATGTCGTCACGAAGGCGAACAGTCGCCTCGTGAGCGCCGGTCGCCTTGATGGCGCCCGTGATCTCGATCTTGCGCTTGTCGACGGTGCCGAGTCCGGCAGCTGCAACAGCGTCAGCGATGTCCGAGGTCTTGACAGAACCGAAGAGGCGTCCGCCCTCGCCAGCCTTGACGGTCAGCGTGACCGTCGCAGCCTGGAGCTTGGCCTTGAGGTCCTGTGCTTCCTCGAGCGTTGCGTGCTCGCGAGCAGTGCGAGCAGCCTTGATGGATTCGATCTGCTTTTCGCCACCGCGCGTCCACGCCACGGCAAAGCCCTGGGGGATGAGGTAGTTGCGAGCAAAACCGTTCTTGACGTCAACGACGTCGCCGGGTGCACCGAGGCCGGTGACCTCGTGCGTGAGGATGAGTTTCGACATATCGGGGCTCCTTAACGGCCTGAGCCGGCGTAGGGGAGAAGCGCCATCTCGCGTGCGTTCTTGACGGCACGCGCGATGAGGCGCTGCTCCTGCACGGAGACGCCCGTGATGCGACGAGCACGGATCTTTCCACGCTCAGAGATGAACTTACGAAGTGTTGCAACATCCTTGTAGTCGATGACGCCTACGCGGATCGACTTGGCCGGAGCGGCGTTCTTGCCGTCCTTGCCCTTGCGGATGGGCTTGCGGCGGTCGCCGCTGCTCTTTCCTGCCATGGGGTTCTTCTTTCAGAGAATAAAGGCTTACGAGAAGCCGAAGTTGAGTGCCTGTTAGAAAGGCGTTTCGTCGGAGTAGCTGCCAGGCGTGTTCCACACATCTCCGCTGGCTGCCTCGGCGGCCGGTGCGCTGGGCGCCCACGGCTCGTCGGCAACCTGGCCCTGTGAGCCACCGCGTGATCCGCCACCGTTTCCGCCTTCGCGGGACGATGCGGCGCGCGTGACCTGGGCCGTTGCGTAGCGAAGCGACGGGCCGATTTCATCGACCTCGAGCTCGATGCTCGTGCGCTTCTCGCCTTCCTTCGTTTCGTAGGAACGCTGCTTCAGACGACCGGTGGCGATGACGCGCGAACCCTTGGTGAGGGATCCGGCGACGTGCTCGGCGAATTCGCGCCACACGCTTGCGCGCAGGAACAGCGCTTCGCCGTCTTTCCAGTCGTTCGACGCGCGGTCGAAATTGCGAGGAGTCGATGCGATCGTGAAGTTCGCAACCGCCAGCCCGTTCTGCGTGTAGCGCAGCTCGGGGTCACTGGTGAGGTTTCCCACCACGGTGATAACGGTTTCGCCTGCCATGATCTACTCTGCTGCCGACTCGGCTGCTGCAGGCTTGGCGTCTGCGACGACCTTCGACGGTGCGGCTGCCTTGCGGGCTGCCTTCTCGTCGGCGATCTTCTTCGCAGCTGCAACCTGGGCGAAGCCTTCTTCTGCACGCAGCACCTTGGTGCGCATGACTGCCTCGCTCAGTGAGAGCTGGCGGTCAAGCTCGGTGGTTGCGGCAGGGGTTGCCGTGAAGTTGACGACTGCGTAAATGCCTTCGGTCTTCTTGTTGATCTCGTAAGCGAGACGACGACGGCCCCAGACATCCACGTTGTCGATGGATCCACCATCGTTGCGGATGACGTTGAGGAACTTATCGAGGCTCGGAGCCACGGTTCGCTCGTCGATCTCGGGATCAAGGATCACCATGAGTTCATACTGATGCGTCACTAACCCACCTCCTTCGGACTAGAACGGCCACAGACGATCTGTGACAGGAGGGTGTTGACGTGTGCTCCAGCCCATTAAGGCCGGGGCAACCTGCCTAGTGTAGTCGGCTGGATGCCCAACTCTCAACTGTTCCTTGAACTCCACCATGCGCGCAGCCGGCGTTCCGCCTCGTCGGCGCCCAGGGGGCCCTCGTCGAGCCTGAGCTCGAGCAGGAACGCGTAGGCCTCGCCCACCTCCCGGCTCGGGGAGAGCCCGAGGAGGGCCATGATCTGCTCGCCGTCCAGATCGGGGCGCACCGCGGCGAGCCCCTCGGCCTCTGCGATGGCATCGATGCGCGCCTCGAGGTCGTCGTAGGCGAAGCTCAGACGGTCGGCCTTGCGGGTGTTGCGCGTCGTGACATCCGCTCGCGTGAGAATGTGGAGCCGTTCGAGCAGCGGCCCGGCGTCGCGGGTGTAGCGACGAACCGCCGAGTCAGTCCAGGCGCCCTCGGAGTAGCCGAAGAACCGCAGGTGGAGTTCGATGAGGCGCGCGACCGAGGTGATCGTCTCCTTGTCGAAGCGCAAGTGCTTGAGGCGGCGGGCCGCGAGCTTGCCGCCGACGACATCGTGGTGGTGGAAGGTCACGACCCCCGCACCCTCGATGCGCCGGGTCGACGGCTTGCCGATGTCGTGGAGGAGCGCGGCGAGCCGGAGGATGAGGTCGGGGGAGTGCCCGCGCGACTTCTCCAGGTCGATCGCCTGGCGGAGCACCGTGAGGCTGTGCTCGTAGACGTCCTTGTGGTGGGCGTGCTCGTCGATCTCGAGCCGCAGGGCGGGAACCTCGGGGAGCACGAGCTCCGCGAGTCCGGAGTCGACGAGCACCCGCAGGCCCGGAACCGGGTCGTCCGTGAGCAGGAGCTTCGAGAGCTCGTCGGCAATGCGCTCGACACTCACGATCGAGATGCGGTCGGCGAGCTCGGTCATCGCGATGGCGGTCGGTGCGTCGATCGTGAAACCGAGTTGCGACGTGAAACGTGCGGCGCGCAGCATCCGCAGCGGATCGTCGCCGAACGAGACCTCGGGCGTTCCCGGTGTGGTGAGGCGGCCCGCGATGAGGTCGTCCATGCCGCCACTCGGGTCGACGAGCACGCACTCGGGCAACCGAAGCGCCATCGCGTTGACGGTGAAGTCGCGGCGGATGAGGTCGCCCTCGAGTGAATCGCCGAACTCGACGGCGGGCTTGCGGGTCTCGCCGTCGTACGCGTCGGTGCGGTAGGTCGTGATCTCGACGGTTTCTCCCGCGATGCGTGCGCCGATGGTGCCGAACGCACGGCCGATGTCCCAGTGTGCGTCGGCGATCGGCTTGACGATCGCGAGGGTCTCGTCGGGCGTCGCGTCGGTCGTGAAGTCGAGGTCGCTCACCGGTCGGCCGATGAACGCATCCCGCACCGGACCGCCGACGAGGGCGAGTTCGTGGCCCGCGGCCTGAAAGGCGAGGGCGAGTCGGGAGATGTGTGGCGACGAGGCGAGTGCCTCGAGTCGCTGAATTGCCGAAGCGACGCTCTCCATAGCCAAGAGAATAGACTCTCCCCATGGCGGCCGAGCGATTGACGAGGGCTTGCCCGTGTTCCTGAAGGCGAGCCGCATTGCGATAGCGGCGGCGATCGGGCTCGTCGGAGCAGCGATTGCTGCACCCGTCCCCGCCATGGCAGCGACAACGAGCCCGGTGAGCGTCGGCATCGTCGTTCCGCTCAGTGTGCCCGCCGGCCGCGACGGCTTCATCACCTCCGCGCAGCTCGAGACCCTCACCTCGCCGACCGGCCTGTTGACCCGAGAACTCGACTCGATCGCCGACACCAACGTGACGATCGGCATCGACCCGATGATCATCGCCTCGATCCGCCTTCTCGGTTCGGATGCCCCGGAGTCCGCGACAGCCTGGCTCGACCGGCTCCGCGGCGTCGAGAACGACACCTTCGCACTGACCTACGCCGACAGTGACCTGACCCTGGGGCTGCAGGCCGGGAGTACCCAGGTTCTCGCACCCGTCTCCTTCGACTTCGCGATCGACCCGGGCGTGTTCGGTGCCGCCGTCGAGGGCACGCCCGAGCCGACGTCGACACCCGACCCCGGTGCCGAGAACCCCGGGGTTCCGCCGCTTCCGACGAGTGCGACGCTCGTCGAGTGGCCGTACACACTCACGAATGTCGCGTGGCCGCAGGTAGATACGGCAACAGCCGACGACCTCACGCTTCTCGGCGAGACCGGGTACACGACCGCGGTGCTCAACTCCTCGAACGTCTCCCGCTCGAGCGAGGGTGCCTCGCTCACCACGATCGGCGATGTGAGCACGGTGGTCACCGATGACGCGCTCTCCGCGCTCTTCGCAGCGACCATCCACGCCTCCTCATCTGCAGAATGGCAGGACGCCTTCGAGGTGCTCGCCGACGCGATCGAGGCGACTCCGCGACGAGCGGGCGGCGCGTCCGTCACCCTGTCCGTTGCCCGCGGCGACTTCGACACGGAGACCCGCCTGCGCGGCACCCTCGTGGCCCTCGACAACCTCACGACGATGAACACCGTCGACCTGTCCGGGATTCTGGCGAGCACGCCGGGCAGCGGCAAGGTTCTCGCGAAGCCGCACACCGAGGTTGCCCTCCAGTTCGCCCGCTCGATGCTCGGCCAGGAGCAGGCGGATGCCGCGTTCTCCTCGGTCGCCGAGAACCCGCTGCTCATCACCGGCGACCGCCGCATCCGCTTGCTCGCCGCGAGCGCACCGCAGTGGAACCGCTACCCGGGCGGGTGGGGCAACGAGGTCGACGGATTCCTCGAGGACTCCCACGACCTCCGTGCCTCCGTGCGCATCACCGAGAGCAGCACGCTGATCTTCGGCGACCGTGGCTTCATCCCGATCAACGTGAGCAACGGCCTCGACCAGCCGGTGACCGTCTACATCACCGTCAAGCCGCTCACCCCGCTGCTCACCATCGAGAACACCCGGTTCGAGCTCGTGGTCGAGCCCGGCTCGCAGCGCCGAGCCCAGATCCCTGCCGTCGCGCGCTCCAACGGTGAAGTCTCGCTCGGTGTCTCGATGCGCACCGGCACCGACGTTCCCCTCGGCGGCACCAAATGGGTGCGCGCCAACGTGCAGGCCGGCTGGGAGACCCCGGTCACCGTCGGTCTCGGCATTCTCGTCTTCGCCGTCTTCGTTCTCGGCATCATCCGCAGCATCCGCCGCCGCCGTCGCGAGAAAGCGGCCGAGGAACAGGCCGAAGACGATGAAGTGATCATCGCGGAGCTCGACGAGTGAGCCAGCCCCGGGTGAGCACGGGCGGCCTCGGCCGTGCGAGCGTTCTCCTCGCGTCGGGCACGATCGTGTCGCGACTGCTCGGCTTCGCAAGCGCCCTGGTTCTGGCGGCAGCACTCGGCACCTACGCGGTCGGCGACGTGTTCGCCCTGGCCAACCAGCTGCCCAACAACATCTACGCCATCATCGCCGGCGGACTCCTGAGCGCGATCCTCGTGCCGCAGATCGTGCGCGCCGAGAAGCACGCCGACGGCGGCCAGCTCTACATCAACCGCCTCATCACCCTCGGTTTTGTCGCCTTTCTCGTCATCGCCGTGCTCGCGACACTGCTCGCCCCGGCGATCTTCGACCTCTACTCGCAGCAGTCGAGCGGCAGCGGCCGCGGCGTGAGCGACGCCGAGCGCGAGCTCGGCATCCTGTTCGCCTACTGGTGCCTCCCCCAGATCTTCTTCTACGCCGTCTACAGCCTCATCGGCGAAGTCTTCAACGCCCGCAAGCTGTTCGGCCCCTTCACCTGGGCTCCCGTCGTCAACAACGTCGTGGCGATTGCGGGCCTCGCCGCCTTCATCGCCATCTACGGCTCGTATCCGTCACTGAGCAGGGCCGGGCAGTGGGATGCGGCATCCATCGCCCTCGTCGCCGGCACCGCGACCCTCGGCGTCGTCGCCCAGAGCGCATTCCTGTTGTTCTTCTGGCGCAAGACCGGCCTGCGCTACCGCCCTGACTTCCGCTGGCGCGGCGTCGGCCTCGGCTCCGCGGGCAAAGCCGCAGCCTGGACCTTCGCGATGATCACCGTCACCCAGGTCGGCGGCATCGTGCAGAACAACGTCGCGACGCTCGCCTCGGGCACGGGCGCATCCGTCTCGGTGCTGCGGTACGCGTGGCTCATCTTCATGCTCCCGCACTCGATCGCAGCAGTCTCCATCGCGACCGCCTACTTCACCCGCATGAGCGCGAGTGCCCGAGACGGCCGACTGGATGCAGTGCGCTCCGACCTCTCCGCATCGCTGCGGTCGATCGGGCTCGTTCTGGTGTTCTCCACGGTCGGACTCATCGTGCTCGCGATACCGTTCAGCCGCCTGTTCAGCGACAACCTCACAGCGACCCTGCAGATGGCGCCCGTGCTCGCGGTCTATCTGCTCGGTCTCATCCAGTTCAGTGTGCTGTTCGTGCTGCAGCGCACGTTCTACGCGCTCGAAGACACCCGCACGCCGTTTCTCTACACGGTGCTGCAGACCGTGCTCTTCATCGTCGGCGCCCTCGCTGTCTCACTCTGGCCGGTGTCGATCATCGGCATCGGCATCGCCGGGGTCACGTCGCTCGCCGGCACCGTGCAACTCGTCGTCGCGGCCGTACTGCTGCGCCGTCGCCTCGGCTCCCTCGATGCGCGACGCGTCACTCGCCAGTACGGCGTCTTTGTGCTCGCAACCCTGCCTGCGGCCCTCGTCGGTGCGGGAGTCCTCTGGCTGCTCGGCGGATTCGTCACCGACACCAAGCTCACCGCCGCCGTCACGATGGGTGTCGTCGGCGCCGTCATGGGGTTCGTTTACCTGGGCATCCTGTTCGCCGTGAAGAACCCGGAACTACGCGCGATCATCGGCCCGGTGCTCGCGCGGCTGAGGCGTTCACGCTAGTCGCGGCGTGGTATCCCGTCGCTGAAGCTGAGTGCTCCGAACTACCGGAATAGGCAGCACTTAGTATGTGTTGTACCGACCAGTAGAGACTTCTGAGGAGATGTTCCACGTGCGTCAGATCATCATTATCGGCTCCGGCCCTGCTGGTTACACGGCAGCGATCTATGCTGCGCGCGCCAACCTCGCACCGTTGCTCATCGCGAGTTCGGTCGAAGCGGGCGGCGAGCTCATGAAGACGACCGAGGTCGACAACTACCCCGGGTTCCCCGAGGGAATCCAGGGCCCCGAGCTCATGATGAACATGCAGAAGCAGGCAGAGCGCTTCGGCACCGAGATCGTTCTCGACGATGTCGTGAAGCTCGAGCTCGAAGGCGAAGTCAAGCGCGTGACGCTCGGCAATGGCGACGTGCACGAGGCTCTCGCCGTGATCTTCGCGACCGGTTCCGCCTACCGCAAGCTCGGACTCGAAGACGAAGAGCGCATGAGCGGGCAGGGAGTCTCGTGGTGTGCCACGTGCGATGGCTTCTTCTTCCGCCAGAAGACGATTGCCGTCGTCGGTGGAGGCGACTCCGCGATGGAAGAGGCAACCTTCCTCACCAAGTTCGCCGACAAGGTCTACCTGATCCACCGCAAAGACAGTTTCCGCGCCTCCAAGGTCATGCAGGAGCGCGCCTTCAACGACCCGAAGATCGAGATCCTGTGGAACAAGCAGGTCGAGCACATCTACGGCGACCAGCTGGTCACCGGCATCGGCATCGTCGACACGGTGGATGGCACGGAGTCGACAATCGACCTCAGTGGCCTGTTCATCGCGATCGGTGCTGACCCGCGCACGCACCTCGTACACGGACAGCTCGACCTGACCTCGGAGGGAACCATCGCCGTCGACGGCCGTTCCTCCCGTACCAACATCACCGGCGTTTTCGCCGCGGGTGACGTCATCGACCCGACGTACCGCCAGGCGGTCACCGCCGCCGGGTCCGGAACAGTCGCAGCCCTCGACGCGGAGCACTACCTCGCGTCGCTCCCCAAGGAACTCGTCGCATCGGCCACCCAGGTAGCCGAACCCGCGACCGTTTAGTAATCACCCCATTGAGTTAGGAACACGACAATGTCAGCAGCACCCGACGTCACCGACGCCACCTTCGAAGACCTCGTCATCAACTCGGAAGACACGATCATGGTCGACTTCTGGGCTGAGTGGTGCGGCCCGTGTCGCGCGGTCTCCCCGATCCTCGACGCGATCGCCTCGGAGCACTCCGACAAGATCAAGATCGTCAAGCTCAACGTCGACGACAACCCGCAGATCGCCATGAAGTACCAGATCACCTCCATCCCCGCGATGAAGGTCTTCAAGGGCGGCGAGGTCGTCAAGACCATCATCGGTGCAAAGCCGAAGCCCGCAATCGAAGCAGATCTCGCCGAGTTCCTCGCCTAACGGCGGGGTCCGCTGCAGTTCTCGGAAGCCCCGCTCGCACGTCGAGCGGGGCTTTTCCGCGTTTTCTGCCTCTATTCTTGAAACTTCGAACGAACTTGGACGACTCATGACCGCACAGGGCAACAACCTCGACCCGTGGTACCACCACTACGCCGACCGCACGGCAAACCTCAGCGCCTCCGAGGTCCGAGCCCTGTTCGCCGTCGCCTCGCGTCCCGAGGTCGTGTCGCTCGCCGGCGGCATGCCGTTCGTCTCCGCCCTTCCGCAGGAGCGCATCAACGACACCCTCGACCGTGTCATGCGCGAGCGCGGCCCTGTCGCCCTCCAGTACGGCTCCGGCCAGGGCGACCCGCGGCTCCGTGAGCAGATCCTCGAGGTCATGGCGCTCGAGGGCATCCGCGGCAGTGCCGACGACGTCGTGGTCACGACCGGTTCGCAGCACGCCCTCGAACTCATCACCAAGCTCTTCATCAACCCCGGCGACGTTGTCATCGCCG
>Ga0247735_1001081_pt1 | contig 10712 bp, 7 predicted proteins | sample UWRJL178409R2_FD_180934 | JGI IMG/M metagenome (GOLD analysis project Ga0247735, IMG submission 180934) | Plant litter microbial communities from Arlington Agricultural Research Station in Wisconsin, United States - UWRJ-L178-409R-2 | ecosystem: Environmental > Terrestrial > Plant litter >...
CATAAAGATCGTGTCGATCGCCAACCCGGCAGCCCGGAAGTGGTTCACGATCTCGAAGCCCGAAGCATCCATATCGCCCCAGTAAATAATTTCGGTGGCGTCGGTGATCCAATCGAACGAGGCGATCGCGTCTGCCCCGGAGAATCCGTTCCCCTCGATGGCGATCGCCCCGGGAAGCGGCGGGAAATGCAGCGCGGTGTCCTTATTCTCGGTGATCACCACGATCTCGGGCAGGTAGGGAGGGAACATGGAGTCACCGACGGTCGCCGAGTCGTGCCGGCGCGCACCGGTGCTGAGGTAGTCCTCATCGAGGTAACTGAAATGAATGCGCGACGGATGCTTGGTGAGAAGCCCAAGGGTGTCGACACCGGCCAGCGCCTCCACAAGCGCCCGGCTGGAGTTCAGCCACTTCGAATGCAGGCCCTCGATCGGCACTTCCCGTGGGGTGAGCCCGGCCGCGGTGTCGGCGTTTCGCGCGAACCAGCGACCGGCCGCGCACAACATCTCGAAATCGACATCGCTGTAGGTGTCGACGGCGCGGACGATCGCGGCAACATCGACGGTGCCGGGAAATCTGCTGCGCAGCAGCGCGAGTCGGATGCGGCCGCGACTGATACGTCGCGCCCAGTCGCCGCCGACCAGGGCAGCTGCGCAGTCGAGGCTGTCGATCGTCACATGGGTGGGGATCTTCTGGATGGTGCCGTTGACCCGGCGCAGTCCTTCAATAAGGGCGAGGTTGTGTTCCGTCGCCCAATCCCGCCAGACGAACACCTGCTGTTGGAAGTTGGCAAAGTTCGATTCGAGGTCGGACTGTGCTGCGCTGCCGAGCGGAAGGTTACGCGGCCACGGTGACGGCGCGGAACTGTTTTCGGAGGCGATGTCCATGTGCCAGTTACCGTGTACACGGATGAGCAGGCTCTCGACGATCTGGGCGGGAGTCTTCATGCGGCGACGTCCGCGGGTTCACTCGGTGTGGTCGGCTCCGCTGGGAGCGGCGACGACAGTGCCGTGATGTACGAGTACCCCGTTGTGTTATTTTTCGTCATCGACAGCACCAGGTCCATGTGCGGTTCGAGGGCGGTGACCTTGTCCAGCGGCGAGCCGATGATCAGCTGGAAACCGAGACCCTTCCAGGCGGCGACGGCGCGGCCGGCGAATTCGGAGTCCGACTTCACAAACCCCTCGTCGAGGAACACCGGGGCGAACCGCGGCCGGGTACGGCTTTCATCGCCGAGCTGGAAACGCAGGGCCGCACCGACCACAAAGGCCACAAGCTCCTGCGATTCGCCGCCGCTCTTCCCGCCGAGCGAGGAATAGGTGCTGACTTCGACACCGTCCGGGGTTGTGCGCACCGCGGTGATCTCAACGTGTTTGCGCACGTCGAGCAGGTCGTCGCGCAACGAGCTGTGCTTCGACCCGTCTTGGGGGCGACGGATCTGGCCCATAAAGGCCTGGAGTCGGATAAAGCGACCCTCGGTCTCGTCATCGCTGAATTCCTCGGTCGCACCGGAGGAAAGGATCTTCAGTTCCTTACGGAATGCGGTGGCATCATCGCGGTGCAGGCGGCGCAGCGCGATCTTCAGGCGGTCGCGACCGGCGCCGAACGGCAGTGTGGTGAGGATGTCGTTGATGGGCCGCAGTCGGTCTTCGATTTCTTCGATCGAGGTGTTGAAAGCACCGGTCAGCGGAACGAGGTCCTGCCCGCTCCACTGCGAGAGCCGGCGCTTCCATTCCTGGCGCCGCTCGTGCAGGCCGAGGGTGTGCACGGCATCGAGGATGTCTCGGTAGCTCTGGTAGGACTCCAGCGCCACCCCGATGTTCGGGTCTGGCCAACGATCCTGGAAATTCTGGAACGCTTCCACCAGTGCGGCCGCGGCGTTTTTTGCCGCGAGGCGGTCGGCCGCGGACTGTTCCGTCAGGCGCTCGCGCAGGCGCGACAGGCCCGCGGTGAAACCCTCGAGGTCGTTCTCATTGCTGACGGCGGCGAAGTGACCGTCCAGCAGGGTCGAATGCTCGTCGGAGAGAGACACCGACTGGGTCGATTCGATCTGGGACAGGTGGATGCTCGCCGAGTCCTGGCGGTCGACAATCGCCGACTGCTGTGCGGTGAGGTTCGCTGCGACAAGTTCTGCGGTGTGCTTTTCTCGGCGCGCAGCCTCCAGCTGCTCCGCCAGCAGGTCTTCTTCATCCTTGAGGGCGCGAAGGATGTCGCTGTTGGCAAGTACCCGGTCCCACTCGGCTTGTTTGGCGACAACCCTGGCCTCAGCGCCGTCGACATCGATTGCCGTCCAACTGATGTCAATGATGTACTGGTGCGCGTCTTTTTTCGCACGCAGCTCACCGATGCGCACCCCGAGGTCGGAGGCCTGCGCGGCGAGGGCCGCTGCGCGGGCGGTGCGCTCGGCCAGTTCGGAGGCGATCTCTTCCAGTCGCGATTTGCTGGAAAAACCGATGATCGGTTTTTGGTCCTTGTTGAAGCCGTGCGCTCCGCGCTTGCCGTTTCGGGTTTGGCCGTTGACGGTTACACGGGGTCCGTCTCCGCTGAGGCCCGCGGCGTCGTCGACACAGAGCGCATCGAGGTTCGCGGCCTGCACGCGGTCCTGCACCCAACTGCTGAAATCGGATTCCTTGAACTCGAGTTTTCCGGAGATGTACCGCGGATCCGCCGTGATGTCCTCGTGCCGGCGGAGGGTGACTCCCTCGAAGCTGATGCGCACCGGGATACGCAGCGGGTCGATCGCCGCGCTGAGGGCAGCCAACTTGTCCTCGTCAACGAGGATCACCCGCACAACCGAGGACAGCGTGACCTCGGCGGCCTCGCGCCATTTTTCTTCCCCCGAGGCGATGTCGATAAGTTCGGCGACAAACGGAAGTTCATCCACCGGAAGCCCGGCGGCCTCGGCGATCATCAGGCGGGCATTGTGCAGGTGCTGCGGCACCAGGCTTTCCCGCCCGGTGAGGAAGTCACGTTCCTGCTTCAGGCCACGGATCTGTTCCTCGAGCGGATAGGCCGAGCGTTGCAGGGTCGCGCGCGCGGCATCCAGTTCAGATTCAGCGGAACTAAAGGTGGCAAGGAATTTCTCGGCGGACGATTGGGCCTGCCCGAGGTCATCCTGGGTCGCAATGGGCAGCTCAAGGCTCGCGATGCGGTCGTCGAACTTGGCACGCTCGCCCACCACGGCGTCTCGTTTGTCGCCCAGCTGGCCGAGGTCGTTCTCGAGGGTTTCCAGGACGTCGCCGCCGTTGTCGCGCTGCTGGCGCTGGATCTCCGCAACCCGGGTCTTCAGTTCAGATTCGGCGTCGCGCGACTTCGACAGCACGACCCCGTTCTCCCGCCGCAGGACGCGGTTCGCATCTGCGGCGCCGTCGAGCAAACCGAGTTCGGTGGTGAGGCTCCAGAGCACAAAAGGCGTATCGCCGCTGCGGCTCACACCGAAAGTGTCGATCATGTCGGCTTTGGCGGTGGAGGCTTCGTAGTCGTTGTGCAGGTCGGGGAGTCGTTCGAGCACCTTGGCCTTCTGCGCCTCGGTGACCATGGCGCCGTAGGAACGCTCGAGGTCCTCGAAATGGTCGACGGCTTTGTCGGCGGCCGCGAAAGTGGCCGGTTCTTCGAGCACCATCGACTTGTAGAGTCCGTCGACGGTTTTCACCTGCTGGCCGGCCTGGATGCGCGCGAGCAGGCGAAGTGCCTTCCCGCCTTCGCCGTTGGCGCCGATGCCCAGTCGTGTGTAGAGCGTCTGGGCGAAGGCGCTGTAGCTGTCGAACACATCAATAGCGGGGAAGCGGTTCTTCAGCGCCCGCTTTTCGAAGCGTGACTCGCGGATCTCTTCGAGTTCGCGAAGGTCGAGGGCGCCGTCGAGTGTCGCCATTTTCATGGTGATATCGGCAAAACGGTTGGCGCCACGGGGAACAAAATAGGCGCGCAATACCGTGAAGCGACGCGCATTGTCGTCGATAAAAGTCATCCCGATGGCACCCCAGGTGGAGGTGTCCGCGCCACGTAATACCTGGTCTTGGGTCTCCCCTGTGCCAGCATCCCGGGTCGAGTCTGTTTTGCCTTTGAGATAGGTCATCAGGTTGCGCTGGTCGACACTGCGGGCGCGTCCGGCCCCGGCATCGTTGGATGCCCCGTTGAAGGGGGTGTCCGACGGCATCATCAGGGCGAGGTAGGCGTCAAGCAGCGAGCTTTTCCCGGTGCCGGATGCTCCGGAGACCAGTGTCGCCGATCGGGCGATGGCGACTTCGTGGTGACCATGGAAGCCACCCCAGTTCGCCATCTGGAATTTCTCGGCCCGCCACTGGGTAGTGCCCTCGGTCGATCCGTCGATGTAGAAGAGTGGGGAGTCGCTCATTTCGTCTCCTCCGTTTCGGTGTCAAGTCCGGTGTTGTCGGTGTCTACGTTGACTGGGGCCGCGGCGGCATCCTCGTGCTGGTCGCCCGCACCGAGTGCTGGTGTGTCTGCGCTGGTAATGTCTTCCGGTGGCACGGGCGATTCGCCATTGTTCTGGGCGACGAGCCACTCCAGGAGTTCGCGCAGCCGTTCCACCGGCAGCAGTACTTCAATTACCGGCGAGATGCGGAAGCGATCCGGATCCGGGGTGCGCAGCAGCACCCGGGACTTGACCAGGCTGTCGACGGCTCGGGAGGCACGGCCCTCATCGCCGGAGCGGTCCGTCGCGGTGGACGGCCGGTAGTGGGCGACGTTGTCCGTCAGGTACTGGCGGTCAACCATCACCACGTCGAGGCCGTTGGCGCGCTCGCTGCGCAGACGCTGGCGAAGCAACACCAGGATGATGGTTTCTTCGCGGGTGTATGCGGTATCGAGCAGCAGGGTGGGGAATCGATCGCCGCCCTCGCTGAGCGCCTGCCGTTTGAATGCCACGTCGTAGTGGGTATCAACGTGCAGGTCGAGGAAGACGTCGTTGAGTCGTGACTTCAGCAGTTTCTGACTCTGCAACAGGGTTCGCCATTCGGCCGGGTACGCCTCCGCCGAGATGTAGCGATGTTTGAGCAGCAGCACCAGGGTGCGGCGCTGCTCGAGGGTGAGTCCGCCCTCATCACCTTCGAACAGCGAAAAACTGTTGGCATTGTCCTCGATCGATGACCCCTCGAACTGGGCGAACTCATCGTCGAGGTCACCATCGGGCTGTTCTTCGACGTCGTCGTCCGGCAGTCCGGTGGGGGTCAGGTTGCGCTCACTCATCGTTGGATCCATAGTTCAGGGCAGTCAGCGCTGCCGTTTCGTCGTCGTTCAGGATGATGCGTGGCACCTCGAAGCTGCGGAGGGTCCCATCGGGACGCACGGTTTCGAACCGTTCCAGGATGTCCGCTCGGTTCACGGCGTCAATCTGGGTTGCCAGTTGCAGCAGCCCGAGGATCTCCACCGGACGTCGCATCGTGACATCGAGGTGATTGAACGCGTCCCCCACCGATTCGGCAGTGCCAGTGGAGAACGCCGACAGCAATGCGGTGCGCATTTCCTCAAGTAGAGGTCCGCCCTGTTTGCGCATCTCCACCAGGCTCGGTGGCTCGGGCGCGTCCTGCGACACGTCCTCGAGGGCGGGCGGTGCGGCGTGCGAGTCGGGGTCGTAAAACTTCTCCCGAAGGTGATTGACTTCGAGGGCGCCCGGCATCAATTCGGCGGTGACGGTGGAGCGCGGTCCCGCCGTTTCCATCCACGTACCGAGTTCTTTGCCGATCTCGCGCAGGACCCTCTCCAGTTCACGGTCTTTCACCACATCGTGGTTCACGATGTGTTCGCGCAGGGTTGTGGTCAGTCCGTTGCGCTGCGTCAGCACATCGTCGATGCCCTTGCGGATGAGGCTGACGGTCGCAAGGAAGTTTCGTCGGTCGTTCGGCTTCAGCTGGCTGGCGAAGGGGTGATCGAGGATCGTTTCGAGGTCATTTTTGAGATCCAACAGCAGCGCGTCGTCTCGCAGCAGGGCGAAAGCACCTTCAAAAGCGCGGCCCTCGGCGGTGGACGACATCAGAGCGTCGGTCTTCTCCAGGTACTCATCAAGCACTTCACCGATGGCTCGTTCTTCACCACGGAAGTCGTTGACGATTTTCCGGTGCATTCCCGCCACCGATTCTTCAACCCGTTTGAAATCGCTTGGCAGTTGTCCGATCAGGTCGACCAGGTTGGCATAGCCTTCCAGCATCTGGTCGTCGGAGGCCGGCGCGATGTCGCCGCCGCTGGCCAACCTGTCCCGCTCCGCGCTCATCTCGGCGACCTGCAGGTCCAGTCGGCGGATGCGTTCCTCACGGTCGGGATTCGCCTGGGTGGCACGCTGGCGCACGGTGTCGACGATCATGGCCAGTCGGGATTCGCTGATCAGGGCGCGATCCCGCGAGAGACTTTCCACCATCGAGAGCGCTTCGAAAGAATGGGAGGTGAGCGAATACTGCTCGTCGCCGGCGTCGATGCTTTCCCGGTACAGCCACTGGTCGTTCATCCACTGGATACAGAGCGAGCGGCCGGTGCCGTTCGGAGCATCCTCGCCGACGGTACGGAGATCGGAGAGGTAGGCGTCGACCTGGCTGTGCAAGCGTTCGGCATCAACACTGCGGCGGTCGCTGCTGAAACTCTGTTTGAAGACTGCCAGAACGAAGGGGGCCCACTTGCGGTCGAGTAGACGCAGCGTGGGTTTGTCGAATGCTTCGCGCACCCGCGCCAGTTCGCCCGCAATTTCACTCACCGTAAATGATCCTTCCCAAACTCCTCAGGATACCGGAAGCGAAGGATTGCGCCGGAACCGCGGGATGCGGCGTGGTCCGCGGGCAACGTGCATGGTCCTATCCGGGAGATCCATCGGTTTTATCATCGGACCTCGTGACGATGGGCGAATCCAGCCAGTTCGCCAGGACCGAATTGAACTGGCTGGCCGCAGCAAGGGGCGCACCATGGGCGACCCCATTGATCATGGAGAAGCTTCCCCGGTGCAGCCGGGCGCTGAGACGGTGGAGGTCGTTGATCAGCCGCTTCTGCTCCGCAGTCCCGGCGACCAGAAGTACGGGGTGAGGGGAATCAACAAAATCGGCCGGCAGGTGGAATGCGAAGTTGGCGCGCATCAAATTCACGAGCGACTGCCTCGCCAGCGATCTGGACAGCAGGAGGTACGCATCGAGATGCGCGTCGGGGATGACGAGCTGCCGTGCCTGGGCGCGGGCGAATCCCCGGATTTGTGCCAGTGGCGCCGCGAGACCGGCCACGTGCGCGAGGAGGGGTGCGCTGCGCCAGGGGCTGACCAGCGAACTGACAACAACGGTGCGATTGATGTGTCCGGGGAAGAGTGTGGCGAGTTCGATGGCGACCTGTCCCCCGGCAGAGAATCCGACAACGGTCACCTCGCCCGTCAGCTCCCGGATTCCAATCTGCGCTGCGATTGCGGCTGCCGCATGGGAGTGCGAGAAATACCGGGTGCGAGAGGCCGGGTCGTGCCCCGGAAGGGTCGGGGTGTGGACGGTGAAGTCCGTACTGAAATACTGTCGCTGCCTGTCCCACATCCAAGGGCCGACACCACCGCCGTGGATAAAAATCAGATGCCTGGTCCCGGCGTGACGCAAAGGCGCGTTCACCCGGTCGTCCCCGCATTTTCTTCAAGGAAGGCGAGGGTCGCGATGAACGTTGTATGCGCTTCGGGAAGGTCGAAAAGATACTGGTACTCGTGACCGAGGTTCCTGCCGGAGCCCGTCCAGTACTGGGTCGTGACGTCGACGCCATTACTACGCAGGATTTTTTCCAACTCGAAGGCCTGAGATTCGAACGGGTCGGCGTCCCCCACTACCAGCAGGGTTGGTGGGTAGGCCGGGCTCACGTGGGACGTGGTCGACAGCTCGTCGATCCGCGCAGCCTCCGCCCAGTCTTCGTCCCCCAGGTAGGCGGCCATAAAGGTATCGAGGCCCGGGAAGCCGGTGGCGCCAACGGTCGCCATGTCGTAGAGGCCGCAGAACAGCAGGGTACCCCGCAGCGCGGAAACGGGCACAGCCGGGGTGAGGTTCATGGCGGCGGCAAGGTCAGGATTCGACTGCACGGCGGCGACCTGGCTGGCGATTTGCGCGCCGGCGGAGTCTCCACCGATAAATACCCGGTTCGGGTCCCCACCGAACCTTCCGGACTGGGTGATGAATTCGCGCAGCGCGGCATTCACCTGGCGGATGGGCGTGGGGTACAGCGACTGCGGTGCCAGCGTGTAGCCGACACTCGCCACCACGTAGCCCTCACTGGCCAGCCGGGTGGCGTATTCGGCGATGCTCGATTTGTCTCCGGCGATGAACCCACCTCCGTGGACAAGAAGGACGAGGGGAAGGATGCCGGCGCTGGGTCCCTCCGGTTGGTACACGTCCAGGCGAGCCTCGGGCTCCCCGGAGACCGGGACAACAACATCCCGGGTCACCTTCACGCTGGCAGCGATCGTGCTGAATCCGGGTTCGACGGTTTGCGAATTGCCCGCCTCGAAGAGGGCCCGAAGCAGCGCAGTGCGGGGTTCCACAAACACCAGTGCCGCGACCATCAGCAGCACACAAAGACCGGTGACGATGCCCAGAGCGGCCAGCACGCGCCGTCGTCGCTGCGACATCCGAAAGCTCGGCGCGCCGCGCGATTGCCGCTCTGCCATGTGTGTCGCTTCCTGCGTCATTCGAGCTGCCGGGTGCTCGGGCGCGGAAGGCGCAGCCGTTGCCCCCGTGGGATCGAGTCTACGAAACCTCTCCCGTCCATGCCACGGAGGTGCGCACGGATGATGCGGTGTTTGCCCGGCGCACGCCCCAGACTGGAGAAGGCAACAGCGTCCGCCACGAATTGGAGAGAGTATGGCCACCCCCGCCGATCACAACAGTCCCGCAACTGCTGCGCAGGAGTTTATGGAACTCCTCGCCACCCTTCCTCCGGCGCCCGGGCTGGTGTTCCATGGTTTGCCGGGGGCATTCGATGGTGAACGGCCGTCTCAGTTCGAGATCCGCGGGATCGCAGCAGCATCCCGGAATCCCCGCGTCGCGACGGAGAATTTCACCGTCAGCCCACTGCTGGCGATCGTGAACAGAACCGGGCGGGACCTCGGCCTGCTGTCCGCCCACCCGTCTGATGAAGAGGTGGTGCTGGTGCCGGGCCCACACTTGGTGCAGGTGGCGAAGGTCCAATTCCGCGGCCCGGACCTCGAGATACTCGTGTACGAGGAACTGGCTCCCGAGACGCCTGACCTTGATGGCGCCGCGCTGCCGGACGGGTTCCCCCTCACCTTGGAGGACCTTGTCGAGCACGTCCGCGCCGTTGTGGTCGAGGCGTTCCTCGCGCCGGCAGTACCGGTGTCGCTTCCCGGCAAGTTCATTTCCCCGGTTCCGTACGCGCTTTAGTCCCGGCGGCCGCAGGGCGACTCCGGCGCAAAAAAGCCAACTTCCGCTTCCCGCGCCTCATCGGACGCTGCGTCGACTTCCTCGAAGAACCGGTCGTTGTCTCCCACCACGATGGGCTCGGCGAGGCCAACCCTCGCCATCTGCGCGTTGACAAACACTTCGTCCACATAAACGGCAGCAAGGGTGCGGTCATATTGGTCAAATCTCGTCACGTCGTATTCAAGCCTCACCTCGGTGCCCTCCGGCAGCAACGATCGTAGATACTCGGATGCTTCGGGGCCGAGGCATTCGACGGCGGAATTCGGGTCGACGGATTCGGGGGTGTCGATGTTCAGGAGCCGAATCCGGGTGCGCTCGTTGGCGAGAAAAACGATTACCGTGTCGCCGTCGACAACCCGCTCGACGATCGCCGTCTCTGCGGTTCCATTCGTGGTCGGTCCCTGGCCGCCAAGCTGCAGGACGGCGATGACCGCCGCTATCGCCACTACCAGCAGTGTGATGACGGACTTGCGGAAGCGTCTGTTGCGTGGTTGCTGCGCGTGCATATCGTCAGCCGGGCAGGACGCGGGTCAACAGGCGCCGCGGGGCGGCGGCGTACTACTCGTCGAGTCCGGCGATGCGGTCGAGGGCCGCATGCAGGATCAGCAGGGCGGGGTCGGCGATGACGTGCTCGTTGAGGTACTCCCCCTCGAGCCACGCCAGAACTTCTTCCTTCGGCAGCCCGACGCGGTCCCAGTCGATTCCGCGTTCGGCGCGTGCCTTGGGAGTCTCGGTCCGCGGGTCGAGCCAGGCGACCGCGAGCGTGATGTCCGGGGTGTCGTGGTCAGGGTTCCACAGCAGCGCGATCGGATGGTTTTCACCCTCGATGTGACCGTGGTCCACATGTCCGGAGCCGAGCCAGGGAAGGACGAAGAGTTCGCCTTCCATCTCCACCTCGACAAAGTCCAGCGGGATTGGTCCGAAATCACGGGTGTAGAGCTTGAGCCCGCCGTAGTACCAGTCGGCGGCAGCAGTGACATCAGCGATCAGGGCAGGCAGAACCGGAAGCAGATGCGCGGAGTAGACCATCGCCCAATGGAGCACCGCAACGGTGTCAAGGTTGCCCCATGGGCTGGAGCCGTCGCCTTCGCCGGTCGCGTCGTGGAAGTGGTGTTCGGTATTGCCCTTCGAAACTTCCAGGTGAAGCTGGCCGGACTCGAACTCGATATAGACGCCAGCCACTTCGCTCTCGTCATCCCAGTCGGCGTCGAGGAAAGGATCGCCGAGCTTGGCCGGCAGCGGCGGCAACGGCACTGGCAGTTGGCCAAGTGCGAGTACCGCCCCGAAAATTGAGTTGGGCATACGCAGGGTGGGGTCGGTCA
>Ga0247735_1001088_pt1 | contig 10693 bp, 7 predicted proteins | sample UWRJL178409R2_FD_180934 | JGI IMG/M metagenome (GOLD analysis project Ga0247735, IMG submission 180934) | Plant litter microbial communities from Arlington Agricultural Research Station in Wisconsin, United States - UWRJ-L178-409R-2 | ecosystem: Environmental > Terrestrial > Plant litter >...
GGAAGCAGCAAAGTACATCGATGGGTCGGCGTTTCACCTGTATGGGGGTAAGATAGAGGCTTTAACATCTGTGCATGATGCGCATCCTGACAAGAACCTGTATTTTACAGAGGAATGGGTGGGCGCTCCCGGCAATTTTGCCAAAGAGCTCGAGTGGCACATTACCAACCTTATAATAGGCGCACCGCGCAACTGGTGTAAAAATGTACTGGAATGGAACCTTGCTGCCGATGAAAACCAGGACCCGCACACAGATCGTGGCGGTTGCGACCGCTGCCTTGGCGCAATTACCATAACCGGCGATACTGTAACACGCGAGCCTGCTTATTATATTATTGCACATGCCTCTAAATTTGTAAAACCAGGATCTGTAAGAATAGCATCAGAAAATGCAGATGGCGTGCTTAACGTAGCTTATAAAACCCCCGATGGTAAGATTGCGGCTATAATCCAGAATACATCTAAAGAAGATAAAACTATAGATGTAACTGCAGGAAGTAAGAAAACAACCTTAACACTAAAACCGGGTGCAGTGGGCACTCTTATATTATAATTATGGCATTAAACATTAAATTATTTGTACTTAGCGCATTTGCCATTGCAGGCTTTACGGGCAATGCACAGCAAAACCAAGCAGAAATAGACAAAAAGGTAGACGCTTTAATAAGCAAAATGAGCATTGAAGAAAAAGTGGGGCAAATGGCCCAGATAACCCTTGATGTTATAGGCAAGGGCGGCAACCGTTATTCGGCAGACCAGCCCATAAGCCTTGATGCTGCAAAAATGCAGGATGCATTTGCTAAGTATCATATTGGGTCGGTACTAAACGCGGCAGGCAACAAAGCCCTTACTCCACAAAAATGGTTTGAGGTAATTAGCGAGATACAAAAAACATCGCTTAAAACAGACCGTAACAAAATACCGGTAATTTATGGTGTAGACGAGATACATGGCGCCACCTACACTGTGGGCGCAACCATGTTTCCCCAGCAAATAGCGCAGGCGGCAGCCCGCAACCCTAAAATGACCGAGCAGGGAGCATCTATTACCGCTTATGAAACGCGTGCGAGTAACATTCCGTGGAACTTTTCTCCGGTGCTTGATTTAGGTGGCGACCCAAGGTTTTCGCGTATGTGGGAATCTTTTGGCGAAGACCCTTACCTGTGCTCAGTATTGGGTGTAGCCATGATAAACGGGTACGAAGGTTTAGATAACAATATAGCAAATCCGCAAAAGGTTGCCAGCAGCCTTAAGCACTTTTTAGGCTACCATGCAACAGTGTCTGGCAAGGACAGAACACCGGCATACATAAGCGAAGAAGCATTGCGCGAATACCACCTGCCATCGTTTAAGGCAGCAGTAGATGCCGGCGCACATACTATAATGATTAATTCGGGCATTATCAACGGGGTTCCGGTGCATGCTAATTATAATATCCTTACCAAACTTTTAAAAGAAGAATTAGGCTTTAAGGGCCTTGTAGTAACCGACTGGGCAGATATTGAAAACCTGAACAGGCGCGACCGCATTGCCGCTACGCCTAAGGAAGCCATTAAACTGGCCATTAACGCGGGCATAGACATGTCTATGATTCCCTACCAATACGAAGTGTTTTGCGATAATTTAGTGCAACTTGTTAAAGAAGGCGGCGTAAAACAGGAAAGAATAGACGATGCCGTTCGCAGGATACTTAAAGTAAAGTATGCACTGAACCTTTTTGACAAGCCAAATACCAACCCTAAAGATTACCCTAAATTTGGTAGTAAAGAGCATGAAAAAGCAGCTTATGATATGGCCGCCGAAGCGATTACGTTACTTAAAAATGAGGGCAATGTGCTTCCGTTAAAAAAGAACATAAAAGTATTGGTTACCGGCCCTAATGCTAACAGTATGCGTACCCTTAACGGAGCATGGACCTACAGCTGGCAGGGTGATAAAACCGACGAATTTGCGCAAAAATATAACACAATAGTAGAGGCCGTTCAAAACGAAATAGGCAAAGCCAATGTAACCTATGTGCCGGGGGTGAGCTACAAAAATGATGGGCATTACTATGATGAATATGCCGACAAGATGGATGAGGCTGTGGCTGCTGCAAGCAATGCCGACGTAATTATTCTTTGCCTTGGCGAAAATAGCTATACCGAGAAACCTGGCGACATGAACGACCTGTACCTTAGCGACCTGCAAACGGAACTGGCTAAAAAACTTACTGCTACGGGTAAAACCGTAATTTTAGTATTGAACGAAGGCCGCCCAAGGCTGATAAGCAAGTTTGAGCAGGATGTAAAAGGCATTGTACAGTCGTACCTGCCGGGTAACTTTGGTGGCGATGCTATTGCAGATGTGCTGTTTGGCGATGTTAACCCATCCGGTAAACTGCCATACACCTACCCAAGGTACCCTAATGCTACGATTTCTTACATACACAAGCCAAGTGAAGAGCAGAAAAAAGCCGAAGGCGTATACAATTACGAAGCTGATTATAACCCTCAATTCCAGTTCGGATTTGGGTTAAGTTATACAACGTTTGACTATAAAGACCTTAAAGTGAGTAAACCGTCTATTAAAAAAGGCGAAAAAATAGGTGTAACCGTTACCGTTACAAACACCGGTAAAGTAGCCGGTAAAGAGGTGGTGCATTTGTTTACAAGCGATATTTATGCAAGCAGCGTTACCCCAGATGTTAAACGCCTGCGCCGCTTTGAGAAAATTGAACTGAAACCGGGCGAAAGCAAAACGGTAAGCTTTGAGCTGGAGCCTAAAGACCTTAGCTACGTGGGCCGCGACGGGAAAGACATCCTTGAGGCAGGCGACTTTGAAATAATGATAGATAAACTAAAATCTACATTCGCAGTATCTGAATAATTATTGTAATCATATAATTAGAGTTTTAGGTTAGTACTTAGAAGGGCCGGAGTTGTTACCGGCCCTTTGCTTTTTATGCTTTTTTCCGGACACGAGTTTATTTTGCCACGAATTGCACAAATTGTCGCAAATTCTAAAAAACAACGGTTGAACACTATATTAAAATAAAAATCAATACGTTAAATATATTACTTCATGTAAAAAGTTATAGACTTTGAATTTTTATTTCTTTTGTTTCAGGACAAAAGAAAAAGGATAAATTTGTTATTCTAATCTCTTGCAATGAAAATCTCCATTATACAAACTTCCCTTACGTGGGAAAACCCCGAAGCGAACCGCGCCAACTTTACCCAAAAGATAAACAGCATTGCAGGTGGTACCGACCTTATTATCCTGCCGGAAATGTTTGCCACAGGCTTTACCATGAACCCATCGGCTGTGGCCGAAACTGCAAATGGGGCAAGTGTACAATGGATGAAAGAAACCGCAGCAGCTAACAACTGCGCGATAACCGGAAGCCTGGTAATTGAGGAAAATGGTAACTATTACAACCGCCTGTTTTTTGTGTTGCCCAACGGCGAAATTAAAATATACAATAAACGCCACCTTTTTAGCTTTGCCGGAGAGGATAAATTTTACACTGCCGGAAAAGAAAAACTGATAGTTGACTATAGAGGATGGAAAATATGTCCGCTTGTATGTTACGACCTTCGCTTTCCTGTTTTTGCACGTAACATAGAAGAATATGACCTTCTTATTTATGTTGCCAACTGGCCAAAGGTGCGCACCTTTGCGTGGGATTCGCTCTTAAGAGCACGTGCCATAGAAAACTTAAGTTATACTATTGGCGTTAACCGCATAGGCGAAGATGGTAATGGGCATGCTTACAGCGGCCACAGCCAGGTTATAGATGCTTTAGGAACATACATGACCGAACCCTTTGAAAACGATGGCGTTGTTACATTAGAACTTAATAGGGATGCCCTGCTTGAAACACGTAAAAAGTTTGCTTTTTTAAATGACAGGGATAGTTTTACAATACTATAATTTATCTAAAAAATATAGTTTACTACAAGCTGTCTAAAAACAAAAAGGCTTTATGAATAATTTTCATAAAGCCTTGTGTTCTTATGATTTGAGTGGATGCTTTAGAATATTATTGTCCGCCACCATTAAGTTCCTGTTCTACATCCCAGTCTTGACGTACATCTATCAATACATCTGTTGACCCTTTAGGTCCCTGATAGTAAATTACTTCTTCGGGTTGTATTTTTTTCATATAGTCGCCCGTATCCCATTCGCCGTTCCTATTATCGTCATAAATTATACGCAATAAATACTTATTAGGCAATATAGCATCAAAGTTGATGTTGGTTTCACCCTCGCTATAGGCACTTGCATACACTTTACCTTTCTCATCGGTAATCTCTACAATGACCGGAAAACGTTTAACCTTTTGAAGCTTTACATCCAGGTTAGCATAATTAGCATAAGTACGGGTATTGAGTTTGTAATTAAGAGTATCATTCTCTTTACCATAAAAATCGGTAAGTGCGCCCGGCATAAGGGTCATCGTGTATTTCTCGCTTTCCTCTTTAGGAAAATCAAAAACAAGTTGCTGTTTCATATCGTCATACACCTGTGTAAAAGCCACTGCGACAGAATCTTTATTTACCAGCGTTATTTTAGAAGCATCTATAGTAACAATAGGCGTGCTTGCCGTTAGTGTAAAGTTCTCCCTAAAATGTAATCCCCCTTTTTGCACAGCATCTACCTGAAGGGTATCTTTAGATTTCATTTCTTTAAATTTAACCACAAAGTCTTTAACCACATCATTTTTGGTAACCTGTACCTGTAACGAATCTGCTTTTAGCTCTCTGGGCAACCATATTTGCAGCGAATCTTTGTCGGCTACCTTGGTAAGCATTGTTTTAATATCTTCTGTACCGGTACCGTTTTTAACAGTAGCCTTTATGCCTCTGTAGTCGCCCTCATACCCCACATACAACCTGTTAGATGTTGTTTGTGTGGGTTTAATCGCTTTATAAGTTCCCTTTTCTTTAAACAGTTTAAGCAGGTATGTTGTATCGTTAGGAACAGTAATGGTATTATTAAAAAATGCCAGCTTGTCTGATTGCGGATTGTACACGTAGTTACCGCTTACATCTTTCATGGCAAACAAATGGTACTTGCCAGCCTTAAGGTTCTCTAACGAGAAATTAACCATACTATCGAGGGTATTAGTTACATACCGTGGCTTCTCTTTATATATGGTACTGTCGTTAAAAGTTTCGTTAGCCTCATACAACATTACTGTAACAAAGTTATCGGTCTTAATGCTGTATGCATCTTTAATGCCACCTTTTTGCGCAAGCGAATCGATGTAACTTCCGGTAGAAAACACGAATTTAAACTGCGAGTACGGGTTGCCCTCATTATTATCGGTAATACTTTGCCCAAAGTTAAAACTATAGGTAGTATTGGGTTGCAGGGTATCGCGAATGCTAATATTAATAAACTTACTGGCACTACCGGCAGGCACTATATTAGGCTGTGATTTTAACGGTGGAGATATAATGAGCTGCTTGTTAACATCTTTAATTTTAATGTATTCGCTAAAATTAATACGTATCTCTTTACCGCTAAAATTAGTGCTCAGGTTTTTAGGCGAACTACTAACAATAGTGGGCGGTATGGTATCTTTAAGACCGCCGGTAATACTGCCCTTTTGTGCACAGCTTACAGCAGCCAGCGATGTAAGCACAATAAAAATGAGTACTTTAAGCTTTGGCATATAATTTTTTTTCACCGTACAAAATAACAATTATATTTAGTGGTATTAAAATGTTTTTTCAATAATTAAGAATGCGCATATGCAATAGTTACAATGCTAACTTTAGCACCGGGTATTTGCAGCAGTAACTTACCGCAGGCTTCCAGGGTAGCACCGGTAGTTATAACGTCGTCTACCAGTAAAAAGTGTTTGCCCGCATCGGCACCACTATATTTTACATCAAATGCTGTGTTTATAATACCCGCCCGCAGTTCACGGTTTTTTCGGGTTTGCGTTTTGGTATAGCTGGTACGTATTAAAATATCTTCGTTGTAAAGTACATTCATCCCATTGGCCACTGCTTTACCAAATTCCGTCACCTGATTGTACCCACGTTCGCGTAGCTTTTTTGGGTGTAGCGGTACGGGTATAACATCGGTCACAGTACTTAGCGCGGCAACTGTTTTAAGGCTTGGCGCATACCACTCCCCCATTAACTTACCCACCTGCTGCTGCTTACGGTATTTAAGGTTATGGATTAACTCCTGAACAACTCCTTCTTTATGAAAATACACCAACGCCGATGCATGCTCTAAATGCAGCCTGCCGTAAAATTTTTTAGCCGTTTCGTTATGCACGTCTACATGGTGCTGTGTAAAAGGCATGCAGTGCCTGCAGGTGGTGCATACTATGGTTTCACCCTCCAGCAACAGGCTGTCGCAGCCGGGACAGGTAACGGGAAACAGCAGGTTTGCAAGGCTTGTAAGCATGGGCTGGTTTTGGGGCTAATATAAAAATATTAATGGGCTTAACCAAACCCGGATAGTCCTCTCCCCCAACCCCTCTCCGAAGGAGAGGGAGCAATTAACGGGTATAGTTCGGCACTTGTCGACATCAATCTCCGAAAATAATATTCACTTACATTCAAAGAAGCTGACGTTTTGTGTAGCTGCCCCCTCTCCTTCGGAGAGGGTTGGGGAGAGGACAAATTTTCTTAACAAATTATGCCACACAATAATCCCTTTTTATATTTTTGCAGCATGGCAAAACAAGAAGATCAATTTAAGAACGTTATTTCGCATGCAAAAGAGTACGGATACATATTTCCGTCGAGCGAAATTTATGATGGTTTAAGTGCAGTATATGACTACGGGCAAAATGGTGCCGAGTTAAAAAAGAACATCCGCGAGTACTGGTGGAAAAGTATGGTGCAAATGCACGAAAACATTGTGGGTATAGATGCTGCAATTTTTATGCACCCAACCACCTGGAAAGCCAGCGGACACGTAGATGCGTTTAACGACCCGTTGATAGACAATAAAGACAGTAAAAAACGCTTTAGGGCCGACGTTCTTATTGAAGACCACGCCGAGAAAATCCTTCAAAAAGCGGTTAAAGAAATAGAAAAAGCCCGTGCTAAATATGGCGATGCTTTTAACGAAGAAGAGTTTAAAGCCACTAACGGCCGCGTTAAAGAATACCTTGCTAAAAACAGGGAGATACTGGAGCGCATGGCACGCGGGCTGGAAACCGAAAACCTGGCCGATGTAAAAGCTCTTATTGAGGAACTTGAAATTGCCGACCCTGATACCGGCTCTAAAAACTGGACAGAAGTGCGCCAGTTTAACCTTATGTTTGGCACTAAGCTGGGTGCTGAGGCTACAAACGCTATGGACTTATACCTGCGCCCGGAAACGGCTCAGGGTATTTTTGTTAACTTTCTTAATGTGCAAAAAACCGGCAGGATGAAAATTCCGTTTGGTATTGCACAAACAGGTAAGGCGTTCCGTAACGAAATTGTGGCACGCCAGTTTATCTTCCGTATGCGCGAATTTGAACAAATGGAGATGCAGTTTTTTGTAAAGCCGGGCGAAGAAATGAAATGGTACGAGTACTGGAAAGAAACAAGGCTTAAATGGCACCTGTCGCTTGGGCTTGGTAAAGAAAATTACCGTTTTCATGACCATGATAAATTAGCACATTATGCTAATGCCGCTGCCGATATACAGTTCAACTTTCCGTTTGGGTTTAAAGAGCTTGAGGGTATCCACTCGCGTACTGATTTCGATTTAAAAGCTCATGAAGAGCACAGCAGTAAAAAATTACAGTATTTTGATACCGAAGAGAATAAAAATTACACTCCGTATGTTGTAGAAACATCTGTAGGGTTAGACAGGATGTTCCTATCGGTTTTTGCAACATCCCTTAAGGAGGAAACGCTTGAGGATGGTTCTGTACGTACCGTGCTTAGCCTGCCAAGTGTTTTAGCGCCTACTAAAGCTGCCGTATTGCCATTAGTTAAAAAAGACGGACTGCCGGATGTTGCTCACCAAATTATAGAAGACCTTAAGTGGGACTTTAACGTAACCTATGACGAGAAGGATGCCGTAGGCCGCCGCTACCGCCGTCAGGATGCACTGGGCACGCCCTTCTGCATTACGGTAGACCACCAAACACTGGAAGACCAAACGGTAACCATTCGCCACCGCGATACCATGAAACAGGACAGGGTTGCAATATCCGAACTGCGTGGTATTATTAACGAAGAGGTTTCTGTAAGGAACTGGTTAATGAAGATGTAATATTTTTAATGAAGATATATGACGCCTTCCGGATTGGGAGGCGTTTTTTGTTTATATTAGCTACACCTCAAATGAAAATTAAACCGGCTGTCGGGTAAATAGTTACTAATAAAATGCGGCACCTATTACCGCACATGTAAGGTGTTATAGAGCATAGCTATTACCACTTTAGGCAGATTATTTTAATTCGGAAACTTATTACAATTAATTATGGGACATCACATAAACGCGATTATAGGGAAACTTCCGGTTAATGAGGATAAGATTGGTCATTATGGGCTTGCTACGGCGTTTGAAGATGGCTTTGCGATAATACTTCTTGACGAAGACCATATTTTTCAGTGGATCAAAATTAGCGGGCTTGATGCCGTAAATGATATTGATGAAGAAGTTTATGAGGGAGAGCTTATACATTTTTTTGCTAAAGAAATAGGTTTTAGCCGATATGCAGTAATCAAAACAGATTACTTTGCCGGTATTGGCGAACAACATGCTATATTATTTGATAACAGTAAAATTGAGATGCGCGGCAGTATTAATCAGGTGCTCGGCTCTCTGGGGGTGGTAGTTAAAGATAAGTGCGATGAGTTTGAGCAAATAGCGCTCGACTACTATAGGACTACGGAATACTATTATTGGCAAAGCGAAAAAAATTGGGCAAGATTAAAGCCTAATATGATTCCCGGCAGGATGCCGGAAGCAAAATAATATGGTACGTACTTGGTTAAAAGTACAATTCTTAAATTAGTCAATTAATCCAAATATAGCAGTACAGTATACTTATACCGGACGCGTTCTACACACCGCAGTTATTGCGAAACACTAAGCAATCCAGCCCACACTGTATTAGAAAAAACACTGTGTACGTGTTTTAATGTAACTTTGTATCATTAAACTATTACAATGAAGCATTTTTTTGCATTCTTTTTCTGCATGACAATAGCACTTCCCTGCTTTGCTCAAAAAACAAACACAACAAAACCATTTGTGATTGGGCATCAAACAGAGATTAAGTCGGCAATATTGGGAGAGAAAAGAATATTGAATATCTACTTGCCTGAGGGTTACAACACAAAAGACACCATAAATTACCCTGTTATTTATTTGCTTGACGGGTCGGCCGATGAAGATTTTATCCATATAAGCGGACTGGTTCAATACAGTAGTTTCGAATGGGTAAATTATATCCCAAAATCTATAGTGGTAGGCATTGCATCCGTAAATAGGAAAAGAGATTTTACGTTTCCTTCAGATGTAGAAGAACTCAAAATCGCCTATCCCGAAGCAGGGCATTCGGATGCGTTTATTGCATTTATAGAAAAGGAATTACAACCGTTTATAGACAGGAATTATAAAACAAACACTTCTAAAACTGTTATTGGGCAGTCGTTGGGCGGGCTATTGGAAACTGAAATACTTTTTAAAAAGCCGCAATTGTTTAACCGTTACATTATCATCAGTCCCAGCTTGTGGTGGGATAATGGGTCGCTACTCAGCCTGAACCCCGAAATGCTATCGGTAAATTTTAAGCGTCCAACAGAAATTTATATAGGCGTAGGTAAAGAAGGGCTTGCACCAATTGCTACACCTCATGTAATGGAAGTAGATGCTAATTTACTGGCTGAAAAAATAAAGGGCAGCAAAAGCAAATCGGTAAAAATAATATTTGATTATCTGCCTACAGAAAACCACGCAACGATTATGCACCAGGCTACATTAAATGCTTTTAAGCTTTTGAGCAATAAGACACTATAGCGCCACGACATAACGTACGGTAAAAACAATGCATCAAATTGTTATCTTAGCCACAATCAACAACTAAGATCATGAACATACACATAATAGGCGGTGGCAACCTTGGCAGCGCCATAGCCATAGGCCTGGTTCAATTTACCACGGGCAATAGCATAACCATTACAAGGCGTAACGTACAACTTATAGAAAATTTAAAGGAGTACGGTATAGCAACATCTGCAGATAATACAGCAGGAATAAGCGAAGCTGATGTTGTTATACTTGCTATAAAACCGTGGCAGGTAGATGCCGTGCTGGAAGAAATACTGCCACATGTAAAGGGCAGGATAATAGCATCTGGCGCGAGCGGGGTAACAGTAGAGCACCTCAACCAAAAGGTAGCCGGTAGTAATGTTGTAGTACGCATTATGCCCAATATCGCAGTGCAGTACGGGGCTTCAGCAACGTGTATATCTGCAGCGGCAGATGATATTAAGAATACGCAGACAATAGTAGAGCTTTTTGATAAAGTGGGCACTGCTGTTATCATCGATGAAAAACTGATGGATGCCGCCACCGTATTGGGTGCCTGCGGTACCGCCTTTGCATTGCGTTACATACGCGCGAGTATGCAGGCAGGTATCGAGATAGGGTTTGATGCTAAAACCGCACTTGCCATTGCTGCACAAACGGCTTTGGGAGCCACGCAAATGCTATTGCAGGAAGGAGCGCACCC
>Ga0247735_1001090_pt1 | contig 10691 bp, 8 predicted proteins | sample UWRJL178409R2_FD_180934 | JGI IMG/M metagenome (GOLD analysis project Ga0247735, IMG submission 180934) | Plant litter microbial communities from Arlington Agricultural Research Station in Wisconsin, United States - UWRJ-L178-409R-2 | ecosystem: Environmental > Terrestrial > Plant litter >...
TTGTTTATGGCAACGGTTTGCGTTTTAAAGCCGAGGTATTCGAAGATTAAAGTATCGGCGCCGTTTGCGGCGATGGAGAATTTTCCGTCTTCGCCGGAAATGGCAGTGGTGTTTTTCCCTTTGACGGATATGGTTACTCCCGTCATGGGCATGTTGTTGTAGGTTAAGGTTCCTGTAATTGTGGTTTGTTGCTGTGTGGCTGATAATGGCATGCTGTTGTATGCCAGGGCATTGGTGGCGGATATGTAAAATACCAAAAGAAAAAGGTATGATACCTGCCGCCTGCCTGAAATAAATGAAATGGTTTTCATAATTTTGGATTGAGTTAATAGATTACTTTTTTAGCTTAGGCTCTCTGCAACAGTTTAGCGACAAGCAGAGGGCTTTTTTGTGTGCGGTAGTTTTATATTATCATAGGCGATTATTTAAGAGTTTAACTTCACCTTCTTTTTTTCATCGATAAAAAAAGAAGCAAAAAAATCTAGCCCTGACTGTTCGGCGACCTGCTAATCCTCAATTCTGAAACCAGCCGAACTCGCTGCGCTCAGACAGCGGCTGCTTTTTTCAGAATCTTCAAATGGCAGGGGCCCGCCTGCCACAGTCTAAGGGTGGAACATCCGTCGTTACAATTTTGTTATTCAATTAATGAGCTTTTTTGCGCAAAACAATTAAGCGCAAAACGAGCATTATTAATTATTCACTATTAATTATTAATTGAATTACCTGCGCCCGGCTTAACTAACCCAAACCAATTTTACAACCGGTACGCAGGCATCAACGTGGTATTTAAATCGTTTTAATTGTTGGAGCGAAACTTTAAGAGAAGATTGCTTTGAGGAGAGTTGCGGGAATAAAAAAGGCGCGGAACTCAGCTTAAACGTTTCAGAGGTACTGGTATACCCTACACACGAATAAGTGAGCCCACGCCTAAGGACGTGAGCATCTAACTTATTATCTCGTGTGTTAAAAATTACCAGTTTTCTGAAACGAGAATCAAAGCGAATGCTTCAAATATTTTAAATGAAGAATCGCAAAATTACATTTAATATGTAATTACTGTACAAACATAATAAAAAAAGATTATTCGGTATGATATATCATACCATTATTTTTTTAAATAAGTATGAATTTTAGCATTCTTAATAAAGAAAATGTGACCGAAAAAAAGAAGTTAGGAGAAGCGTTCAGAAAATTGCGAGAACAAATACCGAGCTCAGACTACGAGAAGCCGTGGATTTCGCAACAAGAACTTGCCGATAAGAATATTGGCTTGACAAAACATCTGATAGGAACAATTGAAAGAGGCGATGCTAATCCTACTTTAGAGAAAATAATATTTCACGCAAAGGCTCTAAATCTTAAAAAAATTAATATCGGAAGCGTAGAAATTGATGTTGAGAAGTTCGTCAAAGAAATTTCGAAAAGCAAAAAATAGCCCCCTCATTTATTTGTCACTTTTTCAACTTTTTTGATAAATGTTTTGCGACGTAAATTATAAATGTTGAGATTATAGTAGTGTCACGTTTGGTTGTCGGGAAGAAAGTTTATCTTGGCAGAGAACTCACTTCGTTTCTATCGACAATGTAGTAGACCTGCAAAACGTTATAAGTCATTTTTTTAAGAGGGAGACTTCACTAATGATGATCTAATTTGTCGAAGTTTTGTATGTTTGTTAAAATGATCTAATTAAAAAAGAATGATTATAAATTTTCCTTTTTCTAAAACATACAAGCATAAATGTCCAGATGGAACGATTCGAATAATACATAGAAACGTCGACAATGCATTTCCTCTTTTCATTCAGACCGCAAAAAGCAAGACAAACGCTGATATTCAAGGTATTAAAGGTGTAAAAGGAAGACTAAGCACTGAGCATCAAACGAAAATTGAAGGAGTATTATATGAACTTAATGAAATGAATAGCAGCTTAATGATGAAATTTAGAAGCGCTTACATTTTATTTCAAAGTAATCCTTGTGGTAGTCACGAAACATTTTCTGTAGAAATATTAAAAATTAACAATGAGCATCATAGTATGATGATACTGAGAACTAAGATAAAGGGCTTATTAGATTTAGCGGGAAATAACAATATAGAAGCTCTAAGTGTTTATAAAGGCATCTTAAAGCTTATCGAAGATTTTAAGGCGTCTGAAACAGCAGTCATAGAAATTGAAGCTAATAGAGATTTAATGAGAAATTTAATGGAGGATAATGATGGAAAGTAAAGTTTTTACAATGGCAAGCGCAAAAGGAGGATCCGGTAAAACTTTGCTAACTGCATCCTTTGCTTCATTTTTAAGTGAACTTGGAAAAAAAGTCCTCATAATAGATTCAGATTCTACTACGAACGGATTGACGTTAATGTACTTGAAAGAAGTACTAATTGAAAAAGAAATTATTCATTCGAATGGAATAACACCTACTGGACTCTTTGATTTCAAAAACGATCCCGAAAATAAAAAAATTAATATTGTTCAATTGAATAATAATGTTTCTTTGATTCCTGCAACATTTTCATTTGAACACCTTAATGATAGTTTTAGAGAAATGCATAAAAATTTTGTTAGTGATAGATTGCATCTAATTATTAAAAATTCACGCACTATTTACGACTACATTTTCATAGACGCGCAAGCAGGATCTGATCGTTTCGCCGAAGTTGCAATAAATAAAAACATCTCCGACGAAGTTATTATTGTTAGCGAATATGATCCCCTTTCAGCTGCCGGAGTTGAACGACTAAAAGGAATTTTTCGTGACGATTTAACCTATAATCGTACGTGGTATTTGTTAAATAAAATGATTCCAGAATTTATACAGTCATTTAGCGATTTTCTTGAAATTGCAAAATATTTAAATCCAATTCCTTGGGATGCCGATGTTGTACGAAGTTATGCTAGAAGAAAACTTCCGTTAGATGTAGAAAATGGCAACGAATTCACTGTTGCAATTATACAAACTTTGCGGACGCTCTTAGGTGATGATATGGCTGTGGAAATTGATAACTGGAAAATGAAGAAGGAAAGTTTTTTTAAAGAGCCGTTAGATAAGCAGTATATTTTTCTTCAAAGTAGACTAGAAAAAATAGAAATAAAAGAACAACGCACAAAATACTTAAACAGTATTATAATGATATCTTGTACAACCGGTTTTATATTAATGCTTATAATATCTTATTTCTTTTTCAGTAAATCTGAATCCATCTATTTCAAAATCATTTTAGGAATTCTTGGAGTTTTAGGAGTTTTTATAATTCCAAGATTTTTGACCGCAAAAAGTGATTATTCATCAGATATTGAGCGGGACGTGATAGTTGAACAATTAAAAAGGCTAGAAGGTCTAAAATACTCTAATTTTGATACAATTGTTAGAGACAGGAGAGAAAATTTAAGTTCAATAAATAACCAAAATATTATTTCGGCTAAAACGGCCAAAACGGCCTACAACCGGCGCTAGCCAAAATTGTCAGTTTTCTTACGATATCGTAAGTTCACGAAGAACATTTTATTTTGGTGGAGAATACTCAATTCTCATGAACCGCGAATGTTGGTGACAGCCCGAACGTTAGTAGACATTTTAGAGAACGAAACGATATAACATGAAACAAGTAATTGCATTCGCAGATGAATTTGGAAATAATTCATTTAAGTTTTCTACAGAGAGTTCACATTTTATTATTGCAAGTGTCATTGTTAACTTCGAGGATTTAGACGAATTCTATCTGCAAGTAGAAATAATAAGGAAAAAGTACTTTCAAACAGGAGAAATCAAATCATCTAAAATTAAAGATAATCACAAGCGAAGAATGATTATTCTCGATGAAGTGGCAAAATTAAAATTCAGTATTTATTCAGTTGTCGTTGATAAAAAGGAATTATATGGTGAAGGCTTCAAATACAAGAAATCATTTTACAAATATTTGAACGGCATTCTTTACAAAGAACTTTTCAAAACTTTTCCAAAGTTAGAACTGAAAGTTGACGAACATGGAGGAAACGATTTTATGCTTGGCTTCAAAAGATATGTTACTGATAATCATATTCGAACATTATTTGAAGGCTCAGAATTTTACGTAAATAAAAGTGATGAAGAACTTGGTGTTCAAGTTGCAGACTTAATTGCTGGAACTTTAGGATATATTTTTGATGAACATAAAAAAAACGATTTTTCCCAGCAGTTCTATGATGTTATTGAGCCAAAAATTATAAGCATTAATCACTTTCCAAAAAAATATAAACTTACCGAATACAACGAATTCAAAGTCGATCAGGAATATAATCAAGCAATTGCAAATTTAAGTTTAAGAAGTGTTTTTGATTTTTTAGATTTAGAAAATGCAGACAATCAACAAAAACAAGATGCAATCAATTTTCTAAAGTTGCTGATGCGATATCATGAATCAAATCATTATAAAAATTACACAACATCTCAAGAGTTCGTCGAACATTTAAATGTAAATCGCGAAAATAAATTAAGTAAAGAACAATTTGGCAGCTTAGTAGGAAGTCTAAGAGATAAAGGTATTTTAATTGCCAGTAGTCGAGAAGGTTATAAAATACCGACAGGTCACGAAGAAATTAAAAAATATATAAAGCATGGTAATTCAATCGTAATTCCGATGCTGAAAAGAATTGAATTATGTAGAAATGCAATACTCTTAGCGACGAATAATTCTTTAGATATTTTAGATGACCCAGAATTTGAAACTTTAAAAGAATTGGTAAAAAATGTCCACTGAACTCAGCTAAGCGAGATTGCCGATTTTCTGATTACCGAAAGTTTTGTTTTCACTTAGAACATAATTTTTTTTAGACGAGAGATTCTTTATCCCTTCGATGCAATTGCAATCAGGTCAAAGTCCGCGTCTGCAAAATCAATCACAAAATATGCTATGACACTTTTTTGAAAGAATTTTACATCAATATTCAACTAATTTACACATTAATCTAAATTTAGAAAATTGCTAAAGCTGCATATTCATTGAAAAAAAATATCTTTAGGCAAAATAACTCTTACGAGTTATTTATATATAGCGTGATATGACAACACCAATTGAAATCCTAAAAATTAAAGGGCCTTTGCTTTCTAGTATGTTATCCACTTATTTGTCTAAATCAAATTCAATAAGTATAAATACTGCAAGTCAGCGTATAGCCAGAAATAATGAAATAAAAAAAATCAAAGGTTTTTTTGTAAGCAATCAGTCTCTTTGTTATTTAGAAGAGCAAAATAACCAAGCTCTATTGGATAAACTAATGGATGCTTTACAGGAGAATGGAAAAAAATATTGGTATTGTATTAACGCATTGAAACTTCATGGAGGAGTAATAAGCTTGAAATACTTACAATGCTACACAAACTATCCGATCCAGGCTTTGAAAAGCCATATTCCGTTTCAAGATGTTATGCAAAATTTTATTAATCAAGAAATCCTTGTCTATAAAGATCAATATTTCATGTTTTCTCCTCGCTTTGCAAAGCAAAAAACTACTTTGTCATCTTATCAAGCAATTGAATTGATAAAAGACAGCATTCTCGATCATTTTAATTCGCTAGCGAAAAATATAGGCTTAATTTCATATAAAACCGGCGAACATTTCGCAGAGTATGGGAAATTTAGATGGGCATTCAAAGGCGTGTCGTACGTTGGTTCGCGCAAAAATGAAAAAAACACTTTCCTTTTGGCAGACATCCTTGTTGGCTCGGCCTATTATGAAAAAGACATAGATTTCTTTATTCAGAAATTGCAACATATTAAAAGTTTTCAAAATGCTCCGCGAGTTTTGCCTTTTCTGATTGTTGACAATGTCAGCAAAAAAGCCTTAGAATTACTTAAGCAAAATGGGATAGTGGTTGGGCTTATTAGCGAATTATTTGGACAAAAGTATGCAGAAACCTTATCCGAACTTATAAATATATTAAATAATGCTGGAGCAAGCTTAAAAAAAACACCTGAGCACTATTTAGACCTAATTAAACAATTGCGAAAATACAACGAAGGTCTGGCAAATAATATGAAAGGGATTTTATTTGAATTTCTTGTCGGTCACATTCATTCCTTAAATAGTAATAATAGTGTAGACTTAGGTCGCGAAATAATCGAAAATGGTTCACGTCATGAAATGGATGTTCTTTCTGTCTATGGAACTAAAATTATTATAGCAGAATGCAAAGCCCAAAAAGGAAAAATTGACATAGATATAATAGATAAATGGTTAGGCACTAAAGTTCCAGCATTTAAAAGATGGTGTAATAAACAAGAAACTTGGCAGAATAAAAATTTACAGTTTGAAATTTGGTCCATAAGCGGATATACCGATGAAGCCAGAGCCAAGCTAGAAAAAGCATCTGCTGATAGTAAAAAGTATAAAATCATGTTTTTTGAAGGTGATGAGATGAGGAAAATAGCTCTATCAATGAAGAATAAGAAAATGAAAGAGGCGTTAGACAAATTCTTCTTGAAATCAATATAATCCCCAATTATTAGCAGTAAGAACAAATCTCCCAAATTACAGTGGTATATGTTTGTTTTTCAATAAGAAATGCTAACTTGGCAAAGGGAACTCAGTTCGCTACCATCGTAATTCGTGAAATTTAATTCGATTTGGTCGATAAATTAATTTAATCTAAAATGAGTAAAGATTTAACAAATTCAAGTTTAGATAGGAAAAATATTTTAAATAATAATCTTGCTATCCAAGAAGTATATGAACAGATTGGTTTCTTTGGCATTAAGTTCGAAGGTAAATTTAGATTTACTAAACAGCAAGTAGCGCAATATTTTGAAGTTGATATCAGAACTATTGATAGATTACTAGAAAACTACAAAGATGAATTAGTCAGAAGTGGTTATGAACTTTATACAGGTTTTAAGCTTAAAGCATATAAAGAACAAGTACTTGATTTTGTTAGAGTTGCAAAAGAACATGGGCATGTTCACGACATGAATGTCGTAAACATGCTTCAACTAAATGAAAGTGAGCTAGATAGTTTATCAAGAACTCCACAACTTGCTGTTTTTACTTATAAAGCTTTTTTAAACACTGGCATGTTATTAACAGGATCAGACAAGGCTTTAAAACTTAGGTCTGCAGTTTTAGATGTTGTCATAGATGTATTAAATAAAAAATTGGGCGGTAAAACTAAATATATAAACCAACGAGAAGAAGAATTTCTTCCTAGTGCTATTCGAGAATATAATTATCGACAAGAATTTACCAATGCATTGGATTACTATATTGATACAAATAAATTTAAATATAGTCAATTGACTGATAAAATATACAAAGGTATTTTTAAAGAAAATGCAAAAGAATATAGACAAATATTAAATCTTAACTCCAAAGAAAGTGTTAGAAGTACAATGTATTCCGAAGTTCTCGATTTAATTGCTGGTTATGAAAATGGGTTTTCCAATTTTTTAAAACTAAAATCTGAATCTTTAAAAAGAAAACTTTCATTGTCTGAAGCACATTTATTATTTACAGAATTTGACAATATAATGCACGCAACATTAGAGCCTCTGCGAGAGAAGGCAAGAAGTTTGATGGCTAGTAGAGACCTCGTATTTAGAGATGCTTTACATGAAAAACTAAAAGAATATGTAAGTGAGGTTAGTTCAGAAGACTTCGATAAATTCTTGGGTGAAAAAAGTATGGACTTAGAAATAAGACTAGAAGAAAACAAGGAAGTATTTACAAGATTAAAAGATCGTTAATATGGATCTAATGTATTTCACTTCAGAATATGCCATAAAAATTCACGATAAAATAATTGATATTTCTGGAGGAAGAGCAGGAACAAAAGATTTTGGAAATATTGATAGTCCATTGGCACATATAAAAAATGATGACTATTATCCTAATCTAGAAGACAAATTAACTCATTTGATTTTTGCGTTCAATAAGTTCCATGCATTTAATGATGGAAATAAAAGAACTTCAATTGCGATGGGTGCATTCTTTTTGGAAGTAAATGGATTAGATGTGTTCGTAACTAAATTTATTTTGGAAATGGAAAATATTGCGGTCACAGTAGCTGACAACATTATTGATAAGGAATTACTTAAAGAAATTGTAACATCAATCATTAATGAGGAGGATTACAATGAAGAACTAAAACTTAAAATAGTAAACGCGTTAGAACAAGTTAGAGAAGATAATGTCCCTGTTAACCTTGGCGTAGAATTCTACAAAGATTTATACTAATCACTGCTACAAACCCCCGTTGGCTTAGTATGTTGGCTCTTGGTAGCCGGGACTTGTGTGTTCCCGTAGGATGTGTACTTGGCGGAGAGAACTTAGCCCATTGAATCCCCGATGACAGCTACAAGCCAAATGTTAGCTGTTATTGTCGAACTCGTACCCGATTAAATCTAGCTCTTCCAAACGAATTGCCATTGCCTCAACGGAAACAATAAAAACCTCTGATAAGGATGGAAAACTGATGTGATCAAATAGTTTTGCGGAAGATACAAGTCGGGCAAATTGTCTTTTATTTTTACACTTCTTTCTTAAATTTTCTAAACGAGAATTTATCAATTTAAATGCAACATCCTCATTAAAATTAAGCTTACTTGTTCCAAAAAGATCAAAGAAAACCTCTCTAACTGTTGTTTCCGGCATTAGAAAATAACTAGCAAATTTATCTGCTTGCCTTTCATTTTTATTTCTTACGCGATATTGTCCTAAACTGTTTATTGGAACATCTCTATGCAAAACTGACTGACTATGCATTAATGCGTGGCCAAGTTCATGTGCAGCTGTAAAATTCAACGTTTCTTTGTCAAATTCATTTGACAATAATACAAGTTTAATATCTTGATTTATTAATCCAGCAATATCGAATAGTTGACCATCTTCACTAATAGCATCAAGTTTTGATTCAATGTGAAAATTATAACCTAACACCTTTTTTAAGACAATTTCCGGACGTAATAATTCAAGAGTGTCTATTGTTTGCTGATCCGGCCAAATAGAATCCTTATGCTCAACCATCAGCTTTCGTAAATCAATTGTACACTGCTCAATTTCTCGATCTGATAGATTTTTTGACTTATAACTTCTAACAAATTGGCTTGCGCCTTTTAAAAGTGGTATTTTTCTTCCAACTTCATCTTTTAAAACTTGCATTTTCAAATTGGCAGATTTATTTAACCGGTCATATTGAATTTCCAATTTCTCTAGTTCGCTAAGCACTTTCTCTATATATAAAAATTCATCACTTTTAAAAGACAAGAGATTAAGTCTAATAATGGATATACAACCACCAAGTGCTGAAACTGCGCCGCTTAATGCTACCTGCGAATCGCCTCTTGCTGATTTAAAACCTTCATCAAAAACATATATAGCAGCGTCACAAAGTTTAATGCATTCTTGGGAAATATGCCAAGGAATATTAGTAGAAATTTTTAGTTCACTTAGCGATTCTTTATTTAGTATACCTTTTTTGATTTTGTCTGTCTCTTCATCTCTAGCTGTTCTTGCCCTGATAGTTTTATCAAATTGAATCGAATCTTCAGAAAACAAATCTGATAACTTCGGAAAAATATTGTCTTGTATTTCACTTCGAATTTTTTCCATTTCAGGAATTACAGGACCATATTTTTCTTTTCGCTTCTCATCACATGTAAGCGATATAACTGTTATCAGCAATTGAGCAGAAATCATCCCTTCAAATGCTGCTGCACTTCCTGAACCAGGTTTGTGCTCCCCTTTTCCAAATTTCTCTAATAATTTCCGAACAGTTAAGTCTAATAAATTTGATTCCATCTACATAATTCTTAATTTTTCAAAAATAGTGAAATATTTTGACATTTTAACATAAGAACAACAGCTATTGCCGTTTGCCAAAATTGCCGAGTTTTGGTAACCCGGCGTTTCATATTCACGAAGAAACATTAACTTGGCTGAGAAAACTCAACCTGCCTGCATTACAATTGCTTACATAAAACATCATACGAATTTTAAGTAATCATATATGAAAATTATTGAAGATAAAGAAAATAGAATGTTTAAGCTACAATTAGAGGCGGGAGAAGTTGTCAAACATCTGCAGGCTTTTAAATTAAACTTAGATCTTTCCGGGATACTTTTTAAAAATGCAATGTCAGAACTTGATTTCGGAGTAGCGGCCTATAGTAAATTTCAAATAGAATCACGGAAATATAAAGCGTCGTATAAAAGAGCCCTTAAAAAAAATCCAATAGATTCAGATGATTTTTTGACGCAAATGATTCCGAAAATAAAAGAACTTGAAACTTTTTACGAACCTGTAGTTAGACACTTAAGTACTGCGAAAATTTTGTTCGTCAGTTGTGCGGAGATTTATATCTGCGAAGTTGCTGAAACAAAGCTGAAAGGAAAAGAGTTAGATAGTTTCTATCGGATTCCACTAAATCAAAAATGGAATGAGATTGAAATGGTTATGGGTTTACAAAAGAAGCTAAATAATGAAAAGTTCCCTTTAAAAACTTTTACTGAACTTGTAAAACAACGCAACAAGATTGTTCATTTCAAAGGATTAAAGGAAGAAATTGAAAAACTCGAAATCCCAAACTTTATCGCTACCTTGAATTTGACTCCTCAAGAATGCATACAAAATTATAAAAGCGTGGTTTTTATGATCCAAAAGTTCAGTTTGAATTGGAAAGGGTCTTATGGTCCGGATTGGCTATATTCCGATGAAGAA
>Ga0247735_1001091_pt1 | contig 10682 bp, 7 predicted proteins | sample UWRJL178409R2_FD_180934 | JGI IMG/M metagenome (GOLD analysis project Ga0247735, IMG submission 180934) | Plant litter microbial communities from Arlington Agricultural Research Station in Wisconsin, United States - UWRJ-L178-409R-2 | ecosystem: Environmental > Terrestrial > Plant litter >...
GACGCTGGTCATTATCGGCAGGGATGTGCTGCTTTTGGTGCTCGGTATAACACTGGCCAATTTTGGTTATGGGCCGCTTCCGGTGCACCATTTGGGCAAGTTTGCAACGTTCTGCCTGTTCTACGCACTGCCGGTGATCATGGTCGGGCAGGCATTTCCAGATGCGGCATGGGTCACTAATCCAATAGGCTGGTCATTCGCGCTCTGGGGTGCCTTCCTGTATTGGTGGGCCGGGATTGTTTACTTGATCCAAACAGCACGCGTCATTCGAATTCCTTGGGTCGCTCGGGGTTCGCAATCCGATACGCTTGATGCCTAAGGGAGGTTCCGATGGTCGAATCCGATAACGCGGGTCACGCCGACGCGAATATGCCTCGGCAGAATGACACGACGCTTAATTTCACGTCGGAGTTTGGGGCCCAGCTCGCGTCCATCGACACGAATGTGTCGACGGGGGAGCACGAGTCCATTGCTGCCCTGCCCTCCGGCTCTGCCCTGCTGGTAGTCCGTCGTGGTCCGAACGTGGGCGCCCGATTCCTGCTGGATGCTGATGTCACCACGGTGGGTCGTCATCCCGATGCTGATATTTTCCTCGATGACGTCACGGTTTCGCGTCGTCACGCGGAGTTCCTGCGGAATGGAACCACGTTCGAGGTCAAGGACCTCGGCTCGCTGAACGGCACCTACTTTGACGGTTCGAGGATCGACGCCGCTCCGCTCAGCGACGGCTCCGAAGTTCAGGTTGGCAAGTTCCGGCTGACGTTCTACGCCTCGCGGGTCGATCTCGCTCACCTGGCCAGCCGGTAGTGGCTCGGTCCGCCGCCCAGCCACGTGAGTCCGGAGCAGCGTCGCTGCTCAGTATCGGTCAGGTGCTCGCGCGCCTGAACCCCGAGTTCCCAGACCTGACCCCGTCGAAACTGCGTTTCCTCGAGGAGAGGCAGCTGGTTTCCCCGGCACGTACCGAGTCGGGGTATCGCAAGTTTTCCACCACCGACCTCGACCGGCTCCGGTTTGTCCTCGCGATGCAGCGGGATCACTACCTGCCGCTCAAAGTCATTCGCGAGTACCTCGACGAACTCGATGCCGGCCGCCAGCCCGCGCTGCCCGGTGGCGCTGTTGCGGCACCGTCCATGCTCTCGACGGAGCGTCGCCTCGGTCGTGAAGAACTTGTCCGCGAGGCCGGCGCCACGGTCATGCTGCTCAACGACGCGATATCCGCGTCCCTGATCGTTCCCGCCGATCTCTTCGGCGAGGATGCACTGTCGGTACTGCGTTCGCTTGTCGAACTGCAGCGCTCCGGCATCGAACCACGACACCTGCGTGGCTTCCGGGCCGCGGCCGAGCGAGAGCTCGGGCTTATCGAAAGTGCACTGATCCCGGTTGCGCGACGCAAGGATGCGTCAAGCCGGGCGAAAGCCGCCGAACTGGCGCGGGAAATTGCGGGCCAACTTGAGATCGTTCGAGGCAGCTTGATCCGCTCCGCACTGTCGAAACTCCAGCAATAAATCGTCCCTTTTTCGACACGCCGATGCACTTTAGTCGAATGTCGTTGCTCCGCACCGACCGCGTCGGTAGCGTAAGGGGTATCCGAACAGTAAGTGTCAACTTAAACGTGAAGCTTAGAAATTTCAGCTTGTGAAGGGCCCAGCCATGAGTGAACTCAGCCGTAGTGAGGCGTCTCGCTACGACCTCGGCCTTCTCTTCACCGACGGAATGCCTGACCACGATGATTCATCCGGCTACCGCGGCGCTATCGCCGCTCGTGCCGCCGGGATCAGTTATCGCCAGTTGGACTACTGGGCGCGTACCCAGCTCGTCGAGCCTACGGTCCGCGGCGCAGCGGGCTCCGGTTCCCAGCGCCTGTACGGGTTCCGCGACATCCTCGTTCTTAAACTGGTGAAGCGTCTGCTCGACACCGGGATTTCCCTCCAGCAGATCCGCGTTGCCGTCAACCAGCTTCGCGAGGCCGGCATCAGCGACTTGGCACAGACCACGTTGATGAGTGACGGGGCCAGCGTCTACCTCTGCACCTCAAACGACGAGGTCATTGACCTGGTCAGCCGTGGACAGGGTGTTTTCGGCATCGCCGTGGGCAAGGTCCTGCGCGAGGTGGAGTCCAGCCTGGTCGAACTCGATTCCATCAAGGGTGAAGACCCCTCCGACGAGCTCGCAGCACGCCGCGCACACCGCGCTTCCTAAACACTTCGCTTCGGTCCGCAGGGCCGATCTTCGCGAACATTGATGTTCGCAGATGCCGGTGTGCGCCTCACGGTCGACTAATCTCCCGGGCGCCATCAACCCGCAGCATCCCCGGGTTCGCGGCAGGGTCCCTGTTAGGCAGCGATCACTCAGCGCCGTGCGTGAACCCAGCACCGGTATCCACACTGGTTATGCACCGCGACAGCGTAGGCAACCGCAGCCCGCAAACGTATAAAACTTGCCGCATGATGCAGCAGAGCATTACATCCCGGATACTCCGGCGGTATTGCCCTGGTTAGCGTACGTCGGCGTAGTCGCCGATTTTGCCCGTGCGCATGATGCGCTCGAGCAGCTGGTCGAAGTTGCGAGCCATCTCCTGGGCGCTTTCGCCCGGCCACACGTGTACCGGCTTCGCCGCACCCTGGGCCTGCTGGAGGGAGGTGCGTTCAGGCAGCTGTGGACTGAGCACCAATGGGCCGAACATCTCACGCAGTTCCTTGATACGGAACTGGTGCTCAAGTGACTGCACCCGCGCGCGGTTGACAATGATCCCGAGCGGCTGCAGTCGCGGAGACAGGCCGCGACGGATCTCTTCGATCGCACGAAGCGCACGGTCGGCCGCGGCTACAGAGAACAAACCGGGCTCGGTGACCACGGCAACACGGTCACTTGCAGCCCACGCCGTGCGGGTCAGGGCGTTGAGCGACGGTGCGCAGTCGATCAGTACGAGGTCGTAGTCGGCCTCAACATTGGCGAGTGCTTCCTCAAGCTTCCAAATATCACGGATGCTCGGGTGTGGACCGTCGAAATTAATGGCGGAGGGCGAACCGATGAGCACATCGATCTTGCCGGGGCGTCCCTTGGTCCAACCGCTGGGCGCAATGGCAGCCCTGACGGTTTTTTCCTTCGGGGACGCGAGCACATCCGCGATGTTGAGGTGACCGGCGACGTTGAGGTCCATTCCGGTCGAAGCATCGGACTGGGGGTCGAGATCGACTACGAGGGTCCGCAAACCCTTGGCGAACGCTGCTGAGGCCAGCCCAAGCGTCACCGTAGTCTTCCCTACGCCCCCTTTGAGGGAACTGACGCTAAGTACGTGCACGAGTAACGACGATACCTTCACTAGTCTGAAAGAACCTAAACCGGCACAACCAAATCGAAGAAGAAATGGTCGTGCGAACCCTGGCCAGCCCTAGGATTGGCCGTACCGAAGGGACCTCATGTTTAAAAAGATTCTTGTGGCAAACCGCGGGGAAATTGCGATTCGGGCGTTTCGCGCCGCGTATGAGCTCGGAGCCCGGACCGTCGCGGTCTTTCCCTACGAAGATCGAAACTCGATGCACCGGCTGAAGGCCGACGAGGCGTACCAGATCGGCGAAGTGGGCCACCCCGTCCGCGCCTACCTCGACGTGTCCGAAATCATCCGGGTGGCGAAGGAATCGGGCGCCGACGCCATCTACCCCGGCTACGGCTTCCTGTCGGAGAACCCCGAGCTCGCACAGGCCGCTGCGGACGCCGGCATCACCTTCATCGGACCACCAACGAAGGTGCTCCAGATGGCGGGTAATAAGGTCACCGCGAAGGAACACGCCATCGCGGCGAACGTGCCGGTTCTCAAATCGACACCGGCGTCGCGCGACATCGAGGAATTGCTCGCCGGCGCTGCCGACATCGGCTTCCCCATTTTTGCCAAGGCGGTCGCCGGCGGTGGCGGCCGGGGGATGCGGCGGGTCAACAGTGCAGCGGAGCTGCGCGGTGCCCTCGAAGAGGCCATGCGCGAGGCGGACAGCGCCTTCGGTGATCCCACAATGTTCCTCGAGCAGGCGGTGGTGCGTCCACGCCACATCGAAGTGCAGATCCTCGCGGACGCCACGGGGGAGACCGTGCACCTCTTCGAGCGTGACTGCTCGGTCCAGCGTCGCCACCAGAAGGTTGTGGAGATCGCCCCTGCCCCGAATCTCGACGAGACGATTCGACAGGCAATGTACCGGGACGCCATCGCTTTCGCCCGCTCCATCGGGTATGTCAACGCCGGAACCGTTGAGTTCCTCCTCGACACCGTGGGGGAGCGCGAGGGGCAGCATTTTTTTATCGAAATGAACCCGCGCATCCAGGTCGAACACACCGTCACAGAAGAAGTCACCGACGTCGACCTGGTGGTCTCCCAGATGCGCATCGCCTCCGGTGAGAGCCTGGAGCAGATGGGACTGCAGCAGCAGAACCTTCGACTTCGCGGTGCAGCACTGCAGTGCCGTATTACCACCGAGGACCCTGCTGCCGGGTTCCGGCCGGACACCGGCAAGATCACCACCTACCGTTCTCCTGGTGGCGCGGGCATCCGCCTCGACGGAGGAACGATCAACGCCGGCGCGCAGATCTCGCCGCACTTCGACTCCATGCTTGTGAAGATGACCTGCCGCGGCCGGGACTTCGCCGCGGCAGTGACCCGCGCCCGACGAGGACTCGCCGAGTTTCGACTCCGCGGGGTGTCCACCAATATCCCGTTCCTGCAGGCCGTCCTCGACGACCCCGACTTTATCGCCGGCGACCTGAGTACCGCGTTCATCGAGGAACGTCCCAACCTGGTGCACACCCACCAGTCGAAGGACCGCGGCACCAAGATCCTCAACTGGCTCGCCGACGTCACGGTCAACCAGCCCAACGGCAATGGCGAGGGCATCCTCGACCCGGCCATCAAGCTGCCGGCAGTCAACCTTGAGTCTGCCCCGCCGCCCGGATCCCGCCAGCGCCTGCGTGAACTCGGCCCGGTCGGATTCGCCACCGCGCTTCGCGCCCAGACCGCCCTCGCGGTGACCGACACCACCATGCGCGACGCCCACCAGTCGCTGCTGGCCACCCGCGTCCGCACCCGCGACCTCGTCGCCGTGGCCCCACACGTCGCCCGCCTGACCCCTGAGCTGCTCTCTGTCGAGGCCTGGGGCGGCGCCACCTACGACGTGGCGCTGCGCTTCCTCGCGGAAGACCCCTGGGAGCGCCTCGCAACGCTGCGTGACGCGCTGCCGAACATCAATATCCAGATGCTGCTGCGCGGCCGCAACACCGTGGGGTACACGCCCTATCCAACGGCGGTGACGGATGCTTTTGTTCGGGAAGCCGCAGCGACCGGCGTCGACATCTTCCGGATTTTCGATGCGCTGAACGATGTATCCCAGATGCGACCAGCCATCGACTCGGTTCTGTCGACCGGCACCACCATCGCCGAGGTCGCCCTCTGCTACACCGGGGACCTTCTCGACCCGGCCGAAGACCTCTATACGCTCGACTATTACCTGCGCCTGGCGGAGCAAATCGTGGACGCCGGTGCCCACATCATCGCCATCAAGGACATGGCGGGCCTGTTGCGGGCCGGGGCAGCAGAGAAACTGGTCACCGCCCTGCGCGACCGGTTCGAGCTTCCCGTCCACGTGCACACCCACGACACCGCGGGCGGCCAGCTGGCAACGCTGCTCGCCGCCAGCCGTGCCGGCGCTGACGCCGTCGACGTTGCCAGCGCACCGATGGCCGGCACCACCAGCCAGCCTTCGGCATCCGCCCTTGTTGCCGCCCTCGCGCACACCGAGCGGGACACCGGGATCTCCCTGCAGGCCGTCTCCGACCTCGAGCCATACTGGGAGGCTGTCCGGCACGTGTACAAGCCGTTCGAGTCCGGACTTCCCGGACCCACCGGCCGCGTCTACAAACACGAGATCCCCGGCGGCCAACTCTCCAACCTCCGCCAGCAGGCCATCGCGGTCGGCCTCGGCGACCAGTTCGAGAAGGTGGAAGACCTCTATGCCGCCGCGAACCGCATCCTCGGCCGCCCGCCGAAGGTGACCCCGTCCTCGAAGGTAGTTGGCGACCTTGCCCTGAGCCTGGCTGCCGCGAACGCCGACCCGGACGACTTCGAGCAGAACCCCGACAAGTACGACATCCCTGACTCTGTTATCGGGTTTATGGCCGGCGAACTCGGTGACCTGCCGGGCGGCTGGCCGGAACCCTTCCGCACCAAGGTTCTCGCCGGTCGCGAGGTCAAGATTGGTGTTGAAGAACTCACCGAGGCCCAAAAAGCCGGGCTCGCCGGGGACACCGCGACCCGACGCTCCACCCTCAACCGGCTGCTGTTCGCGGCTCCGACCTCAAGTTTCGAGGAAAACCGCGAAGCGTTCGGCGACCTCTCGGTGCTCGACACCATCGACTACCTCTACGGTCTTCACCAGGGTGGTGAACATGTCATCCAGATTGCAAAGGGCGTAAGCCTTTTTGTTGGACTGGAAGCAATCGGCGAAGTCGACGACAAGGGCATGCGTACGGTGATGGCGACCCTGAACGGCCAGCTGCGCCCCGTGTTTGTGCGCGACCGCAGCATCACCGTCGACAGCAAAGCGGCAGAAAAAGCCGACCTCAGCCGCGCCGGTCATGTCGCCGCACCGTTTTCCGGCGTTGTCACGCTCCAGGTAGAGGAAGGCGCCGTTGTTACGGCGGGCCAAACCATCGCCTCGATCGAGGCGATGAAAATGGAGGCGGCCATCACCGCACCCGTCGGTGGAACCGTCAAGCGACTGGCGATCCCGGCCACCCAGCAGGTTGACGCCGGTGATCTTATCGTCGAGATCGTGTAATCCACAGGGGGAGCGCCCCCGGGACGGCTCACCGGTAAGCTCGGTAGCCGACCCCATCGAAAAGGACCCCGTTTTGGATAACAAATCGAAGAATGAGAAGCGCACCGGCCAGCTTCTGGAGTCCGACGCGACCGCGGTTGCCGACGATATTGAGCAGCAGACGAGCGCTGACGCCTCCGAAAGTGAGTCCGCGGGGGACAAACCGGTCGCCGGCAATTCTGCTCCGGTGGGCGATGAGGATGCTGCTGACGAAGCGATCTCGTCATCAAAAACCACTGGTGTCCTCGCGCCCACCGATGATGATCTCGCGGACGACGATGTTCCTGCGATCATGACCATCACTCTCGATCTCCCGGAAACCGTCCATTCGGTTCCCGAGGACGAGGTAGCGGTGGCGATCGACGAAACAACGGTCAATCCTGGCTTCATCGAGACGTCGAACCCCTCCACCATGTCCATCACCGTGGTCCCCACGTTTGTGGCGCCCGCGCCGGAGCCCGAGCCGGAGGTGCGGCACATCCCCGACCTCCCGGCGAGCGACCACGCATTTACCCGCCGTGATCGGCTCAGTGGCCAGGTCTCCGAGCAGCCGGAATCCGCCGCGATGCTCACCGCTGACCGCCTGCTGTCCCCGAAGGGCCGTCGGCGCCCGGCCCCGCAGGGCACATGGCCGCGTTTCCTCTACAACGTCAGTTTCCACAGCATCAATATTGGTGACTCGAAGAAGTTCCGGGCCCGCAAACTTGTCGACATCCGCATTGAGCGCGAGTTTGAGGGGGGCGCCCGCTTTGTCCCCGTCCTCACCCGGAAGGGCGGTGTGGGCAAAACCACCGTCACGACCCTCCTCGGTATGGCGCTGGCCGACGTGCGCGATGACCGCGTGATCGCCATTGATGCAAACCCGGACCGCGGAACGCTGGCGGAACGGGTCAACAAACAAACGCGGTCCACCGTCCGCGATGTGGTCACCAGGGCGGCCTCCGTTGTGGGGTTCACCGACTTCACCACCCTTGTCTCCCGAGACGAGACGCGCCTGGACGTGCTCGCCTCCGACACCGACCCGATGCTCTCCGAGGCGTTCGACGAGGACGACTACAACGTGGTCGCCGACCTTGCCGCCCGCTTCTACTCCATCGTCCTCACCGACTGCGGCACCGGCATCGTCCACTCCGTAATGCGGGCGACCCTGCAGCGCGCGGATTCCGTGGTGATCGTCTCGGGCGGCAGCGTCGACGAGGCTCGCTTGGCTTCCGAGACCCTGACCTGGCTTGAAGCCAACGGGTACGGAGACCTGGTGCGTAATGCCGTCGTCGCATTGAACACCGCAACCCAGGGCACAAACCTCATCAAGCTCGAAGAGATCGAGGCGCACTTCAACTCCCGCGTGCGCCAGATCGTGCGGATCCCGTACGACCCGCAATTGGCCGCCGGTTCCGTTGTGAGCTACAAGGACCTGAAGCCGCTGACCCGGGATGCTGCACGAGAGCTCGCAGCACTTGTTGTCGAAGGGCTTCCCGTCCGCCGCAACGCCTGAGCGCCGCAATGCCGGGGCGACGGCGCTGGCACCGCCTCCGCCACTGCCTGGGCACGGCGACGTGAGTCTGGGCGCAACCCGCGGATAGCGGGCCCTGGCAGGTCTTCGCGGAGCGCGGCGAATGTGATGCGGCATCCACTTCTCTGTAGAGTATTTCGGGGCGAGTGACCGCCGCGCAGGAATCTGCGTTGGCCGGGCGCTGCCGGCGCAAATGCCGGACTTCAGCAGGCCCGACAGACCACGAAAGAACTGGACAGCATGACCGAGCGACAAATCAGACTTTTCGGCGATCCGGTTTTGCGTTCGGTGTGTGATCCCATCACTCCCGGGGACCAGCGCATCACACCACTGATCGACGACCTCCTTGAGACGGTCCGTGTTCCCGGGCGGGCAGGCGTCGCCGCCAACCAGATCGGTGTGGGGCTTCGTGCGTTCAGCTACAACATCGACGGCGACGTTGGATACATCATCAACCCCGTCCTTGTTGAAGTCAGTGGTGAACCGGATGTTGTGGACGAAGGCTGCCTGTCCGTCCCCGGTTTCTACTTCCCCCGCCTGCGTTACCCGTTCGCCCGAGTCACCGGTATCGACCTTGCGGGCAACCCGGTCGAATTGTCGGGCGATGGGCTGATGGCGCAGGCACTGCAGCATGAAACCGACCACCTGGACGGGCACCTCTTTATCGAGGGGCTGGAGCCCGACGTCAAACGCGAAGCGATGCGCGCCATCCGCACGGCACCCTGGTACTAAACCGCGAAGTGCTCGCCACCCCGCCGTGAGCGGGGGCGGCGAGCACCCGACCGGCTATCAGTGGACCAGCGACTGGCCCTGCGTTTCGGGAGCGGCGGAGTACATCGCCGTAATCTCGGCAGCAAAATCCTTCAGGATAACGTTGCGCTTGATGCTGATTTTTGGTGTGAGGTGTCCACTGGCTTCGGTGAACTCAATCGGCAGGATCTGGAACTTCCTGATCGATTCCGCGCGGGAGACCTTGGCATTGGCCGCATCAATGGCCCGCTGGATTTCCGCGACCACCTTCGGGTTCTTCGCGGCCTCTTCAAGGGTCTGGTTCGCATCTTCGCCATTGTTGTGCAGCCAGACAGGAAGCATCTCGGCGTCGAGGGTGACGAGGGCTGCGATATACGGCTTCTGCTCGCCGACAACAACAACCTGGCCCACAATCGGGTTCGACCTGACCGGGTCCTCCAGCTGCGCGGGGGAGACGTTTTTGCCACCGGCGGTGACGATGATTTCCTTTTTGCGGCCGGTGATGGACAGGTACCCGTCCTCATCGATCTCGCCGAGGTCGCCGGTGCGGAACCACTCGCCATCAAATGACTCAGCCGTGGCGGCATCGTTCTTCCAGTAGCCGGCGAAGATGTTGATGCCCTTTGCCTGCACTTCACCGTCATCCGCGATTCGGATGGAGATGCCGGGAAGTGGTGGACCCACTTTGCCGATCTTGAAATTTGAGGGAATGTTGACAGAGATGGGCGCAGTCGTCTCAGTCAGGCCGTATCCCTCGAGAATGGTCAACCCGAGGCTGCGGTAGAAATGCCCAAGGCGCAGGCCGAGGGGCGCTGAACCCGACACGGCGTACTCCACACGACCGCCGAGCGCCGCCCGGATCTTGCTGAGGACAAGGCGGTCGAAAAGCATAAACTGCAGCTTCAGGCCGAGCGGGACAGAGCCAGCATCCAGGGCCTTAGAGTGGGCGATCGCCACATCGGCAGCACGGCGGAAGATTTTTCCTTTGCCGCCGGTTTCGGCTTTCTGCTCCGACGAGTTGTACACCTTCTCGAACACACGGGGAACCGCGAGGAGGAAGGTCGGACGGAAGGACGCCATCGACGGCAGCAACTGTTTTGTATCGGCCTGATGGCCCACCTTGACGCCGCCGTGAACGCAGAGGATCGCGATAAAACGGGCGAAGATGTGCGCCGTTGTAATAAACAGCAGGGTGGATGCTCCGGGGTGCACTACCTCGGAAATCGCCAGCGCGGCGTTTCGGCTGAGCTCAACAAAGTTGGAATGGGTCAGCACGCAGCCTTTCGGGCGGCCGGTGGAACCCGAAGTGTAGATCAGGGTGGCGATGTCACTGGCTTTCGCCAGCTGGCGGCGTCGATCAATCTCGGCATCGGACACCTCCGCACCGGAAGCAACCAGTTTGTCGAGGGCGCCGACATCCAGCTTCCACACGGTGCGGACGAGGGGCACGTCGGCGTGCACCTCGTCGAACCGGGCGAAGTGGTCGGGAGTCTCGGTGATAATGGCGACCGCTTCAGAATCTTCGAGGTTCCACTGCACCTGGGTAGGGGAGGCGGTCTCGT
>Ga0247735_1001092_pt1 | contig 10682 bp, 4 predicted proteins | sample UWRJL178409R2_FD_180934 | JGI IMG/M metagenome (GOLD analysis project Ga0247735, IMG submission 180934) | Plant litter microbial communities from Arlington Agricultural Research Station in Wisconsin, United States - UWRJ-L178-409R-2 | ecosystem: Environmental > Terrestrial > Plant litter >...
CTCGTCCGTGATCGACACATGCACGGGTGTTGTCGCCGAACGCCGTGACCGGTCGATGAGCAGGTTGCGCACAATCCGCTGAAGATAAGCTTCGGGGTTGCGCAAAGGCTCGCCCGATCGTGATCCCGCGAGCCGCGCAAAGGCCTCCTGCAGGATGTCGCGGGGATCCTCCGCCCCCCGAAGCTTGCCGCGCAGCATCCGGACCAGGCGCGGCGCCTCGACGCGGTAGACTGCCTCAAGCTGCCTCCATCCGCCTTCTGTCGGCGCATCGGGCCCTTCACCGTTCGATCCCGCCATGAAATCACGCGATCAACAGCGGATGTTCGCGGCCGCGCCGCGGACAGGCAACACAAGAAAAGGTCACGAACAGCCAGTCCAGACAAGCCGGTTCTGAAGCCTTGGTGCCTACAGCCGACCCGCATGGTCAGCCGCTTGTGATGCAATGGCGGGTCAATTCCCCAGGGTCGACCGGCCGGCCGTGCCCCGTTCGAAATATTTGCGACACAACGCCAGCAAATTCAAGAGCGCGCGCACCGGACATCGCGGCAATCGGGTGAGGGACGGACCCGCCAGGTCACGCCGGCCACCAAGCCGCTCGATGTTGGTCAACCCGGCCACGACCAATGCCCGCCCCGAGTCACGAGATGATCCAATGCCCCGATCGCAGCTCTGTCAAAGGAACGGCTTTACTCTAGCGCACCCATCCAAGCTCTGTCATCGTCACGACACGTGCGCCATGCCAGACATCGGCCCATCATCTTGATCTGCCTGGCAGCGATCATTGATAAGTATCTGGAGTTTATCTCCTTTCTTACCGGACCCTACTCACAAACCCGTTTCGCGCGAATGCAGAAACATTTGCGGCCCGATCTCATAAGTACAACAGGGCGGCGCAAAGAATGCTTTGCAGCAATTCCATTTGCGGCCGTTGGGTGCTCGTAACTGTGATTTTTCGCACCACTATGTTTAGGCCATTGTTCATCGACGATTGTGCTGGCAGCCTGTTTGTCGACATGACTCATCGGGAGTCATTTGGGGCGATCGGGACCTGTCATGCAACACGAACCGACGAGCAAGAATATCGACGGCATCACCGATCTCGTGGTGGTCGCGCCGATCAAGGAAGGCTTCATCAACGCCTATGAGAACATCACCTATGCGACGCGGCTCCGGCTCGTCGCAGAAGCGCTCAACCGAGTCCGCGTCACGGCGCGCGAATACGAGCGCGTCACGCCCTTCTCGGACGTTACGGAACGGATCCTGACCCTCCTCGATTTTCGAGTCGGGGTGATCGATAAAGATCTTTTTTCGTTGCACGATGGCCCGCAGGCGCAGCGCTACCTTTATCTGACAGCGACCTTCGACGGCGCGTGGGAGCCGTATATGCGGCTTATCTGGAAGCCTCTCGGCCCGTTTCTCGATCTGCTGTTCTGCAATTGCGAGGGTTATGTCACTGCCGGCGACCATGGCTTTGCGGAATACGCGCAATGGGTCCGCGACAACCAGATGGACAGCGCGATCTTTTATGCGACCACCGGACTAACGGTGCGCGACCATCTCTATCTCGGGAAGCTGGAGCAGCTCCAGCGTTCAATGCCGTCCGGGGCCGCGGACCAGGCCATTGCCCGGCTGACGATGCCGGACCCCGAAGCCGCCGCGCGCGCTGAACGGCTCAAGGGAACTGCCAATCTTCCTCAATATCTCGAAATCCACCGGCTCGCACTCGAGGCGTTGACCGTGCTCTACCGGCTGGCCGACTATTATCCACCCGGGTGGCTGACAGGCCAGCCCCGGGGGTTTTTCGACGAGAATAATCGTCCGGTCCGCCTCGACGAGGGGCGTTACCTTGCGCGCGTCGCGCGCGATCTGCTGCTTGGCTGGCAGGAGCTTATCCCCAAGCCGACTGATCAACATTATCCGCTTTGGCAGAAATATGTCGCGGATACCTTCAGGGCTCCGCTCCACTGGTTCGATACAGGCAATGTCTACCTGCGCAAGCTCGACGAAAGACGTCGTCGCCATCGGCGCGAGGATCCGGCATTCGATCCCGCGGAGATTCAAGGGGGCATCCTCCATCCCCAGGGCAGCGTCGACGCGCCGATGCGCGGCGGGGCATTGTTGCTGATGACAGTCACCAACGCAGCGGCCGCTCGAGCCTTCCTCGCGGGGAATCTTTGCCTCGACTATAACGACGGAGCGTCAGGCGATGCTGCCGATCCGTTTTTTCGCACGGTCGGCTTTACTGCCGACGGGCTACGGCGCATCGGGGTAGAGACTTCAGTGCTCGACCTTTTTCCCAAAGAATTTCGCGACGGCATGGAGCAACGCTCGGGCCTTGTCGGCGATATGCGTGAAAACCATCCGCGCAACTGGATCCTGCCGCAGCGCAACTGGCCGCCGGTCAGGCCCGGTGGGCCGCCCAGACCGCGGGTCGAGCTGAGCGAGGTCGATATCGTCATCCAGATCCGCACCGCGAACGAAGATCCCGCCGCGGTGACGACGGAAATTGCGCGGCTCGCGGCCCTCGCTGGGCCGGGCCTGCAGCTGCTTGCCTACGAGGCCATGGCCAGCACCTACGCCGCTGACGGAGCACTGGTCGACCATTTCGGCTTTCGCGATGGCATCAGCCAGCCCAAGCCCACCGCACAGCTGGACGAAGCCTTGCGCACGCGCGATCAGGTGCGGCTTGGGGAGGTATTGCTCGGCTATCGCAACGACCATGAGGATGACGCACCCGGACCTTTCGCCTGTGATCGGGGCCCGTTCGCGTGGCGGGCAAGACATCGCAGGGTAGCGCGGCGCTTCCAGCTCAACGGCAGTTTCCTTGTGATCCGCAAGCTCGAACAGGACATACATATCTTCGACCAGTTCATCACCGGTGAGACGGAGCGTATCAACCGCGAGCATCCGACGCTGCCTCGCGCGATGACTCCTGACCGTCTGAAGGCCCTCATGCTTGGCCGATATCCCGATGGCAGGCCGCTTATCGCCGCGGCCGGCGGGGGGGCAAACGATTTCGACTATCAGCAGGACGCCGCCGGCGATGCCTGCCCCTTTGCTGCCCATGTCCGTCGGGCCAACCCCCGGGAGATGATCCTCGGTCGCCGCGCACCGCGCATCCTGCGGCGTGGCATGTCGTATGATCATCGCGACGAGGCGACCGGCGCGCGTAGGCGGGGCCTCATGTTCATGGCCTATAATGCGAGCATCGCGGAGCAGTATGAAACCATCCAGCGCTGGATGAACGGCGGCAACAGCACGCATGTCGCCTCAGGCCACAACGACCCGCTGCTGGGCGTGGCGCCGAAGACTGGCGAGCTTAATCCGACCACGCGCGTTTTCCGCTTCGTCGAACAGGGGCAGGTCATTCGGGTGGCCATGCCGCAGCCCTTTGTCGCGTTGCACTGGGGGTTGTACCTGTTCATGCCGTCTCGTTCAGCATTGGGCGCGCTAACGAGCCTGCGCGGCGAGTATCAGGCGATGGACACCGCCCTGGAACTGACCGGCCAAGCCGTGATCGAGCGGATCCAGCGCCTTGAGGAACTCGGCGACACCGTGGCGGGCAAGGAGTGGAAGCGGCTGCTTGAAGATTTCGACGCGAAGGATCCGGCCGAGCGCAACATATCGCCCGACATGTGGGCTGCGATCCGCTGGTACCGGGGCGGCGCGATCAAGACCGACCGTGGCATGCCGTTGCTCGGCCCGCCTCCGTGGAGCGAGCCGCCGGACCGCAAGGGCCAGCCGATCATCATCGCGGCCTCGTATCGGCACATCATGCGCACCCTGACTGACTGGCGGCGCTTCACCACCGAGGAACAACTGCGCAGGATCAAGGACAATAGCGGCCCGATCTACGTCACGCAGCAGCCCGACAACCGTTATCGGAACCCCTTGCTCGCCGGGAAGCACAAGTATCGCAGTGATGCTGAGGCGACCAACGGCATCCTCATGGGCTATAGCGAAAAGGCCGGGTATGATGCCGGCTATGCCGCTGGGCGCACGGTACTCGACAACGCCCAGGCGGGCGCGATCCCGTCCCCGGAACCCTTTTACGAGATCGAGCTTCGCCGACAGTTTCTGCTGCCCGCACTCGGCGAACTGTGTCGGGCCTGGTACGGACTTCCCGATGGCCTGCATATGCGGGACGGCGCCTGGCTCTGGGAGCCGCCCGCCGCGCGAACGCCCCCAGGCGCACGCTGCCCTGGCGATTTCCTGTCACCGTCCCGTAACGCCTTTTACCCTCGGCCGAGCGAAACGGTTGGCTTCTTCGCCGATGCGCACGGCAAGGCCATCCTCGACGCGAGTCGTGCGTTCGTCGCGGCGCATCGCCCGACGAACGGCGTCGGGACTGGTACGGTGACGGAGGCAATGTTCGCCGCCGGTCTCGAAAATGAGGTTCTGGCACGCAATTTGATCGGCACGATGGTCGGTGCCATCCCGCCCATGGACGGTAATCTGCGCGGGATCCTGCTGGAATGGCTGACCGAGCGGACGCTGTGGCGACATCAGGCTGCGCTGCGCCGCGCGTTCGCCGACCATCGTGCGCTCGGCAATTTTCGCGCAGCGCGCGATGTACTGTACCGCCCGGTGTCCCAGGCGATGTGCAAGCGCCCGGCGCCCGACTTGCTGTACCGCACCGTGACCAAGCCCAATAATGACAAGATCGTCTTTCTCGCGCGGGAGCGTGGGAAGCCACTGCCGATCGAGGCGAACGACCGGGATCTTGTCGTGGCCAGCCTCGTGTCCGCCTCGCAGCAATCACTGCGCGCGAAGCGCACGCCCGGCGGCGACATCATCTCCCCCGATGGGGACGTCTCGATCGTCTTTGGCGGCAAACGTCGCGCCGCCTTTGACCCCCAAAGGCGCGATATCGACTATCCCGTACACGCGTGCCCAGCACGGGACATGGCGATGGGCGCCATCATGGGGATCATGGCGGCGTTGCTGGATGCCGGCCGAATCCAGGCGTTGCCCGCCTCGCTTATTGTGCGGATCACGGACTGGCCTGGGGCATGAGGGCCCGCGCCCGCATGACGAAAGCCGGTGCCCCCATAGCGCCGAATGCCTCGGCGGCACGGCCTAGCAGGGTCGCCGCTCGTGCCTCATTTCCGTCGAGCAAGGCTAGTTCGGCCTCGCAATATTCTGCCAGGGCGTATTCGCGCGGCGAGGCGCGATGCGTGGCAGAGCGATATGCGCTCGCGAGGTAATGCTCCGGACGGTGACGATCATCGGCCTGCACGGCGAGCCTTGCCACGGCTTGATAGGCCATGGCCTCGCCTAACCGGTCGCCGCCATCGCGCACGCGCCGGATGGCGAGCGCGGCATAGTGTCGAGCCTGCTGTGCCGCCCCGGTCCGCTGCATGATCTCGGACAGCCAGCCATAGACCAGTGACGTGCGCTGCCGGCTGGCATCCGATGCAAACCAGCGCGCTGCAGCTTCCAGCGTGGCGATCGCACCGGAGTCCCGATCGATTTGCCATCGCGCATACGCGCCGAGCGCGTTGGCCATCATCGCTTGGTAGCGCGCATGAGTCGATCCGCACGCAGCGATGCAGCGTTGGGCTTGGTCAAGGGCCTCAGCCCATTGCCCACGCATCAGGCTGACGGCTGATATCTGGGTAAGATAGGACGCGAGCAGGGGTATGGCAGCGCCGGCCATCAGCGCGCTGGCATCGGCATAGCGGAGGTCCGCAGCCGCGAAATGCCCCTGATCGGCAAGCAGGAATCCATGACAGCACAGACCGTAAGCGAGTGCTTCACGATCGTTGCGGCCCGCGCTGGCCTGAATGACGGGGAGCACGCCGTCGAACATTGCGCCGGCGGCTTCATAGTCGCCGGCGGCAAGTAACGACTGGGCGAGTTTGAGCTCGATCTGCGGGATCAGGCGATCCTGTCCATGCTCGCGCGCCAACAGCAGCGCAGAGGTCAGATCCGCCGCCGATCGACGACCGTCGCCGAGACCATAAGCGATGGCACCAATCCAGTATTTGCTGCGCACCAATGCTTGAGAATGACCAAGCGCTGCCATCCTGATCGCCATTCTGGCAAGCACGGGCATCTGGTCCGGCGACGGATCGGCGATGCAGGCCAGGCCATATTTGTTGACCAGCTTCCAGATCAGGACGGCGCTTTCCGCATCGCCCGGATTGACGGCCAGCGCTTCGAAGGCGGCCCGATAATGCGCCTGCGCGCGATCGACGGCACCAGCGAGGAGCGCCGCATCACCGGCTTTGATCGCATAGGGGATCGCCGCGCCGAGATCACCCCCGGCAGCATAATGATAGGCTAGCGCGTCGAGGTTCGGCGCGCCGCCGCTGGCCATAGCTGCCGCGTGCAGGGCATCGATTACCTTGTGGTGTAGCGCCCGCCGCTCATCGAGCCCGATCGTCCGGTATACGGCGTCGCGGGCGATGCCGTGCTTGAACCGCAGCGTACCGGAAATATCGCCAGGATAGAGGAAGTCCGCCGCCGCGAGACCATCGATCAAGGGGTCCTCGATCCCAGTGCCGGTCACGGCGGTGAACAACCATGCCGGCATGGAATGTCCGATGATCGCGGCCTGCCGCACGAGCGCCGCCTGATCGGGCCTTAGCTGGGCGAAACGTGCCTGGATTAGCATGTCGAGCCACGCGCTCGGCGCGGCCGCGCTGGCATTGACTCTTCTCCGACGCGCGGCGTGGCAGAGTTCTTCGAGGAACAATGGATTGCCACCGGACTCAACGCAAATACGCTCGGTCAGGAAAGGATCTGCCGATGACAGGAGCGCGCCTGTCACGGCCCTGGCGTCGCCGCCGGGCAGTGGGGGAAGGTGGATGACGGCGCCCGCTGGCATGACCTCGAACCGCGGGGCGCTGTCGCGCGACACCAACACGATGCGCGCGCGCAGGTCGATGATGGGCAGGAGTGCGTCGAGCAGCTTGCGGCTGGCGCCGTCCGCCCATTGCCAATCATCGATCGCGAGGATGCAGCCGCCATCGCGGGCAGCCTGGTCGATCAGAACGCGCATCCCGTCGGCAAGCCGCCCGGTGTCGCCCGCAATGCTCGGATCGTCGCTGATCGCGGTGTGTGCTCCGGCAGCAGTTGCTGCCGAATCCACCGTGATCATCGACTGCGCGAGCTGGACAAAAGGCTGCAGCGGCGGTGCCCCGAGATAGCTTTCGCAATATCCCCGATGGACCGCGACACCCATGTCGCCCGCTTGTTTCAGAAATTCGCCGAGCATTCTGGTCTTGCCAATGCCGGGCGGGCCGGCGATCAGCGTTGGCCCGGTTCGACCGGCTGGTGGATTCGCCAGCCATGCGTGAAGGCGCGCCAGTTCGGGGCCCCGGCCGGCAAACGGGGTCAACCCCGCGCGCGTCCTTGCATCAAACCGCGTTGACGATATTTCGCGGCCTTGAACGGCGAAGACTGCAATGTTCGCGGCATGCCCCGCGATGTCGAGATTGTGGGCAGGCCCGGTCCGAAAGAAATGACGGTCGGCGCCAAGCGCCGATTCGCTCACGACGATCTCGCCTGCGCCAGCGCAGTCGCACAACCGCGCCGCTACATTCGTGGCGTCGCCGAGCATTTCAAACCGTCCCCGCGTCATGTCCCCCTCGCGCAAAAGCACCAGCCCCGCATGGATCCCGCTGTGCAGGCGAACGTCGTTGCCGGTGCCGACCATGGGTAACGCATCGACCTCGGTATGGATGTCGAGCGCCGCCTCGGTGGCACGGCGCCCCGCGTCTTCATGGCTGCTCGGATAACCAAAGATGCACAGGGCACCGTCACCATCGATCCGCGCGATTTCGCCGCCATGACGCGTAACGGCGGTGGAGACGATGTCGCGCAGCGATTGGAGCAGGGCTGCATATTGTTCCGGCTCCATCAGGGAGGCGATGGCAGTCGAATTGCACAGGTCTGAAAACAGAATGGCAAGGTGGTGCCGGCGGCCGTCGATGCGCCCTGACGGCGATGGCGTTCGCTCGCTCATGACCGCCCGAGGCGCCCATAGAGCGCCTGAAGCTTGCTGAGCGACAGGATCTCCGCCCGTCGTCCCGACTGCTTCAGGATTTCCTCCAGGGCGAGAAGGTTCAACTCACGCGTAACGGCTTCGCGGTGCGTGCCGATGCGCGACGCGATCTCCGCATGCGTCGGCATCGGCTGAATGACAACATGGTCGCCATCGCTACCCGCCGCTGCTGCGAGACGGAGCAACTCGCGCTGCACCCGGCCCGCAACGGGCAGCGTAGCCAGTCCTGTTGCGGTGTCGGTGAGGTTGCGAACGCGCGCCGCAAGCTGGCGGATCATCCACAATCCCGCCTCGGGCACCTCGCCAAGGTACCGACGGAACTCGCTGCCGCGCAGGCGCGCGAGCCCGGAGTCTTCCACCGCCGACACGCTGGCCGAGCGGAGACCGCCATCGATCGCGGCCATTTCGCCGACGATCGCTCCGGGCCCGAGTTCGCGTAAGGCAATTTCGCGGCCGTTGGCCGCCGAAACCGAAATGCGTAACTTGCCACTCAAAATGAGGTAGACGTCCGTCGAGTCAGCGCCCTCGGCAATCAAGATCTGGCGCTTGCGCAGTTTAAACGAGCCCGCGCGCGCCAGAAAGGCATCGCGCAGATCGGGTGGCAGAATAGTATCGCCCGCTGCGGTCAGTTCTGCCCTCGCATCAGCCACCGTTGCGCCCCCTGATCCAACAATTACGCAAAGTGAGATTTCTCACAACAAACTTGTGCGCGCGCGCACCGCTTTTCCTCGCCGTGAGCATACAACGGACCGGAAGAAACCGGATCCGGGGTTCGCCTTCGCGGCCCTTGCCGGCATCGGAACCGGTGATGACCCAGGAAAGGCAACCAGTGACCAGTCAGTTCTCCGGCGACCCCGAAACCATCTGGCTGACGGAAGCCGGAACCGATCGCAACATGGCGCTGCTCCAGGACTTCTGGTTCATCGACCGCCGGGGAAATCGCTGGGATGCGCCCAAGGCGAGTATCGTCAATGGCGCCTCGATTCCCCGGCCACTCTGGTCGCTGGTGGGTTCTCCCTACACTGGCGACTATCGGCGCGCCTCGATCGTCCACGATGTCGCGTGCGAATATGCAGGCGGCGATCCTGCGCGACGCCGGGCGGCGGACCGGATGTTTTTCGAAGCGTGCCGCGAGGGCGGCTGCACGGCTTGGGAGGCAACGGTTCTCTATGTCGGCGTCAGGATCGGCGCCTGGTGGGGTCGGGCTACCAACCCTGAAGCGCCGCGGGGGGTCCGCCTTACGCTCGGCGTCGGGGACACGGCCCTTCAGCAGGACTTTCAGGCAGTCAGCGAAGATGTCCTGCGCCAGGGCGAGACCGACGATCCCGCCGAGGTGGAGGCGCGCACCGATGCCGCGCTGTCGGCCCACACGGCTCGGAACAGCGCGATCGCGGCAATGGCGATTGCAAGGTTCGTTGTGCCGTAACGGCAGCAACCCGCGAAGAACGTAACCCATCACATCAGTAGACGAGGGACACCATGGCATACGAATACAAGGTCGGCGGCAAGGCGGTGGCGCTCGAACTCGATCCGAGCGTCGTCGCCGTCCATTTCATTCCCGGCCCCAAAAGCGTTCGATCGAGCGCGGTCGCTGCTGCCGGCGTTGGCCCGTTCGCGCAGCGTTTCGAAGTGCCTGGGGAAGAGCTTACGCTGGTGCCAAGCGTTGTGGCTGCAGCAGCCGCGTTACCGCCGACGCGGGAGATGGCCGCAAACGCTATCGTGTCCCTCAACGCGCAACCGGAGGTCAGGCACGCGCTGCCCGTCTTCAGGGTCTCCGGAAACCAAGTGGTGACCACCGACCGCATCATTGTCGGCGTTACGTCCCGGGCCGTCGCAGAAGCCATCGCCGAGAAGCATGGGATCGAGATTATCGACCTTGAAGATGATCGCCTGCTGGGCCGGGTTCCGGAGGGCGTCGATCCGTTTGGCATTGTGGAGGCGATCAGCGATGAGGAAGGCGTGCGCTTTGCCGAGCCGGATTTCGTGACCGTCGGTCGTCACATTCCCAAGCGCGTCAGTGCACCGCTCTCTCCGATCCTCAGCGATCCGCTACTTCCGCGGCAATATGCCATGACCATTACCCGGGCGACCGACGCCTGGACGCTGCAATCGGGCGACCGGCAGGTCGTGATCGCAGTTCTGGACGAAGGCGTCCAAACCTCACATCCCGACCTGAAGGCGGCGGTGATCGGCACCTACGATGCCGCTCAGAGCGACACTGACCAGGAGCCAAACCACTGGGATGGCCACGGCACGTCCTGTGCCGGACTGGCCTTGGCAACGGGCGGCAACGGTATCGGGATTCGCGGTGTGGCCGCGGGTGCGTCACTGCTGGCAGTGCGCATTGCCTACTCGGACTATTCCGGCGGCCCCTGGGTGACAACCAACAGCAAGATCCGTGATGGAATACGCTGGGCATGGCAAAATGGCGCGGATGTACTGAGCAACAGCTGGGGCGGCGGGGCGCCGTCGAACGACATCTCCGATGAGTTCGACAAGGCGCGCGCCCATGGTCGCGGCGGTCGGGGTTGCATCGTGGTGATCGCTGCCGGCAACAATTTCGGCGCGGTGACCTTTCCGGGCACCTTGCCCGGGGTTCTGACCGTCGCAGCCAGCAATGAGTATGACGAAGCAAAAACGCCGACGAGCCGGGACGGGGAGACCTGGTGGG
>Ga0247735_1001096_pt1 | contig 10649 bp, 12 predicted proteins | sample UWRJL178409R2_FD_180934 | JGI IMG/M metagenome (GOLD analysis project Ga0247735, IMG submission 180934) | Plant litter microbial communities from Arlington Agricultural Research Station in Wisconsin, United States - UWRJ-L178-409R-2 | ecosystem: Environmental > Terrestrial > Plant litter >...
CTTATCCGCGCGGTCGTTGACACCTCACGCGAACAGCGGGAAGAGTGGGCGTTCCGCGCTCGCGAATACGCGCTACAGTTCGACCGTCGAGTGGTCTTCGACAAGATGTTCGCGAACGTGCACCGCGAGGTCGCACCGGCAGAGCAGTCGAACGTGCCGCAGTAGGCGGACCGATACCTGGCAGCAGGCAGAGCATCTCCGGGCAGTGGACAGTTAGTCGACTGCCCGGTCAACGCTTAGTCGTCGACGCCTAGTCGTCGTCGGTGGCCGCGTCGAGATCGGCGCGGTCGTCGGCGCCCAGATCGCTGCCGCGGGTAAGCGGGCGCCAGACCACGACGGAGGTATTGCGGCGGGCGCGCGTACCGGTACGGAGGGAGATAACGTCACCCTCGGCGCCTGCGGCAAACACACGCCGGCCGGGGCGATTGAGTAGTTCGTCGGCGAGGGCCGATTCAAGCTCGCGCACACGGGTGGCGAGGTATGTCACCTGGTCTTCGAGATCGAGGATGCGGCGGATGCCCTCGAGGTTGAGGCCCTCCGCGCTCAGGCGTGCGACCTCCCGCAGCTGCGCGATGTCGCGCATCGAGTAACGGCGGGACTTGCCTGCGGTTCGCGTCGGGCTCACCAAGCCAAGGCGGTCGTACTGGCGGAGGGTTTGCGGATGCATCCCTGCCAGTTCGGCCGCCATGGCGATGGCGAACACCGGCGCGAACTCGTTCATCAGACTCGTGCCCGTGCAATCAGGTCGGTGCGGGGGTTTTCGTCGGGCATCGCCTCAGCGAATGCCTCGAGCGCCTCCCGCGCACCGGCGGGCAGGTGGCTGGGAACAGCCACCTGAATGGTGGCAAGAAGGTCGCCCTCACCCTTCGGTGTGGACACTCCCCGACCCTTGACACGCAGCACACGGCCGCTGGGGGTGCCGGGTGCAACACGCAGCCGCACGGGGTCCCCACCCAGGGTGGGTACCTCGATGGTGGCTCCGAGGGTCGCTTCGACAAACGTCACGGGGATATCAACCCGAAGATTGAGTCCGTCACGTTCGAAGACGGGGTGCTTGCGCACGGTCACCGTGATGACCAGGTCGCCGGCTTCTCCGCCATCAATGCTTGCCTCGCCCTTGCCTTTGAGTTTGATCTTCTGGCCGTCGCTGACGCCGGCCGGAATCTTGACCTTGATGGGTTTGCCACCCGCGGGTTGCAGGGTGATGGTGTCACCGTGGATCGCAGTAATGAAGTCGAGCTCGGTGTTCGCGACGAGATCGCGTCCCTTGATCGGTCCACCTGCGCCACGGAAACCTCCGGTGCTTTGGCCGAAGCCGCCACCACCGAACATCCCCCCGAGGATGTCTTCGAAGCCGTTGGGTTGGAAGCCAGCACGCTGCTGCGCCGAAGGACGCGCACCGCCACCGAACATCCCACCAAACACGTCTTCAAAACCACCCGGCTGGCCTCCGCCGCCCGATGTAAATCGAGCGCCGGAGCCCATGGCACGCACCTGGTCGTATTCTTTCCGCGTCGCGGGATCGGCGAGGACGGAATGCGCCTCGCTGATCTCCTTGAACTTCGCCTCGGCCTTGGCATCGCCCGGGTTGGAATCCGGGTGATACTTCCGAGCCAGCTTGCGGTAGGTCTTCTTCAGGTCAGCCTCGGAGATGTCTTTGGAGACACCGAGGATCGCGTAGAAGTCCTTGTCAAACCAATCCTGGCTAGCCATATCGCCGCCCTCTATTCGCTGGGAACGAGAACTGCGACCTTGGCGGCGCGAATCAGACGGTCCCCAAGTGCGTATCCCGTTTCGATGACGTCGGCGATGGTGTTCACCTTGACGTCAGCGGAGGGAACCTGCACGAGTGCCTCGTGGAAGTGCGGGTCAAAGGGCTCACCCTTCACTCCGACGCTGCGCAGACCGTACTTTTCGAACCCGGCACGAATCTTCTGTGCGACGAGTTCGAGCGGGCTTCCGGTGAGGTCGCCGTGCGTTTCGGCACGAGCAAGGTCGTCGATAGCGGGCAGGAGCGACCGGATGACTTCGGCGATCACGGCGTCGCGGTTGGCGACGCGGTCACGCTCGACGCGGGTACGGAAGTTGACCAGGTCAGCCTGGGCACGCAGCATGTCGTTGCGCATCTCGGCGACGAGGTCTTTTTCGCCCTCTTCGAAGAATTTGACCTCTTCGTCCGTCAGGGTGATGACCTCGGGGATGTCTGAATCAGACACCTCGATGTCGGGCCCTTCGGCAGCGATCAGGTCTTCCGCCGACTCGACGTTGGCGGTGTCGCCGTCTTCCGAGTGCGGCTCGGCCGCGGCCGGCTCGGAGGCAGGTGCCTCCGAAGCCGACCCGGTCGGAACTACAGGCTCGTCGGACTCGTTTTTGTTCTTTTTGTCCTTGGCCATGGTTTTACTTCTTGGTGTCGGGCTCGTCGTCGACAACCTCGGCGTCAACGATGTCTTCATCGTTGGTGGGCTCGGCGGGTGTCTCTTCGGCGGGCTGCTCGGCGGACGCGGCCTGGTCGCTCGCGTAAATTGCGGCGCCGATCTTCTGCTGCGACTCAGTGAGCTTGTCGAACGCGGTCTTGACTGCGGCCTCGTCGTCTCCGGCGAGCGCGGTCTTCAGAGCGTCAACGTCGGCCTGGACCTCGGTCTTGACGTCGTCGGGAAGCTTCTCGGCGTTGTCCTTGATCATCTTGTCGATCGAGTACGCGAGCTGCTCGGCGTTGTTACGAACCTCAGCGGACTCGCGACGGGCCTTGTCCTCGGCGGCGTGCTCTTCGCCTTCGCGAACCATACGCTCGATGTCGTCCTTCGAGAGAGACGAGCCACCGGTGATGGTGATCGACTGCTCCTTGCCGGTGCCCTTGTCGCGGGCGTGGACCTGGACGATGCCGTTGGCGTCGATGTCGAAGGTGACCTCAACCTGGGGAACGCCACGGGGTGCCGGTGCGATGCCCTGCAGCTCGAAGGTACCGAGCGGCTTGTTGTCGCGGGTGAACTCGCGCTCGCCCTGGAAGACCTGGATGGCCACGGACGGCTGGTTGTCGTCGGCCGTGGTGAAGGTCTCGCTGCGCTTGGTGGGAATTGCGGTGTTGCGCTCGATGAGCTTCGTCATGATGCCACCCTTGGTCTCGATACCGAGGCTCAGAGGGGTGACGTCGATGAGCAGAACGTCCTTGCGCTCGCCCTTCAGCACACCAGCCTGGAGTGCGGCGCCGACTGCGACGACCTCATCCGGGTTGACGCCCTTGTTGGGCTCCTTGCCGCCGGTCATCTGCTTGACGAGCTCCTGCACGGCGGGCATACGGGTCGATCCACCAACGAGAACAACGTGGGAGACCTCGGAAACCTTGACTCCGGCCTCCTTGATGACGTCTTCGAACGGCTTACGGGTGCGCTCGAGGAGGTCCTTGGTGAGGTCTTCGAACTTCGCACGCGTGAGGGTCTCGTCGAGGTTGGCAGGGCCGTTCTCGGTGAGGGAGAGGTACGGGAGCTGAATGGTGGTGCTGGTCTGGGAAGAGAGTTCCTTCTTGGCCTGCTCCGCAGCTTCCTTGAGGCGCTGCTTGGCGATCTTGTCGCCAGAGACGTCGACTCCGGTGGTCTCCTTGAAGCGGGTGATCAGGTAGTCAACAACGCGCTGGTCCCAGTCGTCTCCACCGAGGCGGTTGTCACCGGAGGTCGAGCGAACCTGAATGGTCGAGAAGTCGTCATCCTTGCCCACTTCGAGCAGGGACACGTCGAACGTTCCGCCACCGAGGTCGAAGACCAGGATGAGCTCGTCTTCCTTGCCCTTGTCGAGGCCGTAGGCCAGAGCGGCTGCGGTGGGCTCGTTGATGATACGAAGAACGTTGAGTCCGGCGATCTCGCCGGCGTCCTTGGTCGCCTGGCGCTCGGCGTCGTTGAAGTACGCGGGAACGGTGACGACGGCGTCGGTCACGGGCTCTCCGAGGTACTGCTCGGCGTCGCGCTTGAGCTTGGCGAGGATGCGCGCGGAGATCTCCTGCGGCGTGTACTTCTTGCCGTCAATGTCGGTGGTCCAGTCGGTACCCACGTGACGCTTGACCGACGAAATAGTGCGGTCCACGTTGGTGACGTTCTGGCGCTTGGCGGTCTCACCAACCAGCACCTCGCCATCCTTCGTGAAGGCAACAACGGAGGGCGTCGTACGAAGACCCTCGGCGTTCGCGATGACGGTGGGTTCTCCACCTTCGAGAACGGCGACAACCGAGTTGGTGGTTCCCAGGTCAATTCCTACTGCTCGAGCCATATGCTCTGTGCTCCTTACAAAAATACGGGTGTGCGGACTTGAGTCTCGCTGTATCAAGTTTCCACGCGGCGAACTTCGGTGTCAAGTTGTCCAGCTGAAAGTTGAGTGTGAGTGACTCAAGTTAATCCAAAGAACGCGAACGCCGACCCTCACAGCGCGGAACTCAACGTGTCGCGGGGTCACCACTGAGCGCCTGCACGATAGGGCACGCCTCATTCGGATCAATGCACTGCTGCTCCAGGAGCTTTTCTATGGCGTCCCGCGTGCGCTGCAGGTCCGTGATCCGGTCATCGATTTCGTGAAGCTTGTCGACAGCGGTTGCGGCAACCATGCCCGCATCAACAACCCCAGACCTGAGCCCTGACGACAGCGCAACAAAGTCCGTCAACTCCGTGAGCGTGAAGCCGAGTTCCTGGCCACGTCGGAGAAACCGCAGTTGGATCAACGCCGCGTTGTCATACTCGCGATACCCAGCAGCGGTGCGCGGGGGATGGGCCAGAAATCCGCTGCGCTCATAGAACCGAACGGTGGACACCTTCACTCGGGCCCGGCCCGCAAGTTCCGCAATGCGCATGAGGGAAGCCTAGGACGCCCGTGCGACGGCGAGAGCGGCACGGGGATTTGGGGAAATAGACGCGGCAGCGCGACGCGCCGCAACCAGGGCTGCACCTTGCGCCAGTGCCCACACAAGTTCCAGCACGAGCATCCCAGCCACCAGCGGCGATGCCCCATGCGCCAGAGCAGTAGCCATGCCGATGGAGAACAGCACGCGGGCACCCACGTCGGCCAACCCGGCCGCCACGGACGGACGCAGGATGCGGAAGAGGGCCCATACCGTGACGACGCTGCCCATCAGGTTGGCAAACATCATCGTGAACGGGTCACTGGCATCCGGCGTCGCACCGAGTAAACCGAGGTTGGTGTGGAGTGCTTCCAGCCCAGTGAAGATCACGGTGGCGGTCACGGCGAATGCAAAACCTACGGTAACAACGAGGTCGTAAAGAGCCGACAAACGAACGACGCGCAGGGCAGTGTGAAGTGTCATGCCGTCATCCTCAACCGTGAACCGTGGTGCAGAGTCAAATTTAGGGCGCGTGCTCGTCCAGCTCGAAGTCGTCAACTACTCGGCGCGCGACCCAGATCTCGAAGACGAGATGCACCAACCCGGCAGCCCCACAGAGAACCAGCCCCCAGCCGATCATGTTGCCGATGGTGAGAAACCCAATCCCCAGCGCGATGGCTCCTGCGACCATCACCGAGTAGACGACGGCGAGAACAACGTTGACCACCGGCGGCTGGAGGTAATACGTCACCGCGGCGTCGTGCAGCCCCGGAGCATCCATTCGCCTCACCAGCACAATCACGACCGAGGACACAAACAGCAGCGCGCTCACACCAATAAGAATCGAGGTGGCGATTTCGGAATCGCGAACGACAAGAGTGGCCACGATTGCCCCGATAACAAGCAGCGCAATCCCGAGGCCGAGCAGGCGAAGGGCGCGGGCGGGTGGCGTCATCGTCGGATCCTACCGACCGGGGCCCAATCGAGACACCTGCTGTTTACCTTCGGAAAAGGCGCTAGGACACTAGCCTGTGAGCATGACCGTCAGCTCCCCCGCGTCCAGCGGCGCCACGCTCCTCGATGACAAAGTTGTTCCGAAGTCACACGTGCGCGCCTGGGCGCTCTGGGACTGGGGTTCCGCCGCGTTCAACGCCGTGGTCACGACCTTTGTCTTCAGCACGTATCTCGCGAGCTCGCTGTTTGTCGACGCCGACATCTCCGCGGGTGCCGGCACCGAGGCCGGGGATGCCGCACTGTCGGCCGCCCTCGCGACCAACGCGACCGTGATCTCGTGGGCACTCACCATCGCGGGAGTGCTCGTCGCGTTCCTGGCACCGGTGCTCGGGCAGCGCTCCGACGGCTCCGGCCGCCGCAAACTCTGGCTCGGTATCAACACCGCCCTCACCGTCGCCGCCATGGCCGCGATGTTTTTTGTTCTCCCCGTTCCCTCGTATATCTACCTGGGCGCCGCCCTCCTCGCGGCGGGCAACATCTTCTTCGAGTTCGCGGGCGTCAACTACAACGCGATGCTGGTGCAGGTCTCGACCCCCAAAACGATCGGACGGGTCTCGGGCTTCGGCTGGGGCATGGGTTACGTCGGTGGCATTGTGTTGCTCCTTCTACTTCTGGTGCTGTTTATCCAAAACTTCGGCAGCGAAACCGGCAACGGCCTGCTGAACGTGCCGTTCGGCTCCGACGGCGGCTCGCTCGACATCCGCTTCGCTGTGCTGGTCTCCGCGCTCTGGTTCGGTCTGTTCGCCCTTCCCGTTCTCTTCCGTGTTCCCGAGATCCCGGCGCGCTCCCGCACCAACACCGTCAGCTTCCTCGGCAGCTACCGCCAGCTGTTCACCACGATCCGCCTCCTCGCGAAGAAGAGCCCCCAGGTGCTGATGTTCCTGGTGGCCAGCGCGGTCTTCCGCGACGGACTTGCCGCCGTCTTCACCTTCGGCGCCATCATCGCCTCGCAGGTCTTCGGCTTCAGCCCCACCGAGGTCATCTACTTCGCCGTCGCAGCGAACCTCGTCGCCGGGGTCGGAACCTTTGTCGGTGGGTGGCTCGACGACAAGGTGGGCGCGAAAAACATCATCATCGGTTCCCTGATCGGACTCGTTATTGCCGGCACCGCGGTGCTTTTTATCGGCGACAGCACGGCTGCCTTCTGGGTCTTCGGCCTGATGCTGTGCCTCTTTGTTGGACCAGTGCAGTCCGCCAGCCGCAGCTTCCTCGCCCGCATCACCCCGCCCGGCCGTGAGGGCGAAATCTTCGGCCTCTACGCAACCACCGGCCGGGCCGTGAGCTTCCTGGCTCCGGGCCTCTTCACGCTGTTTGTCACACTCACCAACGACACCCGGTACGGGCTCGTGGGCATCGTGATAGTGCTTCTCGCCGGGTTGCTCCTGATGCTGCCGGTTAAGGCGCGGCCCGCACAGATCGAGTGAGTGCGGCCCGGAGCATCCGGCACACAACCGCGGCATCCGGCCCCCGCACACCCCGCCTGCACCGCGCGCACCGAAAAGACCAAGGTGATTCGCAGGCTTCGCGGAGCCGCGGTGGCCATGCTGGATGGATGACAACTACAGCTGAAAAAGCCGAACTCCTTCGCTCGCTGCACGTTCCGGGCACGCCGCTGATCGTCACCAACGTCTGGGATGCCATCACGGCTCGTGTGGTGTCCGAAGCGCCGGGCGTCACCGCTCTCGCCTCCGCCAGCCACGCCGTCTCGTTCGCCCACGGGGTCGAAGATGGCGAAGGCCTCACCGTCGACGAGGCGATCGCCGCAGCGAAGATCATCATCGACGCGGTCGACCTTCCCGTCTCCGTCGACTTTGAAAAGGGCTATGCGCCGGATGCTTCGGGCGTCGAGGCCAATGTCACGCGACTGATCGAGGCCGGAGCTGCCGGGATCAATATTGAAGACAGTGTGGGGGCGGCGAAGGCGCCGTTGTTCCCCATCGAGGAAGCTGCGGCTCGGGTCGCTGCTGCCCGCGCCGCCGCTGACAAGACCGGTGTGCCGCTGGTGATCAACGCTCGGGTCGACACCCTGGCCGGCGGAGGCGAGTGGGACGATGCCGTCGCCCGCGCCAACGCATACCTCGAGGCGGGCGCCGACGTCATATTCTTCCTCGGCCTCGGCACGGAAGAACTCGTCACCAAGGCGCTGGCCGAGGTGAACGGCAAGATCTCCGTGATCGGAACTCCAGACGGAGTGCCGCTCGCGAAGCTCGCCGAACTCGGAGTCTCCCGCGTGAGCTTCGGCCCCGGAATTATGGGCCTGACGCTCTCGCACCTGAGTGACACCGCCACACAGCTCACCGCTCTTGGCGACTACCCCAAGGAGCTCGGCTTCTCGTTCTAACCGGGTCATCTCGCCCCATAGGCGCTGCTGATGGTTTTTGTTGACCTCTCAGAGCGTCGACGCGAACACATAGGGTCCCACAGGGGCATCCCGACCGAAACTCCTTCGTTTTCCGGCCCGGGATGTTTACCCTGAGGGTATGACTGATCAACGTCCGATCGGATACTGGCTCAAGCTCGTCGACCGCATGATCGACGAGCGCTTCGCGTCGACGCTGGAGGAGCACGGCGTTACCCGGCGGCAGTGGCAGCTGCTCACCGTGTTATCTCGCGGTGGGGCAACCGTCGATCAGCTCGACACCGCGGTCGCTCCGTTTTTGTCCGCCGCGGATAACGAATCGTCGACCGAGCATCTCGGCGAGCTGATCGAGAGCGGCTGGGTGAGCTCGACCGAGACTGGTTTTCAGATCACCGACCGGGGGCTGACCGCCTACACCCGCCTCGCGGAGGTGGTGGAGGCCAACCGCGAAATCGCCACCGAGGGCATCAACACGGAGGATTACAACACCATGGTCGCCACCCTGGAACGGGTCGCTCGCAACCTCGGCTGGAGCGACGCCTCCTAATCTCGCCGACGAGTTATCCCCAGATTTTCGCACGCCCGGATTTGGACCTGTCCGCCGGGCCACCATCGAAATATGGACTCGTATCTCGAACGCGCAGAGCTGCGCGCGCGGGTGGGCGAGTGGTTGTGGAGAGTGGGGGCCCTTCTCGCCATCGTCTCAGCCGTCTGCTTTCTTGGCGCCTGCGCCTCGGCTAATCCAACGGCGCTGTTTGCGGCCGGGCAGGATGCCAGTGGTTCCACCACAACGGAGGTCGAACCATCACCCACCACCACCGCCTTCGGTCGGTGTTGGAACGAACCGTACGAGAAGGTCAGTGCGTGGACATCGTGGCGCGGTGGCGATTACGTGCCCTGCGAGGAGCAGCACACCACCTACACCTACACGGTGCAGGAGCTGCCTGCCCGGCATGCTGCCGCCTTCTCCCGAGCACTGTCTGCGAGCCAGTCGGCCCAAGCGGAGATGTCGGCCCGGGAAGACATCCACGCGGTGGGGTCGCGCATCTGCAAGACCGAACTCGAATTTCTGGTGCCCACGCGGGGCGACCAGTACTCGATGCTGACCATGTTTACTCTTCTGCCGAGCGACGCCGAGTGGCAGGCCGGCGCTCGCTGGGTGCGGTGTGACATCGGACTGCTGGCGCCGCCGACTCCCGAGTCGGAACCCCGCTTCGCCGCGCTGCCTGCCCACATCACTGACCTCTCGTTGTCGGTCGAGCGCTACCCGCGGCAGTACGAGCTGTGCCTGTCGGCATCTACCACCGCGGAGCAGGACGTGCCCCATGCTGACGGAGCAGTGCAGGTTCCGTGCAACACAGACGACGTGTGGCATTTTTATGCCAGCGTGCCGCTGGGCTACGCGCCGGAGTCTGCGTTCCCCGGCAGTGACGCAGTGGCGAGTGCGGCCAAAGCCGCCTGTGCCAGCGCGGCCGCGGAACTGGATGACGCCAACGCCGACACCGATGCCACACAGTGGTGGTTCTACCCCGGCGAGGAGGGCTGGGACGACGGGCGACGCACGGCGTCGTGCTGGATGTATCTGATCTAACGGCGAATAACTCCGGCATAACGAAACGAATGACCGGGGATAATATGGCACATGCCACGCCAGTGTGAGCGAGTGAGCAAGGGGCCCCAGTGAGTACGCCGAGCATGAACCGCATCGCTCCCGTCGCGAGCCTCCGTGGCGAAGTCGAGCGGGCCCTGTCTGCTGCCATTGTGTCCGGCCAACTTGAGCCAGGAACGCTCGTCTCGGTACCGGTGCTGGCTGCCCAGTTCAACGTCTCTGCAACGCCGGTCCGCGAGGCAATGCTCGACCTGGAAAAGCGCGGCTTTGTGGAATCGGTGCGCAACAAGGGTTTCCGAATCACGCACGTCCGCGAGAAAGACCTCCGCGAGATTGTTCAAGTGCGGCGCTGGCTCGAAGTCCCCGCAGTGAAACAGCTAGCGTCCCAGTTCCCGGCTGATCAACTCGACGCATTCCGCGCGCGCGCTGACCGGATCATGTCAGCCGCGGCCGACGGCCGTTTTGCGGACTATCTCGCCGCGGACACTGATTTCCACCTCGAACTGCTCCGTCTGTCCGGCAACGACCGGCTCGTGAGCCTGGTCGGCGAACTCCGCAGCCAGACACGTATGGTAGGGCTCGCTGATCTCCGCGATACCGTCGAGCTCGAGAAATCGGCGGCCGAACATCACCTGCTGCTCGACCTCCTCACCGCCGGAGATGAAGCCGCAACCGAGAAGCTTATGCATCGCCACATCGGCCATGTCGTCGGTTGGTGGGCCGGCCGCGACGAACACACCGACGAAGCGCTTCCTCGCTAGCGAACTATTGCGTCGCAGTCTCGGCCACCGACAGCTTTTCCGTGCCATGGGCGTAGCGCCAACGCCGGATGTGCGGGAGCAGAATCA
>Ga0247735_1001097_pt1 | contig 10646 bp, 9 predicted proteins | sample UWRJL178409R2_FD_180934 | JGI IMG/M metagenome (GOLD analysis project Ga0247735, IMG submission 180934) | Plant litter microbial communities from Arlington Agricultural Research Station in Wisconsin, United States - UWRJ-L178-409R-2 | ecosystem: Environmental > Terrestrial > Plant litter >...
CACCTAATTCCTCCCCGTGCCTTGGAGGAACTAAAGGACCACGGTCTCCGGTTTCGAAGCCTCGAGCGCCACAAGCACCATGCGCTCCCACACGGCCGCATCGCCGGCGGCTGCCATCGCCTCATCCGGTGCCCGCAACGTGCGAAGCACCGCGACGGCGTCGTTCAGATGGTCTTTCCACGCGCGCTCGATCGTGTCGGCGGCGGATTCTTCGTTGCCCCCGGCGTTGGCGCTGATGCGCTGGCCCGCAAGCACGCGGGCGATTCGTTCGGCGATGGGGGTAGTGGCGACGTCCATGAAGGCCTCCTCGGGTTTCCCCGCATCAACTCTTCAGGACGTCGCTATATCCTTCAGCCCGCTGCGGGCGAACGGCGACCGCCGCCCGAATGGCTGCGGCCCTGGCCACCGGGGCGACCGCCGCCGCCGGGACGGCCCTGGCCCCCGGGGCGGGCACCGCCGTTGGGGCGACCTGCGCCAGCATTATAGGGACGGCCGCCCTCGGGACGCGCGCCCTGCGGGCGAGCCTGGCCCTCGGTACGCGTGCCGGTCGGACGCGCTGCGTGAGTCGCACGCGGCGGTGCGCGGTGACGGCCCGAATCGTCGCGGCGACGATCGTCGTCCGAGCCGGCCGGGCGCGCTGCCTTGATCTTGGCTGCCTCGGCCGTGAAGCCCTCGGGCAGCGGCATCGGGGTCGGCTTCACGCGGGTGAGCTTCTCGATGTCGCGCAGATAGGCGCGCTCATCGTCCGCCACGAAGCTGATCGCCACGCCCGATGCGCCGGCGCGCGCGGTGCGGCCGATGCGGTGGACATATTGCTCCGGCACGTTGGGCAACTCGAAGTTGAACACATGGCTCACGCCCGACACGTCGATACCGCGCGCCGCAATATCAGTCGCGATCAGCACCTTGACCTTGCCGGTCTTGAACTCGCCGAGCGCGCGCTCGCGCTGCGGCTGGCTCTTGTTGCCATGGATCGCGTTGGCGGCGATGCCGGCATGGCCGAGCAGCTTCACGACGCGGTCAGCGCCGTGCTTGGTGCGGGTGAACACCAGGCAGCGCTCGATCTCCGGGTTGCGGAGATGGATCGTGAGCAGCGCCTGCTTTTCCGACTGGTTGACCAGGGTGGCATACTGCTCGACACGCTCCGCCGTGGTCGAGACCGGTGCGACCTTGACGGTCGCCGGGTCGTTCAGGAACTGGTCGGCCAGCTCGCGGATTGCGTTGGGCATGGTCGCCGAGAAGAACAGGGTCTGACGCTGACGCGGCACCATCTTCACGATCTTGCGGAGCGCGTGAATGAAGCCGAGGTCGAGCATCTGATCGGCCTCGTCGAGGACGAGGATCTCCAGCGTGGCCAGGCTGACGAAGCGCTGCTCGATCAGGTCGAGCAGGCGGCCCGGGGTCGCGACGAGGATGTCGATGCCGCGTGCCATGTCCTGGCGGTTCTTGTTGATGCTGGTGCCGCCGAACACGGTCGCGACCGACATCTTGGAGAATTTGCCGTAATCACGGGCGCTGTCCGCGATCTGGCTGGCCAGCTCGCGGGTCGGCGCGAGGACGAGCATGCGGCAATGCGTCGGCAGCACGTTCTTCGGCGCGTTGACGAGGCGCTGGATGGAGGGAAGGACGAACGCGGCGGTCTTGCCGGTGCCGGTCTGCGCGATACCAAGAAGGTCGCGGCCGTCGAGCAGGGTCGGGATCGACTGCTTCTGGATCGGGGTGGGGGTGGTGTAGCCCTTGGCTTCGAGCGCGCGGACGAGGGGCTCGGCAAGGCCGAGATGTGCGAAAGACATGAGAATATAGTCCAATGATAGCCGGGCTCGCGAGTCCGGTGGACGCACGAGTGGCGGGGGAAAATGACACCCCGCGTGAAAAGGGAAGCCCGTTAAAAACGACCGAGGCGGAGCCTGGACCCAAAGGTCCGATCACGCTGCATGACGCCTCGATGGGCGGCATATGCATGTTGCGGTGCAAAAAGTCAATAACGGCTGATCGAGATCAGGGACGAGTCAGGTGACGCGTCGGCGGATCGGGCCTAGGCTGACGTAGTGCAGACGGGGGACCTTGCTCAGCCGACGGCGTTCGAGCTCGATATCGCGGCGATCGAACGGATCGAAGCGGTGCCGACGATCCTCGACGTCGTCTGCCGTACCACGGGCATGGGTTTCGCCGCGGTGGCGCGCGTCACCGAGGACCGCTGGATCGCCTGCAGCGTGCGCGACGACATCGCGTTCGGGCTGACGTCGGGCGGCGAGTTGAAGGTCGAGACGACGATCTGCAACGAGATTCGCGAAAGCCGCGAACCGGTGATCATCGATCACGTCGCCGAGCATCCTGAATTCTGCAGCCACCATACCCCGGCGACCTACGGCTTCCAGAGCTATATCTCGATGCCGATCCTGCTGCCCGACGGGCGCTTCTTCGGCACGCTATGCGCGATCGACCCGAAGCCTGCGCGGCTGAGCAATCCCGAGACGATCGACATGTTCCGCATGTTCGCGGACATGATCGCCTTCCATCTGGACGCTCAGGCCCAAATCGAACGGAGCGCGGCGATCCTGCTCGACGAGCGCAGGACGGCGGAGCTGCGCGAACAGTTCATCGCGGTGCTCGGCCATGACCTGCGCAATCCGCTCGCCTCAATCGATGCAGGCACACGGCTCCTCGCGCGTGTCCCGTCGCCCGAAAAGGCAGCGACCGTGCTGGGGCTGATGCAGAGCAGCGTCGCGCGCATGGCCGGGCTGATCGACAATGTGCTCGATCTCGCCCGCGGGCGGCTAGGTGGAGGGCTGACGCTTCAGCGCGCGCCGGTGCAACTCGGCCCGGTTCTGCGCCAGGTAATCGACGAGCTGTGTGCCAGCCACCCGAGGCAGGAGGTCGAGGCTGTGCTTGAGCTCGACGCCATGGTCGATTGCGACCGCGGCAGGATCGCGCAGCTCCTGTCCAACCTGCTCGGCAACGCGATGACTCACGGCGCCGCCGATCAGCCGGTGCTGGTGCACGCGGTGACGCGCGCCGATGTCTTCGAGCTCTCGGTCAGCAATGCCGGACAGGAAATCCCGGCCGCGGCGATCGAGCGCCTGTTCCAGCCCTTCGCCCGCGGCGCGGTGCGGCCGGATCAGGCGGGCCTTGGCCTTGGCCTCTACATCGCCTCGGAAATCGCCAGGGCGCATGGCGGGTCGCTCAGTGTAGCGTCGTCACCGATGCAGACCCGTTTCACCTTCCTGATGCCGCTCGTCTGAGACTGCCCAAAATAAAACTTCCAAGCCCGTACCCGTTTATTGATGTGGTACGTTAACATGGGTTGGGGAGATCGCCGGTGTGCCATGTGTTGATCATCGAGGACGAGGCACTGATTGCGCTCGATCTTCAGGAGATGCTCGAGCTGGCAGGCGCAACGACCTTCTCCTTTGCCGAGACAGAGAGTGAGGCGGTGGACGCGGCGCGCCAGCACCGGCCGGATGTGATCATGTCCGACGTGATGCTGCGCGAGGGAACCGGGCCGAAAGCGGTCGAGCTGATCCAGGGTGAGATGGGACCGCTCCCAGTGATCTTCATCACCGCCACCCCGGCGGCCTGCACGATCTACGATCCGCCCGCGATCGTACTGGGCAAGCCGATGGTCGATACCCAGGTGCGCGAGGCGTTCCGGCTGGTTGCGCCCCGCTGAGAAGCCATGTCCGTCCCCCAAGGCGAGGACATCAGAGCGACCGCCCTATCAACTCCTTCATGATCTCGTTCGTCCCGCCATAGATGCGGCTCACCCGCGCGCCGCGCCATGCCCGCGCGATCGGATATTCGTTCATATATCCCGCACCGCCATGGAGCTGGAGGCACTTGTCCATCACCTCCCATTGCAGCTCGGTATGCCACAGCTTGGCGGCGGCGCCCTCGGTGGGCGTCAGTTCGCCGGCGAGATGCCGCTTGATCGCCCAGTCGAGATGCGCCCAGCCGACCTGCAGCTTGGCCTTGAGATCGGCGAGCACGAAACGGGTGTTCTGGAAATCGAACACGACGCCGGCGAATGCCTTGCGGTCCTTGGTGAAAGCGACCGTCTCGTCGAACGCCTTTTGCGCTGAGGCCTGCACCCCGACCGCGATCGACAGCCGCTCCTGCGGCAGCTGGCTCATCAGATAGATGAAGCCCTTGCCTTCCTCGCCCAGGCAATTGGTCATCGGCACGCGCACGTCTTCGAAGAAAAGTTCGGACGTGTCGGCAGCGTCCTGGCCGATCTTGTCGAGGTTGCGCCCGCGCTTGAAACCGTCGCGGTCGCTTTCGATCAGGATGATCGACATACCCTTATAGGCGGGCTTGGCATCGGGATCGGTCTTGGCGACCACCAGGACCAGGTCGGCATTCTGGCCGTTGGTGATATACGTCTTCGATCCGTTGACGACATAATGGTTGCCGTCCTTCTTCGCGGTTGTCCGGATCGATTGCAGGTCGGAACCGGTACCCGGCTCGGTCATCGCGATGGCGGTGATCGTCTCACCCGAGACGAGGCGTGGCAGCCACTGCTTCTTCTGCTCTTCGGAGCCATATTGGACGATATAGTCGCAGACGATGTCGGACTGGAGCGAGAAGCCGAGCGGCGTGCCGGCATAGCTGATTTCCTCGTCGATGATCGCGTTATAGCCGAAATCCAGGCCGAGCCCGCCATATTCCTCGGGCACCGTGGGGCAGAGCATCCCGATCGCGCCGGCCTTGGTCCAGATCGACTTGTCGACGATCCCCGCTTCCTCCCATTCGGTGACATGGGGCACCGCTTCCTTCTGCAGGAAGCTGCGCACGCTCTGGCGGAAGGCCTCATGGTCCTCATTGTACGCGAAACGGCCGGGAACGGTGTCGAGCGACATTTTTCTCTCCTGGTATCTTTACGGGAGGGTGTGCGGACAGTTGACGCGAACGTCAAGCTCGCTGGCGCTCGACAGCCGGGTCGATCGGACTATGCTTCGGGGAAACACAGGAGAGTGCATGAAACTGGCCAGCCTCAAGCATGGACGCGACGGCAAGCTTGTCGTAGTTTCGAACGATCTGGCCTGGTATGCCGATGCGGAGCACATCGCCCCGACTCTGCAGGCGGCGCTGGACGACTGGGATCGGCTGCTGCCCGATCTCAGGAACCTCGCGACCGATCTCGAGCATGAGATGATCCCGATGCGCCGCTTCCACGAACATGGTGCGGCCGCCCCCCTGCCGCGCGCCTATCAATGGGCGGACGGATCGGCTTATGTGAACCATGTCGCGCTCGTCCGGCAGGCGCGCGGCGCGGAAATGCCCGAGACTTTCTGGCACGATCCGCTGATGTATCAGGGTGGCTCGGACGGTTTTCTCGGGCCGCGCGACCCGATCCCGCTGGCCGACGAAAGCTGGGGCTGTGATCTCGAGGCCGAAGTGGTCGTAGTCACGGGCGACGTGCCTTTGGGCGCGAGCCGCGAGGAAGCGCTTGAGGCGGTGTTGCTGGTCGGCCTGACCAACGACGTGTCGCTGCGCAACCTGATCCCGGGCGAGCTCGCCAAGGGCTTTGGCTTCTTCCAGTCCAAGCCGGCCAGCGCCTTCTCGCCCGTCTTCGTCACGCCCGACTCGCTCGGCGACTGGTGGAAGGACGGGAAGCTCCACCGCAAGCTGATGGTCGATCTCAACGGCAAGGCGTTCGGCCGGGCCGAGGCGGCAGTCGACATGACCTTCGATTTCGGCACCCTGATCGCCCACGCCGCGAAAACGCGGGCGCTCGGGGCGGGCACGATCATCGGCTCCGGCACCGTTTCGAACCGCGATGCCGATGGCGGCCCGGGAAAGCCGATCGCAGATGGCGGCGTCGGTTATTCCTGCCTTGCCGAAATCCGCACGGTCGAGACGATCAGCGGCGGCGCGGCAGTCACGCCGTTCCTCAAAAAGGGCGATACCGTCCGCATATGGGCCGAGGACGACAAGCGGCATCCCATCTTCGGGGTGATCGAACAGACGGTGGAGTAACCTTTCCCGCAGCGGAGAGGATCAGTGGAAGTCGTGCGACTTGATCGGGATGAGCTCGCCCTGAGCCGGCGTATCCCGGTAGTGATAATCCGACCGTGTCGCCGGTTTCCACCCTTTCTCGCCACGGTCGGGTGAGCCGCCATGCGTCGCGCCGTCGCCGCGCGAGACCATGCTCGGCAGATCGAGATCCCCGATGGTACGCAGCATCGGGGTAAGGTCGACGATCCGGTCGGCGACGACATGGATGACGCCGCTTTCGGACTGCACTTTCCCTACCACGCTGATCATCGAAGCCGACATCAGGATGCGGCGCTGCGCCTCGAACCGGTCCTTCCACAGGATCGCATTGGCGATGCCGGTCTCGTCCTCCAGCGTCACGAACACCACGCCATTGGCGCTGCCCGGCCGCTGGCGCACCAGGATGATCCCCGCTACCTCGACTCGCGTGCCGTCCTTCAGAGTCTTGAGATCGGCGCACCGCCTGATCCGCATCCGGTTCAACTCGTCGCGCAGGAAATGGAGCGGATGGTTGCGCAGGGTGAGCTGAGTGGCGCGGTAATCCTCCACCACTTCCCGGCCGGCGGTGAGTGGGATTAACTCGACATCGGGCTCAAGCGCTTCGGGGATGATGGCGCCCGCGCGCGCATCTGCGGCGGTCAACAGGGAGAGGGGCGCCCGGCCTAGCCCCTTGATCGCCCACAATGCCTGGCGCCGGTTGAGGCCGAGGCATTGGAACGCATCGGCCCGGGCGAGCTTCTCCAGCGCCGCCGGCTTCACACCTGATCGGCGCCAGGCATCCTCGACCGAGGTAAAGGGCCCGGTTGCGCGGGCGTCGACGATCTTGCCCACATCCTCCTTGCTGAGCCCCAGCACGATCCGCATGCCGAGTCGTAGCGGCAGCAGATTTCGCCAATCCTGTTCAGTGCCGCAGAAGCGGGCATCGCTGGGCCGCACCTGCGGCGCATCGGACACCACGACCGTATCCCAGTCGCTCCGGTTGATGCACACCGACAGAGCCTCAACGCCATGCTCCCGCGCATCGCGCACGATCTGCGCCGGCGCATAGAAGCCCATCGGCTGAGCGTTGAGCAGCGCTGCGCAGAAGATGTCGGGATGGTGGCATTTCATCCATGAGGACGCGTAAGCGATCTTAGCGAAGCTGGCGGCATGGCTCTCGGGGAAACCATAGCTACCGAAGCCCTCGATCTGCTTGACCAGCCGTTCGGCGAAATCCAGCGTGATGCCGTTCGCCAGCATGCCGCTGATCAGCGGCTCGCGGAACTCGCCGACGCCGCCGGTCTGCTTGAACGTCGCCATTGCGCGCCGAAGCTTGTCCGCTTCGCCCGCGCTGAAACCCGCGCCCTTGATGGCAACCTGCATCGCCTGTTCCTGGAACAGCGGAACCCCCAACGTCTTCTTCAACACCTCTTCGAGCGCAGGGCTGGGATATTCGATCTTCTCCTTCTGCTCGCGCCGCTTGAGATAGGGGTGGACCATGTCGCCCTGGATCGGCCCCGGACGGACAATGGCGACCTGGATCGCGATGTCGTAGAAATTGATCGGCTTCATCCGCGGCAGCATCGACATTTGCGCGCGACTCTCGATCTGGAACACGCCGAGCGTATCGGCCTTCCGGATCATTGCGAAGGTCACTGGGTCGTCGTCCTGCATCGCTGGGCTGTCCAGCCTGAGGCTGATACCCTTGTGCTCGCGTAACAGGTCGAAGGTGCGCCGCATGCAGCCGAGCATGCCGAGGCCGAGGATATCGACCTTCATCAGGCCGAGTTCCTCCACGTCGAGCTTCTCCCACTCCACTACGCGACGGTCGACCATTGCGGCCGGCTCGATCGGCAGCAATTCGTCGAGCCGATCATGCGCCAACACGAATCCGCCGGGATGCTGCGACAGGTGCCGCGGCGTGCCGAGCAACTGCTTCGCCAGATCGAGTGTCAACGCGAGACGCGGCTCGGTCGGATCTAGGTTGAGTGCCTCGACATGCGCTTGCGGCACACCATCGCTGGACCAGCCCCAGACCTGACCTGCCAATGCCGCGGTCATATCCTCCGACAAGCCCAGCGCCTTGCCGACCTCGCGCACCGCGCCGCGCGTGCGGAACCTGCTGACCACGGCCGTCATCGCAGCGTGATTCTCGCCGTAAGTCTCGTAGATCCACTGGATCACTTCCTCGCGCCGCTCATGCTCGAAATCGACATCGATATCGGGGGGCTCATGTCGTTCGGTCGAGATGAAACGCTCGAACAGCAGCTTGTGCTTGACCGGGTCGATCGAGGTAATGCCGAGCACGAAGCAGATCACTGAATTGGCCGCTGACCCGCGGCCCTGGCACAATATTTCCTGACTGCGCGCATACTGCACAATCGAGTTCACCGTCAGGAAATAGGGCGCGTATCCCATCTGCTCGACCAGCGCGAGTTCATGCTCCAGCAGCGTCGAATAGGCGGGCGGAATCGGTTCGGGCGCGAACCGCTCGGCCAGTGCCGTCCGCGCCATCTTCGACAGCGCATCCTGTGGCGACCTGCCGCTGATCACCACCTCGTCGGGATAGCGATATTGCTCCTTCAGTTCGCGTAACGAGAAAGTGCAGCGCTCGACGATCGCCTCGCTTGCAGCGAAAGCCTCGGGATAACGTTTGAAGCGCCGCGCCATTTCCTCGGGCGATTTGAGGTGTCGGTCGGCGCTTCGCTCGCGACGGAAGCCGAGATCGTCGATCATGCAACTGTTGCGGATTGCGGTGACGACATCCTGCAACATGCGTCGCTCGGGTTTGTCGTAAAGCACGTCCCCGGTGGCGAGTGGGGCCAGGCCGAATTGCCGCGCTTTTTCCGCCAGCAAATGCAGCCGCAGCGGATCGCCCGGCCGGCGATGCTGGGTCAGGCAGAGATGCCCACGCTCACCGAAGACATCCGTCATCCAGCGCAGCGCGAGTTGATCTTCCGCAAAGGTCTCAGTCATGCCGGGCACCAGCGCGCCGACCAGCCCCGTCGCATGCGCCGCCACATCCTCCCAGTGCAGGAAGCACTGTCCCTTCTCGCCCTTCTGCGCATCGGCGCGGCCCTTGCCGAGGGTGAGCAGGCGGGTGAGGCGGCTCCAGGCTGCGCGATCCTCGGGCCAGACGAGCAGCGACGTGCCGTCGACCAGATCAAGCCGGCAGCCGGCAATCATGCGGATCGGCAGGCCCTGTTGCGAAATCTGTTCGGCGGCGACCAGCGCGCGCACCACCCCACCCACCGAATTGCGATCAGTGATGCCCAGTGCCGGCATGCCCACCAGCGCGGCAGCGGCGAACAATTGCTCGGGAGAAGAGGCGCCGCGCAGGAAACTGTAATGCGTCGTCACCTGCAATTCGGAATAGGTCATTGGCGTATATCACCAACATGACTATATGACATGTACAGGTTTCGAGGAGAAAGCGTCGTGACGAAGATGGTAGGCGCTGCCGAGTTCAAGGCAAAATGCCTGAAGCTGATCGAAGAAATGCAGACTGATGGCGAATCGATCACCATCACCAAGCGCGGCAAGCCGGTGGCGGTGCTTACCGCGCCACCGAAGGAAGCGGACACCTTCGTTTCCCTGATCGGGTGCATGGAGTCGCCGCTATATCGCTTCGACGACCCCTTTAGCCCGGCCGTCGATCCGTCCGAGGTCGATGCCGACAATCCGGCTGCCTGGGATGAATTGCTTTGATCCTGCTCGATACGCATGCATTGATCTGGGCCGTCCAGAACCGCAAGGAACTGGGAGCCAATAGCAAGGCTTTGATCGAGCAGGCCCAGCGCGCAAAAGTCGCCTTTGTGGCGTCCATCACACCTTGGGAAATGTCGATGCTGGTCGATAAGGGGCGGCTCGAGCTGGGACGGCCCTTGCGGGACTGGATCGATACAGCGCTGAAGCTTCCCGGTATCCGGCTTGCCGCGCTTGAGCCTTCCATCGCGATCGATGCGGGAAGCCTGCCCGGCGATATCCACGGCGATCCGAGCGATCGCATCATCATCGCAACGGCACGGTGGCTGGGATGTCCGTTGCTGACGGCCGATCGACGGATCCTGCGCTACGCCGAGCAAGGGCATGTCGAGGTTATCAACGCGGCACATTGAACCGATCAGACAGGTCACCCGAACGCCCCGTGCATGAACCAGGCGAGGTCGCCCGTTTCCGCCCGCTCGCCATCGCCGCGGCGGAACAGCCAGAAACGCTGGCCGGCCTCGTCCTCCACCCGGAAATAATCGCGGACTGAATGCTGCTCGGTCGCGCGCTTCCACCATTCGCCGTGCACGCGTTCGGGGCCGTCGGCGCGGACCACCTTGTGGGTCGTGCCGCGCCAGGTGAAGCGACGCGGGGGCTGGTCGGGCAGTTCGGCGATGACGTGATCAAGCAGCTCGGGCCGCCGCAGCATGCGCACCGGACGTGGCCAGCGATGGTGCCAGGGGTGAAGATCGGGCGTACGATCGAGTTGGCGGACATCGGCTGCCTTGAGCGGCGCGGCGGTACGTTCGGGCGGATCGAGCGCCGGCGCCGGTTCGACCGATCGTTCGGGCACGTCGCTTTCCACCGGCCGGGTGCGCCACAGCCGAGCATCGCCGATGCGGTTGGCGAGCGTATCGACCAGCGGCGCGATATCGGGCGGGGTCTCTTCGAGCCGCTCCTCGAAC
>Ga0247735_1001098_pt1 | contig 10643 bp, 8 predicted proteins | sample UWRJL178409R2_FD_180934 | JGI IMG/M metagenome (GOLD analysis project Ga0247735, IMG submission 180934) | Plant litter microbial communities from Arlington Agricultural Research Station in Wisconsin, United States - UWRJ-L178-409R-2 | ecosystem: Environmental > Terrestrial > Plant litter >...
AACGTGGTGCCCGACGCCGACACGGGGCAGCTGACCGCTCGGTTCGAGGACAACCCGCAGCTGCCGTTCACCGACTTCCTCCTCCAGTTCAAGGGCGGCGACCGCGCCTCCCTGGCCAACCCGATGGAGTGCGGTGCGGCGAAGACGGTCAGCACCATGTCCTCGTGGGGCGGTCCCACGGGCACGCCGACCTCGACGTTCAACGTCGACTGGGACGGCGCCGGTGGCGCCTGCCCCGACGCCCTGCCGTTCGCGCCGGCGTTCTCCGCCGGCACGGTCAACCCGCTGGCCGGGGCGTTCTCCCCGTTCACGATGACCATCAACCGCGGTGACCGGCAGCAGATCATGTCCGGCATCGACGTGGACATGCCCTCGGGCCTCCTCGGCATGATCGGCTCCGTGCCGCTCTGCGCCGACGAGCAGGCCGCGGCCGGCACGTGCGGCGAGGAGAGCCGGATCGGCTCGACGACCGTCTCCTCCGGCGCGGGCAACAAGCCGTTCAGCCTCCCCGGCAAGGTGTTCGTGGCCGGGCCGTACAAGGGGCAGCCGTTCAGCCTCAGCATCGTGGTGCGGGCCATCGCCGGCCCGTTCGACCTCGGCACCGTCGTCGTGCGGGCGCCGATCATGGTCGACGCCGCGAACGCCAAGCTCCGGGTCCCGTCGGACGCGCTTCCGACGATCCTCGAGGGCGTGCCGCTCCGGCTGAAGATGATCAACATCCTGCTGGATCGGCCGCAGTTCATGTTCAACCCGACGAACTGCAACCCGCAGCAGGTGGGGGCCAACCTCAGCAGCCTGCAGGGCACCGTGGCCAGCGTCTCGTCGCCCTACCAGGCGTCGGGCTGCGAGAACCTGCCGTTCAAGCCCTCGTTCAAGGCCAAGAGCGACGGGCGCCTGAAGTTCAAGAACGGTGCGTCCCTCAAGGTCGACATCACGCAGCAGCCCGGTGAGGCGGCGATCAAGTCGGTCGCGGTCACGCTGCCCAAGCAGCTGCCCTCGCGTCTGATCCCGACGATCAACAACGCGTGCGTGCAGGCGGTGTTCGAGGAGAACCCGGCGAACTGCCCCGAGGACTCGTACATCGGGACGTCGACGGCGAAGACCCCGGTCTTCCCGGATCCGCTCACCGGACCGGTCTACGTGATCGCCCGGGCCAAGGAAGTCCCGCAGATCGTGGTCGTGCTGCACGGTCAGGGCATCGCCAAGGGCATCGACCTGAAGCTCTACGGCGACATCATCATCGACTCCGGTGGTGGCCGCTCGAAGTCCACGTTCCACATGGTGCCCGACGTGCCGATCAGCTCCTTCAGCATGGATCTGCCGGCCGGCCCGCACTCCATCCTCGACGCTCCCTCGTACGACGTGTGCCAGGGCCCGCTGAAGATGGGCGTGAGCATCGTCGCCCAGAACGGCAAGCGCCAGGACAGCAACGACACCGTCCAGGTGGACAACTGCCCGAAGATCCCCGGCCCGAAGGTCATCAAGGCCTGGGTCACCAAGAAGGGCATCGCCGTCAAGACGCTGGTCCCGTCCCTCGGCCGCCTCGCGGTCTCCGGCACGGGCCTCACCGCGGTGGCGCGCAAGGCGGTCAAGCGGGGCATCATCACCGCGAACGTCCCCTACACGCCGGCGATGCGCAAGGCCGTCCAGAAGGGCTCCAAGAAGCTCAAGGTGAAGGTCTGGTTCCAGCCCGCCAACGCGGCGAAGCCGTCGACCAAGAACATCACCGTGAAGGTCAAGCAGCGCAAGGCCAAGCGATAGGGCCTTCGCACCCCGCGTGAGTCGCCGGCCAGCTCTCCCAACGGATGGCCGGCGACTTGCCGCAGGACCACTGACGACGTGGGCGTCGGGCGTTCGATCCGTCGATCCCGGCCCCACGTCGGAAGTGCCCGCTGGGAACAGAACCGCTGGGAACAGAGAGGCCGCCCCTTCGGGGGCGGTCTTTTGCGTTGGGGGTAGGGGAAGGTGCCGCTGCCCGATCTCTCACGAGGGCGACCCGCCCAGGCGCCCACAGATGGTCAATAGTTGACCATAGAAACGTCGATAGGTGGACCAGCCTTCACCGCTCGTGGCCGGCGCGATCCCGCGCGGATACTGGGATCTGTCGCGATCCCGCCCCTCGTCCACTTCGTGTCTTGCTGAAGCTTCACGGCTTCGTGCACCGTCCCGTGTTCACATTTGTCTCCTTTCGCGTTTGCGTTGAGAGACGGCCACATATACGAATAGGAGCCTGTAGGGGAGATACGCCGAAAGGAAGGGACCAATGGCTTCGCTCGCAGCGGCGAGCCCGGGCGACGAGCCTGGGCATCGAGGGGTCGAGGACGCGCTCATACGGGCCGGCGAGCTCGACGCCGTCGCTGCCCTGCTCGGGTACGACAAGGTGGACTCCGGCGACTTCCTGCGGTGCCTGCGCGCGGTCATCCGGCAGATGCACGACGGGCGAGCAGGGCGCGGCGTCGTCCTGCGGGAGCTCGCGTCCGAGTCGTACGTGAACAAGCGCCACCTGGCCACGAAGCTCGTCGGGTGGACGGCTCACGCCGAGCGCATGGTGCTCGCGCGGACGCTCGGTGCCCGCGGCCCGCTGCCGTACGACGAGATCCGCTCGATCCGGCTTCGCGTCGGCGGGCGGCAGGAGAAGCGGATCGGCACCGACACCAGCTTCGGCTCGGGCCGTTCCCTGCGGTTCCTGGCCCTCACCGCCGTGCAGGACGGCGGCTGCCTGCCCCGGCGCGTCATCGAGTTCAACACCGACACTCGTTGGGATCGGACGAGTCGGAGCGGGCAGCTCGATCTCATCGCGGCCGGCGAGGCCCGGGCCCGGGGGCCGCTCGCGGGATCCGTCGCCGAGCACCTCGCGCTCCTGCTCGAGCACGACGCCGAGATGCGACGCACGGCAGTCGCCCGAGCCGAGGCGGAGGGGCTGCCGGAGATGGCCGGGCATCTCCGGACGCTGGGCGAACGCATCCTGTTGATCGACGGCCTGCCTTCGGGGCCGCCCACCGAACGCTGGCACAGCTCGGCGTTCGTGCGCTTTCCCGGGCGCGAGACGGCGGCGTGGACGGCGGTGCGCGCGGCGGGCCGGCGAAGCGTGCTGGCCTGCGGGGCGCCCACCGAGCATGAGCAGGCGGCCATCGGCGCCGGCGAGAGCGTGGCGCTGCCTTCCCGAGCGTTGCCCGGGGCGACGGAGCTGGGCATCCGTCCGCTCGCCGACGTGGTGCATCGCTGGCTGCCCGAGCACGGCGTGATCGTGCGCAGCATCCGGGGCGGAGGACGCGACGACCGCGCCGCGTTCCGGCCCGTGTGCTTCGCGGACGAGGACCTGCCGCTCGCCGTCGCGTTCGTCGAGCGGATGCAGCAGACGAACGACGTGGCCCTCGCGCTGGAGCAGTGGGAGCAGACCTGCGCACCCGGCCTTTCGACGGTGCAGAGCCCGACGACCGCCGCGGGACTGTACGCGCTGCTCGACGCGGCGTGGGCGGCGCAGGTGCGGTGAGGATCGCCCGCGACCGACAGCTGAATCCCGCGTAGTGGGAGCGAGCTGTCACCCGCGGCGCAGCGGACCTTCCCGTCCTACTTGCGCTTCGGGGCCACGACGAAGGCGCACGTCGCCGACGCTGTGTTGCCGAACGAGTCGCGGGCCCGTGCGCTGAACGAGTGGCGTCCTGGGGACGAGGTGTCCAATGCCACCTCGGTGCTGGCCTCGCCCACGAGGTGCTCCTCGGGGTCGGTCGCCACGACCGTCGCGGTTGCTGGCGCGCCCAGCCGCATCGGGTTCGCGGGGCACACCGCCTCGACCTGCGGAGCCTGGGCGTCGACCCCCGTGTCGAGCGGGAACGAGAATGCGAGACCCATGACCATGGCGAGGGCGGCCACCGTCGCCAGGATCCACCGGGGCCTCGAGACGTTGCGCCAGTTGCGATGCACGGCGACCGGCAGGAGGGCCACCAGGAGCCCGATCGCGCCCGCGGACGCCAACGACAGGCTCAGCATCACGTCGTCGCGCCGCGGCTGAGGAAGCCACCCCGGGAACGCGTCGAAGATGCCCGCGATCAGCGTCGGGCCGATGAACAGCGCGGCCAGCACGCCAAAGATGAGCTGATCGGAGTCGCGACGGCGCTGATCGGAGTCGCGACGGCTCTCGCGCTCGCGCTTGCGCAGGGCGTCGAGCTGCCGGCGCTCCTCGGCGGCGAGGGCCTCTGCTCGTGTTCTCGCGGTGTCGAGGACCGCCGCGATACGGGCTGGGCGGCCCGTCCCGTCCTGCTCCGCGAACCAGGCGTTGGTGGGGTCGTATCGGGAGCGCCGCACATCGGCCGCGTCCAGAGCGAGACCGTCCAGCCGCTTGGCGGCGGTGTCCCGCTGCGCTTCGGACGCGGGCGGACCGTCGGTCAGGTTGCGAGCGAACGCCCGCGCCGTGCTGTCGAGGGACTGCGCGGCACCGAGCAGCAGCTCCAGGCCAAGATCGCCTGGTCGCGAGTCTGCGGTAGCCATCGATGACACGAGGCCCTTCAGCACCTCCAACGCATCCGCTCCCCATGCGACAGCCAACACCCAGCGTTGCCCTACCACGATCCGCAGCGGCCACTCGTCGATGATGCCGCCAGCCGGCCCCGGGCGATGTCGGCAGACGACCGTCGTCACAACGCCCGGTCCATCGACCGAAGCTGATGATCGGTCGGGCGACTCGAGGATGGCCAACAGGCCGACGTCGTCGAAGTGGTCGAGTTCTCGTAAGGCGAGCGATGCGGCGGTGGGCTGGGTCTCGCCATTGCCGTCGGCGATGATCCACGCGACGGACCTGCTGGTCTCGCGGGCCTCCTTGAAGGCGGCAGGGGTGACTTCAGCTACCCCCGCCGCCGACCACGTGAGAAGGATCGGATTGTTCTGAGTTGTCGTGGGATCGACTCCGTGACCATGGTTTCTGGCAGGCATCTGGAGCCAACCGTATATCCATCCGAGGGAGGCCGTACGGTGCGGGGCTTGGCGATTGCAAACGAAGACCTCTACAAAAGCGAGTGGTGGCTCGCCCGGCCTCAGGATGAGGCGGCGAAGCAGGCTGCCGATGTGCGCTCACGGCTCGAACGTGATCGAGACCGCATCACCCACAGCGCAGGGCTACGACGGCTGGCGGGCAAGACGCAGGTGATCGGTTCGCCGTGGGCCGACGGTTTTCGCAATCGGCTGACGCACACGCTTGAGGTCAACCAGGTCGGACGGAGCCTTGCCCGCCGGTCGGGTGTCAACGAGGCCTTGGTCGAGGCTGCGTGCCTTGCACACGACATCGGGCATCCGCCGTTTGGTCATGCCGGCGAGCGTAGGCTGAACGATCTCATGCGGGACTTCGGGGGGTTCGACGCGAATGCCCAGACGCTCCGTGTCCTCCGGGCGCTGGAGGTGAAGAGCTCCGGCAGCCGGGGTCTGAACCTCACCAGGGCGACGTACTGGGCGGTGCTGAAGTACCCGTACCGGCGGTGCGGTCGGCTGCCGAGCGCCGTGACCGAAGGCGAGCTCAGCGCCAAGAAGCTTGCGTACGCCTCGGACGAGAACGAGCTGGACGTCTGCGCACGAGCGCAGTACCTCTACGACGAGGACCTCGACGCGCCGGTGGTGCCGGGCGGTCAGACGTTCGGTCAGTGGCTCAGCCGCGGTGAGACGGGGCTCGCGGATCCGGCGCAACGCGTTGACGGCACGGGCCCGAAGCGGACGCTGGCCTGCCAGATCATGAACTGGGCGGACGACGTCGCGTATGCGATCCACGATTTCGAAGATGCGGTGCTCGCGGGTTTCATCACCACGGGAGCGCTGCGCCGCATTCGGGATGAGCTGCAACCGCTGGTGAAGGACGATGTCGGCTCCTACTTCGATGACCCGGGAGAGTTCGAGAGCAGCTTCGAGTACTGGACCATCGAGATCGACAAGATCCTCGAGCAGGAGGAGAAGGCTCCCGAGCCCGGCTCCCAGCTGCGGCCGTTCACAAGGAAGACGCTCGGAACGCTGATCGACGGCGGGCACGTCGAGCCTCCGGCGGGCGACGACGAGAGCACGGTCGGCTACCGGATCGCCCAAGAGCGCGACGAGCGGCTGTTGGTGAGCCTGCTCTCGCGGCTTGGCTTCGAGCTCATGATCCGCGACGAGAGGGTCGTGAGATACCTTCGCAAGGGCACCATGATGCTCGAGCGATCCTTCGAGGAGCTCATGGACGATCCAAAGGTCGTTGACGAGCGGAGCGGCCAGTTGCTTCCCCGGAATGTCGCGCTCATGTCGGCGAACGGCGACGAGCGGCAACGGGCACGGACGGTGTGCGACTACCTCTCCTCAATGAGCGAGGCACGACTCACGCGCTTCTACCAGACGATCTTCGAATCAACCGGTGGCAGTCCGTTGCAATGAGCTCGTCAGCACTGTTGTCAGCGCACGACGGGAGAACTTCCCGGTGTTTGCGCGTCCTGATGTCGGACGAGTCCCCGTTCGTCCGTCCTCTGTACGAAGATCCAACGATGCACAAGGAGATCGCATGACCCGAGAGCAGAAGGACGAGTTGGAGGACGCCGCCTGGGGCGTCACCGTCGTCGACGCCGCCGTGAAGCTCTATTTGCTGGCGTATGTCCGCACCGGGAATCACGAGTCTGCGACACAGATGGCCGGTCTTCGTGACGCAGATGCTCGATCGGCTCGCGGTTGGCTGCGTCACGTGGGCGTGCTCTCGGCCGGAGACGAGATCAACGGCAAACGGCTACGCGAGGCGCCCGAAGGGCAACTGACGCCGATGGCGGCGTAGACGCCGCCTTGACGTATTCACGCCGGCACCCACGTGTGTGCCGGCGCTAGTGGGCGGCGCCGCCGGACGAGGCGAGGGCGAGGCACAGCGCGTCAAGGTCCGTCACGAGCGCGCCGTCTGAGGCCACCAGCGTCGCCTCGACCTGCAGGTTGACGCTGACGCCCTCCTCGCCGGCCTGACGCGAATCCGTGCGCAGGCCGACGCGGGGTCGGGGGCTCATCGCTCCATCGTAGGCCCGCCCGGCTAGGCTCCCCGCATGTCCGAGAACGATCAGCCGGCGGTCCTCACCGAGGTCCGCGACAACGTCCTGCTCATCACGATCAACCGACCGGAGCAGCGCAACGCCATCAACAGCGCCGCGGCCAACGGGATCGCGGCGGCGCTGGAGACCCTCGACGGGGACGACAGCCTCTCCGTCGGCGTCCTGACCGGAGCCGGGAAGGGCTTCTGCGCGGGGATGGACCTGAAGGGCTTCGTCACCGGCGACCTGCCGTGGCACGAGACCCGCGGCTTCGCCGGCATCGTGCAGCAGCCGCCGCGCAAGCCGATCATCGCCGCGGTCGAGGGCTTCGCCGTCGCCGGCGGCCTGGAGATCGCGCTGGCGTGCGACCTGCTCGTCGCCTCCGAGGGCGCGAAGCTCGGCGTGCCGGAGGCCAAGCGGTCGATCGTCGCGGCCGGCGGCGCGCTCCTGCGCCTGCCCCGCAAGATCCCCTACGGCATCGCCATGGAGCTCGCGCTCACCGGTGACCCGATCACGGCGGAGCGCGGGCTGGAGCTCGGCCTCGTCAACCGGGTGTCCGAGCCCGGGCGCGCCGTCGACGTCGCGCTGGAGCTGGCCGCGACGATCGCCAAGAACGGCCCGCTGTCCCTCGCGGCCACGAAGGAGATCCTCGAGTCGCAGTGGGACTGGTCCGACGAGGAGTTCTGGCAGAAGCAGGCGGAGATCGTCGGCCCGGTGCTCGTCTCCGAGGACGCGCGCGAGGGCGCGACCGCCTTCGCCGAGAAGCGCGAGCCGGTCTGGAAGGGCAAGTAGCGACGCGCTGTCGCGGATCCGGACGGGGCGCCCGCCGGATGGGGGAGGCGCCTCCTCCGAAAGGAGGATATCCCTGGGGACAAGGCACCGTTACTGTGTTTCTTGTCAGTCAGGCACCAGTGCCCTAATCGGTTAAGGGAACGGTCTAGTACACCGTACATGCGGGTTCGAGCCCCGCCTGGTGTATCCATGGGAGCGAGTGAGACTCCCCCCGAACGTTGGAGGCAGGCGCCAACGATCGGGGGGAGTTCTTGCGTTCGGGGCCCGGTTTCGCGTCCGCCCGGCGAGCGGTCGCCGCTAGATCAGGCCGTGGGCCCGCGCGCGATAGATCGCCGCGGTGCGCGTGCCCACGCCGAGCTTGGCGTAGATGCCGCGCGCGTGAGTCTTCACGGTGGAGAGCGCCACGCCGAGCTCGCCGGCGATCTGCTTGTCGTACATCCCGCGCTCGAAGCAGCGGAGCACCTGCTGCTCGCGCCCCGTGAGATGGGCCTCGACGCGCTTGGGCGGAGTGGGCGGCAGGGCCGTCTCTCCCTCCAGCAGCTTCGACGCGTACTCCGTGAGGTGCTTGTCGGCCGTCTCCAGCGGGAGGTAGCCCTTGGCTCCGGCCCGCAACGCCAGGTCGTAGCTCTCGCTGTTGCAGCAGCGCGTCACGACGAGGACCGGTGCGTCGGGACTGGCGACGCGCAACTGCCGCGTGGCCTCCTCGAGGCCCTCGGCGATCGAGATGCGGTCGCTGCAGACGATGAGATCGGGCCGGCTGGTCGCCATGAGCGACGCGGCGGAAGCAGCGGAGGTCGCGATCTCCGCCGTCGCGCCGAGGCTGCGCTCGAGCGTGCGGGCCAGGCCCGCCGCGAGCAGCCAGTCCTCGTGGACGACGACCACGGTCGGGCTCTCCTGCGCCGTGAGCATCGCGCACAGCGCGCGGCGCTGGTGCTCCGCGATGGCGAGGTCCGCGACGTCGGCGGTGGGCTCGTCCTCGGTCCACCCGATCACGACCGCGCCGACGATCTCGTCCCGGTCCGAGACGACGGCCAGGCCGTGCCCGAACCGCAGGCCGACGTTGGCCGCGATGGAATCGAGGGGATGGTCGCCGCGCAGGAAGGAGACCGTCGCGTCGTGGCCGGTGGCGATGCCGTGGACCAGCGTCGACGTCTCGATCGGCAGGCTGACGTTGATGGGCAGGAGCGGCAGGCCGATCGAGGCGACGATGCGGAACTTGCCGGGCTGGTCGAAGCGGGCCAGGGCGATCGCCTGGGCGTCGACGTCCGCGGCCAGGCGGGCCAGCGTGGCCTCGCCCGTGGTCGCGGCCTGCTCGCTGGCGGACTCCGGCCCCAGCGAGCGGATGGGCGAGGGGACGATCCCCGGGGAAGGCCACGGCGGCTGGTGTGTCGGCAGGCTGGCCACGCGCGTAGGCTCACAGCATCCTTCACACACATCAAGGCGCAGGACCGAGCCGGGGCGTTCAAGACTTGACTATCGGCTGTGGGGATGGCGCGGATCCCCAGCGTTGGCGGGAAGTCGGGAGAAACCGAGGTTGTTCGCGACTGAGAGGGTCGGCGTTTGTCGGAAGACCGGGCCGGGAACCTCTGCCGTCCTCAAACCCCCGTCCGGTCGAGCATTTCCCCGATGCGCTTCGACATCTGGTCCGACCCTTTGTCCGGGTTCGGAGGAACCCCTGGACCGCCGGTCGAAACGGCCTCGACAAGAGGGGCAAATCCGTCGCATGACCGGCCCGGGGGGCCTACTGTCATCTCATGGTCCCACGGGTACCCCAAATCGTTGCGTTCGGTGGAGGCGGCTTCTCCATGGAGTCCGGCAACCCCCTGCTCGACGACTACGTGGTGGGGCTCGCCGCCGCGGCCGCCGGCACCGACCGGCCCAAGGTCTGCTTCGTGCCGACCGCCAGCGGCGACGCCGATCACTACATCGTGCGCTTCTACCGGGCCTTCCCGTCCTCGCGCTGCGAGCCCTCCCACGTGTCCCTGTTCCGGCGTGACCGCGGGAGCGGCATCGACGGCGACATCGCCAGCCACCTCCTCGAGCAGGACCTGATCTACGTCGGCGGCGGCTCCGTGCTCAGCCTCCTCGGCGCGTGGAAGGCCCACGGGCTCGATCAGGTGCTGGCCGAGTGCTGGCGCCGCGGCGTCGTCCTCTGCGGGCTCAGCGCCGGATCGCTCTGCTGGTTCAGCGAAGCCGTCACCGCGTTCCACGGCTCGCCCGAGCGGGTCGAGGGCCTCGGTCTGCTGCCCTACGGCAACTGCGTGCACACCAACGACGCCAACCGGCGCGAGGAGTTCCGCACCCTCGTCGCCGCGGGCGAGATGGGCCCCGGCTACGGCGCCGACGACGGCGCCGCGCTCCACTTCGTCGGCCGGGACCTCGGCCACGCCGTCGCCTCCCGCAAGGACGCCAAGGCGTTCCGCCTCGAGGGCATCGGCGGAGAAGCGCTCGAGACGCCGCTCCACGTCGAGTACCTGGGCGAGCAGCGTCGCCTCGCCGCAGCGTGAACGGCATAGGCTTCCCGTCGTGACCGTCGGAGTGCCCACGATCTTCGCGATGGGCGGGGGAGGCTTCACCATGGAGCCCGAGAACCCCGCCCTCGACGAGTTCATCCTCAGCCTGTCGCCGCGTCCCATGCCGCGGCTCCTCTACCTGCCGACCGCCAGCGGGGACCAGGAAGCCAACGTCGCGCACTTCCACAACGCGTTCGACCACCTGCCGTGCGAGACCAACCAGCTCTCGCTCTTCCGGCTCGGCGCAACGGGCGCGATCCCCCTGCGGGACTACATCCTCTCGATGGACATCGTCTACGTCGGCGGCGGGTCGAACGCGTTG
>Ga0247735_1001099_pt1 | contig 10639 bp, 6 predicted proteins | sample UWRJL178409R2_FD_180934 | JGI IMG/M metagenome (GOLD analysis project Ga0247735, IMG submission 180934) | Plant litter microbial communities from Arlington Agricultural Research Station in Wisconsin, United States - UWRJ-L178-409R-2 | ecosystem: Environmental > Terrestrial > Plant litter >...
GCGCCGCAGCGAGATAGCCCTCCGCGTGCGCGGTCCCGGGGATCAGCTGCAGGGTGCTCGCGACTCCGACCGCGGCGAGCGCGTCTTGCATTGCTCGGGGATCGGTCACCGGCACAAATTCCGACAGCGAGTTGGCGAGGTAGACGGTGCCCGTCGACATCGTGGCGTGGCGCGTCGTTGAGGCAGTTGCGAGGAGCGACTGGTCTCCACCCACTTCCTGCAGGATCACCCAGCGCAAGAACGCATCGTCTCGCCCGGTCTGGTTGATATCGGCGCTCCGCATCGCATCCAGGTCTTGCTGCGTGGGCGTCGCGGCTGTCGCGGCAGTGGACTGGATGATCCCGTCGAGGTCGAAGATTCCCGACCAGCTGGCGGCGGGACGTCCGGTGGCAATCGCGGCTTCAACCACCAGATTGCCACCGGCTGATCCTCCGACAAATGCCACGCGGTCCCGGTCGAACGCGTACGACGATTCCTGCGCCCAGTGAGCCGCAGCCAGGACGTCGTTTTTCCCTGCCGGGAAGGTGTGCGCCGGCGCCAGACGATAGTTGGGGACGAACACGATGTAGCCCGCGTCAACGAGGAGCGTCGCCAGAGTGAGCTCTTTGGATTTGTCGCCACGGAACCATCCGCCGCCGTGCACCAGCACGATTGCCGCGCGGGCGGAATCCTCGGCGGGCGACGAACGTCCCTGGTACACGTCGAGCAGCAAGATGGTGTCGTCCGCGCGCCCGTAGGGGACGTTGGAATCAATCGACACGGTTGCCTCGGACACCGGAGACCGAGTTGGCGGGATGGGGGCGGGCACGGTCTGGGTTGGAACGGTCATTGGGGCGATCTCCTCGAGTTGTGGCAGTGGATGCGGCGACCGTACGTGCCGGCGAGAGTCGGGGCAACGATCATCTGTCGCGGGAGTTCTGGACGATTGTCGAGGGGGCGAATCGCACGCGGTGCGTAGCGTGGCTACGCACGAACACCTCGGTCGTGAACGCGATTGGGTGTGGATGATGAGGAGCGACACAGTGACAGCGCAGATGGAGTTGGGCCCGGTAGGCAACGTGTTCTATTTTGTGGACGACCTCGATGCCGCCGTGGCCTGGTATTCCGCTCGGCTTGGTCGATCCCCGGTGATTCGAGGGGGCGCCCTCGTTGCATTCGATATTGCTGGAGTTCGGCTCACCCTGCATCACACGGACGCGTTGAATACTCCCGGACCCGCGGGGACATCGCCCTACTGGACGGTACCTAACGTGGATACCGTGGTGGCCGACTGGACCGCGGCCGGGGCGACGGCGCACCGCGGACCCAAAACAGTGTTTACCGGCGAGCGACTCTGCCAGTTACTGGATCCCTTTGGAAACATCTTTTCGGTGAGGGAGAATGCTCCCGCGCCCCGCTAAAGACTTCGGAGATTAGGCACGCCTCTCGGGTTCCGGTATTAATGGGGCATGACGTCGACGGACCCTGCGCCCTTTCTTTCTCCGGGCGCCGCTCCGACTCTCGTCGGAAGTTCCAGCGACTTGTTTCGACTTCCCCTCCGTGGCCGGGTGGCGGAATCCGCACTCATCGCCGATGCCGTGCGCGGCGTCGAATCGGGTGAGTCGCGCACACTTTTGCTCCGGGGAGTCGCCGGCGTGGGCAAAACGCGTCTTCTGGGCGAGCTGATCGATACTGCACGGGAACGCAAATGGGCCACCGTTCTCGCCGTCCCCGAGCCGGACTCCCACCTGCTCCCCACTGCCGCGCTGGTTGATGCGGCTGTGGCATCGCAACCCCCGCTGCTTTCGACGGACGAGATCGAGTCACTCTCGGGGGATGCGGACTCTCGATATTGGTTGGCGCAGACCCTGCGCAACGCGCTCGAGGCACTCAGTACCCAGCGCAACGTTGTGGTTGTGGTGGATGACATGCAGTGGGCGGACTCGGCGACCCTGGCAATCCTCCGAACGCTGATGGCCGGCCTCATCGACGTCCCCATCCTCTGGGTGTTCGCCATTCGCACGGGCGACTACGGTCCGGCAGTTACTACCACGATTGCCGGTCTCGAGGATCGGGCGGCGACAATCACCGTGTCACCGCTCGTCGACAGTGCTGTCGACGAGATGGCCGCAGATCTGCTCGGCGCGGTGCCCGATGCTGACCTGGCTACCACGCTTCGGAGAGCAGAAAATCTCCCCCTTCTCATCGCTGAACTCGTTCAGGGACTTGTGGAGGAGAACCTGGTCAGTGTGGTGGGGGAGACCGCATCCGTGCGCAGCACCGAACTGCCGGACCGCTTCGGAGCGTCGATTCGTGAACGGATCGCGCATCTTCCCGATGGCGCGTCCGACCTCGTGCAGGTCGCCTCTACACTCGGTCGGAGTTTTACGATTGCCAACCTCGCTGAACTCCTCGGCGGAGACACGCTAGAGCTGCTCAACGGGGTCAACGCCGCGATTCAGGCCGACATCTTCAGCGATGGGTCGCCGCTGCACTTTCGCCATGACGCGATCCGTGAGACCGCAGAATCCATGCTCACCCCGTCAATCCGGTTGTATCTTCGGCGTCGTGCCGCAGACATTCGACTGCGATCGGGAGAACCATTACTCGCCGTGGCCGCGTCGGTTGCCGATGTCGCAGAGAAGGGCGACGTGGCTGCCGTGGAGATGCTCCACGACGCCGCCCTCCAACTCGTGGTCAGTGATGCCGCGGCGGCGGCACTGCTCGCTCGTCGTGCCGTCGAGCTTGCCCGCCCCGGGGACCACGATCAGGCTCTCGCCGAGCTCATCCCCGTGCTTTGGGTCGGAGGCCTGTCCGCTAATGCGAAGGATCTCGCGCGAGCGGTGAGCAGTGCCCTGGACCCGGATTCCACGGCTCGCGTCCAGCTCGCCGTCGCGAGGCTCGAAACCGAGTCGGCGTTTACCGACGCCATCCGCACCTGTGATGCGGCGTTGGCCGCCGACGGTCTCTCGTCCAGCGTGCGCGCTCAACTTCTTGCTGTTCGGGCGCTCAACCTCGCCAACATTGGTGATCACACCCGACTGCCGGATGCTCTTCGTGAAGCACGTGCGGTGGCGCAGTCTGCGGGGGAGACTGCGGCGCTGGCGACGGTGGACGCGACCGAATCTGTTCTCCGGTTCTACGAGCACCAGTTTGATGATGCGGTCACGCTGATCGAGTCGGCGCTCGAGCAGATGGCGACGCTGCCCGATTTTGTTGCCGCCCAGTGGTTGCCGGAAGGCCTCTGGCCGTCATTCCTTGCGAACTCGATGGGCGATGGACCTCGCGCCCTTGACCTCGTTGAAGCGAACGTGGAGGAGACCCGCCGTACGCGCAACGGTATCGCCATGGCGTTCTGGACCATGGTGCGCGCCCGTACTCTCTTTGACCTCGGGCGACTGGACGAGGCAAAAACGCAGGCGGACATTGTGATGTCGATGGCCGACGAGCTGGGGCTCGGCGACTTCGCACAGGCGACCGCCGGACTGGTCCTGTATCGGGTTGCACTCCATCAGGGAGACCATGCCGCGTGCCAGAGCTGGATCAAGAGAATCCAGGCGATGGCCGACGGAGTTCCGCTGCATCTGGCCGGCACCTGGCTGCTCGCTCTGACCGCTGATGCGGACGGGCGAATCGACGACATCCGCGCGCTCACCAATGACACCTACACAAGCCTGCTGGCTGCGGCACCCTCCATGACCACACCAGCAGACTTTGGTGATGACGCCAAGCTGGCCACGATGTGGAAACAGGGCGGTGCCGTCGAGCGGCTGCCGCGACTTCAAGAAGTCGCCCGTGCGCGGGCCACCGCGAATCCAACGAACCCGCTGGTGTGCGGCATCGCCGATCAGGTAGACGGTATTGCGAGTGGTTCGACCGACCAGTTGAGATCCGCAGTGGCCCTACTTCGAAAGAGCTCTCGCCCACTCGTGCTCGCCGTTGCCCTCAAAGACCTGGGAGCCGCGATCGACGCCGCCGGTGAACCCGGCGCGGATGTGCCGTGGCGTGAGGCGGTCGACATCTACGAGGCGCAAGGAGCTGTACGTGAAGCGGGGCGTGTGCTCAAGCGGCTGCGCGATGTGGGTGTGCTGCGGCGGCCGAAAGCGACTCCCGACCATCGAGGTGTGCTGAGCTCGCGCGAGCGCGATGTGGCGCAGCGTTTGGCCAGCGGATCCACCACCAAACAGGTGGCGTCGGACCTCTCCCTCTCGCAGTACACGGTCATCACCCACGTGCGGCACATCTACGACAAGTGGGGGATCTCCAGCAGAAAAGCACTCGCAGAGCGGGTCCGAAGCGGCCGCACCGACTCGAGCCGCTGACCGCGAACACAACAGGGGATATTGGCACGGTGGGCAGGGGATGTCCGCACGTCCGACCTCCGACAGGGTAAAGCGTAAGGAGTACCAACGCTCTTTCAGGTCCCCACCGAAGAGGCGATATGTCATCCACCGCGCGCCGTCTAGCCGACTTCCTTCGCGCGCGGCGTGGGCAGGTCACACCGGAAGACGCGGGTTACCCGCGTGATCCCTTCCGGCGGGTGAACGGGCTTCGTCGCGAAGAGGTCGCGGACCTCGCGGATATCAGCCTCGAGTACTACACGCGACTCGAGCAGGGACGCGCCAACCAACCCTCCGAGCACGTACTCGCAGGCTTGGCGCGGGCGCTGCTACTCGACGAAAACGCAACGGTGTATCTCTACCGTTTGGCACTTCCGTCGCCACGGTTGACTGTCGTTGAAGCGCCGAAACCAGTGAGTGAGCTGCTTATTCGACTCGCTGAGCAGTGGTCCAATTTGCCTGTCTACGTTTTTGATCGCAACCAGGACATCCTCCTCGCGAACGACCTCGCCCGCGCGTTGTTCCCCACACTCGCTGAGGCCAAGTACAACAACGTCATTGCGGTGTTTCTCGCCCCGACAAAAAGTCGCGACGTCGAACGATGGAGATCCATTGCGCGAGGTGCAGTGGCCGCTCTGCGGTTCCACGGGGATCCCGCGGACTCTCGTATGCAGGAGATTGTTGGCGAGTTATCGGTGCGCGACGCGGACTTCCGCGCGATGTGGGCCGACCACGAGGCCCAGCCGCTCACGGCGGGCACCTCACCGCTGTCGGTGGTCGACTTCGGCGTCGGCGAGTTCGACTGGCAGATCCTCAACGTTCCCGACGGCCACTTTATGATGGTCTGGCTGGCCGCACCGGGCTCGTTCGCGGCGGCCGCGTTCGAATTTCTTCGGCGCAAAGTGCACTCTGAAGCCAGCGAGTCGCAGTACGTCGACAACGGGCCGGTTGCCGAATTAGACGCTATCGACGAAGCATCCTGACCAGCGCGATTGGCACGGGGTTACCCTAGCAATAGCCGGCACACCGGGTCGACAATGGCTGGTGTGATGCACCGGAGCAGAGCGATCGGAAGCTTGCCGTGAACCCCCGCGCGAGGCGGATTCAGCGGGTGTACCTGACGTTGATGCTCGGCAATACCCTGGCGGCGTCGCTCATCTGGGGCATCAACACCCTGTTTCTGCTCGATGCTGGGCTCACCAACTTCGAGGCGTTCGCCGCCAACGCGTTTTTCACGGTGGGTATGGTGATTTTCGAGATTCCGACGGGGGTGGTCGCCGATACTGTGGGGCGCAAGGCGTCGTATTTGCTTGGCACGGTGACGTTGTCGGTGACAACCGGGCTGTATTGGATGCTCTGGCTGTGGCACGCTCCCTTCGGCTGGTGGGCGGTCGCCTCCATACTGCTGGGCCTGGGGTTCACCTTTTTCTCCGGGGCGGTCGAGGCGTGGTTGGTGGATGCTCTGACGGCGACGGTGTATACCGGCAGCCTTGAGACGGTGTTCGGGCGGGGCATGGTGGTCACGGGAATCGCGATGTTTGTTGGGTCCGTCCTGGGCGGAGTGATCGCCCAGATGACCGACCTCGGGGTGCCCTTCCTGCTGCGCGCCGGGGTTTTGCTGGTGATGTTGGTGTTTGCCGCCGTTGTGATGCGCGACCTGGGATTCACCCCCGATCACTCGACGGGCCCCGTGGCCGCCACCCGCCATGTGCTGGCCCAGTCGGTCGAGCACGGACTGCGGCAGCGGTCCGTGCGCTACGTGATCCTCGCCGCTCCATTCGGGGCGGGGGTGGGGATTTACTCGTTCTACGCGCTGCAGCCCTACCTGTTGGAGGTATACGGCGATGAGTCCGCCTACTCAATCGCCGGGCTGGCCGCCGCGGTGATCTCGCTGGCGCAGGTGGCTGGAGGCTTTCTCGCCGCCCGCCTGAGATCGTTTTTTGCTCGGCGCACCAGCATGATTATTGGGGCCTCCCTCGTCAGCACGACCGTGCTGGTGATCCTCGGCCTCACCAACCTGTTCTGGCTGGCACTCGTGCTGCTGATTGTCTGGGGCTTTGCGTTCGCGGTGGCCGACCCGGTACGCCAGGCCTACCTCAACGACATGATCCCGTCGGAGCAGCGGGCGACCGTGCTCTCGTTCGACTCCCTGTTCGGCAGCCTCGGCGGTGTGGTCATCCAGCCGGGCCTCGGACGGGTCGCCGATATCGGGGGATACGGCCCGTCGCTGGTGATCGGCGGGATCATCGAGCTGATCGGCATCCCGTTCCTCCTCGCCAGCCGCCGCCAGCGTCACCCGGCCGACTCAGAAGCCGATGCCGACTCGCAGAACGAGAGCGTCGAGGGATCCGGCTAGCGCGAAAACTCGATCGGCGCGATTCGGTGACGGCGTGACAGGGTGGGGTCAACGCACGGATGTGCGGGACGGGGTGGGTGGATGGCACAGCATCGGCGAGGCAGCGCGCGAATGTCGCTGCTGGCAATTTTTGTCGCCCACAACCTGGAGGAGCTCTATCTCTTCCGCCCGCCGCTGACGACCGAGGCCCTCGAACGCCTGCACATCGATGCGGGCTGGTATCGCCGGGATCGGTTTGCCGCCGCGACCGTGATCCTCACCGTGGCGGTGGGCGTACTTACCCCCTCGGTCGACGAGCAGCGTGGTCGACGGTGGGCGCTCGTCGGCGCTGCAGCAGCAGGCGGTCTTGTCCTCAACGCCGGGGGACACCTTGTACGCGCTGTGATCACGCGCTCCTACAACCCCGGCGCAGTGTCGGCGCCGGTCCTGCTGGGCGTCGCGCTCTACTCCCTGACACGAACCGCTCGCCGGGAGCGGCTCGGAGTTCTCAAGGTCGGCAGCGCCGCGGGAGTCGGAGCGGCGCTCTCGATTCCCGCAATCGTGGGCGCACTGGCACTGGCGAAGTCAGTCATCCGATGAGCGCGTTAACCACCACAGCGAGGTGACTCCGAGGAAACGGAATGACCTCGCTGTGGGGAACGAATCGAACGGATCGACCCGTCGGGAGTTAGTTAGTCGCGGAACGACTTACGCGGCGGACGCTCGGCATTGCGGGCCTCGCGCTGTGCGGGGGTCGCGGTGTCGAGGTGGATCTCGATCAGCTTGCCGCTGATGCGGGTGTCCGAGAGCTTCGACAGCACGTCGCCCGACATGTCGGCGGGAAGGTCAACGATGGAGAAGTCGGGGAGGATCTTGATTGCTCCGAAGTCTTCCCGGCTGAGTCCGCCCTCGTTGGCCAACGCGCCAACGATCTGGCGGGGCTCAACCTTGTGGCGCTTGCCGACCTCGATACGGTACGAGGACATCACACGCGTGTGGTCGCGCGGGCGTCGCTCGGGACGCTCGGCGCGTGCGGGGCGATCACGCTCCCACCCACCGTCGCGCGAACCGCGGTCGTCGCGGGATCCGCGGCTGTCGCGCGAGGAACGGTCGTCGCGAGGGGGACGTGCGTCACGCTCGCGTTCACGGTCTTCGCGGTCCTGGCGCTGCTGGTTGCGGGCATCCTGCTCCGACAACAACAGCGGGGTGTCGCCCTGGGCAACAACGGCGAGCGCCGCAGCCACGTCGGCCTCGGGGACGTCGTGGTGCTGCACGTAGTGCGCGATGATGTCGCGGAACGCGTCAATACGGGTGGTCTGGTCGAGAGCCGCGGTGATGGCGTCGTCGAAACGGGAGAGGCGAGTGACGTTGACGTCTTCCACACTCGGCAGCTGCATCTGGGTGAGCGGCTGGCGGGTCGCCTTTTCGATAGCGCCGAGCAGGCGACGTTCACGCGGGGTGACGAAGCTGATGGCAGCACCGCTGCGTCCGGCGCGGCCGGTGCGGCCGATGCGGTGGACGTAGGACTCGGTGTCGATCGGGATGTCGTAGTTGACGACGTGGCTGATGCGGTCAACGTCGAGACCACGGGCGGCAACGTCGGTGGCCACGAGGATGTCGAGCTTGCCCGACTTCAACTGGTTAACGGTGCGCTCACGCTGGGCCTGGGCGACGTCTCCGCTGATCGCGGCGGCCGAGTACCCGCGGGCACGCAGCTTCTCCGCGAGAGTTTCGGTCTCGCTCTTGGTGCGGACGAACACAATCATTCCCTCGAAGTTTTCGACCTCGAGAATGCGGGTGAGGGCGTCGACCTTCTGCGGGTACGACACCATCAGGTAGCGCTGGGTGGTGTTCACCGAGGTGGTGGTCTTGTTTTTGACCGTGATCTCTTCGGGATCGTTCAGGTACTGCTTCGAGATCCGGCGGATCTGAGGCGGCATGGTGGCGGAGAACAGGGCCACCTGCTTGGAGTCGGGGGTGTCGGCAAGGATCGTCTCGACGTCCTCGGCGAAGCCCATCTTGAGCATCTCGTCGGCCTCGTCGAGGACGAGGTACTTGAGCTCGGACAGGTCGAGGGTGCCCTTAGCGAGGTGGTCCATGATGCGGCCGGGAGTACCAACAACAACATGAACGCCACGGCGCAGCGCGGACAGCTGAACGCCGTACGCCTGTCCACCGTAAACAGGGAGCACGTGAACACCACGCATGCCGGAGGCGTACTTCTCGAACGCCTCGCAGACCTGGAGCGCGAGTTCGCGGGTCGGTGCGAGCACCAACGCCTGAGGTTTCTTCTGCGTCAGGTCGAGGCGGGAGAGGATGGGCAGCGCGAACGCGGCCGTCTTTCCGGTACCGGTCTGGGCGAGTCCTACGACGTCGCGGCCGGCAAGAAGGGGAGGGATGGTTGCGGCTTGAATGGCCGACGGAGTCTCGTAACCGACGTCTTTGAGGGCCTTGAGAACGGCGTCGCTGAGCCCAAGCTCAGTGAAAGTAATCGTTTCGGTGGCAGCGTCTGGCTCGCTCCGCGTAGTGGTATCTGGAAGCGTCATACTGTAACGGTAGTCCTTCCAAGGGATCACGCTGTTCCCGACTGGCCATTGGGGCCGTCTTGGTGGTGCTAATCTGCCGTGTCGCGCGACAGGTTCAGCCCGTTCGGGCAGGATGTGGACATGACTAACACCGCGACGCAGCCCTGGGTCAAGAACTACCAACCCGGAGTTCCCTCCGATATCGAGCTTCCGACGGAGTCTCTGATCGCGATGCTCGAGCGCTCGGTGCTCGAAGCCGCCAAGCATCCGGCAATGGAATTTTTTGGACGCCGCACCAGCTACGCGGAGCTCGGCGACCAGATCAATCGCGCGGCAGAAGGCCTTCGCCGACTGGGCGTTCGCGCCGGTGATCGTGTCGCACTGATTCTGCCGAACTGCCCGCAGCACGTGATTGCCTTCTACGCGGTGCTGCGTCTCGGCGCGGTGGTTGTGGAACATAACCCGCTCTACACCTCGCGGGAACTGCGTCACCAGTTCGAGGACCACCAGGCACGCATTGTGATCGCCTGGGACAAGTCGGTGGACTCGGTCACCGCGTTCCCCGCCGACATCGAGATCGACCATATCGTCGCGGTGAATCTCCTCGAGGAGTTCCCCGCGATCAAGCGTCTCGCGCTGAATCTGCCGATCAAAAAGCTGCGGGCCTCCCGCGATGCGCTCACCGGCAAGGCGCAGGGAGCATCGACCTGGAAGAAACTGCTGTCGCACGGCACCATCGATCCCGCCCACGAACGCCCGTCGGTCAACGACCTGGCCGCGATCCAATACACCTCCGGCACCACCGGAACCCCTAAGGGCGCCATGCTCACCCACTACAACCTGCATGCGAACGCCCTGCAGGGTGAGGCGTGGATGCACGGCGCTGAGTATCGCAAGGAGATCTTCTACGCGATCCTCCCCATGTTCCATGCGTTTGGGATGACGCTGTACCTGACCTACGGCATCAAAAAGCAGGCGCTGATTGTGCTGTTCCCCAAGTTCGACCCCGACCTCATTCTCGACGCGATGAAAAAGTCGCCGGCGACCGTGTACTGCGCAGTGCCACCCATCTACGAGCGCACCGCGCTGGCGGCCCAGAAGCGGGGGATCTCGCTACGCTCCTGCAAGTACTGCATCTCGGGAGCGATGAACCTTCCCGACCACGTGGTCGAACTGTGGGAGTCGGTCTCCGGCGGCCTCCTGGTGGAGGGCTACGGCATGACCGAATCCTCCCCGGTCGCACTCGGCAACCCGTTTGCGCCCACCCGGCGCTCGGGCACCATCGGTGTTCCGTTCCCGTCGACCTTGATGAGGGTGGTCGACCAGAACGACCCGACGGTGGAAGTCGAGCAGGGTCAGCCCGGCGAACTCCTCATCAAGGGACCGCAGGTGTTCCAGGGGTACTGGAACAACCCCGACGAGACCGCCAAAACGCTGCTGCCCGACGGATGGCTCCGTAC
>Ga0247735_1001100_pt1 | contig 10636 bp, 14 predicted proteins | sample UWRJL178409R2_FD_180934 | JGI IMG/M metagenome (GOLD analysis project Ga0247735, IMG submission 180934) | Plant litter microbial communities from Arlington Agricultural Research Station in Wisconsin, United States - UWRJ-L178-409R-2 | ecosystem: Environmental > Terrestrial > Plant litter >...
GCCCACCCTGCCGCCCCGCGCGCTCTACCTGCTCACCGACCACCGTGACGTGCGGTTCACGCAAGACGGCATCCGCGACGGCGAGCAGTTCAGGCCGACGATGACGCAGTGGTTCGTCGACGAGCTCAAGCTGCACGGCGAGCGCGGCCAGTTCGTGCGCGGCAACCGCGAAGAGCGCCTGGCCGAGTGCATCGCGCTCATCGACGGCGTCCTCGCCGAACGGGCCGATCAGCTCTAACCCGCCCGTGTGTGGCATGGTCAATAGATGAACGAGATCCCGTCTATCGTGCTCAGCCACAGCGGATACCGCGCGGTGATCGAGACCGACCGCTGGGTGCCCGGCTCGTTCACGCTCGTCGTCGACGGCACCCCGCAGTCGCATGTGAACATGGACAACCCCGCCGAACTGTTCTTCGAGTACATCCAGCGCATGGGGCACGTGATCGACCAGATCGGCATGCCGGGCCAGCCGATCACCGCGGTGCACCTCGGCGCCGGCGCCTTCACGCTCCCCCGCTACATCGAGGCCACCCGCCCCGGATCGCGCCAGCAGGTCGTCGAGATCGAGAGCGACCTCGTCGACTTCGTGCGCAAAGAGCTGCCGTGGTCGCCGCGGGCCCAGATCAAGGTGCGCCACGGAGACGCCCGCGCCGTGCTCGGCAAATTTCCGGCCGGGCTGCGCGGCTCGGTCGACCTGCTCGTGATCGACATCTTCAGCGGCGCGCGCACCCCCGCCCACGTGACCAGCCTCGAGTTCTACACCGAGGCGGTCTCGCTGCTCTCCGACGAGGGCATCGTGCTCGTCAACGTGGCCGACGGTCCGGGCCTCGCGTTCGCCAAGGCGGCGACGTCGACCCTCGCCTCGGTCGTCGCCGACGTCGCGCTGCTCGCCGAGACGCAGATCCTGAAGGGCCGCCGCTTCGGCAACGTGGTACTCGTCGGCTCGCGGTCGCCGCTGCCGCTCGAGTGGATGCCGCGCATCCTCGCCGGCGGACCGCACCCCGCCAAGGTCGTCGCCGGCAGCGAGCTGCGCGACTTCATCGCCGGTGCGCCGATCGTGACCGACGCGACCGCGATCCAGTCGCCTCCCCCGGCGAAGAGCATCTTCCAGGTGCGCCCGTAGCCGTAGACCCGCCGCCCGGGCCGCGTAAGACTGGAGGCATGAAGCGATGGATGCTCGGGGCCGCGACCGTGGGAATCGTCGCGGTGCTCGCGGGGTGCGCTGCGCCCGGCGGTACGCCCGAGCCGGTGCCGACCGCGACCGCGACGCCCGGCGTCTCCCCCGCGCCGACGCTCGAGCCGCTCGCTCAGCCCGTCGGTGAGCCGGCCGTCGTCGCCGAGGGGTTCACCAGCCCGTGGTCGGTCGCGCGGCTTGTCAGCGGCTCTGCCCTCGTGAGCGAGCGCGACACCGCCCTGATCAAAGAGGTGGCCCCTGGCGGCCAGGTGCGCGTGGTCGGCGAGGTCGAGGGCGTGCAGCCCGGCGGCGAGGGCGGACTGCTCGGGCTCGCTGTGTCGCCGTGGGCGGCCGCCCGCGAAGACGCGGCGTTCGAGGCCCAGGCCCCTTCGGCGGGCTCAGGGCCCGACGACCGCCTGTGGGTGTACGCGTTCTTCACCGCGGCATCCGACAACCGCATCGTGCGCTACGCGCTCGAGGGCGAGGCGGGCGGCTACACGCTCGGCGCCCGCGAAGACGTGCTCACGGGCATCGCCAAGGCGGGCAACCACAACGGCGGCCGCATCGCGTTCGGGCCCGACGGCATGCTGTACGCCGCGACGGGGGACGCCAGCATCCGCACGGCTTCGCAAGACCCCGCGTCGCTGAACGGGAAGATACTTCGGATGTCGCCCACCGGCCAGGCTCCGGCCGACAACCCGGCGGCCGGGTCGCTCGTCTACTCGCTCGGCCACCGCAACCCGCAGGGCATCGCCTGGGACGGTTCCGGCCAGCTGTGGGCGGCCGAGTTCGGACAGGACACCTGGGACGAACTCAACGTCATCCGACCGGGCGGCAACTACGGCTGGCCGACGGTCGAGGGCGTGGCATCCGACCCCGCCTTCGTCAACCCCGTCTACCAGTGGGCGACCGACGACGCGAGTCCGAGCGGCCTCGCGTTCACCCGGGGTGCCTTCTACCTGGCCGCGCTCAAGGGCGAACGGCTCTGGTCGGTGACGACCGACGACGGGGCCGTGGCGACCCCGTACTTCGCGGGATCTCTCGGCCGCCTGCGCGACGCGGTGCCGGGGCCCGACGGCTCGCTCTGGATTCTCACGGGCAACACCGACGGCCGCGGCGACCCCCGCCCGGGTGACGACAAGCTGTTGCAGGTTGCGCTCGAAACCGTCGACGCGGGTTAACCTTGAGTCGCACGCCAATCTAAGGAATTCCCCGTGGCAATCGTTTTGGGTTACGACCCCACCACCCTCCGCGAACAGGTCGATCCCGTCGCGCTCGAAGAGCGTCTCGTCGAGCTCGGCACGCTCCGCAGCGCCGCGGCCCTCGACGAGAAGGTCGGCCTGCTGCGGCTCGCCGGCAAACTCGACGAGGCTTGGGACATCGCCAACCAGGCCGTGCGGCAGGCCCGCTTCGGCGGCGACCGCGAGATGCTCGCCCTCGCCCGCGTGCGTCGCGCCCAGGTTCAGCAGGCGCTCGGCAAGCTCGAGCCCGCTCTCGCCGATCTCACCGACTGCGTCAACGAGGCGCACGCCCACGAGTGGTCGGCCACCGAGGCGTTCGCGCTGCAGCAGCGCGGCCGGGTGAACTTCGACATGGAAGACTACGACGCCGCGCGCCGCGACTTCAGCGACGCCTTGAAGGTGCACGTGCGCATCAAGTCCTCCCCAGACGAGGTGGACGCCGCGATGATCGCCATCCAGATCACCGAGACCTTCATCGACACAGCCGGCAACTAACCTCAGCGAGTGGCAGAACTAGTACGCGTCAGGCAGTGGGCGGACGCCCTCATCGCCCTGCACCTCGACCCGAGCGTGTGGAGCTTCGGTTTCGACAACGCGAAGACCCGCGCGGGCCTGTGCAACTACACGACCAAGCGCATCTCGGTCTCGAAGTACCTCGCGGCCAGGTACGACGACGACGAGATCCACCAGGTGCTTCTGCACGAGGTGGCGCACGCGATGGCCGGGTCGCGCGCCGGCCACGGTGCGCGCTGGAAGGCGACCGCGGCAGAACTCGGCTACGAGGGCAAGCGCCTGCACGACGGGGCGATCGCAGACGAGCTCGCGCCGTGGGTGGGCACGTGCCCGAGGGGGCACATCCACTACCGCTACCGAAAACCGACCAGGCTGCTGGCGTGCGGCAAGTGCTCGCGCAGCTTCGACCGCGCGAACGCGATCGACTGGGTGCGCCGCTAGACGAGCGCGCGGGCGAGGTCGCCCACGACGTTCTTCCAGTGCCCGAGCATCATGCGGCGCTCGTCGCGGTCGGCGAGTTCCTGGTGGTGGATGGCGATGGTCGTGCCGGCCTCGACCGCCTTGACGCTGATGATGAGCACGGTGTCGTGCGGCCAGTCGTCGGGGCGCCACGACAGGCGGATCTTCGACCCTTCGGCGTAGGACTGCACCTCGCCCTTGACCCCGTCGGCCATCGAGTAGGCGAAGCCCTTGACTCCGCGGAATTCGCCCTTGCCCAGCCAGACGGGGATGCCCGCGCTCACCAGGTACTGCCAGACGACGGGCAGCGGAACGTCGATCGTCTCGCGCACTCCCACTTCCCAACCGGCGTCTTTCTTCGAGCCTGTAGTGTCGGGAGTCGTGTTCGGAGCGGCATTCATGTAACCCACTATATTGGTTACGTGCAGTCTTCGAAAACTACCGGCCAGTGGTTCCGCTCGGGCGAGGGCCACCGCTGGTGGTTCGACTCGGGTGCGCTTCCGCTCGACTTCGCCTACACGGGCGCCATGGGCGACAACCCCGCGTGGGAGATCCTGCACACCGCCGACGATCTCGCCGCGTGGCTCGACGGTCGTTTTCCCGAACTCCTGACCCCGGCCGGCGACCGCGATCTGGTCGACGGACGCGCCCTGCGCGACGCGATCGCCCGCAGCGCGATGGCGGCCAGCCGCGCCGAAGCCCCCGATGCCGCCGACGTCGACATCATCAACCTCTTCGCCGCCACACCCGACATCCCGCCCGCCCTCGCCGGCGGTTCGCGGCAGGCCGGCCGCACGAAGGCGCGACCCGGTCAGGCGCTCAGCGCCATGGCCCGCGAGGCGGTCGAATTGTTCACACCGGAACAGCGCGAACGCATCCGCCTGTGCGCCGCCGACGACTGCGGACTCGTCTTCTACGACGAATCGCGCTCGAACAACCGGCGGTGGTGTTCGATGAAACGTTGCGGCAACAGAGCAAAGGTGCGCACGCACCGTGCTCTGAACGGTGCGTGACTCGAAGCGTCGCACGCCGTACGCTGGGTGAATACACGGCCCCGGACCCTGGCTGACACTTTCTGGAAAATGCACCAAAAGGGGTCTCGCCATGTCAGGCACCGCAACGCAGACGTTCACACCCGGACGCCTGAACTCGCTCTTCACGCGCTCGATCATCGACGCCGTGGCCGCGGTAGGCGACGACACGGGGCTGCCTCCGCTCGACTGGAACGTGCGCATCGAGAACGGCGAGATCATCGTGCTCGGCGCCCCGCCCCGGCACGCCTTCGAGCCGGTCGGACTGTGCCGCGACTGGGCGAGGGCCCTCGGCCTCGACGACGGCTACTACGACGCGTCGGAAGACGTGTCGAGCTGGAGCCGCGTCGACGGGCCGTGGCTCATCGAGATATCGACGATCCCGAACTAGTCGACGACCGTGACCTCTTTCCAGAACGCCACGTAGTTCGAGAAGTCCTTGCCCACGCGGTCGAAGGCGCCGGGGAGCGGGTTCGGGTAGCTGAACGCGCGGTCCTGCAGCAGGGTGTCGCCCGACTTCACCGAGAAGTACTGGCAGTCGCCCTTCCACGGGCAGTGGTACGGCGTCGCGCTCTCGACGAGGAGCTCGCTGTTCACGCTCGACGGCGGGAAGTACCAGTTGCCCTCGATCGAGATGAGGTCTTCCTTGGGGGATTCGGCGAGGACGATGTCGCCAAGTACTGCCTTCATGCTGTTCTCCTTCGTTGGGTACAAATCGAAACGCTACGCCTCCACCCGGAATTCCCGCTGAACGAGGGCAGACTGGGGCGATGAGAGTTCTGTTGAAGCTCGTGTTGGACTGCGAACCGGATGCCGCGTGGCAGGCGCTGCGCAGCCCGGCGGTATTCCGCGCGGTGTCTGAACCGTTGATGCGGTTCTCCTCGCTCGACGAGGGCGGATTCACCGAGACCTGGAGCGACGGCGAACACCGGGTCGCGGCGAAGGCGTTCGGTCTCGTGCCGGCGGGCGAGCAGATCATCGACATCCACACCGAGCAGCGCCTCGACCACGTCCACGGCAAGCACGAGCGCCCGATCGTCGTGCGCGTCGTGCACGACACCGGGCGCGGGCTGACCTGGCCGCTCACCCTCACGACGCACTGGCACCACCGCATGGCGGTCTCCGCGCAGGCCGACGGGCGCACGCTCTACCGCGACCAGCTCGAGTTCGAGGCCGGCGTGCTCACCCCGGTGCTCTGGCTCGCCTACTGGGCGTTCTGGCAGTGGCGCGGCATAGCGATCACCCGGCTCGCCCGACACTGGTGACTGTCACGCCGCCCGCACCGGCTGCCGCAGGATCGTCTTGAGCTTGCGCGGCTCCACCTTGCGCGGGTCGCTCAGGTAGATCTCGTGGTGCGGCCCGTTCTCGACGAGGCCGTTCTCGGGCAGAAACTCGTCGTGCAGCCGCGCGATGGTCGGCGCCTCGTCGTCGTAGCTTCCGACGTGCAGGATCTGCACGCACGTGCCCTCCGTCAGCTCGACGAAGCGCAGCGCCCCCGCGGCCGCGGGCTGCTTCGAGCGGGCGACCTCGACGGCCTGCGCGCGCACCTCTTCGGTGAGCCAACCGGGTTGGCGGATCAGCATGGTCCACGACCAGTCGGACTTCCGACGGTCGACGAACGATGCCGGAGGGCTCGTCCACAGCCCCTCGAGCGGTGGGACCACGTAGTCGCGCTCGAGCACACGCTTGCTCGCGAACTTCGCGGCGTACGAGACGGCATACAGCGCCGCCACGGCGTCGGCGTAGTCGGCACTCGAGTTCGGATCGCCGCGACCCTCCACCGCGAAGAACTCGAACCCCGGGACATCCACAACACTGAACGTCGCCGAACCGGGGGCGTACAGGTCTTTCTGTTGCGCGCGGAAATCGACTTTCTCCATACACACATAGAACACCCGCCCGCCGACTCGGGCGTAGCCTCGAAAACATGACTTCTCCGATCACCCTCGTCACCGGCACGTCCAGCGGAATCGGCCTCGAGATCGCCCTGCAGGCCGCGGCCGCGGGCCACACCGTGATCGCGACCATGCGCGACCCCGCCAAAGCGGGCGCACTGCGCGACGCGGCCTCCGCGAACGGCGTGACCGTCGACATCCGCCGGCTCGATGTGACCGACCCGGAATCGGTCGATGCCTGCATCGCCTCGGTCGTCGCCGACCACGGCCGCCTCGACGCCCTCGTCAACAACGCGGGCGCGGGCCACGTCGGCACGATCGAGAACGAGACGCTCGACGAGGTGCGCGCGGTCATGGAGGTCAACTTCTTCGGCGTCGTCGCCGTGACCAAGGCCGCGATGCCGCACCTGCGCGCGACCGGCGGCCGGGTCGTCAGCGTCACGAGCGTGGGCGGGGCGGTCGGCCAGCCGTTCAGCGAGGCCTATTGCGCGGCGAAGTTCGCGGTCGAGGGGTTTATGGAATCGCTCACCCCCGTCGCCGCGACCGTCGGCGTGCGGGTCAGCGTGGTCGAGCCGGGCGCCGTGGCGAGCGAGTTCGTGCCGAACATCGGGCTGTCGTCGGCGACGATGGTCGCCGCGGCCGGCGCCTACGGGCCCGCCCTCGCCGCCTACCTCGCCACCTCGGGATCGTCGTTCGCGAAGGCGCAGTCGTCGGCAGACGCCGCCGCGGCGATCGTCGAGGTGCTGGTGGCGGATGCGCCCCCTGCCCGGGCGCAGACCTCCGCGGGCGCGCGCGGGTTCGTCGGCACCAAGTTCGCCGACCTCGACGGTTCCGCGGTGCAGGACCTCACCCGCGGCTGGGTCGCGGGCTAGCGTTAGGGCATGACCGCTCTCGAAGTCGCCGACTGGCGCCGCCAGGTGTTCGCCCTCTACGAGCGGGTGCGGGCCGCCCCCGACGTCGCCGAGGGCCACACGCTGTGGCGCACCGAGCGCGACCGGCTCTTCGCGCAGCATCCGTCGACCCCCGTTATGGAAGCCGACCTGCCGTCGTTCACCGGGCTCCCGGTCGAACCGTACGACCCGGCCTGGCGCTTCGAGGTCGAGATCGAGGAGGCGGAGCCCGCGCGCTTCGACTTCGAGACCGGCACCGACGGCGTCGTGCCGTTCGAGCGGCTCGGCATCGCGACGATACCGGGTGTCGGGTCGCTCGACGTCTGGCGGCTCACCAGCTACGGCGGCGGGCTGTTCGTGCCGGTGCGCGACGCACTCGCCGGCAGACACGGCGGAACCTACGGCGGCGGCCGCTACCTCGTCGACTCGATCAAGGGCGCGCTGCTGCAGTCGACGGCGACCTCGCTCGTGCTCGACTTCAACTTCGCCTACAACCCGTCGTGCGCCTACGACCCCGCGTGGGCCTGCCCGCTCGCGCCGCCCGGCAACCGGGTCACGACCGAGATCCCGGTGGGCGAGCGCTACTTCGGCTCGCACTGAGCGGTGTGCGCGCACCCGGAGCGTCCGAAAACGGGTGTGTGCTAGCCTGAGGGGACTTGCGGATCCATGACGGATTCCCTGCGTCGTTGAACGCTTACTCTTCTCGCACTCGTCTAAGAGTGCTTCCAAGAAACTTTCTCCGGCGAACGGATGTGGCCATCGCCACCTTCGCCATTCTGTCCGATTTCGATACGGGCGCTAGAGCGCCCTACTCAATCGGCTGATGCCCGAAAGGCACCAACACCTTTATGTCAGAAAACTCCTTCGCCGCGCTCGGCGTTCCCGCTCCCCTCGTCGCGGCACTCGCCGCCCAGGGAATCGACTCGCCGTTCCCGATCCAGGTAGACACCCTCCCCGACACCCTCTCGGGCCGCGACGTTCTCGGCCGCGGTAAGACCGGCTCGGGCAAGACCCTCGCCTTCTCGATCCCGATGGTCGCGCGCCTCGCCGGCAAGCTCGCCGGTGGCAGCCGCCGTCCGAACCGCCCGCTCGCGCTGATCCTCGCCCCGACCCGCGAGCTCGCCACCCAGATCACCGTCGCGCTGACCCCGCTCGCCGACGCGTACGGCCTCAAGTCGACCACCATCTTCGGCGGCGTCAGCCAGCAGCGCCAGGTCGCGGCCCTCAAGGCCGGTGTCGACATCGTCGTCGCCTGCCCCGGCCGCCTCGAAGACCTCATGAAGCAGGGCTTCGTCAACCTCGACTCGGTCGAGATCTCGATCCTCGACGAGGCCGACCACATGGCCGACCTCGGCTTCCTGCCCGTCGTCACCCGCATCATGGACAAGACCCCCTCGACCGGCCAGCGCATGCTGTTCAGCGCCACGCTCGACAACGGCGTAGACAAGCTGGTTCGCCGCTACCTCCACAACGAGGTGCTGCACTCGGTCGACGAGGCCACCAGCCACGTCTCGGCGATGACCCACCACGTGTTCGAGGTCGACTCGGTCGAGGCCAAGCGCCTCCTCATCGAGAAGCTCGCCTCGGGCCAGGGCCGCCGCATCCTGTTCATGCGCACCAAGCACCACGCCAAGAAGCTCGCGCGCCAGCTCACCGACTCGGGCATCCCCGCCGTCGACCTGCACGGCAACCTGTCGCAGGTCGCGCGTGACCGCAACCTCGCGGCCTTCGCGGCCGGCACGAGCCGCGTGCTCGTGGCGACCGACGTCGCCGCCCGCGGCGTACACGTCGACGACATCGAACTCGTGATCCACGTCGACCCGCCGGCAGAGCACAAGGCCTACCTGCACCGCTCGGGCCGCACCGCCCGCGCCGGCAAGGAAGGCGAGGTCGTCACCCTCGTTCTGCCCGAGCAGCGCAAGGACACCGCGCAGCTGCTGCGCAAGGCGGCCATCACGGTCACCCCGCAGCGCGTCACGGCCGACTCCCCCGCCGTTCTCGCCCTCGTCGGCGAGGTCGCCGAGTACGTCAAGCCGCAGCCCCGCGCCGCCGAGCCCGTTCGCGGACAGAGCCAGGGCGGACGCAGCCAGGGCGCCAACGCCCAGCGCAAGCGCGCCGGACGCGAGGGTGGCGGCGACGCCGCTCCCCGTCGCGACCGCAACGGACGCCCGGCCGCGGCCGGCGCACCCGCAGCAGGCGGCCGCTCCGGCGGCGGCGCCCGTCGTGGTGGCGCCACCGGCGGTCGTCCCGCTGCCGCGGCATCCGCCCCTCGCACCTACTCGACCTCGACCGGCGGCAACTCCGGCTACGCGGCCGAGCCGACCGGCGGCGCCCGCCGCCAGGGTCGTCGCGCCCAAGGCTAAGGCTTCGCAGTCAAGAAGGGTCTCCTCCGGCTTCGGCCGGGGGAGGCCCTTTTTTGGGTGATGCCGCGGCGAAGCGGGCAGCACTAATGTTTGCTCATGACTACGGTGATCCGGCGCGCGACCCTCGACGACGCCCCGCGACTGGGCGAACTGCACTCGCAGTGCTGGGGCGAGCTCTACCAGGGGGTGCTGCCGCCCGAGGTGCTCGCCGAACTGAGCCCGACCGTCATGGCGCAACTCTGGCAACGCTTCGTCACACGGGGCGAGGCGTACGCGCAGTACGTCGCCGAGGTCGACGGTGTGCTCGTCGGGTTCGTCGGCTTCGGGCCGGGGCGAGACGATGGTTTCGCCGAACTCACCGAGGTGTACTTCTGCTACGTCACACCCGACTACCAGCGCGGCGGCATCGGCACCGACCTGTTGAAGGCCGAGCCGGATGCCACGTATCTGTGGATCTCGGAGCGCAACCGTAACGCCCACCGTTTCTACCGGCGCAACCGCTTCGGCCCGGACAGCCGGCGGCGCATCGGCTCGCTGTTCGGGACCGACCTGCCCGAGATCCGGATGTCGCGGTAGTTCTCGCTAGGGCAGCACGCCGACCGAGGCGAGGGCCGCGCGCACGAGGGCGCCGCGGCCACCCTCCATGTCGGCGACGACGCTGGGCGACACGGCCTCGGCCGGGGTCATCCAGGTCAGTTCGAGCGCGTCCTGGCGCGGGTCGCAGGTGCCGGTGACGGGCACGACGTAGGCGAGGGCGACGGCGTGCTGGCGGGCGTCGGTGAACTGGCTCTCGCTCGGCCACGGGAAGAACTCGGCGACGTTGAACGGCACGGGGCTCGCCGGAAGCAGCGGGAACGCCATCGGCCCGAGGTCTTTCTCGAGGTGGCGGAAGAGCGCGTCGCGCAGGGTCTCGCCGTACATCACGCGGCCGGAGACGAGCGTGCGGGTCATCGCGCCCTCGAGAGAAGCGCGCAGCAGCATGCCGACCTCGGTCACACGGCCGAGTCCGTCGACGCGCACGGGCACCGCCTCGACGTAGAGGAGGGGGAGACGACGCCGGGTCTCGGCGA
>Ga0247735_1001101_pt1 | contig 10634 bp, 7 predicted proteins | sample UWRJL178409R2_FD_180934 | JGI IMG/M metagenome (GOLD analysis project Ga0247735, IMG submission 180934) | Plant litter microbial communities from Arlington Agricultural Research Station in Wisconsin, United States - UWRJ-L178-409R-2 | ecosystem: Environmental > Terrestrial > Plant litter >...
CGCGATCCGCCACCTCCACGGCGCGCCCAATGACGCCGCGACCGCGCTGTGCGGCATCGTCGCCTCGACTGCGCTGATGATCGCGATGGCGACGATGATCACCAGCTTTCGCGGCGCGGTCGACGACTGGCTGGGTCAGGTGCTCGGTGCCGACCTCTATCTGCGCACCAATGCCGGCGCGGTGTTCGATCCCGCCACGCAACGTCGGCTCGCCGCCACCCCGGGCGTCGCCCGCGCCGCGTTCAGTCGCCAACTCCCGCTGACGATCGCCCCCGACCGACCGCCGATCACGCTGATCGCCCGCCCCGAACAGGGCACGCACGATCCGTTGCGCGTGCTGATCGCCCCCGCTGTACCGCTCGCGCCCGGTGCGCGCCCGGTCTGGGTCTCGGAACCCGCGCAGCGGCTCTACGGCTGGAACCCCGGCGACAGCCTGACCCTGTCGCTCGGCGGCGGCGCGCGCTTCACCGTCGCGGGCGTGTGGCGCGATTACGGGCGTCAGACCGGCGCGGTGCTGGTCGATGCGCAGGACTATCAGCGCCTCACCGGCGACACCGGCCGCGACGAACTCGCGGCGATGCTGCGCACCGGCGCCGATGTCGGGGCGGTCACCGCCGCAATTCAGGCGCGGCTGCCGGCGGATCTGCGCGATCAGGTCGAGATCACCCGGCCCGCCACCCTGCGCCGCTTCGCGCTGACGTTGTTCGATCGCAGCTTCGCCGTCACCTATCTGCTCGAAGCGATCGCCATCCTCGTCGGTCTCGCCGGTGTGGCCGCGACCATTTCGGCGCAGACGATGGCGCGCGAGCGCGAGTTCGGCATGCTGCGCCACCTCGGCCTCACCCGCCGCCAGCTCACCGCGATGCTCGCGACCGAGGGCGCCTTGGTCGGGCTGACCGGCGCGCTCGCCGGCATCGCGCTCGGGCTGGTGCTGGCGCAGGTGCTGATCCACGTCATCAACCCGCAGTCGTTCAACTTCACGATGAGCACGCGAATCCCGTTCGGCACGCTCGCGGCGGTGGCGGCGGCGCTGTCGGGCGCGGCGGCGGCGACCGCGATCCTCGCCGGCCGCCGCGCGACCGCGCGCGGCGCGGTGCAATCGGTACGGGAGGATTGGTGATGCTACGTTGGATGCTCGGCCTCACGCTCGCCGCCGCCGCGCCGGCCGCGACGCCCTATCCGGTGGTCCAGCCCGGCATCGTTTTGCGCTTTCCGCAGGACCACGGCGCGCATCCGGCGTTCCGCACCGAATGGTGGTACGTCACCGGCTGGCTGCGTACCGCGCGCGGCGACGATCTCGGTTTCCAGGTGACCTTCTTCCGCACGCATCCACAGACCGATCCGCACAACCCGAGCCGCTTCTCGCCAACGCAGGTGTTGTTCGCCCATGCCGCTTTGTCCGACCCCAAGACTGGCCGCCTGCTCCACGGCGAGCGCGCCGCCCGCGCCGGCTTCGGTCTGGCGCAGGCGCGCGAGCGTGACGCCGATGTCGCGATCCGCGACTGGCGGATGCGGCGGCTCCCCGACGGGCGCTGGGCCACCGAGGTCAATGCGGACGGCTTCGCCCTCACGCTGACACTCAGCCCGACCCAGCCGCCGCTGCCACAAGGGCAAAGCGGCTACAGCCGCAAGGGGCCACGCCCCGAAGAGGCGAGCTATTATTACTCGATCCCGCATTTGCGCGTCAGCGGCCGCGTAACGCGGGCGGGCACGTCCGAGCCGGTGACGGGCGAGGCGTGGCTCGATCGCGAATGGTCGTCCGACTATCTCGCGCCGCAAGCGCAAGGGTGGGACTGGACCGGCCTCAACTTCGACGACGGCAGCGCGCTGATGGCGTTCCGCATCCGCCGCAAGGGCGGCGGCACGCTCTGGGCGGGCGGCGCCCTCCGCCGCGCCGATGGCACGCGCACGGTGTTCGCGCCCGGCGACGTGTCCTTCCGCCCGCTCGCCACCTGGCGCAGCCCCGCCACCGGCGCGACCTATCCGGTCGCCCAGCAGCTCAGCGTGCGGCTGGCGGACGGCATCCACCGCTGGCGCCTGCAACCGTTGTTCGTCGCGCAGGAACTCGACACCCGCCGCAGCGGCATGCCGGTCTATTGGGAAGGCGCGGTGCGGACGCAGGGCGGGCGCGGCTATCTCGAACTGACCGGCTACGACAAACCGCTGGCGATGTAAGCGGGCCGATCAGCCCGGCGTCAGCAGCCGATATCCCACGCCAAGCTCGTTCGCCACCACCGATCCGATCGCGTCGGGCGGCTCGATCTTCTGGCGCAGATTGCGGATGACGATGCGCAGATATTCGATTTTGCGGTCGTGATCGAGCGGCCACGCCGCCGCGAGGATGCGCTGGTGCGTCACCACGCGCCCCGGCGCTTCGGCGAGACACGCCAGCACGTCATATTCCTTGCGCGTCAGATGCACCTCTTTGCCCGCGCGGCGCACGCGGCGATGTTCGAAATCGATCTCCACATCGCCGGCGCTCAGCGTCTTGGGTTTTGGCCGATGCCCGGTGTGGCGCAAAGCCACCCGCAGCCGCGCGAGCAATTCCTCCGAATCGAACGGCTTGGTGACATAGTCGTCCGCACCGAGATCGAGCGCGGCGACCTTCTGGTCGGTCTCGTCACGCGCCGAGACGACGAGGATCGTCGCCTCGCCGATCTTGCGCAGCAGCGGCACCAGCGAAAGCCCATCGCGATCTGGCAGGCCGAGATCGAGCAGGATCGCGGTCGGCGTATAACGCTCCGCCGCCTTGAGCGCCTCGCCGCCGTTCGCAGCCTCGACGACGGTATAGCCAGCGCGTTCGAGCGTGTTGCGCAACAGCCGGCGGATCGATTGCTCGTCATCGACGACGAGGATGGTGGCGTCGCTCACAGGATCAAATCTCCGTCGCTGTCGCGGACCAGCAGGGTCTTGGGGAAGATCAGCCGGAACTCGGCGCCGGTGCCATCCTCGCGGTTGCCGGCGCGCACCGCCATGCCCATCGCCTCGGCGAACGCCTTGACGATCGCGAGGCCAAGCCCGGTGCCGCCAATCTGGCGGTCCGACCCCTGCAACCGCCGGAACGTCTCGAACACCTCGGTCTCGCGCCCCGGCGGAATGCCTGGCCCCTGATCGAGCACCGACAGCGTCAGCGTGTCATGGCGATGCACCCCGCGCACCGTCACCGGCGTCCCCGGATCGGCATAGCGCCCGGCATTGTCGAGCAGGTTGAGCAGGCAATGGTGGAGCAGTTGCGGATCGACCCGCACCAGCGGCAAATTGGGCGGCACCTCGAGCACGATCGCATGCCCCTCCAACGCGCGCCGCGCATCCTGCGCTGCGCCGGCCACCGCATCGGAGAGATCGACCGGCTCGAGCGCCAGCGTCAGCGCGCCCGCCTCGACTCGTGCCATGTCGAGCAGATTGGCGACGAAGCGGTTGAGCCGCGCCGACTCGCTCTGGAGCGTGGCGATCAGCTCGGGCGTCGCGCCCTGATCGAGTTGGCCGGCGGCGGCGATCATCGCGGTCAGCGGCGTGCGCAGATCGTGGCTCACCGAGGAGAGCAGCGCCGCGCGCAGCCGGTCGCGCTCGCGCAGGCGATCGACATCGCGCATGTCCGCCTCCAGCCGCAACCGTTCGAGCAGCAGCGCGGCCTGGTCGATCAGCCCGGTCAGCAGCGGCAGTTGGTCGGCGCGCAGCGGTTCGGCACTGTCGTCGCGTGCCATGCCCAGCACCGCCAGCGTCCGCTCGCCCGCACGCATCGGCCGGAACAGCCATTCGGAGGCGGCGAGCGTGTCCGATCCGCGCCCGGCCGGCGTGCCGGTGTCGAGCGCCCATTGCGCGGCGGCGAGTTCCATCGTCTCCAGCCGCACCTCGGTATTGGCGGCCTGCAGGACGAGGCCGGTGCCGGTCGGCGCGGGGACGAGCAGCATCGTGCGGAAATCGAACAGCCGCCCGATCTCCTCGCAGATCGCGCGCGACAGTGCCTCGGCATCGTTGATCGCGCCGAGCTGACGCAGGAAACCGGCGAGCGCGGCATTGGCGCGCGCGCTCGCCGCCGCCAGATCGGCCTGCGCGCGCACCCGCGAGGTGAGCTGGCTGGTCGCCAGCGCGACGCCGAGCAGCACCAGCACCGAGATGACGTTCTCGGGGTTGTTGATCGTCAGCGTGCCGGTCGGCGGCAGGAAGAAGAAATTATAGGCGAGCGACGACAGCACCCCGGCGAACAACCCGGTGCGCAAGCCAAACAGGCTCGCCGCCGCCATCACCGGCAGCAGATACAGCAACGCGACATTGCCGAGGTTGAGGATGTGGAACAGCCCGTTGGCAAAGGCGGTGACCCCGCCGACCATCAGCGTGGTCCACGCATAGCCGGCGCGGCTGCCCCAATGGCCGGGGCGAAGCCGCCGCTTGGGTGCCGCCGCGCCCTCGATCGGCAGGACATGCACCGCCACGCCCGGCGTCTCGCGCACCAGCCGATCGACCACCGAACCGTGGCGAAGCTCGAACCAGCGCGAGCGCGCCGATTTGCCGACGACAAGCTGGGTGGCGCGGGCGTTGGCGGAGAACGCCTTCAGCCCCTCGATCACCGAAGCCGCCGGCACGGTCGCGGCGGCGGCGCCAAGTTGTGTCGCCAGATTGAGCACTTTGGCGATCTGGCGATGCTCGTCGTCGCTGAACCCCTGCGTGCGTGGCGTCTCGACATGCAGCGCGGTCCAGGGCGCATGCAGCGCGTCGGCGATCCGCTTGCCGGCGCGCACCAGCCCCTCGGCGCCCGGCGCTTCGCTCACCGCCACGACGATCCGCTCGCTCCCCGCCCAAGTGCCGCCGACGCCGAGCGCGCGGACATGGTCCAGCATCTGCGCATCGACCGCCTGCGCCGCGCGCCGCAGCGCCAGTTCGCGCAAGGCCGATAGGTTGGATTTGGAGAAGAAGTGCGACAGTGCCCGCGTCGCCTCCTGCGGCAGATAGACCTTGCCGTCCTTCAATCGCTCGATCAGCTCGTCGGGCGGGATATCGACCACCTCGATCTCGGCATTTTCGAGAATGCTGTCGGGCACCGTCTCGCGCACCCGCACGCGTGTGAACGAGGCGACGACATCGTTGAGGCTCTCGACATGCTGGATGTTGAGCGTCGAATAGACGTCGATCCCGGCATCGAGCAGTTCGACGACATCCTGATAGCGTTTGGGATGGCGGCTGCCCGGCGCATTGGTGTGGGCGAGTTCGTCGACCAGCACGAGCCGGGGGTTGCGCGCGAGGATCGCATCGAGGTCCATTTCCTGAAGCGTCCCGCCGGCATGGGCGACAGCGCGGCGCGGGATGATCTCATAGCCGCGCGTGAGTTGCTCGGTCTCGACCCGCCCGTGCGTCTCGACCACGCCGATCACGACATCCACCCCGGCCTTGATGCGGCTGCGTCCGTCGCTCAGCATCTCGAAGGTCTTGCCGACGCCGGGCGCCGCCCCGAGGAAGATCTTCAGCCGCCCCTTACCCTCCTGCGCCGCCTGGCGCAGAAGGGCGTCGGGGGACGGACGGCCGGTCGTGTCGGTCAACGCGTGCGCCCAACACCATCAGGGGCGACACCATCGAGCGCGCGGTTGAGCGCCAGCACGTTGACATGCGGCTCACCGACCACGCCGAGCAGCGGCCGTTCGACATGATCCATCACGAGCGCGCGCACCTTTTCAACCGGCAAGCCGCGCACCTTAGCGATACGCTGCGCCTGATACAAAGCCGCCTCGGGGCTAAGATCGGGATCAAGCCCCGAGGCAGAGGCCGTCACCAGATCGGCGGGGACTTTCATCCCTGGTGCGGAAGGCTTCGCGGCGGCGACATCGGCACGCACGCGATCGACAAGCGCCTGCGAGGTCGGGCCGTAGTTCGAACCGGACGAGGCGAGGCCGTCATAGCCTTTGCCCGCCGCCGAAGGACGTGTCTTGAAATAGCGGTCGCTGGTGAAGGCCTGACCGACCACGGTCGAGCCAATCACCTTGCCGCCTTGCGAGATCAGGCTCCCATTGGCCTGGCTCGGGAAGATCGTCTGGCCGATGCCGGTCAGTGCGAGCGGATAGGCGATGCCCAGCAGCAGCGCGAACAGCAGGGTCATGACGAGCGCGGGACGAAGTGCTGTGGAAATGTCGTTGCCCATGAGAGGACTCCTCAGGCGAGACCGAGGCCGGTGACGGCCAGGTCGATGATCTTGATGCCGATGAACGGGGCGACGAGGCCGCCCAGACCATAGACGGCGAGGTTGCGGGCGAGCAGCGGGCCGGCCCCCATCGGCTTGTACGCGACGCCCTTCAGCGCGAGCGGCACCAGCAGCGGGATGATGAGCGCGTTGAAGATGATCGCCGACAGGATCGCCGATTGCGGCGTCGCCAACCCCATCACATTGAGCACCGCGAGGCCCGGATAGAGCACCACGAACATCGCCGGGATGATCGCGAAATATTTGGCGACATCGTTGGCGACCGAGAAGGTGGTGAGCGCGCCGCGCGTCATCAGCAATTGCTTGCCGAGGCCAACGACCTCGATCAGCTTGGTCGGATCGCTGTCGAGATCGACCATGTTGCCGGCCTCGCGCGCGGCCTGCGTGCCGGTGTTCATGGCGACGCCGACATCGGCCTGCGCGAGCGCGGGCGCGTCGTTGGTGCCGTCACCGCACATCGCGACGAGGCGGCCGCCTTCCTGCTCCTTGCGGATCAGGGCGAGTTTGTCCTCGGGTGTCGCTTGCGCGAGGAAATCGTCGACCCCCGCCTCGGCAGCGATCGCGGCGGCGGTCAGCGGGTTGTCGCCGGTGATCATCACCGTGCGGATGCCCATCTGGCGCAGCTCGCCGAACCGCTCGCGGATGCCGGCCTTGACGACATCCTTGAGGAAGATCGCGCCGAGCAGCCGCCCGTCCTGCGCGACCGCCAGCGGCGTGCCGCCGGCGCGCGCGATCTCGTCGGTGATGCGGCGCAATTCGGTCGCCGCCGCCGTCTCGCCCGCACCCGGATTGGCGCGCAGGATTGAATCGACCGCGCCCTTCTGGATCAGCGATCCGTCCATCTGCACGCCCGAGATCCGCGTCTGCGCGGTGAACGGGATCACCTCGGCACCTGCCGGCAAGGCGGTGGTGGTGACGCCGAACGCCTCGCGCGCCAGCACCACGATCGAACGGCCTTCGGGCGTTTCGTCGGCCAGGCTGGCGAGCAGCGCGGCTTCGGCGAGGTCGGTCTGGCTCGCGCCGCCGACCGCCCGGAATTCCGACGCCTGCCGGTCGCCGACCGTGATCGTGCCGGTCTTGTCGAGCAGCAGCACGTCGATGTCGCCTGCCGCTTCGACCGCACGGCCCGATTTGGCGAGCACGTTGAAGCGCACCAGCCGGTCCATGCCGGCGATGCCGATCGCCGAGAGCAAGGCTGCGATCGTCGTCGGGATGAGCGTGATGAGCAGCGCGGCAAGCATCGCGACCGGGATGCTGCCGCCGGCATAGCTGGCGAAGCCCGGAATGGTGGCGACCGCGATCAGGAAGATGATGGTCAGGCCGACCAGCAGGATCGTCAGCGCGATCTCATTGGGGGTTTTCTGGCGCTCGGCGCCCTCGACCAGCGCGATCATGCGATCGAGAAAGCCCTGGCCCGGATTGACCGTCACCCGCACCTTGATCCGGTCGGAGAGGACGCGGGTACCGGCGGTGACGGCGGAGCGGTCGCCGCCGGCCTCGCGGATCACCGGCGCGCTTTCGCCGGTGATCGCCGCTTCGTTGACCGAGGCGACGCCCTCGACGACTTCGCCGTCGGAGGGGATCAATTCGCCGGTTTCGACCACGACAACGTCGCCGATCCGCAACGCACTGGCGGCAACGTCCTCGACGCCCGCGCCTTTGACGCGCTTGGCGGTGAGTTCCGCCTTGGTCGCCCGCAGCGACGCGGCCTGCGCCTTGCCACGGCCCTCGGCAATGGCTTCGGCGAAGGTGCCGAACAGCACCGTCAGCCACAGCCAGATCACGAGCTGGAGCTTGAAGCCGATGCCGAGACCGTCATGCCCGACCACGAGTAGCAAGGTCAGCAGCGTGGCGACGATCGCGGTGGTGAACATCACCGGGTTGCGGATCAGTTCCTTGGGGTTGAGTTTGCGGAAGGCGTCACCGATCGCGGGTACGATCAGATCGGCGGTGAACAGAGATTTGGCAGGTGTGCGTGCCATGATGGCGGCCCCCGATCAGAAGGTTTTGCCGGCGATCATCGCGAGATGATCGGCGATGGGACCGAGCGCGAGGCTTGGCAGGAAGGTCAGGCCGCCGAGGATCATGATGATGCCGACGAGCAGACCGACCCACAAAGCGCCCGTGGTCGGGAACGAACCGGCCGAGGCCGGCGTGTATTTCTTGGCGGCGAGGCTGCCGGCGATGGCGAGCATCGGCACGATCACGAAGAACCGCCCCAGCCACATCGCGATACCGAGCATGCCGTTGTAATACGGCGTGTTCGCGGTCAGGCCCGCAAAGGCGGAGCCGTTGTTGCCGACCGCGCTGGTGAAGGCGTAGAGAATCTCGCCAAAGCCATGCGGCCCCTTGTTGAGCGGCCCCGCGAGGCCATCGGTGACCACCGACGAGATCGCTGTCATGCCGAGGATGACGAGGGGCAGGATCGCGATCGCCAGCACCGCCAGCTTCACTTCGCGCGCCTCGATCTTCTTGCCGACATATTCGGGCGTGCGGCCAACCATCAGCCCGGCGACGAACACCGCCAGGATCGCGAACAGCAGGAAGCCGTAGATGCCTGCGCCGACGCCGCCGACGACGACCTCGCCCAACTGGATGTTGAACAGCGGGATCATCCCGCCGAGCGCGGTGAAGCTGTCATGCATCGCATTGACCGCGCCACACGACGCCGCCGTGGTGACGACCGCGAACAGCGAGGAGGCGACGATGCCGAAGCGCACCTCCTTGCCCTCCATATTGCCCCCGGCGACGCCGAGATGGTGCAGGATCGGGTTACCGGCGGCTTCCTGCCAATAGGTGACGGTGGTGCCGGCGAGGAACAGGATCAGCATCGCCGACAGGATCGCCCAGCCCTGCCGGGTGTTGCCGACCGCCTTGCCGAACGTCCACGTCAGCCCGAAGCCGATCACGAAGATCGACAGCATCTGGACGAGGTTGGTGAGCGCGGTCGGGTTTTCGAACGGGTGCGCGCTGTTGGCGTTGAAGAAGCCGCCGCCATTGGTGCCGAGCATCTTGATCGCTTCCTGGCTCGCCACGGGGCCGATCGCGAGCGTTTGCTTGACGCCCTCCAGCGTTGCCACGTCGACCGATCCGGCGAGCGTCTGCGGCACGCCGCTGGCGATCAGGAACAGCGCGTAGACGATCGAGATCGGCAGCAGCAGATAGAGCGTGATGCGCGTGCAATCCGCCCAAAAATTGCCGACCGTCTTGGCCTCGCGCCGCGCAAACCCGCGGAACAAAGCGAAGGCGAGCGCGATGCCGGTCGCCGCCGACAGGAAGTTGTGGATCGTCAGCCCGAGCATCTGCGACAGGTTCGACATCGTCGATTCGCCCGAATAGCTCTGCCAATTGGTGTTGGTGGTGAAGCTGATCGCGGTGTTGGCGGCGAGATGCTCGCTGGTTCCGGCGAAGCCGAGCGGATTGCCCGGCAGCACGCCCTGCAACCGCAGGATCGCATAGGTGAAGACCATCAGCACCGCGTTGAACAGCAGCATGTGGACGGCGTAGCGCCGCCAGCCCTGTTCCTGTGTCGGGTCGATCCCGGCAAGCCGGTAGAAACCGCGCTCGACGGGGCCGAGCACGGTATGGAGCGGCGTGCGCCGCCCCTCGTAGAGCGCGTGCAGCCACAGCCCCATCGGCTTGGTCAGCGCAAGCAGGATGCCGACGAACGCGGCGATGAGAATCCAGCCCTGGACGGTCATGGATATGCTCCCTTCAGAAGCGTTCGGGCCGGACGAGCACGGCCACGAGATAGATGAGAAGGCCGACGGTGGTCAGCGCGGCGAGCCAGAGGTCGAGCGTCATCGCCGCCTCACGCATTGTCGCAGAGGCGGACATAGGCGAGCGTTGCCGCCACCAGCCCGACCATCGCTGCGATCCAGAGCAGATCCTGCATGGGAGATTCCTTTCGAGATGCGAAGGCGCATCGCGAAGCACGGCCCCACGCCGCGCATCGCGCGCGCGGTGGGGTCAGGCGGAACGCGCCGCCGGGCGGGTACAAACGGGATTGGCGGCAGCGGCGTGGGCCGGCCGTACAGAGACTCGTGTCATGATCGTCCTCGATCACGATGCGACGCGTCCGACACCCGGCCACGACCCTCGTGAGGACGCCTAATTAGGCCCGACTCGCATAGGGTTTCGAGATCGATTCCCGGGCGGGCGCATAGGTTTTACATAGTATTTGCGCATGGTGCTGCGCGGTTGCCGGTACGTCCCGGACAACGGCCAATGGGCCAAATAAGTCCGTTCGTGCTGAGTAGCCGCCGAGTAGCCCGGCAGCTACTCAGCACGAACGGTAGGAAATACTCTCAACAAAATTCGGGCGGGACAGCCTATCGCCGCCCCCGCCCACAATCACATCACTCCGCCGCCACCCCGGCACGCGAGAACATGTCGCCGCCCTGGTCGCCGGCATCCTCGTTGGCCGCCGGGCCGGCCTTGGCCT
>Ga0247735_1001102_pt1 | contig 10626 bp, 17 predicted proteins | sample UWRJL178409R2_FD_180934 | JGI IMG/M metagenome (GOLD analysis project Ga0247735, IMG submission 180934) | Plant litter microbial communities from Arlington Agricultural Research Station in Wisconsin, United States - UWRJ-L178-409R-2 | ecosystem: Environmental > Terrestrial > Plant litter >...
TCCAAATATTTAAAGTAGCTCCGTCTGTTAGCTAGCTAGCTTACGCAGCTTGGATTTACATATATGCTTGTTGTTGAAGAACCTCCTAGTCATTCAAAGAAAGCATTCAAAAATCGACTGTCTTCCTGAGATGATGTGGGAGCCTTCAAGCAGGAACGCGACAACAACTTGCACATGAGAGCGTTCTAAAACCCCAGCCCAACTCCCCGCTTATCATGGAAACGATAGGGTACGGAGTAAGGGTCCACTATCTTGAATGATCATAATAAATTTAAGTGATAAAATTCGATGTAGAGGGGGTGATCAATGGAGTAAGAGTCAAAGCTGCATGCTCCTACATGAAACTTAGACAACAGCCTTCAAATTAGAAGAAGTGCTGGCGTTGGAATGCCTCATTATCAACCCATTCGATAGCTTGTGTATTTTTGAGATTCCAGTTCGTTGAAGGAGAAAAGATGTGGCAGAAGCTTGTGGGAGCGGTCAGGCGATCGACCTTATCATCAATCGACTGTCGTTTGTTGATCATAAGGTCTGTAAAGGAGACTACGATCGACCAGACCGTACGCATGTTTGACGAGGAGACTACCCAGTGCCTCACATTTTTACCTACTCTCCATATCACTCTTATTTACGCGTGAAATTTTTAACAGCAAACGTCTAGTCAGAGTATGAGTCACGTAGGCAATGCCAAGACTCCAACTCGCATCAAGCTACATGGCATGATGCGGTTAGTATTTCGTTCATCCACAAAGCCGCTTTTATGACCTTATTTTTCGGCATTTAACATGGTTACGAGGAAAATCATGGTCCGATGTTATATCCCAGGTCTTTTACATGGTCGATGCTCGTGGTCATCATATAGATTTGCATAGTTTGTATGCATAGTGTTGGGTTTCGGTTGGAAACTCGAGTCACAGTGTATGATCTATATATCACTGACTGTGATTATGATTATGATTATGATTAATGACTATGAATACATGTTGCAACCATGAATAGTACTACTAATATGATACTGAGACCATGGCTTGTGACTACGATGATGTGCACTGAAACTATAACTGTGCATTGCTGATGCCATCATCCCCATTAGGCAAAAGTCATGTGACCAGGTTCAGGCAGCTGCATCACTAGCATGCTCAGCACTGCTACTCCCACCACTCTCTCCTTCATCCACAAGTTTCAAAAACAGAGGTAAAATATATCACATTGATAATATTCCAGTTGTGCTGATCAATCTAATCAGCAAATCTGATTAGTGAATAATGGGCAGGGGTACAAATCCAGAGCTGGCACTTTGTGAGTGTAATCAATCATTCTGTAGGTCTTCAACTGATTAGAGTGCATATAGTTCGAGAATACATTCTTTCGTCTGCTGTACAATCTCTCATTGTACAGCTCCTATCAGATGCAGCTGATCAGGAGAATCAGGAGAGAATTCTCCAGAGTGCCCCATTCTTTGGAGGCTTTCAGGATCGATCTGATGTAAGCAAAAATAGCACCCATATCACACATCTTTACTAACTCTGAGACTGGATCTATAAGTGGGCAGCATTTACTCACCAAGCTCTTTCAGTCATGCAGAGTAGCGATGCAGAGCTTCGTGAATCGCTTCGGGTCATTAATGCTCATGCCCAGCTTGCAAAGCATGCTGAGACTGCAAGCCATCAGGAGAAGCGCAAATTTGTGTGTTCACCAATTACCACCTTCTCATCTTTACTCATACATTATCATTTAGGTCCATGTACTTGGATTGCGTGCACGATTTCCTCCTCTGCAGCAAATTCTTGACTGTCATGTTGATTTTGAAGCTGCTGCTGCTGAGGTCAGAGAAACCTATGGTATTGAGCTGATTTTACGTGAACGGCTCTATCCCAAGCGTGATAAAGCAAAGTACCCTGGGGAAAAGTATCATGACTACAGGCGGTATCGCCCTCTGGTTGAGGTCCAGCAGGAAAGTACACCAGATAATGCAATTCTCTGTAATGAGGAAAATGGGTTTTATATTTTAAAGCCTGATGTCTCAGCTATTTTTGTTTCTAGACGTTCTGGATCAGACGGTAAGCAATAATCTATGCAATTGCCTAAAATGATATTAAATCTAGCTCTAGGTTTTGACATTGAACTTGCTGTTATAAGAAATGTTCCACGATTACATACACCATACACTGAGCCTCTAATGGACTGGCTGAAGGCTGTCATCATTGAGGCATGCTATTCACGGCGTGATGTTAGGGTACATTTTCAGCCTTTTTCTCTAACTGTCTCTCATAAATTTTCCAGCCATCACATGAAGGAAAAATGGTCCAGATAGGCCTGAATATGGGTCCTCGACATGCCCGTATTCTTGGATGGGCCAAATCATTTACCAGAAAGCTTACCCATGATGAGATGGTGCGCGAGGATACTAATCTCATTGGAGCAATGAGCCTTCTATGGGCACTGGTGACATCATTCATGCCAGTTGATATTACTGCAGTGGTGCAGAATCTGCTTGATAAAAGTTATCCTGCAATGGCAACACGTAATATTCCTGAGGGTGAGTCTTAAATTTTAAAAATTTAAAAATCTATCTAAACTTAGAGCCAGGGTGTGGGTTTACAATTGAGGTCAATGATATAGCATACAACTTTTCTACTGCAAACCGTGCTCCTCCTGAGGGTATTGCAACTGGTGGTTATGAAGCGTAAGCAGTCTAACTTCATAAATGACTGAAAAATCACACTAATTAATGTGATAGACACACCCATATTGATGAATGTGCTGTCAAATGGGCCTTTGGTTGGACAGTTGCCAGAGATATTCCAGCTGATTGCCCACTTCCTCCTGACATGGGGTCCAGTTATGTTGATATTGGCCTCAAGGTTGTTGTCCAGAGTGCTGCTGGAACACTCAGTGCATTTCAGCCAAACCATCTACATGGAACTACATTTACTGGAGGGATTGTCAACTATGGGCTATCAATGACATCAACCCGGCGTGTTCATGAAGCAATACGGGAGATAGAGCAAGATGGTGCACGTGTTAAGTATAGCCTTGACACTGATAAACATGAAGAAGGAGATGATAATGAAGTTGATTAGGGAAAACTCAAAGTAGCAGGTGTTACAATTTTCATTTCATTCTTGGACAACTTTCCTCTACCATGTGACTCTGTCATGTGTGCGGCTGCGCTCATCATTTCTCTTATCTCTGTACAATAGTATTGTTTCTGACTCATTCTTCTTGCCTCCCTATATGCTTGACTCATATGAACTCATATTACTTTAATTTTGACGTGCTTATCTAGTACACAGACCATTTCATTCATTATAAATACTGTAGAGAACTAAGCCTGTACTTTAGCTAGTTCTTAACAAGCAAATGTTCTATTTGCTCTATTCAGACAATACCTCTCTTGAGGTATTCTGATATTGCAATAAGATTACGAGTCCCATTTATGGGATTTATTCTTATATGGCACAGTGGATGTGGATTTTGCTATATTTAGTTTCATAAACATTATATTATACTAAGATTTCTAAAAAAGATCTCCAAAAAAATGATGAGCAAAAGCAAGAGAACGCGACCAGACCTCAGGAATACTATTTCCCTGACCTGATGCTTGGATAACTGCTACAAGTCCATCTTCAAAAAGTGTCATCTGGGATTCTTCAGGTCCAGCAGGAGCATGAAGTGGGACCTCATTGAGATGAGGAGGGGGACCAATGCGACCAATCCAAGAAGAGGCTGGCTCATTGGTGCTATGCTCTCTAACAGATTGCAGAACACGCTCATCACGGTAGGCAGCCCAATCAATCCCAAATACCTCTAGCTCCTCTTCTGCCATGCTATCATCATTAAAGAGGGTATTACCCCGTACCCCATGGACCAGCATATCAAATCCAAACATATCTTCTGGTGATCGGTTTGGGCCACTGCGGATCTGCATTTTGTGTTTGTTCCACGATTCAGCGAAGAATGCAAGCTGCACATTAATCGCCGCAAGAAAGAGGAGATGTAACAGCCATATGTGATTGGAGTTGTTGATATCAAGGCCATGATGGACCTCAAGATCAGTAAAGGCTTCTGCCCAGGCAGCCCCAACTTGTGCTGTCACATCAACCCATAGCCGTTCAATACGGACATTATGAACACTCCTAAAGGTTCAATTGAGGATTAAATAGGGCAATACTTACAGTTAGAATGTGACTAACCTTCCCCATATATATGAGCCTCTCGCTGTTCCTTGGAAAACCTCCATCCATGCAGCCACCTTAATATTTTCCACACCATGGTCACCACGTAGCCGAGATGGGACACCATAGACATTTGCAGCCTGCAGAAATAAATCCAAGACAGTGTCGCCTAGATTATTATTGCTGGCACGCAAGCCTGTGATCAGACGGGAATAGCCATCAATAAATCCATGGATTACAATTCCCCAGCGTATTAGACCTAAAAGACTTTCAGTATAATGATGCAGTAATTTATTAATGATACAGTTCAACGTACCATGCTGGCCATCATGATGCCAGAGTGAGTTTGGCCCTGGAACAGAATAGACTCTACGGCGGATCCGAATGCGTTCAAATACCCGCTGAACAGGATCAATACGCAGAAGAGATTCCCGTATGCGGGAGCGTGGGATACGGTATCCTAGCTGGCGTAGCATTCCATCTAGAATCGTGATTCCTGCTCTGATATAGGAATTTCGGAGCATTGCGATTAGCCCATCAAGTTCGGCATTGGATATGGTAGATAGTGGCCCAGTATATGATGTGATATGACTAGAGGTAGGGGAATGGGAAGGGAGACCAGTGGTTGGGTTTAGAATAGGGTCTTCAGCATCGTGCAGGCTAGTATGGGCATCAATAGGAGGTAGATGGAGATCCCCAAGACTGTTGTCGGAAAAGAGTCCAGATTCATCAGCATTAGATGAGAATACTGGATGACTTGAATTCGTGAAAGGACTAGAACGTGGTTCGGCAATACCATATTCCAGAAGAGCATTGCGGACAGTTCTGCGGCTGACCCCAAGAAATCTTGTAATTGACGAGGTTGATCGCATGGTATAGGCCCACCGTAGGAATTCCTCGTTGATATGTATAGATGGTCTGCCCCTGCCACCAGTATGAATAGATTCAACAATAATTGGATGACCATGGTGGGATTCGTTGAGAGCCTGGTCGTAATGTTGTCGCACTTCAGACTGGAGTGCTGAAATATTGGTCTGAAGTATCGGTAGCTCAGCAACATCAAAGATGCCTGAGTACTGAGAAACATTAGCTGGTAGCTTAGTATCTGTAAAAGATGGATTATACCTGGTTCACTAGTGCACTATATTCATCAATTTGGTCTCCGAGGCGATGAAGAACAGTCGAGTCGGCAGATGAGAGGACAGCTTCTTGGACTGACTGCACAAATCGGTGGTAGTATGTTCGGAAAGCTGTTAGAAGATCAGATTCATTGGCTGGGCTCTCCATTCTACAGCAATGGGCTGGGATAGATGTGTTAGAAGAAAGGGTTACTGTTGAGTCATCGTCAGCCAGGTATATCATGTGACATGGCAGTCTCTGCCTGATTAGGGCAAGCAGACAGCCTTTATATTCTATTGTTTCAATAATCTTGGAAAAGTCTAATGGTGTAGAGGTCTAACAGTGCGCTATCTGTGAGTAACGTGTGCGAGCTGATTCTAATATTCCTGAGGCTGTAAGTTCGAATCCCATAAAGTGTACTAATTTCACACAGCCTATATGCAGCTGTAATTTACTCTTCTCTAAAAGCTATTATGCCCCATATTAATGAGAGGACAATTATTTTTTTTAAAAAAAATTCCAGGTCTAACTCAACAGACTATAATTGGGGGTGGGGTGGGGTGGGAGACAGGTCATATGGGAAGAAGAGTGCCTGTACCATAAATGAGGGCTGATGCGAATGTACTTATATGGCATCAATGCCTGATATTTCCCAACTCCTCATACAAGACTCCACCGACACTTAAGAATTAAACGAGCATGACAAATGCAATTATATGTATATTAAATGGAAATATGGCCATGTGTAGTAAAGCGATAGATCTGAAAGATGATATTGTGGTGATATAATAATAAATAAGCAGATAATTAGGACTATCGAACCAGAGATGATATATGCCAGGTACATATTCTGTATCTCTAGCAAATAATTGGTAAGAAAATCGTTTAAAGCATCGTATGACCCCCAATTGCATTGAGGACTTCGCATAAAAACCAGAAGTCGAAAGCCTCTTTAAATGACTGGGGTCCCGAAGGCTGGACAGAAGGATAGGTATCTCGTGCAAGCTGGGTGATATAGGCTGCAGGAAGACGGACAGCAGCAAAGCAGGTCCTGAACGATATCTTACCATTTGCAGCCATCACTGATGCCACACCTTGGCCAGCATAGGCACTATCGTTCTCTAGTGCTGCTCCGATCTATGAAATGTCATTAGAATCGTCACTATAAAAGAATACTCATGACTCACTGTAATTCTTCTCCCCTCAGGATCGGCAATAGGGCACCCAGTTGCTGCCCATGCTAAGACCCTCGCCCGAAAGCCAGGGGTTTCGATCTTGTCAAGTTCAATGAGGCGACTAAGGCCACCTTTGATCTCGTCAAATAGACGAGGGCAGGGTATGTCGGTTTCCTGGAGAAAGCTGGTAATAAGACTATTGATACTGGTTCCTTCTTGTCCAGCAGTTGCAGCAAGAGTAGTATCAAAACCAGCCGGCGAAGGAGAAAAGACAAGAAGCTCTCTAATACTATCATAGCCAGTGATAGCACCAGTCCAGAGGAGAGTAAAGAAGGCACTCGGACCCCCAGCAAAACCTCTTGGAACCTATGAGTAGAAATATTAGTGAAATGTAGACGAGACTGTAAAAAAAGACACTTACATCAAGAAATTTGAAACCATTTCGGCATCGCAGGTTGAAGCCCCTTGCAAAGCTTTGAATTTCTGGGTGCGATGGAGGCTCCAATCCTATCGTCGCTGCATATAGTATTTCGGCTCCATAGGCTTTGTGTGAAGCCTCGTCACGACCAGCAAGGACTCCAGTCTACAGCAAAACTGTTAGAAGAATGTGACAGAGAATGACATCTCACTTACATCCATATTCAAATAAGAACAGAAGAGTGACCGGAAAGGTGAAGTATCCCCCTGGGGTCCTGCTGTAAGCCAGTCATCAAGAGACTGCCTAAGCTCTGGATGCCACTCGCCAACAATATCCCGATCAAGAGAACCAAGATCGAAATCGAAGACAATCAGATAGAACAGAAGTGGGCTGAATGGATCAGGGCAGATGCCACTGATGAGTAGTAGAGCACAAAGTGCCCCCAATACCTTGACTGCTCGGAGACGAGCTTCAGGAATGAATCGAGCATGAATCCCACTTCGTGAAGTTTGAAGTGCTGCCCGACTATCAGCACGAGGGTTGAAGTATGCCGAAAATTGCTGTGTATACTTAGTAAAGGCCGAAAAGAGCACCTCACGTTCAATTCCCTGGCCAATCGTTTCAAGGCTACCATCAGGGCGATGACTAAAACCAGATTAGCTCCACATAGTATTCTGTATCAATGACACTCACATAGCAAATTCTCGGCGCTGAGCCAGTAGCCCTGTAAAATCGCCATCGTCAACAGCCTTTCTAATGGCATCTTCATATGCCTCTACTAGAGCTGGCATAGAGTTGCCCTCAAGTGAAAGTCGAATGCCAGGAGAACCACGGGTCGCTGCCTTGTAAATACTTGGGGCGAGGCCATCAAGAACATAGGTATGCTCAGCTGACAAGTACGGCGATGGATTCCAGGGGGCTGCCCAGATTTCTGCAGGCAGAAAGTGAGAGGCTGCTCCAGAGAATGAGCCCTGCGTTGGGCGAGATACCAGGGCTGAAGTCGGCATGGGTCGCTAGAGAAATTTAAATTGAAACCGGCTATTTAGAAGAGACAAATACACATACAGTGCTTGAGCGACGGGCTGGGGTTGGGGTCACTTCAACCTCGTCATCGGTATCCTCGTTTGATTCGCCTCCCGATGTGTTGTCAGCAGATGTAGGCTGGCAATCATTACCAAATTCTGAAAAGAATCGGGTTGACAGGCAGTGGTGTCGGCGACCATTTTTCAGAAAGACGACAGCTGAGTTCCCAGGTTGGAAAGCTGGGACAGAATGAGTAAAAAGTAGCAACACAAAAAGAACATCACTCACACATATTCAGGATAAGACGCCCATCCTCGAAGCAGTGATGTGTTGGGAAAAAGCTGTATTTATCGTCCATGATATCACGAATAGTGGTCTGTCCATTGATGGGCATCCCTTTGAGCCGAATCATTCGCTGGCGCACAATTCCCCGGCCAACTAGACCTAGCAGCTGGAGTGGGAGTGCTTCATGCGAAGCAAGCCTAGAATTTTCTCGAACAGGTGGGAAGCCATACTGTAAGGCGGATGATTCCATCGTCCTCACTGTTGCTTCAATGACCGATTGGATTGTTGTTGTGAATGGAAGATCATAACGGTAGAGGAGACCATACTCTTCAAGGAATGTGTCCACCGACTCTCGGAGAAAGACATAGAGCAGGTTATGGTATTTAGATTCGTACTGTCAAGAACTATGAGCTGATTTTTTTTAAAAAAAAATAGAGGTAGCACATACTGGATCAGGCAGCACCTTCACGAGAACACGAAGCTGTGAGGTTCCAGCTGCATCCTGTCCTATGCAATCATTCAGAGTGACCCTTGATGCTCGATGTAGCAAAGGTGCCTGCTGGGCAGGGCCTCGAGGTCGTCGGCGAGGGAGTGAGAGCTGTCGGGGTGTTGACGATGAGGACACCATCCGAGATGAAGATGCCATACGAGCCTGGTTGGCATGACCAGTTGGAAGGCCAAGGCCAAAAGTCCCACCGAGGAATGGGTGAAAAGCAGGGGATTGGCGTGCAGGAGCAGTAGCAGGGTGGCCTAATTGCTGGCTGCTAATAGGCTGGTATAGCTGGGTTATGGGAGCTGATGACGCCAAATGAGACGGACCGCCTTGGGCTGAAGTCAAGCCCTGCAACTGTGGCTGAGAGGCAGGCTGGACACTCGTCAAGGGTGTAGACGAATGACTGCCAGTAGCCTGGAGAGGCACTGGGAAAGGCTGAGTGAGAGGCTGAGATATAGGCGCAGGACGAGGCAAGGGAATTGGAGGTGGGTAGGAGATGGAATGGCCTGGGACCTGCGATGACGATGACGATGATAAAGTCTGACTCGTTGCTCGAGTAGATCCAGACTGGGGTAAGCCCGACTGTTGAATGTAGGCTTGGAATCGGGCAAATTCCTCGGCTGTCAAATTAAAAGCCCTAGATAAACGATAGAGAATTTAGAATAGTCATTATATGGAGAATTGATACGAGCTTACATAGCTATGGATAGAGTAGCTGGGCTATAAGTAGCATAGATATTAGATGCGAAGAATAGCTTGTATAAGATACTGCTTACCTCTAGAGCAAAAAAGAGGGATATATAGGCAACAAGAGATATGGGCGACGAGGACAAGAGAGGACAAGATACGAGCAATGAGATACGAGCAATGAGAGAGGAGGAGAAACGAATGATGGAGGAGATACGACCAACGAGAGAGAGGAAACAGGAATCAAAAGAGGAGGAGAAACGAATGGCGAGAGAGAGGGGCAGGAACGAGCGACAAGGGAGATAAAAGAGCCTAAACAGATATCAGGAAATAAAGACGATAAACGAGAGCTGAGAAAATCACCTGGGTTTTATACCTTCTTGCACTCGCCAGACAGTAGGATCGGTCGGAGCAAGGCTCATTCAATGGATTCTTTGGGGACCAGATGACCTGAGAGAAGGGACGGGGTTCAATACCATCGGCAAGCTTGCAGCTTTAGCAAACAGGGATGGTGCCCCAATATCTGCAGTGATCGGCCACTTCCACCTCGGACGCATCAATGACATTGCTGCAGCAATGTGAGCAGGCTACAAGGTGATGTCAGCCACGGTAGATAACAGGAATTCTAGCACTCACAATTGTTGGACATTCTCAATAGCGGACAGACATAACTTCGACAATGCTGCGTTACGACGGGTCTCTAAGAACCAAAATGGAAACCTGCGATGTCAGTATGTCCGAATGTTGCAATCCAGGAATTTGGACAGTCGGATGGAACTTGGTAGCCCAACAGCAGACCAGTTACGTGTCGAGGAACTTGGGCTTCAGCGCTCAGCGCTCAGCCTTGAAGCTGTGCATGCCATCAAGAATCACGTGCATGACTCATCAACTGAGAGTGTGACTATGACCATGAATTTTTGCCGATAAATAATGTCATACGCTTTTCTTCTCTTCTGACGTTCATTTCTTCTCCAATGGCGCCCATCGCAAAACCTATCAATTTCTTGGAGACTGTACTTTCTCACTATGACGGTTTCTATGCCACCGTTCTCGATGATGTCTTCACCGCTGAGGAGTGTAGAGAAATACTCGCATTAGCAACCGCTTCGGCAGAATGGGTACCCGCGGGTCTCAGCGCAGAGGCCCAGACACAAACAGTGCATTCCAATTTCAGGAATAGCGATCGAATCCTGCTATTCAATGCCACTGAAGCATCACAAAGAATCTACAACAAACTTCGCCCACTGG
>Ga0247735_1001103_pt1 | contig 10619 bp, 17 predicted proteins | sample UWRJL178409R2_FD_180934 | JGI IMG/M metagenome (GOLD analysis project Ga0247735, IMG submission 180934) | Plant litter microbial communities from Arlington Agricultural Research Station in Wisconsin, United States - UWRJ-L178-409R-2 | ecosystem: Environmental > Terrestrial > Plant litter >...
CCGGTCTGAAATTGTAGTCTTTTCCAAAAGCCACGGAATGGTTATGGAGGTAGGAAATTAATTGATAAGGGAATGCATGACTTACCTCATGCTGGTACGGTACTTACTGTAGGCGTGGGCACCACTCGTTCGGGCGCTTCGCTTCGATCATCCCATAGTCAAATCGCTCGCAGAGAAATATAAAAAACAGCCGGCTCAAGTATTGCTGCGTTACTCGTTGCAGAAGGTACGCCGTCAATCAAATTTGTACCTGCATTGTAGTACTCAAATAATAGCTTCCAGGGTTATGTTCCTTTGCCGAAATCATCCTCTAAGCAAAGGGTTGCGTCGAATGCAGACATCTTTGATTTCAGTCTCACAGAGGTAGAGGTCTCCAAGCTAGATGACCTTGACGAAAGTGAATTTAAATTTTTGTTGTTATTGAATTTTGTTCTAATACATACACACTAGACTTGGTTACAGACTGGGACCCAGTCAATGAGCCCTGAAAATATAAGGAGCATTCGTGTGTTCATTACTTCATCTTCAAGTCTTGCCTCTACGTGCTGTCCCCCCACCCGAACGCCCCTGGAAAGGAACTAGGAAGGCTTCGGCCTGGTCTCTTGGGTTTCTTTGCGAAAATAAATAACATACATAAAGCATGCCTAATGTATTCTTTTCAGACAAGCGCAAATCATTTGGCAATACTTCAAATCGGGATCATTTGATCAATGCCGAAAATTAACTGATCTTGTGGTTGTCAGTTATCCATCGTGTGGGGAAGGCAAACTGAGGTACTTTTACGATGTCCGGTTTCCTGGGAGAGACGATCTGTTTCACCAATTTCCTGGAATTTCTTTAGTCTTTCTAAACCTTATTTTCATTGTTCTACTTACTCGTTATCTTATCAGTTAAGAAGCTGGTGATCCGTCCTTCCGAGACGAGTTCCGTTCCTTACGGGTCTTGAATTGATCCACTTGAAAAGTCTGAGGATGGACAACAGAAGTTCAGAGAAGTCCAATCTATAAAAGAGCGAAGTACGATATAGCTCTGAAATTTTCAAAACCTACGCACAGACCTTGACGCCGGTCTTGGCTACTTACATCTGATCGTCACCACCTCCGTGTGCGCCATGATTCCAGGTGCATGCCGCAAGGGATGCACTTCAAATGGAGTGCACAGTTCGCCGATCTGTCAATCCTGCATAAAAGTCTTGTGATAAGTGGAATGATGTACATGTACGAAAAGTCAACATCTCAATTGAACCGGAGTGTCGCATCTAGCAACACATTGGAAGGGAATCAATGCCGCCTATCCATCATCGCGGGAGCCATGGGAGACCTGTGGTTCCGGGTGAACTGTTTAAACGCTGCGATTCCACGGTAAGTTGGACAATCCCAGCGAATCACGAATGAGGTGACTGCGAAATTTCTGAAAGGTCGGCCTGTTCCCTGGCGTCCATAGCCCAGTAATTACGCTCTGTAGAGCGACCGATGCGGTCCAAGGCGATAGAAACCGATACTCACGGGCTATGTGGCGTCCTGAGTTGGTCTTCAAGACTTGGGCGGACTGTGAATGTATGTAAGTACATTCGTGCTACGAGGCGTGGTGGACGGCGAACTCAAAAGGCACGTAAAACCTATCCGGCAAATGCCGGTCATCTGGCGTCGCGTCGATTTCAGACGCGAGCTCTGTTCTTCACTTCCAACCTTCCACAACCTTTCTACTATGACCCAGCCTTCTATGTCTCTAGTGAGAGTGGACGAACTATACAGGGTCACATCAAAACTCTTGAGATCTCAAGCGGGGTGAATGTCTTGTTTTCATGTCCTCGTCGACATGCCAATTGCTTCCTTCTCCCACCGACTCAGAAGAAAGAAGCGCGGCGATCACAAATTATGAAATGCAACGTTCCTATCTTCCCGCCACCCCGTTATTCACTATCTTTTCTTAAATAAGTCAGGGGGACATCCTGGAGACTTTCTTCCCAGTCATGAATCGCGCTTGCCCCGCTGAAGATATCCTGCGCGAAGTATGGGAAAGGATAGCATTCTACACAGTTGCGTCCGAGGACACATTTTTGGGTCCTCCTTCAGAGCTTTGTTCCCTTGTGATGACGTCGCGGCGCATGCACGAGAAACTGTCCTGGAAACACAATACGCACCTCTATGCTCGAATTTTTCGCCTTAAATTTGATGCACAAGCGCCCGAGCGACGTTTGTCAGAACGATGGCTTACGACTAGATGCTTGACTATCGAATTGATTGATCGCTTCGAGGTTTTACACCGCATCAAAGCCAAACAGTTCAAGTTGGAAGACCTCTGGAAAGCGTACCTAATGTGAGCAGACCTTTAGCTGGACTCAAAGCACCACAGCCTCTGACTTCAAATAGGATGATAGAGAGCGATGGGAAAAACGAGGCTCAATTGCTTGAATACTCGGGCCTGGAAAGCTACTTGGAGGCGCTTATCGTCTACAGGGCCACTACTAGCGATTTGCCCTGGTTCAAAGATACAGCACTGGACAGCCTCGTAATTTGGCTCCTTTGGTACACAGGTGACAGAGGTAGGGATATAGCGTTTTATCCACATATGTCCCTGACGAGTGAAATAATACGCAGACAAGGCCCGGAATGAATCCCACAACTTTCGAAAATATGTTCTCGGAATCTTACACTCAGTGATCCTGGTAGGGTACCGCGTAAGTTGCCCTGCTCGTCTTTGAAGGCATGGACTTACTAAATTTCGATCAGCACCCGTCCGTTTACGCTCCAGATGTCTTCTTCTCATTGCCCGTATGCGATGGCCTTTCCCTTGACTCTCTAGCTGCCGCTCCTCCTCCTCAGAAGATCGAAATAAGACATTATTCACATCAACTGACAATCGCTGCCCCCGTCGTCTCCTCCGCGGCAGTACTAGCATTATCCGTCCGAATAGACGCTTTCAAGGATGACTCAAATTTACCGCACATCCCCGATCTCCCCTTGACGCGATCAGACGCCGTAACCCAAGGATGGGATGGAGCGACTGTCGAAGACATCCATGATTTCCACTTGAACATTATGATTCCAGTACGGAGGCGACCCCTGCTCGTTCAGGACGACCTCCGTTACGACATTGGTGACGAGGACGAGTCAGAAGTGGAGTTCGCATGCAATGAGAGCGGCAGCGGACGCTGCGATGAGGACTGGTACCGTCTCGTAGCATGCCACGACCCACATATCAGTGATACACCTCTACGCGGGGTACTGTATCACCCAGGATCAATGACTGGGCGCTGGGCGGGTAGACTTATGGTGAGCCAATTTGTTTGCCCCAGTTCTCCGGGATATTTATTTCTTCCTAGCTACCAGATTTCGGTCTCTACTATTCGTTACTCCATTCACAGACTAATCCAAGAACAGTCTCCCTGCGACAGCATCCATTATATTGGGAACTCGAAGAGCACCACTGCCTATTCCCGAATGAACCATTGCCACCTGGCTTTGATGAGAACCTCGGTGAAGACCTTCTCAACGCCTGGCTACCTCAAGGAGTGCAGTTCAATCATCTCGATGTAGGATTTTGTTATCACGACTGGATTGCAACCACTGATCGACTTGAAGAGCGTAGTCGAGGTGTTCGATCCAAATACAGGACATACCGCCCGATACAATACCTTCTTTCCCGGGAACGTGGCGAATTCGAAGGCGGCATATAAGAACGCAGAGAAGGTTCAGCAATGGATCTCAGACGAGTCCGATCGGGAGATTGCCGAGAAGGCGCCCGAAGTATCAGGGAATCCGGATTCAGCACCATCGTACATTTACGAGGATGAATATGTTGATACGGTGAGGTGAGCGTTCAAGAGGAGTTGCAATCTTTTTTTGAAAATTCATCACACCTTCGATAGCCATCTGTGCAGCGGGATTAGGGATATATTGATAACAGGAAAGGTAAATGAGCTACTGTTGGAAAGGCTATTTTACTCACTTTGCAGACCGATGAAAAATATGGTGCCGCATGGGGCGAATTCACAATTGTTGGACGAGTGAGACCATGGGATGGCTTAATTCTTCTTCTTCGCACTCCTGTACGCAGCGTTGGACGATTCGTATTTTATTCCACCGCTGATTATGCACCCAGACCGATCCTAATAAGGCGTACCTTGGGAGATGGATTTTCAGAGGCTACCTCCATGATCAAAATTTTGTCGGCAGATGGCGAGAGACTTCGACACCCGTGGACCTCATAGGCTATGAAGGCGGATTTGCTGTGTACAGAAATTGACTTGCTACGACGAGTTTCACGGCCATCAGGTTCAACTCTTTGGTAGTTCATATCCGTCCATCTGTTAAATCGACCATCTCTTTAAAAAAAATCGCAGTAGCGTCAATGCCTTTTGCAATCGACTCGTGTATTACTATATTTTGGCCCTCCTTCCAGCTGTCTCTCATTAAGTTTGTCCATGCCAAAAAATGACATAGTATTTTTGGAAATAGCCCCTTTGGATCACTACGCCGGGCATGTCAGAAATAACATAATCCCCCGTGTCCTATTGTCTTGGTGAGGCATACGAGCAACCCTTGGACAGTAGGACTGAGACGCTTCAGCCTTCAATCGAAATGGTCAACGCTGTAAGGGGTAAACACCCCTGCGAACCCTTGACGGTAACCACTGCCTGTTTCGCTGGCTTTGAACTTTGGTCCTGGACGCGTTCTTTTACCATTTCTGGAACCTTATTTGGCAGATAACCATACTCACCTTTCAGGTCGAATCCGTATATACCCTGCCCCAACCAACGAGCACAGTGGCAATGTATAAATGTCTCCTCGGAGTAATTTTTTTTTAGACGTTTATTCCTTTTGTCGGAACCCGTTATGGGGAATACTTGGATGCGATACCTTTGGTTATGAGCCGATTGGACGACAGTAAAGAAGGGCAGCCCGGATCGCACGCACTCGATAATAATCTCTCGTTTTCGTTAATGGAGACGGCATCGCACTGTCACAACGGGATCAAACACCATTGTTCCTGATAAGCAACCTCCCAACAAGCGTCTTTCCTAGAAAGCGCTTACCTACTTTCCACGGACAAAATGGCAAGTGGGTGATGAGAACCTGAACACTTACACGATCGAGATGTATCCTCCCAACATCATCCACGCTACCTTGTTCGTGGCCGTCTCATAGATGTCTCCGACGAGAAATGAAAGAAGTTCTGGAGAAAGATTGAGTCACGCATCGAAGGATGCTTTTATGAGCTCCTTGCTGCGTCTTTGAAAGAGGTAGGGCTGACCATGGAGCATCGGATCTTCAGAAGAATATGAATCTGACCACTTCCTTAATTGAGAGGATTGGGTGCCAAATTTTTACAGTGGCCTCTTCACACCCTTTTGAATCGAAATCGAGGGGAAACGGGTGACAGGTGGCGTATATGTCATGTAAATGGACCTTCGGTTAACGTACCCCCCCTCAATCCCAGTAAAGGCTCTTCGACGCCTATGGAAGAAATGTAATGAACGTCTTGGGATCGGTAGGAGGATTCGGACTCACAAATTTGATCCAGCGAGATTGATTCTTCACCGTGTAGGGTAGTGAAGAGCGGATGATAAAGAGGCTCACCTTGCCGCACCTCGCCCCACAACCTCTTCATTGTCCAACAACCTCAAGCTTGCTAACGATGACGAGTAACCCGGACGTACCTCCATTCATGGGCTACGTTGAAACCACTGTCAATGCACTTCGTCTCATCCATGCTGCTCGACAGGGAGTCATCCCCAGAATCACTCGCCGGCTCAATGACTCTGAGAGACGAAGTATGATCAAGTCCGGCGCTGTATTCGTATTCAGCGTCGAGGAGAGCGGAATTAAGAGATGGACAGGTGCGAGCGGCATTCCATCGAGATTAAATCTTTATTCTTGCTCATGTCTCCTTCTACATCGTCACAGACGGGCTTTTGTGGTCACCATCCCGTATCGTGGGCAACTTCCTCGTAAGTGTCGCACAAAGTCCTCGTCCCACGTCTCATATAAACCATACTGCCGTAGGTTTACCGTGAAATCAACGAGAGGAGTAGCAGCCGAAGTAGCCACAACAAGAAGCCGTACCCCAGCGACGATTCTCCAGCCAGGGCTTTGGTGAGAAAGAGCTCGCCCGACCAGATTACGATGGGATACAGAGGACACGCAAGCAGTGACCAAGGTACGTTCAAGGTGGGCGGCCTCATTAAGAAGGTGAGCAACATCAAGGATGCCTAGCAGAAGGTGTGCTTGACATCTTGTCGCCGGCCATTTTAGACGATCACGGTGACAATCGAGGGCTCTGACCTGCACCTGATCTCCTACTATACTTCTGAAGATATTCGGTCTGGAAAACTGAAGGTTAGGTCGATTTTGACTCCATTTTCCAGCGTACTTACCTGTAACATGGCTATCGTAGCGTCCGTCCTCTAGGCCAGACATCATGAGCTTGTATATGCCCTTCCACATATTCCGACTAGCCAGCTTCCGTGTGCCGCCAAAGATGGAGATAGGGCCGGATGGAAAACAACGATTAGTGTGAGTGGTCTCCATCTACCTTTCTCGATGTATTGACAAAAGAAAATCATACCAGTGAGACCGAAGATATCGAACCTGTTGATTGCAAAGTGGAGGATCATGGCTACAGCATCCCTGGTTCACCAACGTGGTCAGGTCAGGCTAGCCCTGCTTCATTCGGGGGAGGTAACACATTTCCTATGGAAGGAGGGCATGTATCCAGTGGATACAGAGGTAGTCCAAGCGAACGATGGCCAGGAGACTCGTTACTTTCTCCTCTGAATCAGAACCGACAAGACACGGCTTGGCCACCGTCAAGTTCAGCACACCCCTCCTCGCACACAATGACACGGAGGCGTGAAGGAAACTCACTTCAGTCCGACACATGGTCATCCATCCAGTCCCAATCGAACGGGCGGTGGCAAAACCAATCACAGGAACCCCCTTCGTCGACCGCGACAAGTTCTAGTCTGTACGAACGCAGCCGAATCAGATCTAGCCATCCGTACGACGACGGTCAGATGATCCATCGCAGGGACACAGACGGCATTCAAGCAAATTTCCCACTGCGCTATATGTCTCATCCCGCCGGCACTCGTGAAGGAGCCTTGCAACGCCTACACTGGCAATCGCGGGATACCACTGATACTCGTGAGGCAAGGCGGGGATCCCAGCAGGCAACCTCCTCCTTTTCGCCATCCCCAACGCTCCCCTTCACGCCGCAAGGGTATCATTCAAGCACCCCTACTTACACTTCGTCATGGACCCCAAGCGACACCAATCTCTTGACGACTCCTACCTTGCACTCTGTTCCGTCCCAAGCATCTGTACTCTCTTTTGACGGATCGTATTCCTCCAACTCCACTAACCTTACGACACCTGACGAATTTGAAGAATACCGCGAATCTTGATTTCCTGCGCGATCGTCGAACGATTTTCTTCTGATTTCTTGGAATTTGTTACGCACTGGACTGGCCTCAAATTATCTTGCATCCCCTTGTATCCATGTCTGTATAATATCGTAGAGCTTACCATAACTCGTACAGCAGGATCCGACAAAATTAGACAGCTTTGTTAATATTCAATTGGCTTTCGAAATTCACTCCACTTTCATTGATAATGGTACAAAATTTCATGTATTGTTATGCACTCACTCATCTTGCTCGCCCCTCCCACATCAACTCGGACTTTTCGGACCCCGTATATCACGGGAATTGTGATCCAGTTTTGGTGAATGCAACGTTATGAAGCATAATGACTCGCATGCACCCGACGTTTAGACACACCACGAAATGATTCGAGTACAGAATTATTTGCTCGTCGATCTGGTAATAAAATACAAGTGTCCACAATTCGAGGAACTCGAGAACCTGCACGAGACGCGGCAACAGTCACTGATAGAGGGCACCTAGAATCATTCATATCGGCCCAACTCGGCGTGATCAAGAACTATTTGGACTCACTGTGAACGCAGGACTAGAATAATGGCGCACACACATCAGGAATTGTTTTCAGGGAGCAGCACCTCAAAGTGTATAGAAAGTTAAGAAAACCTTCGTTTTAGACAAAAACGGCATCGCATCGCATTGCGGGCATACCACGAATCCGCGGCTAGCGATCTAGGCATTCGCAACCATCGTCCGCCTTTCGATAAAGCCTTTGATATTGGCGTGTCCTTCAACGCTGCCAAAGAAACACCGCTTGCCAGCATTTTCCCAAATAACGACATCCAACTCTTTTGCATAGTTGAGAACAAACTCGTAGTCGGCCTGCGAAGCAAATGCGGTGTAAAGATAACCTGCCAAGCAAGGAGTCAACAACCTTGACTAAAAATCTCGTAAAAAGAGGGCATACCCTCTCGGGATTTTAGGCGGTTTCTCTCTAATTCCCAGAGTCTTATCTGGTCCTGCACGGTGACTGGAAGCAGTGGGTTCTGAGATTTCGTTTCGTTTCGTTTCATTAGTTCAAATTCTAGTGCAAGCAAGGGCTAGTTTACATTTTTCCTCATTTGGGGATGGGCGTGTGTGACGAGGTAGCTAATGATCTTTCGATTCAAGGTTTCAGGGTATCGAGAGTGTGAAGCAACAATTCCCACTTACTTGTTCTGCAGAAATTCCGTTTGACAGCGCCTTCTTGACGCTATCTCGGGTGATAGAACCAACGACGAGGTTCGGGAAGCGGTACTTTAGAGATACGAACAAGTTTAGAACGGCTGTCTGCAGGGGGTTATCTAAAGCAGATTGATGAGAAAGGCAACCTACCCAATTTGCACAAATGAGGACATACCAGTATAGGCGTACACTCGGTAATTAGTTTCAAGAATGATGAACCCTTCTTGAGGACCGGAGCTAGTCCCGGTGGATGTAGGAAGCGGAGGAGAAGAAGAGGTCAAGGTGGTCGCTAGACGTGTGGGGCTGAAACGCCTTGATGAAGGCTAGACGGAGAGGTCAGAAGCTGGACCAATGCGCAAACCTCCGTGGCCATACTTTTCGCTGCCATATGAGTCCGTAATCGCGAAGGTCTTCCAGCATGGCCTTCTGAGTTCCACTTAGGTTCTCTGTCGAGTATTCCTGTGCCTCAGGATGAGATTCATGCCAGGTGTGTCATAACGTCAAAATCACCCTGCCCAGTTCCATGGTAGAAAGCATAAAGATGAACCCCAAAACTTCAACGAGGTCCATTTGGCGTTCCTTCAGACGTGGAATAGAATCAATGGTACCAACTCCGAGGGAAGTTCACAAACCTCAGCTAGATGCAGGTATTGAAGTAGTAAGTCCCATAATTGGTCATGGGGCGAATGAAGTAGAAATTGAAAGCCGGCGGATGTAATCTGAAGGAGGGACCCACTGTACACATGATAAGTGTATCTGTGAATGGATAAACCGTTGACGTACTGTACACTGGCCATCAAACCGCTTCTCGTGAGCAGGAATAGAACGCCTTGGGACGGTTTCGTTGGTTGTTGAGCAGAACCTGCCGATACCATGTAATGAAGGATGGTCTACAGGGCAAGGGGCTTATCGGTGGAGACAGATTTACAAGATTCAAGAGCGTACCTCCCATCTTTCTAAAGCGAAGTTGTCTAACGATTCAAGTTCTACTCCCTGCCTTTTGTCTTCCTTCTCAGCTGGAACGCCAAAACTGCCACTTGTACCGCTGGAGGCATCTTTAGTGCGAGCATAAGGAGACAACACCGACTTACCCCCCAGTGATCGCTTGACGAAAACTCGTCTTGAATGTCCCGTTAAGAGCTAGCTTGGTGCTATTCGGAAGTATGTGTAGATAACCGAGGGTTGCAAGGGCATCGTCGTAGAGCCTATTATCAAACAGTGAACACATATTAGGATCCATCAATGGCGTCAATTTTTACTTTTTGCCTTCTCGGTTGACCCAGTTAGACATTGTTGACAGTGGTATTGCAGACTCAAGCCAGAGTAAACTCATGATAATCTGTCTCTCAACGGGAGCTAGGAGTCTGTTGACACTTCGTCAGAGACAGTCAGAAAAAGGGCACTTGAAATTGTCCACCGAAAAATCGAAAGACATGAAGAGGGACGCTGATACAGCCTCGTCAAAGTATTCTGCGATTGTGATTGTAGAAAAGGTAGTAGCGCATGCTGTGTATGCGTCTTTTCAGCATTCTCCGCGTAGGTGTATGGTTGTGCAGAAGGCATGGTTGAGGAAAACAAGTGTGACTCCAGTTCCTGTGACTCAATTCCTGAGACACACGTGATCATAGACGCGACGCGTCACCGTCACGCGCCGACGTAAGCTCAACCTAATTATCCAACCCACCTGACTTCCCCCAAACCTCTTCTCAAAGTTACACTATAGGCGCATTCAAAGGCAATGTCAAACTTATCAGTACACTCTGCTGCTCAGAACAGTTTGTATTTTGTTTTCTTCCAAAAAGCCACCATCTAACTTGGGTCAAGATCAGTTATCTCTCCTGAGGACGCTGCTTGCCGAGGATGCAAAGCTGGTAAACTCAGTGGATGCAGTAAGCTATATCCTACAAATTTAAACGCATCTAAGCGATTTTGCAAGGATGAACGGACACCGCTTCACTGGGCAGCATCGTCCGGGACAATTGACATTGCCCGCTATCTCATCGACCAGAAA
>Ga0247735_1001104_pt1 | contig 10610 bp, 13 predicted proteins | sample UWRJL178409R2_FD_180934 | JGI IMG/M metagenome (GOLD analysis project Ga0247735, IMG submission 180934) | Plant litter microbial communities from Arlington Agricultural Research Station in Wisconsin, United States - UWRJ-L178-409R-2 | ecosystem: Environmental > Terrestrial > Plant litter >...
CCCCTGACGGGACTGCCCTCCTGTGTGCTACCGGTGCGGCGGGACTTAGAAGTCCATGCCACCCGAGGGGTCGCCGACCGGAGCCGGGTTCTTCTCGGGCTTGTCGGCGACGACGGCCTCGGTGGTGAGGAAGAGGCCGGCGATCGACGCTGCGTTGAGCAGCGCGGAACGGGTCACCTTCACCGGGTCGTTGATGCCGGCGGCCAGCATGTCGACGTACTCGCCGGTCGCGGCGTTGAGGCCGTGACCGGTCGGCAGGTTGCGCACCTTGTCGGCGACGACACCGGGCTCGAGACCGGCGTTGAGCGCGATCTGCTTGAGCGGGGCGTCGATGGCGACGCGGACGATGTTCGCACCGGTCGCCTCATCACCGACGAGGCCTGCGAGCAGCGCGCTGGCGAAAGCGGTCTCGCCGGCCTGGATGAGGGCGACGCCACCACCGGCGACGATGCCCTCTTCGACGGCGGCCTTCGCGTTGCGAACGGCGTCCTCGATGCGGTGCTTGCGCTCCTTGAGCTCGACCTCGGTCGCGGCGCCGGCCTTGATGACGGCAACGCCACCGGCGAGCTTCGCGAGGCGCTCCTGGAGCTTCTCGCGGTCGTAGTCGGAGTCGGTGTTGTCGATCTCGGCACGGATCTGCTTGACGCGACCGGCGATCATCTCGGGGTCACCCGCGCCCTCGACGATCGTGGTCTCGTCCTTGGTGACGATGACCTTGCGCGCCTGGCCGAGCATGTCGAGGGTGGCGTTCTCGAGCTTGAGACCGACCTCCTCGGAGATGACCTGACCACCGGTGAGGATGGCGATGTCCTGCAGCTGCGCCTTGCGACGGTCGCCGAAGCCCGGAGCCTTGACGGCGACGGACTTGAAGATGCCACGGATCTTGTTGACGACGAGGGTCGCGAGAGCCTCACCATCCACGTCCTCCGCGATGATGAGCAGCTGCTTGCCCGACTGGATGACCTTGTCGACGATCGGCAGCAGGTCCTTGATGTTCGAGACCTTGGAGTTGACGATCAGGATGTAGGGGTCTTCGAAGACCGCTTCCTGGCGCTCGGGGTCGGTGACGAAGTACTGCGACAGGTAGCCCTTGTCGAAGCGCATGCCCTCGGTGAGCTCGAGCTCGGTGCCGAAGGTGTTCGACTCCTCGACGGTGACGACACCCTCCTTGCCGACCTTGTCGATCGCCTCGGCGATGAGCGCGCCGATCTCGGGGTCTCCAGCGGAGATGGATGCGGTGGCCGCGATCTCTTCCTTGGTCTCGATCTCCTTGGCGCTGGCGATCAGGGCCTCGATGACAGCACCGACAGCCTTCTCGATGCCGCGCTTGAGGGTGATCGGGTCGGCGCCGGCAGCGACGTTGCGGAGGCCTTCACGCACGAGTGCCTGGGCGAGGACGGTCGCGGTGGTCGTTCCGTCACCGGCGACGTCATCGGTCTTCTTGGCGACCTCCTTGACGAGCTCGGCACCGATCTTCTCGTACGGGTCGTCGAGCTCGATCTCCTTGGCGATCGACACACCGTCGTTCGTGATGGTGGGGGCGCCCCACTTCTTCTCGAGCACGACGTTGCGGCCGCGCGGGCCGAGGGTCACCTTGACGGCGTCGGCCAGGATGTTCAGGCCACGCTCGAGGCCGCGACGGGCCTCCTCGTTGAAAGCAATGATCTTTGCCATGTGTGTTTTTCGTCCTTCCGGGACGCAGTAAAAGCAACAGCTATTGGCACTCGCTGGATGAGAGTGCTAAACGATTCTGGCACTCTGAACTGGAGAGTGCAAGTGAGTGATAGGGCCCCCCACAGCCACGAAAAGCCACACTCAGCGACGGATGAGCGCCTCGAGCACGGCGGCGGCGTCCGCCGCGCGCGGAATCGTGATCGCCGTGGGCATGCCGTGCCGCCGCCCGACGACGAGACCCTCCGCCCGGCCGGTGACGTAGGCGCGGCCCGCGCCCGAGAATCGGAGCCCCCATCCTCCCCAGCGCGCCGGCTCGATGGTCTCGACCACGACATCCGTCACGTCCGCCAGGGGCACGCGGAACAGCGGGATTCGAAACGCCGACGAGACCAGCCGGAGGCCTCGTTCGTCGATGGAGAGGGTGACATCCGCCAGGGCCAGCACCGAGAGCCCGGCGATGACGGTGATCGCCCCGGCAACCCACATCGGCCCGTCGTCGGTCGCGCCCACGAAGGCGAGACCGATCGCCAAGCCACCGATGACCACGACAACGCCGATCGCGCCGAACAGCCGGCTGCCCGTGCGACCGATCCAGGCGACCCGCTCGCCGGGGAGCAACGGCAGGGGCGCAACCGACCGCTCCGACGGCGGACGGATGTCGCTGCCGTCGACCAACCAGAAGGCCAGCGCCCCGAGTGGAACCGCCGCGAGAAGCAGCACGAGGCCAGCCCCGAGCATGGCGTCTTCGGGCCGAGGTGCGGCTGCGGTGGCTGCGGCGGTGATCACCCAGGTCAGCGCCAGCACCGAGGCCACCAGCACGATCAACCCGACCCACAGCCGCGCGATGACGCGGGATCGCCCGGCGAACAGCACCACCCACGCGGCGACGGTAAGCACAGTGACGATCGCGGCATCCACGGCGAAGCTGCTCCACGTGCCGGAATAGCCGTCGGGACGACCGAGCGAGCCCCAGTGTGATGCGACCGTCGGCCCGAGCAGAGGCCCCAATACCAATGCGGTCGCGATGAGGACCACCAGCGGAGCGAGGCTGACGACCAGCACGATCGCTCGCCGGGGGCTCAGCCGCGGGCGACGAGCGGCGGACGTGATGTTCTCGGTCATGACATTCCCTTGATGATCGTGGCGAGCTCGGTGGTGTCGATTCCCAGCCCTGCCGCCTTGCGAACGAGTGCTCTCGCGTCGGCGTAGATGGCCTGGGTGTCTCGAACATCGCCGAGCACGATCGCCCCGCGCCCGCGTCGCAGTTCGATGAATCCGGCGGCGCGGATGACGTCGTAGGCCCGCAACACGGTGTGCATGTTGACGCCGAGCGCGGCGGCGAGCTCGCGGGCGGCCGGGAGACGCTCGCCGGGCGCGACGACACCCTCGACGATCTGCCGCCGCAGCTGGGCGGCGATCTGGTCGGCGAGGGGTTCCGTCGACTCCCCGTCGATCTTGATCAGCATGTTCTATTACTACTAGAACAATCTCGCCCGGTCAAGCATGACCTTATTCAGGAGGCTGCGTGACCGAAGGGGCGGGAGAGACGGATGCTGCCAACATCCGCAGCTCGGAGCACACCAGTCACATGCCGTCCTGAATACGGGAGAACCGAAGCACCGGGCAGAACGCGGAAACGCCGCCCGGCGTGCCGGACGGCGTTCCTGTGATTCGTCGACCGTGCGTTACTGCACGAGTCGCACTGATTCTGCCTGCGGGCCCTTGTTGCCGGTGCCGACCTCGAAGGTCACCTGCTGGCCCTCTTCGAGGACCTTGTAGCCACCCATGTCGATCGCGGAGTAGTGGACGAAGACGTCCTGTCCCCCACCCTCGACGGTGATGAATCCGTAGCCTTTTTCAGCGTTGAACCATTTGACGGTTCCGTTCGCCATTGATAACTCCCTGCTGTGTTTCCGTACGGCACCGGCGATGCCCGCGATGCTCATCAGTCACGAACCCGTCGGGACGGGCGCACCGGGATCGACTGCGAACAGCGAGCCGGATGGGGCGACTGATCCCAGATAGTAGCCGCGCGGCGCGCCGGAGAAAATGGCTTTTCGCTCGAAGAACTGCTCCGCAAGCGGATTGATGCGCGGATTAAACATCCGCGTAACACAGGGGCTACTGGGGCGTCGGGAAGTCGCTGCCGAGGACGACCACGAGGGGTGACTGCGGGTAGGCATCCGAGAGCTGGATCGTGCCCACCTTGAGCGACAGGACGAGCGCCTTGGCGGCCGCCTCGTTCGCTGGGTCGCCGTAGTACACGACCGTCTGCTTGATGTCGTGGGTGCTCGCGTTGGCGCGGGTTCCGGTCGGCTCCGCGGCGCCGGCCCAGCCCTGCTTCACCAGTTCGTCCCCCACCCTGTCGGCGAGACCGGTGGTGGTGGTTCCGTTGAGGATCGTGATCGCGATGGACGGATCGAGCTTCGGCTCCACGGTCGGGGTGGCACTCGGGGTCGGCGTCTCGCTCGCCGCCGGCGCGAAGAACGGGATGTCGGCGATCTTGCCGTTCACCACCGCCAGCCCGAACAGTCCGCCCGCGACGAGGATGCCGGTGGCAAGCGCCGCCCAGGCGAACGCGATCCAGCCGCGGCCCTTCTTGGCGGGCCCACGGTGTGCGCCGGTGCGCAGCAGATCGTCGGGCACGCTGTCGAAGCGGTCTTTCTGGTACGTCGCCATGGCTCTTCCGGGTCTGGGTCTGGTCTAGGTCTGGGTCTGGGGTGAGAAGTCAGTGTGCGCTGTCGGGGCGTCCGAGCAGGCGGGCCGATCTGGCTGCCGTTCGGGCATCCCGCATCCGGTGAAGCCGCCCGACCAACATCGGGTCGAAGGCGATCGCCCCCGGTGCATCGAGTACTGCGTTCAGCACCTGATAGTAACGGGCCGCCGAAAGTCCGAATTCCGCTCGGATCGCCTCCTCCTTCGCCCCGGCGTGCTTCCACCACTGCCGCTCGAAGGTGAGGATGCGTTGGTCCCGCTCGCTCAGGGTCACGCCGGACGGCGGGGTCGACGCGTCGGCCGATTCTTGCGCTGCAGCCACGTTTCACCCCTCCCGTTGCCGGATCGTTATCCGTAGCGATCCTAGGGTCGACAGTCTGGGAGAGTCCGGAACCTCGCCGCGCACCCGCGAACTCAGCGCCAGCCGAGCATCAGAACCAGTCGAGCGATTGGCCGTGCGGCCCGGTGAAGGCCAGCGGATGCTCGTCCAAGGCCAACACGAAGCGCCCGGGCATCCCGGCCGGCGTCGCCTCCGGCAGCCGCGCCTCCACCTCGGGGAGCGCACCACGACCCTCGAGTGAGATCCAGCGGGCGTCGAGCGCCCGCACCTGTTCGGCGAAACGGGCACGTTCGGCGGCGGGCAGGTAGACGAGCACCCCGCTCGTGACGATGACGAGAGTCGCATCATCCGGAGCCTCCGCGGCGAGCGCGGCAACGGCCGCAACCGCATCGCCGGCCACCAGGCGCGGCGGGTCGGTCTTCGCGATCCCGACGGCGGCGAGCAGGCGTTCGCGGCGCTCCTGCTGCTCCGGCCACACCAGGGTCTCGAGCCAGAGCATGTCGTCGGCGTTCAGCACGTCGAGCGGGTGCAGGTCGACCCCGGCGCGCCAGACGATGTCGGGCAGCACGGTCGGCACGGGCACCGGCCCGGTCGTCGACGACTCGAGCACCAGCGCGCTGTCGCCGAGCACCGGCCCGCCGTCGTAGGAATAGGCATAGCGGTCGGGATAGAGGCAGAGCCCCGCACTCGCTCCGACCTCGAGCAGTGCGAGCGGTCCGTCGATGAGGGCCAGCGCGGGCAGCAGTGACGCGCACCGGCGGGCTTCGTTGGTCTGCGTCATCCGATGGTCCGCCTCGGCTGCGACCGCGGCGAAGTTGTCGACCAGCCAGTCGCGGAACGGGCCGTATGGCCCGACCGGGGCGCCGAGCAGACGTGAGGTGGCGAAGATCAGGTTCGGCTGGCGCTTCTGCAGCCGCATCGTCATCAGCAGTGCCTGGATGCCCGGGTCGCCCGCCACGCCGAGAGCCCACGCCTCGTAGATCGCCGACTGGCCGCGCGCCTCCACCTCGCCGAAGCTGGTGTACCACTCTGTGAGGTCTCTGCCCTTCTGAGGCTCTGCCGCAGGTTTCGTCACGGGCCGAGTTTAATAGGAGGGTTCGCGCGGTTTTCGAAAGGACCCCCATGACTTCCTCCACCGATTCCTTCCCCGTCGCCAAGACCGACGAGGAGTGGAAGCAGGAGCTCGACCCGACGCGTTACGCGATCCTGCGCGAGGCGGCGACCGAACGCCCCTGGTCGGGTGCCCTGCTCGATGAGAAGCGCGCCGGCGTCTACACCTGCGGTGCCTGCGGCGCGGAACTCTTCGCCAGCGGCACCAAGTTCGACTCCGGCTCGGGCTGGCCGAGCTTCTACGAGTCGGTCAACCCCGACGCGGTGGCGCTCATCACCGACAGCACTCTCGGAATGACCCGCACCGAGGTGCAGTGTGCACGCTGCGGCTCGCACCTCGGCCACCTGTTCGACGACGCGGACCAGACCCCGACCGGAGACCGGTACTGCATGAACTCGCTCTCCCTCGACTTCACGGAAGCGAAGTAGCCGCCCCGATGACGGTCCTGGATGCGGTCAGCCGCCGCCGCTCGCACTCGAAGGTGACCGCGACCGCGCCCAGCCACGACCAGCTGCTTCCGCTGATCGCCGCGGCGGGAACCGTCGCCGACCACGCCTCCCTCCGCCCGTGGCGGCTGATCGAGCTGCGCGACGACGCGCGGGTGCACCTCGGCGAGGCGATGGTGGTCGCCAGCGGGCTCGACGACGAATCGGGTGCCAAGCTCGCGGCCAAGCCGCTGCGGGCATCCCTGTTGATCGCCGTCGTCGCCGTGCACCGGCCGAGCTTCAAGGTGGAGAAGTGGGAGCAGGATGCCACGGCCGCCGGCGTCGCCCACATGCTGTCACTGCTGCTCTCCGAGGCCGGCTGGGGTGTCATGTGGCGCACCGGACACCTCACCCGCACGCAGCCCGTGCGCGAGCTGCACCAGCTGGCCGAGAATGAGGAGCTGCTCGGCTGGCTCTACGTGGGCGGTCTGCCGGAGGATGCCAGGGACGGCGCGAAGCGCGCGATCAGCCCCGAGGAGTTCGTGACCGTGCTCTGATCGCGGCCGACGGTACCGCCGCCAGCGCGACCGCGACGAGGGTGAGCAGGGTTCCGGCGAGCGTCGTCCAGGCGAAGACGTGCCCGGGAATCGGCAGCACCAGGTCGAGCACCACCGACATCACCAGCTGGCCCGCGACTGAGCCCAGGCCGAGCAGCAGCACCCCGGTCGCCCGCACGACCACCACGGAGAGTCCGATGAAGATCGCGCCGATGAGGCCGCCCACATAGAGCCAGGGCTGCTGCGGGAAGACGGTCGGCAGCCCCACGATCGACTCGTGGATGACCGCCGCAACCGCCAGCACGATGGTGCCCACCAGGAAGTTCATCACGGTAGCGGTGAGGGCCGAGCGCGAGATGATCCGCACCTGACCGTTGACCGCCTGCTGGCCGCCGATGCCGAGTCCGGCGAGAAACGGGAGCAGCAGCATCCAGAGCGGAATGTCGCCGACGAGCTGCGACGACACCGCCCAGGTGACCGCGACCAGGGCGAGCACCGTGCCGCCCAGCCGCGTGATCGTGATGGGTGCCGGGGCGGTGGCGCCGAGCCCGCGCGCATCGATGGCGAGACCGCTGATGGTCTGCCCACAGACCACGGCGACGGTGAACAGGGCGACGCCCAGGGTCGCGCCGGTGAGCCCCTGCGAGAGCACGAAGAAGCCGCCCGCGGCCCCGCCGATCAGGTACCACCACGGCGTCGCGCCCGCGCGCACGCTGGCGAACAGCCGCACCAGACCGCGACGACCGGGAGCCCAGACCGCGAGAACGAGAGCCAGGATGACGAGCCCCGACCCGAACGAGATGAGGGCCGCGAGGTATCCGTCGCCTAGGGCACGACCGAGCTCTCCGTTGATCCGCGACTGTGTGGCGGTGAACACCCCGATGAGCACGGCTCCGGCAACACCCAGGGCGACGGATGCTCGCCTCGCGCGATGGGGAGCGGGCGCGGTCATCCGTCCACGGTAGCGGGCTGCGGCATTTCGCCGTCTCGCTGCAGCCAACAGGATGAACGGCCCCGAACTCCCGACCTGGTCCTGTTGAGTGACGGTTTCGCCAGTCTCATCCTGTTTGCTGCAGCCCGGTAATATTGATGCTCGTTCGCCTCTTTAGCTCAGTTGGCCAGAGCACCGCTCTTGTAAAGCGGGGGTCGTCGGTTCGAATCCGACAAGGGGCTCCACCCGCATCCTCAGCTCTTGTTGACGATCTCCAGCCGGTTGTCGTCGAGATCGATGATGTTGGCCGCGTAGTAGCCGTCGGCGAAGTAGGCACGAATGGCGGGCTTCCCGTCATCCGTTGCACCGGCCGCAAGCGCGGCGTCGTAGGTGGCGTCGACAGCGGCATGATCCGCAGCGACCAGGCCGAGGTAGAGGCCGGTCTCGCCGGGCTGGCGCTGGCGCAACCAGATGGTCGAGGGACCGTTGGCGAGACCCCAGAGATCCGGCACGGAGGCGGGGCCGGTGGCGGAGTCGTAGTTGAAGAAGGGCACGTAGCCGAGCGGCGCCAGCGCAGCGCTGTAGAAGGCCAGCGAGCGCTCCGGGTCGGACACGGAAATGTAGACATGGTCGATCATCGCGAGTTCTCCTCAGTGTGAGCCGGCGTTGCCGGGTCCGTTCAGCCTGAACCCTTCTTTTACAGTTGTCAAATAGTTCGGGACGATACGCTCACGCGTTCAGCAGCTCCCACTTCCCCTCCGAAACTACGGTCACGGCGCCGTCGACGACGGCGATCGCGGTCTGTTCATCGATCGCGTAGGCAGGGCCGGGAATCGCCATCGCCCAGCGGCGCGCGGCGGCGAGGCTGTTGCTCGTCCAGCCGGGGTAGTCGAGATGAGGAAAGATGCTGAAATCGACGACGCCCAGGGTCTCGTCACTGCCCCCGGGCATCCAGTCGGCGAACTCACGACCGATGCGCGGGGTCATCACCATGCTGCCGGCGCTCACGTCGACCCAGACGGTGTCCTCCAGCTCGGGCAGAAGGTCGGCGAGGCCGGACTGCCGCATCCAGTGCGCCAGGTAGGTCGCTTCCCCGCCGTCCACCAGCAGCACGTCGGCCTCGCGCACCCAGGCCACCCACCTTTCGCGATCGATGGACGGCAGAGCGGTGAGCTCGAGCACCCCCACCGACTTCCAGCCCAGCTGAACCAGACCGGTTTCACCCGGCCAGCGCCCGGCGGTCGACATCCACACCGTTTCGGGCGAACACGCGGGCTGGCCCCATTGGGCGGTCGGGATGAACAGCGCGCCGCACTCGGCGAGAGGCTTGCCCAGCATCGTGACCAGCGCCTCGCGGATGCTGTCGTTCGTGACGCCGCCCGACGTCAGCAGCAGTTTCATGCGCGCGACGACTAGCTCGCCGGGTCGTACATGAACTCGCGCAGCTCCTGCCCACACCGGCAGGCGACCGCGATCTTCTGCGCCCAGAGCACGGCGTCGTCGCGGGTCGGCACTTCGAGCACGGTGAAGCCGCCGTTGAGCGGGGTTCCCGGATAGATCTCGGCCGACACCGACCCGTCGGCAGAGACCAGCACCGGGTCGACATCCTCGTCGATTCCGCCACCGAAGACGTAGACGCCGGCCTCCTTCGCCTCCTCGATGACGGCGCGAGAGTCGATCCCCGCCTGCTGGAACTCCTCGGCCGTGAGCACCATCGCTTCGCTCGGAAAGGTGATGAGATATTTCGTCATGCCGTTCATGGTGCTCCGCGACCGAGCACGATGGCAAGAACCCTTCACGACCAACGAATGCACCCGGCAGTAACGAGTGCTCCCGCTCGCGCAGGCGCATTCGTTACTGCCGGGTGCATTCACTGCACGAGCGCGCTGCACGAGCGCGGCGCTTACGCCTCCACCGCGTCGAGCACCTCGTCCGCGCGCTGCGGGCTGCCCTCGGCGAGGCCCCGGGCGATGGCCCGACGGAAGGCGAGCCAGAGCACTCCGCCGATCAGCAGCACGAGCACCTCGGTAACCGTCAGCGCCCAGATGATGCCGGCGAGACCGAACCAGAGGTTGCCGAGCAGCACGATAGGAATGAACAGCACACCCTGCGAGACCGACATGATGGTGGCAGGCAGCGCCCGGCCCGTGGCCTGGAACACCGAGGTGATCAGTCCGGTGAAGCCGTTCGCGATCATCGCGACCAGTTGCGCAGTGAGCACGACGACGCCGATCGCGAGCACGGTGGGGTCGGCGACGAAGGCGGAGAACACCTGATCGCGCAGCACGAACACCACTGTCGCGAAGGTCAGCGCGACGCCTCCGACGGTGATGGCAGAGACCCGGAGAGCGGATGTCAGCCGCGCCCGATCCCCCTTGCCGTACGAGTACGCCAGCAGCGGCAACACCCCGAGGGTCACCCCCATCAGCAGGAATTCCGGCACCTGCGCGATGCGCACCGCGACACCCATCGCCGCGAGCGGCCCGTCACCGTAGTTCGCGGCGAGGTTGTTCAGCACCAGCGATGTGACGATGAGGAAGCCCGCCTGCAGCAGCTCGCCGACCCCCACGCCGAACACCGGCTTCAGCACCGCCGGCGACAGGGTGAACCAGCGCGGCGCGAGACTCACGTGCTCGCTGTGTCGGGTGAGCCAGACGATGAAGTAGACGACGACGCCGACGTTCGACAGCCCCATGGCGAGGGCGGCGCCCGCGACACCCCAGTGCAGCACCAGGATGAACAGCACGTCGAACACGAGGTTCGCGATGGTGGAGCCGATCAGCCCGACCATCACCTGACGGGCGGCACCCTCTGCCCGCACCAGCTGCTCGAGGCAGAAGGCGGCCGCGAGCACGGG
>Ga0247735_1001106_pt1 | contig 10607 bp, 5 predicted proteins | sample UWRJL178409R2_FD_180934 | JGI IMG/M metagenome (GOLD analysis project Ga0247735, IMG submission 180934) | Plant litter microbial communities from Arlington Agricultural Research Station in Wisconsin, United States - UWRJ-L178-409R-2 | ecosystem: Environmental > Terrestrial > Plant litter >...
CCGTGGCCGACTGGGCGCCGATGCAGGCCCGCATGGCCGCCGATGCCGAGGCGCTGCTCGAAGGGACGGCCGGGGGCAAGAGCGAGGGCGCGGAACTGCTGCTGTGGTTCCTCGACCGCAACTTCACCCTGCTCGGCCATGAATTGTGGCAGGGCGGCAAGGGCGAGAAACCGCTCGGCATCGCGCGCCACGCACACGGCGTGCCGATCCTGGCCGAGGCGTCGCGGGCGCTCGCCATGGCCTGGTTCGAAAAGGGTGGAGAGGCGCCGCTGCTGCTCAAGTCCAACCAGATCTCCGGCGTGCACCGCAACGTGCCGCTCGACCTGGTGCTGGTGCCGATCCGCGAGGGGCGCAAGGTGACCGGCCTGTCGATCCATGCCGGGCTGTGGACCAGCGCCGCGCTCAACGCGCCGCCGCAGGAAGTGCCGGTGCTGCGCACGCGGCTGGCCGCGCTGGAGGAAAAGTTCGGCTTCGATCCCAAGGGGCATACCGGCAAGGCGCTCACCCATGCGCTCGCCTCGCTGCCGCACGACCTGATCACCGCGTTCGACGTCGCCTCGCTGGAGGATGTCGCGCTCACCGCCATGTCGCTGGCGGACCGGCCGCGCCCCGCGCTGGTGCTGGTGCGGTCGATCCTGGGGCGGCACCTGTTCGCGTTCGTGTGGCTGCCGCGCGACGACCTGACCACCGCGCGCCGCGTCGCGATCGGCGAGATGCTGTCGGAAGCGGCGAACGGCAGCCTGCTCAACTGGGGTATCGCGATGGAGGGCAGCGTGGTCGCGCAGATCCGCTACACCATCGACTTGCGCGGCGAAGGCGTGATGCCCGACGCGGCGGTGCTCGACGCGCGGATCGCGCGCATGGTGCGCGGCTGGGTGCCGGCGGTCGAGGCGGCACTGGCCGAGGCGGTCGAGCCGGCGCGGGCGACGCGCCTCGCGCTGCGCCATGCCGCGACCTTCCCGCAGGGCTATCGCGCGGCGGGCAGCGCGGAAGAGGCGGCACGCGACATCCTGCGGCTCGCGCGGCTCGACGGGCCCGATGATCGCTCGGTGCGGCTGTTCCGCGACGCCAAGGGCGCGACGCGGCTCAAGGTCTACCGCGTCGGCGGCGCGCTGGCGCTGTCGGACGCGGTGCCGGTGCTGGAGAATTTCGGCTTCCGCGTGATCGAGGAAGTGCCGACCGCGCTGAACGACGACGCGCAGGGCTTCGTCCACGACTTCCTGGTCGAAAGCGCCGGATCGGCGAAGGAGCCGGCGGTGCTGGAGGATGCGATCGCCGCGGTGCTGGAGGCGCAGGCGGAAAATGACGCGTTCAACCGGCTGATCGTCGATGCGGGCATGGCGCCTTCATCGGTGGTGCTGTTCCGCGCCTGGTTCCGCTATCTGCGCCAGGCCGGGCTGCCCTATTCGCTGGTGACGGTGGTGGATGCGCTACGGCGCGCGCCGAAAGTGGCGGCGGGGCTGATCGAGCGCTTCGGCGCGGCGCATGATCCCGCGCGCGCGGTCAAGGGCAAGGCGAAGATCGAGGCCATTCAGGCGGCCGACGCGGCGATCGATGCCGGGCTCGACGCCGTCTCGGCGATCGACGACGACCGCATTCTCCGTGCGCTGCGTAACGTCGTCGCGGCGACTTTGCGCACCAACGCCTTCGCCCCCGCAGGCCAGACCGCGCTGGCGTTCAAGCTCGACAGCCATCTCATCCCCGGCCTGCCCGCGCCCGTGCCGTGGCGCGAGATCTGGGTGTACAGCCCTCGCGTGGAAGGCATCCATCTGCGCGCCGGCCCGGTCGCGCGCGGCGGCCTGCGCTGGTCCGACCGGCGCGACGACTTCCGCACCGAGATCCTCGGCCTGATGAAGGCGCAGCGCGTGAAGAACGCGGTGATCGTGCCCACGGGCGCCAAGGGCGGATTCTATCCCAAGCAGCTGCCCCCCGTTTCCAACCGCGACGCGTGGCTGGCCGAGGGGACCGAGAGTTACCGGGTGTTCATCCGCTCGCTCCTGTCGATCACCGACAATATCGTCGAGGGGAAGGTCGTCCACCCCGCGGGCGTCCTCATCCATGACGGCGACGACCCCTATTTCGTCGTCGCCGCCGACAAGGGCACCGCGACCTTCTCCGACGTGGCCAATGCCATCGCGCTCGATCATGGCTTCTGGTTGGGCGACGCCTTCGCCAGCGGCGGGTCGGTCGGGTACGACCACAAGGCGATGGGCATCACCGCGCGCGGCGCCTGGCTCTCGGTCCAGCGCCACTTCGCGGAGCGCGGCGTCGACGTGCAGAGCGAGTCGATCCGAGTGGTCGGCTGCGGCGACATGTCGGGCGACGTGTTCGGCAACGGCATGCTCTTGTCGAAGACGCTGAAGATCGTCGCGGCGTTCGACCACCGCCACATCTTCCTCGACCCCGATCCCGATCCCGCCGCGAGTTGGGAGGAGCGCAACCGCATGTTCGCACTGCCGCGGTCGAGTTGGGCGGATTACAATCCGTCGCTGATCTCGAAGGGCGGCGGCGTGTTCCCGCGCACCGACAAGACGATCAAATTGTCGAAACAGGTCCGCGCCGCGCTCGGCCTCGACGCGAGCGAGATGGAGCCGGGCGCGCTGATCTCGGCGATCCTCAAGGCGCCCGTCGACCTGATCTGGTTCGGCGGCATCGGCACGTACGTGAAGGCGGCATCCGAGAACAACATCCAGGTCGGCGATCCGGCCAATGATCGCCTGCGCGTCAATGCCGAGGAGATCCGCGCGACGGCGATCGGCGAGGGCGCGAACCTGGGCGTCACCCAGGCGGGCCGCATCGCCTTTGCCGCGCATGGCGGGCGGATCAACACCGACTTCATCGACAACTCGGCCGGCGTCGATTGTTCGGATAACGAGGTCAACATCAAGATCGCCCTCAACCGCGAGATGATCGAGGGCCGGCTGGCATACGAGAAGCGCAACACCTTCCTCGCCTCGATGACCGACGATGTCGCGTTCATCGTGCTGGAGGATAACCGCCTCCAGACGCTCGCATTGTCGATCATGGAGAATGACGGTGCACGCTCGGTGCCGAGTTATGTCCGCCTGATCGAGATTTTCGAGGCATCGGGCAATCTCGACCGCGCAGTCGAAGGGCTTGCCTCGAACGACGACCTGCTGCGGCGTGCGCAGGAAGGTCATGGGCTGACCCGGCCCGAACTGGCCGTGCTGCTCGCGACCGCCAAATTGTCGCTTCAGTCAGCGATCGAACATGGCACGCTCGGCCTCGACCCCGATCTCGCGCCCGATCTTCACGCCGCCTTCCCGCCGGCCATGCGCAAGAAGTTCGCCAAGGCGATCGACGAGCACCGGCTGCGCGGCGAAATCGTCGCGACCAAGCTGGCCAATCGCATCGTCAACCGGCTGGGCGTGCTCCACCCGTTCGAACTGGCCGAGGAAGAAGGCGCGGCGATGGGCGACATCGCGGCAATGTTCGTCGTCACCGAGCGGCTGTTCGGCCTGCCTGCGCTCTGGGCGGAGATCGAGACCGCGACGATGCCCGAGGGCGCGCGCATCGCGCTGTTCGAGGAAGTGGCGGTGGCGACCCGCTCGCAGATCGCGGACCTGCTGCGCGTCGTGCGATCGGGCACTGGCCCCGGCCCGGCGCTGGCGCGGCTGGCCAAGGGCACCGCGCAGCTCGACAAGCAGACCAAGGCGCTGCTGCTCGAGGAAGCGAGCGCGCAGAGCGCGCGTATCGCCGCCACGCTGGAGGAGGCGGGCGCACCGCGCAAACTGGTGCAGAAGGTGGTGCGGCTGTTCGAACTGGACGGCGCGGTCGGCCTGGCCGATCTCGGCGAGCGGCTCGGGCTGGACGAAGCGGTGCTGACGCGGGCGTTTACCCGGCTGGGCCAGGCGCTCGGGCTCGACTGGGCGCAGGCCAATGCGGCGCGCATCGCGTCGAGCGATCCGTGGGAGCGGCTGCTGATCGCCGGCCTCGCGCGCGATTTCCAGCAGTTGCGGCTCGAATTTCTCGGCCGTGGCGGGGGCGATCCGCAGGCGCTGGTCGAGGCATGGCTCGCCGCCAATGCCGGCCGCGTCTCACAGTTCAAGTCAGTGGTGGATCGTGCGCGGCACGCCCCGGCGCCGAACGCCGCGATGCTGGCGCAGATCGCCGGCCAGGCGCGGGTGCTGCTGGGGCGCTAGATCAGCGGGCGATGAACAGCCAGTAGAGGATCGCGGCCCAGACCATGGCGCTTAACGGCACGGCGTAGAACAGGCCGCGCACGGTGCCGCTATCGTCGGTCCGGACATGGCCGGAAAAGTCGTACCTTGGATGGGACATGTCGCTCTCCTGAGCGGTAATGTACGGCGCGCCGGTCTGCCCCAATATTAAGGGGAAATACGCGCGCCCGCCCGTAGTGCCTGCACCCCGCGCACCCGGAAGGCCGGCACGTCGGCCCCGGCCAGCCAAATAGCGGCCTTGTCGGCAAAGGCGGGCGTCGCGGTTTCGCCCGCGCGCTTGAGCCATTGCATGGCTTCGTCGACCTTGCCGGCCGCGCCGAGCATCCGGGCATGATTGAAGCAGCCGCGGAAGTCCCCGCCGCGCGCCGCGCGGGCATAGCAGCGTGCGGCCTTGGCCATGTCACGCGGCACCACCCAGCCATCCTCGTGAAAGCTGCCGACGAAGTTGATCGCCTTGGCATTGCCCATTTTCGCGGCGCGCTGGAACCAGTCGAGCGCGGCCGCCTTGTCCTCTGCCACGCCCACGCCGAGGGCGAGCAGGGTCGCGTAATTGTACATACCCCAGTCGAGCCCGCGCTCGGCGGCGATGCGATAGCACTCGGCCGCGCGCGCCTTGTCCGGCGGCGTGCCCCAGCCGAGATCGTAGCAGCGGCCGACCATGTTGATCGCCATCAGGTGGTGCTGCGCCGCCGCCCTGGTGAACCAGTCGAGCGCAGCCGGCTCGTCCTTCGCCACGCCAGTGCCGTCGAGGAGCATCTGCCCGTACACCGCCTGGGCCTCCGCCATGCCGGCCTCGGCCGCCGCACGAACGAACGCCGCGCGCTCCTCGGGGGGACCCGAGAGGCGCGCGGCGATGTCTTTCGGCGTGAGCTTGCCGAGTTCGTCGGGCCCGATCGCCGTCATGCCATCAATATTTCACGGTCACCGTTCCGAACACCGTGCGGCCCGGAGCGATCGAGGCATAATGCGACGCGTAGGTCTGATTGAAATAAATTTCGTTGGTCAGGTTCTGCGCATTGACGCCGACTTCGATACGATCGGTCACCTTGTAGCGCGCCTGCGCATCGAAGCGCCAATAGCTCGGCGTGCCACGCGCCAGGGTGACGGTCGCGGGCGTGACCGTCACGACACCGGCCGACGTCTGAGTCGCGAAGCGGTTGTCGGCATAGCCGCCGATCTGGCGATCCATATAATAAGCGCCGCCGCCGAACGAGAAGCGCTTCGTCGCCTGATAATTGGTCGACAGGGTGAAGCTGTTCTTCGTCGTCTGCGGCACCTGCTTGCCGTTGTTGACCGAAGGCACATATACCACCTTGGCGGCCTGACCGGTCACCGCCGGCGCGGTCAGCGCACTGAAGCCCGCGTCGAGGATCTTCGGATCCAGATAGGTATAGCCGCCGAACACCGTCCAGCCGGGCAGGATCGTGCCGCTGGCAGTCAGTTCGACACCGCGGATGCGCGTCTTGCCGAGAAAAGCGACAGTGCTCGCGTCGATCGTCACGCGAGCATTGTCGATATCCGTCTGGAACACTGCGACGGCAAGCGCGAGCTTCTCGTTGAAAAAGCTGCCCTTGGCGCCGACTTCATAGGACTTGGTCTTCTGCACCTTGAGGGCATCAAGCAGGGCCAGGTTCTGGGCAGTGTTCGTCGTCGGCAACGCATTGTCCTCGCGCCCCTCGCCGAGCAGGCTGTTCGGTGGGGTCGCGGCGGTTGCGTAGCTGCCGTAGAGGCTCAGATCATGCACCGGCTTGAAGACGAGGCCGGCCTGCCAGTTAAACAGATTGTCAGTGCGTGAAAGCTGGACGGCGGTGGCACCGACGGCGAAGGGCGGCGTGACCGTCGATTTGAAGCGATCGTAGCGCGCGCCCAGATTGAGGATCAGCGACGGCGTGATCGTGATCGAATCGAATGCATAGATCGCCTGGGTTTCGGCGTCGTTCTGCGTTTCAGTGTTGGACGCACCGCGCACGATCGGCGTCGCCACGGTGGACGTGTCGCTGGTGTAGTTCACCCAGGGATCATTGTAGTTCGGGGTGAACAGGCTCGTGCAATAGTAACGCGCGATCGTTGCAGTGTTGCATCGCGGGCTGACGGTGGAGCCGTTCGCCGACACCAGAGCGCCGCGACGCGCCTTTTCCCACGAAAATTCGGTGCCGATCGCGAAGCTGTGCTTGATCCCGCCGGTTTCGAAGGTGCCGCTGAGATCGGTCTGGTCGATGATGCTCTCGGTATAGCCATAGCGCGTGTTGCCACGCCGCCAGACCAGGCCGCCGGTCAGCACGTCGCCGCGGGTGCCGGCGGCGCCGGTGGTCGGGTTGGTTGCCGCAGTGCCGAAGACATTGCCCTGGCTGTCGTCGGGCAGCAGGAAATTATACGCTTGGTCGCTATGACTGAAACGCGCGGTGTTGCGCAGCGTGACCGATCCGAAATCATGCTCCACGCGGAGGGTCGCCTGATTGGTGGTGGCATCGCGGAAATCGCGGTCGACCAAGCCGTAGAAATTCGAGCGCGCGACAAAACCCTTCTGACCGCTCGCCGTCGTGATGTTGCCGAGCGCGGGGGTGGTGAAGGTGTCGCCGGCCGGTGCGTTGCAGATCGTTGCCGAGCAGACATAAAGATAGGGGATGCCGCTGTCGGGCAGTTCATGGCTTTCGATATAGTAATAGCTGGCGGTCAACCGGGTCGGCGTCCCGAGGCCTATCGTCACGCTAGGCGCAAAACCCCAGCGACGCGACCAGATCGCATCGCGATCGACCACGTCCTGATCGTGCCATAGGCCCTGGACGCGGAAGGCGACGGTGTCACTCAGCCTCAAGTTCAGATCGCCGGTGACGCGCTTGTAATCGCCATTGCCGTAGCTGGCGCTGGCCGATCCGAAGGTGTCGAGCACCGGCATCTTGGACAGGATGTTGATCGTGCCGCCGGCGCTGCCGCGGCCGCCGAGCGTGGAATCCGAACCGCGGACGATCTGGACCGATTCGATCGCAAAGACCTCACGGGTCTGGGAAGCGAGATCGCGGACGCCATCGACATAGATGCTGCCCTGGCTGTCGAAGCCGCGAATGAAGGGGCGATCGCCGATCGGGTTGCCACCCTCGGCCGCGCCGAAGGTGATGCCAGGAACGGTGCGCAGCGCATCCTGCAGGCTGGCCGATCCGGTCTGCTCGATCACCTCCTTGTTGAGCACGACAATCGACTTGGGCGTGTTGATGAGTGGCGCGACATCCTTGGGGCCGCGCTCGCGCTCGCCGGTGACGAGCACGTCATCGTCGCGGCTCTGCTCGTCGGTGGCGTCAGTCGCCTTCGTATCGGGCTCATCGGCGGCATAGGCCGTGCTGCTGGCGAACGCGCCGACGCACGACAGCGCCAGGAAGGCCGGCTTTGCGATAGGCGTGCGTCGAGCAGTGCTGGAAGTGCGCAATTTGTGTCCCCTTTGGTGTCGGGGCCCGGCTATTGCGAGTCACTCTCATTGTCAACGCTATTGAGAGTAATTCTCAGTGTGTTTGTTCGTGGGACGGCTTCATTCCTTCTCATCGAGATGAGGCAGGAACCGCGTTTTTCCGGAGACGAGTGGAGGTAGAATATCTGTCCCGCGCTCCAAGCCCCTCCACCATTCGCAGAAGATGCGGATGGTCCCCCTCCCCCGCTTTGCGAGGGAGGAATTAAGAAGGGAGCGTTGCCAAAAGCCACGTCCTGAGCGCGCTCGCGAGGTTGGGCGGATCGTCGGCCGTGATCCGAAGCGCGTCGATCTCGGCGATCAGCGCGTTGAGCGGCAGGGCGCGCGCCTCTGCGGCTGCTTCGAGTGCCTCCCAGAACAAGGGCTCCAGGCTGATCGACGTCGCGTGGCCGGCGATCGTGACCGATCGCTTCACCGGGCCGACAAACCCGCCCGGCGGCGGCGCGATCATTCAGCCACTGCCCCTTCAGTCAGTGTCGAACAGCGCTGCGAGCTGCTCGATGATGGTGCCGCCGAGCTGTTCCGCATCCATGATCGTCACCGCGCGGGAGTAATAACGCGTCACGTCATGGCCGATGCCGATCGCAGCCAGTTCGACCGGGGACTTGGTTTCGATCCAGTTGATCACCTGGCGCAGATGGCGTTCGAGATAGCTTCCCGAATTCACGCTGAGCGTCGAATCGTCTACCGGGGCGCCGTCCGAGATGACCATCAGGATCTTGCGCTCCTCGGGTCGGGCGATCAGCCGGCTATGCGCCCAGAGCAATGCCTCGCCGTCGATATTCTCCTTGAGCAACCCTTCGCGCATCATCAGCCCGAGCGAGGCGCGCGCTCGGCGCCACGGCTCGTCGGCTTTCTTGTAAACGATATGGCGCACGTCGTTCAGGCGGCCCGGCTGAGGCGGGCGCCCGGCGGCCAGCCAGGTCTCGCGCGCCTGCCCACCCTTCCAGGCACGGGTGGTGAAGCCCAGGATCTCGGTCTTGACCCCGCAGCGCTCCAGCGTGCGGGCGAGGATGTCGGCGCTGATCGCGGCGATCGAGATCGGCCGCCCCCGCATCGAACCGCTATTGTCGATCAGCAGGGTGACGACGGTGTCCCGAAAATCGGTCTCGCGCTCGATCTTGTAGCTGAGCGACTGAGTCGGGTTCACGACCACGCGTGCCAGGCGAGCCGCGTCGAGCAGCCCTTCCTCCTGGTCGAAATCCCAGCTGCGATTCTGCTGCGCCATCAGCCGGCGCTGCAGCCGGTTGGCGAGCTTGGTCACCGCGCCCTGCAGATGGACAAGCTGCTGATCGAGATAGGAGCGCAGCCGCGCCAGCTCGTCCGCGTCGCACAGGTCGGTCGCGGCGATCACTTCGTCGAAGCTGGTGGTCCAGGCCTTATATTCGAACTGCGGCGAGAAATCCGAGAAGGGACGGTTGGGGCGGACAGGGAGCATGCCCTCATCGCCATCGTCGCCGGCCTCGCCGTCCATGTCCTGGAATTCGTCGTCGCTGGTCTCGGCGCTCTCGCCATCCTGCGATTCGGCGTCGCGGTCGGAGCCGCGCGCCTCGATCTCGCCCTGGCCCTGCTCGCCTTCGCCCTCGCCGTCCTCGCCTTCGTCGGAATTCTGCTCGTCAGTGCCCTCGTCTTCCGATCCGCCCTCATCGGCTTCGTCTGGAATCATGTCGCCTTCGACCAGCTCGAGATCCTCGAGCAGCCGGGTGATCAGGCTGGCAAAGGCGCGCTGGTCGTCGATCGCCAGTGCCAGCGCGTCGAGATCCTTGCCCGCCTTCTGCTCGATCCAGTCGCGCACCAGCGCCATGCCCGGTGCCGTGACGGCGGGCGCCTCGGCGCCGGTGAGCCGCTCGCGCACGATCAGGCCGAGCGCGGTCGACAGCGGCACCTCGTCGCGATTGCGGGCACGGGTGATCGGGTCGGCGCGCAGCTTCAGGTCGAGCGCGGTCGCCAGATTGGCGGCGATGCCGGCATAACCGCGCGCGCCCAGTGCCTCGATGCGCGCGCCTTCGACCGCGTCGAACACGGAGCGCGCGACCGCTTCGGCCGGGGCCTGCTTCGCATGGAGCGCGGCATTATGGTGGCGCAGGCGCAGCGCGAAACCATCAGCGAAACCACGGGCTTCGGCGACCTGATCGGCCGGCAAGGTGCGCGCCGGCATTGGCACCTTGATATGCTTGCCAGATTGGATCGGCGCGTCGGCCGTGAAGGCCAGCTCGATCTCGGGCTCATGCGCGATCGCGCGCGCGGCACCGCCGAGCACGGCCTTGAAGCGATCGAGGGGCGTTTCCGTCGTCATGGCTTCTGCTCTGGCACCACCAAACGCCCGGGCGCAAGATCGCGGTCGATCCTGATCCGCGCGATCTTGGTTTCCGGATCGAATTCGAGCACGGTGACCACCGCGCCCTGTATCACGCCATAGGCGGGAAGCTTCGCGATCGAGATCTTGTGCCGCGTCTCGGGCAGCGGGCGATTCATGCCGTACAGCACCAGTTCGGCGTCGAAGGACAGACTGTCCTTCTCGCCCGCCGTGCCGGCATAGCGCAGCCGCAGCTCGCTGCCGTTGCCGAGCAGCATGCCGCGGATCAGGCCGTAGTGAGCGGGGGTGATGGCGAAGGGTTCGCGACCCGAATCGCCCTTGGCGCCGATCAGGATCGCATGGTCGAGCGTCTCGTCGTCATTGCTATCGTAGAGGCAATAACGCGTGACCAATTTGGTCGGCCTGAGCAAGCCGACCAGGCCGAAGCCCATCGAACCGACCATGGCCTTGGTAAAGGACGGGTCCTGTTCGGTCTCGCAGAACACGACGGGCGGATCGCCCGCAATACCATCCACGCGGGCAGATTCGAACACTGTCTCGCGCGTGAAATTGCGCTTCTGGCCGAGCCGGTCGAGCGTGATCGGATCGACCAGCAACGCCGTTTCGGGGCGGCCAAGCGGGCTTTGCGCGA
>Ga0247735_1001107_pt1 | contig 10606 bp, 10 predicted proteins | sample UWRJL178409R2_FD_180934 | JGI IMG/M metagenome (GOLD analysis project Ga0247735, IMG submission 180934) | Plant litter microbial communities from Arlington Agricultural Research Station in Wisconsin, United States - UWRJ-L178-409R-2 | ecosystem: Environmental > Terrestrial > Plant litter >...
CCGTGGATGTTACTGTCACTGGCCCCTCTTCCAACCGTTGGAGATATTCTGAGACTCTCTTCTCATGACGCTGTGCACTAGCCTTGTTGTGGGCCTTGTTCCACCCACCCCATGGGTCAGGGCTCTTGAATGGACGTGGGTGTACGATTGGACGCGGCTTCGGGCAGGAGCTATATTCCATGAATATCAGACAAATATTTAAGTAGCAATTGACATATAAACGTACATAGACTCAGCTGGCGTCTCTGGAATGGAGCCAGTGGGGCTTGCCCCTGCGACCTTCCGCCTATAGAAAATAAATTAGAAGAGATTGTATGAATAAATAACGTCAACTCACTGAGGGACTGCAACATAAACCATTTTCTTTCCTGATCGTAATCTTCGACCAGTGGGTGTCTGAGACACCCCTTCATGGCTAGAAAACAATGCCGAGTCAGCGTATATTCATATCCGCTCCTCAACTAATAGGACAACCATACTTTGTGCGACCGAAGTCAGCACTGAGTATATACTTAGCGACCGGAGTCAGCTATGTATGAGCAGCGACCGGAGTCTGCTTCTCGGAAATCCCCAGTCGATGAGCAGATGGCCCGAGGTTCCATTTGCATACCTTCCTTGATCCTATGCTTGGTTTTAACAACGAAAAAAAAGTAGAGCATTGTAGAATACCTGAGAATCGACGACTCCAGTCGCATCCTTCTTTCGAGAACCCCTTGTGTTCGTCTTCTTCTCCACCGCCGGTGGAGGTGCCTGGGACAATTGCTGGGAATGAAGTTAGCATGGCTGGATATTGGTGACGCCAGCAACACTTACAACTTCATCGAGAGCATTGCTGTCGCCTCCGACTTCGCTATCATTCCCATTGTCGGCGCCCTTCTTAGGCCGTGAGCGTTTAGCGGTGGGCTAGAACGGGGAATCAGAGTGCATTCGATCAGCGATGGGAGTAAAATACCTGGACATTGTCTTTTGCGTTGTTGGAGGCCTTGCGCTTGCGAGCCATGGTGAAATTGAGGAGAAAGAACGAAAACACCGTTCGTTGACTTTAAATACTCTGAATAGCCAAATATTTGAACCGAAAAAGAATTTAAACGATATCTCAAAATAATTGGGGCTTGGTAAGACGATTTGACTTCTGGAAATCACGGTTAGGCCCGTTTCAGGATCGATTGTTTCCGACAAGTCGAAAAATGTATCTCACCAGGGTTCCAGGCTCAGCGTTAGCAATACAAAGTTGAGGATAACACCTCGAATATTCTGCATGAACAGAAGCGCTGCGATCTGATTCTGTAGCCGTCAATATCTCATATTCGAAACAAGTCAAGTTGACTGTTCTCACCTTTGAAAGGCCCAGACGACCATAACACGCATTTTGAGGTAGCCAACTAGAAATAAATTACGCTGAGACAATTGAATTTCATAACGGATAGCGCCCTTCGAACCTGAAGATCGGGATTTGTCCCTGCTTGGATTTCTTCATACTACCAGTATTCGGTCCCCATAAATTTTGATCTGCGTTCAACTGTGAGTCTCGAGGAGCTGCTAAGCATCGCAGGCGGGCACGTACTGGCAAAGTTTCATACTACTGGTAAGGAAATTGGGCGCGGTTGGCCCGCAGACAAAGCGCCATCGCCTCTCGAGTAAAGCGTGAGCTCGTGAGTTTGGTCATATCTGTTGAATAACCAGGGCGCTCCGATGGGCGCCAACTTGAATATAGTTGCAAGCCCCGCTTGTCAGGCAGCTTGGTGCCGAAAATCTTAGATCGACGATCAACCCCCTTGCTCCACGGCGCTGACCCCCAGACCGACCGAAGTCAGATCTGCATCTGCGACCGGAGTCAGCAGAATGGAAATTTCAAGAGCGACCGGAGTCAGCTCTCTGCATGAGGGACGGGTGGTCAAGGATCCACGTCGTCGGAAACCGTGCCATGCATTTTGAGGGGAGCAGTTCTGCGGGAGGGGGAGAGTCTGAACGAAGAGTTAATCAGTAATTGTAAGACACACAAAAAGGCGAATACTCACCTATCCGTTGCTAACGGGATGGTTAACAAATTCGCCGGGGGGCATGTCTTCGACAGTCAACGACTGTCGAGGACAGGTCATACAGTTTCACACGACAAGAATTAAACGAAAATTAGCCGAGAGATCATTCCCACACTCGAACTCCACATGTGACCTCTCCCACATAGCCGGCAAAGTATTAGTAATCTGAATCGAGATCCAGAGATGGCAGATATGTAGGAGAATCGTCAGGCGGAAACGAGAGTACACGATCTCGATTTCTTGGGTGGCACATGAATAGGACCCGTCCTTGTTGTGAGTATTCCGCTGTTGCCTTAGTCTAGCCATCATGTAACGTAAGAATTATCTGTCATTGTAAACGTTCGTCGAGGGCCAATAGTGTTGATGCGAGGGAGGCGAGGCTTAAAGGCGGCAGCCTGGGTCGTCGTTATTGGGTTATTTTATCAGCCGTTCTCTGCGGGAGAATTATTTTGTGGGCACTGTGAGCTGACTGACGCATACTGACCTGTGAGGAGGGCAGTGTCCAAGGTAATTGTTTTGTTTTGGATATTTAAGCACCTGTCAAAACAATCGCGATAGTTAGTAGGCCGTGGCCGCGAAAAAGATTAGGTGGATGATATGACCTGTGAGATGACGGTGCGAAGGGGCTTTGAGTCCCGAAAGTTCGGTGTTGTAGGTCGAAGATTTAAGTCGCGAGTATCCACGCGTGGGCGATGTTATCGAGTTTCTGGTAGCGGAGTGCAGTCTTGAGTAAGGATCCTGAATTGTTGATTGACTCGCTCAGAAATGGCCAACAAAGTAATGATTGGTCCATTGCTGCAACGGTTAGGGGGAGTCAGCCGGTGGCTTTGGGCACCTATCGAGCGGTGCCTTGAGTGTCTGAGGAATTCCGGCATAATATACAAGAAGACGAGACCTTCGACGTGCATTTTTGGGTGTGCGATCGTAATAATGGGTGGGCGCCGCTTGATAGAATTTTCAGATTTCTGTGAATAATCGAGTGAGCGAGACATCTCACCTAGTTCCAGAGGCTTCGTCAATTCATCGACGTCGCGAGAGGGATCGAGGGGCATGTTTAACCATCCCTTCGAAACTAACACAGCTAGTCGAGCATTCGTTGGGCCTAGATTCCGGATGCCATGCATGAACTGCGAACTTCTAAGTCAGCAAAAACTGTCGCATGATGTATAGCTACGAAGTACTCACATATCAAAAGACGAGGGCAGAGAACGTCCGAGGTAATAGCTAGGGGATGGCTGAGGTGTTCCTTTAAGTCACGAAAGTGGATTGGAATTAAGGTACAACGTACCAAAGTTAAATACGTTGGATTCACGGTCTGGATGTGGGGATATGCGATTTGAGAATCTGGGTCAAAGTAGTCAGTAAATCTTCATAATTTAGAGCTGTGGTAGACTCAAATTTGGTCCAAAGGCAAATCGATAGGAGGCTTGAGGTAATCGGCCAATGTTTCTTGAACCGCGAAGGTGAAACGGCCAGTGTCTCTTGAAATGTAAAGGTAAAAAGAGTCGAAGTTCAATTGAACGAAGTCAGATATTCCAAGGGAGAGGGAGTGCCTGCGACGCATGAAGTTAGAAGGGAGGTCGATATCGATGTCAGTGTTATGCGAGTCGATGTTCAACCGACTGTAGTCAGGTTGAATATGGATACTTGCGACTGAGGTCAGCAAGAATACTGCAGCCGAAGTCAGCAGTAGTGTGAAGGAGGAGGTTGATGTAGATGTCAGTGTTGTGAGAGTCGATGTTCAACCGACCGGAGTCAGGTTGAATATAGATACTTGCGACCGAAGTCAGCAAGAATACTGCAACCGAAGTCAGCAGTAGTGTGAAGAAGGAGGTCGATGTCGATGTCGGTGTTGTGAGAGTCGATGTTCAACCGACCGGAGTCAGGTTGAATATAGGTACTTGCGACCGAAGTCAGCAAGAATACTGCGACCGAAGTCAGCAGTAGTGTGAAGGAGGAGGTTGTGTTCGTGATCTAATCTAAGTGTGTGCGTGCGATCAAGGCTGTTGCCAAACAAAGCCAACACATCTCTGTTGATCACTTCGCGCGCAACTTCTTCCCTCACGCTTGTGAGCCGCACCTCCCGTGTCCTGCCCACCTCGCGTGTCCTGCCCCAAGCCTGCGGTGTAAAGGTAAGTACCCACCTCCGTTCAGTTGTCTCGATAGCTGACGTCTACCCACAGACCCTCCTACAAGGTGCGTCCCAATTGACATTACCCCCCCTCCCTCTGGTTCTACGAGCTGACTTCGGTCGCTTGTGGGGTTCATGCTGACTCCGGTCGCATGGACCGGTGTGGGGATCTGACCTCGGTCGGTCCTCCACCAGCTATTCAACACGATTGCGATTGCACTGACTACGGTCGTGCAATTCTACCTCATTGGAAGGTGGGGATCTGACTACGGTCGGTTCCAACTTCCTCACCCATAACCTCACTGCACTGACTCCAGTCGTGTGGGTGACGATCAGACTTCGGTCGGTCCCTTGACGCATTTTGTTTGCACTGACTGCGGTCGTGTCCTTCACTGACACTATTGGAACACTTTGATTTTACAGTCCCTGGTATTATGGCCGCTCCGGGAAGGTCGTCTGTGTTTGCGGCCGCGCCAGGAGATACATCCCCGTTCATCTGTAAGTTTTTATTTTATTTTTAAACCTGATCGCTAATAGTTCGACTACTTCCAGATGGAGAGGTTGATGTTTTTGGGATCCGACGGGAGAAATGGACGGGTTTTGCGACCTTCACGTCGAATGCGAAGCTGGGAGATGGTATGTCCGTCTTCAATTTCCGTTACTATATATTCAACAAGGCTTTGTAGTTATGAAATGCACCGACGCTTTATCGATCGCAGAGCTCAGAGGCGGGCTGAAATATCGGGTAGATGGTTTGGACCATATATCATATCAAGTTCATTCAGACAGCCGTGTTGTACCGCAAGACCCGATCGCTACATCGCCGAACATGTCCATTATCCTCAATTTCACCCTCGATGAGCTCCAAGTCGTTGCTCGTATCGACGGGCCTTTTTACACAAACGATCCGTCCCTCTGGCCTCAATATTTCTTTGATGGGACCTGGTATTATCCTTACATGCGACGACGACCTGACGACTTCGATATTGTTGGACACCCTCACCGCCTCGCGTGGCACAACCTCTCCGACAAAGATCTGGTGATCGAGGAAGGCCCGCTTGGTTCCATGTTTTTGATCAAGTCGACGTTGGTTGAGGAATGTCGCCAAATCTCGTATGCTCTGAGCGAGAGTGTGCGCAAGGCGAAGACTATCGCGGCTGATTATCCGGCCAAATATCGCGACATGGAGCACTGCAGGCGTGGCATGATGAACGGTGTCGCCATTTTGGACTGTGCGCTGCAGTCCAGACACAACACGCTGATGACGTTTACAAGCTTCCAGTGTTTCTACCTGGAGTGCCTCGCGTGTTTGGAGTATTTCACCATCTGGCTCCCTCGTCTCCTGGAGAAGGATGATGTGGAGATTTTCCCGGTCGATGACTCAGTAATGGGGGCAGTGACTGTGAGCGTGCTCGAGGCTCAAACCTTTTATCAACAAGGTGTTCCTGTCTGGCTTGTACGCCCCCCATCTGCTCTTGCCAAAGATATGAAGATCGTTGAGCAGGTTGCTCTTCTTCCATCGCTGGTGGAGTCTCGTTACTTCGAGAAGACCATCCATCCCAACACCCGTGCTGTCACATCGGGCCCTCCTTCTGCTGGACGTAACAGAGCCTGTCAAGCACTTCAAATCGGAGGGATTAACATGGGTCATTCATCCAATGAGAGGCAGTTGGGTGATGTCAACCAACCGACGTTCCTTCGTATGTATCTCATCTTGATTCTTGATCTAAAATTGACAGAATCCTAGATGCACACAATCAAGCGTTACCGATCCCTATCTCCATGCCTGCTCTCCCACCTCCAGCAACAGCAGGTTCCCTCAATCAAGTAAAATTCGCGGCCCCACCTGATTCTCTGTTCACCCCTGCCCTGACACCCGCCTGGAAGGCTGCGCTTGAATCATTAAACGCAATCGCACGGCAGCCACATAACTTTGAGCACCCGAACTTCAATCTTTTGCGCGGATACCCGTTCCCTGACCCGTTTATGTTTGTCAGCGGCGAGGCGAATGTGTCCAGGCATTTGGTCTGCTGGCTTTATGTGCGACTTGAATGGTCGTCGCGTATCACAGGCCTTCAGTCCTCCGACAAGCCTGTGAAGGTACCACATCCCCAACATTGGCGCCGCTTCATGTACTTGGTTGCGAATGCGCGAGGGTTGGCTGCACCACCCCCGAGAGCCTCGTCGTCCTCAACATCCGCCAAGCAGAAGAAGAGGAAGCAGAAGCCGGCAAGCGACTCAGCGAAGAAGCGGAAGATCACAATGGAAGAGGAGGCGAATCGGCTCTTTTCTGAGCTCATTCCGGCATCTGGTCCCCCACTCTCAGTACACTGGAATGGAATGTTTGAGCTCAAACCAGAGCAGCTCTCAGGATCGTTTGAGTTCCCTTCTTATGTTGGCAAGCAGATCGTTTGGGAGTTGTTTGAAAACAATTTCCGACTGGAGTTGTTGGCGCTTGATCGTTGCGTGAGGCCGCGGTCTTCAATGGATGCTCGTGAGGCGGAGCGACAAGATGATGAAGTGAAGAGCGTCTTTCCCCGTTCCTCTTGGCTGTGTCTTACTGTGCCGAAATGGGATGAAGGACTCGGAGCGGAGTACTTTGGAGATCGGAAGGTCTATCTCGAGAACTTCCGCAAGTTGCTTGTATCGTGGCCAGGGCGAGAAGCGGTGGATTTGAGTGTGTTGTCAGTGGCCACGCCAGAGGGAAGTTCTGCTCTCTACGATGAGACAAATGTGCAATGTATCGAGGCACTGGCATTCCCGTTCTACTGCAAGACATTCTTCCTCTACTTCAACCGAGCCCCTTGTGTCCCTCATCAGCTGCCGATGTAGTACTGTCTTCCCGCGCATCAGTAAGTGGTTGCCTTGATAATTTCACTCTTACCAACACAAAATTTGGTTTAGGTTCTCGGCATGTGTATAACTTTGTTGTCGTGTGAGTTCTATCTTCAGTGTGTTCTTAGCGTCATACTCACGTTAAGTGTAGATTTTTTTTTGTAAATTTCTAGCACGTGGTCACCCGCAGGTGACCTTCCAAAATTATCGTTCTCTCGTGGTGTACCCGGTGTGATGAGGAACTACTGATGTGATTGATAACTTAATTGTCTTCCTCGTCTCTACCACCATGGTGCCTGCTTTACAGCCAGCTTCCCCTAACCTCCCTCAAAGCCGTTTGATTCCAGTTGATCAACTTCCCAAGAGACGGCGTGCTTATGGTTCGAAAGGAGCTGCATATGATACTAGAGGCCGTGTTGTGACTCCAGCAGGTGTCTTTTCGCATGTTATTGATGTAGATGAAACTTCCGGATCAGTTGGCCACCAAACATTGTTGGAGGAAGGTGATTCGATGGAGGGTGTGGAGATGGGAGAAGTGGCAGTCACCTATGTTGAGGCAATGAGCGAGCCTGAGATCTCACATCCAGTTCTTGAGACTGATGCAAACTTGAAGAGAACCAGCAAGAAGCAACGTCAGTGGAGGAAATGGAGTGAAGACATCATCCCTGCCCTCTTGAAACCATACATGTCTCTTATGCAGGAGACTGAGTCATTGCGGAATATTGGCCTGGTCAGGGGTCGAAAAGGTTGTTCAGGATGTATGGATGGTCAATTGCTGGATGTTTCCTGCATCTACTTTAACAGTGAGTTTTCTGTGATCTGAGATTATTCACTATATAAAACTTCTGATAGAAATTGAAAACATCAAGATCTGCACATGCAGTGAAGTAGCCTTGCAACTTCTGGAGAGAGGTCTATTTCCCTGTGCACCATCTCTGCCTTCACTAGCTGTGGACTTGGAGATGCTGGATTTTGTTCGAGAGTTGTTCGTCAATGCTGCTCCTAATACTACAGCTTGGTGTGAAACATTGGAAGGATTTTTGAGTGCTCGTAAATTCAAGTTATCAACCAGAGTAAGTTCTTTACATTGACACTGTTTTGCTGTCTCACATTAGTATTAGAATAGTCTACATGCTCGCTTTGGCAATGCTATGCACTGGTATGCAACATTGGTTGATACCTCAAATCTTCACCTACGCAACTACCTCAATACTATACGGCAGTCTATTCTTGATGTGGATGGGAATGATCCTGAAGATGTTACTGGTAAGAATTTCTAGAACAAGTCTGATAATTTCTTACAAGATCCATAGAAGATACACCTCATATTCCATATAACTTATCGGGAGATGTAGATATGGACGCTACAGATGGTTGGTTCTCTCTCTATTAATACTATATAGCTAATGACAAGCTGTTCTAGATTCACCATTACCAACACCAAAACTTGATCGACCAAGTGAGTATCTTCGTGAGAGATGCCCACTCTGCTTTGGTGGATCACTTTGGTCCAAGCCAGATGAACTGTAAGCCAGATTGTTAGCAACTTATATATCAGCTAACATAGCCATATAGTATTGATTCAATTGTCTGCTTGGACGCGTGCTTTACACAGAAGAGACGTAAATCACAAGGTAACAGTTGGGCTCCTCCTCGCCAGCATCCAGGGACAGTCTTTGTTCCTGTGGATGAGGCTCTACAAATGGAGGCAACTGTTGAGAGCATTCGCCCCTCGCGGTCTTCAAAAGCACAACAGAAGTCGGCTATGGCGTCAGATGTGCATATTCAGACCACTACCACTGTATCAGGCGAGGAGAGGGACTATGAGCCTGGGCTCAAAGTTCCTACATCTGTCCTCAATGAATGCAGTGAGTCTTTTATTGCTGCTGATGCCAGTCGTATCAAAGCCAGTACTCTTTTCTTTTCGGATACTGGGCTTATGGCTTTATTGTGCCGTCATGATCGTGTGCTATGGTTGGTCAATATGACCTCAGCAGGGGAGAAGCAGCACTATGCTCTCTGTCTGTTGGAGAAGCTATTTCAGCATATTCCTGAAACCATGCGAATCGGTGTATTATATGACATCGGTTGTCAGCTACATCGTAGCTGTGTAAAGCATGGGTTTCTATCAAGTGTGTTGGACCGCATTGTGTTTGGAATATCTGTCTTCCATGCATATGGGCATCAGTGGCCATGCCAAGTGGTTTACCATCCACGTAAATGCAAAGGCTTTGGCCTAACAGATGGTGAAGGATGTGAACGTTTCTGGAGTTCAATTAAACTTCTCATTCCTTCTCTTCGAGTATCTGGTTACTATAACCGGATCTATACTCTTGACGCACAGATTAAGCATCTTGACAAAAAATCAATGCTTGATCTGGGTCTTTGGCTACGACGGAAGTGGCAGAGTACAGCGGAACGGAAGTTGGAGGCTGAGGGGGTACTAGAGGAGTTAGCAAAGCTTGGGATTGATAGAGATCATCTTGAAGCTCAGTGGATGGAACAGGTTCAGGAACAGACAAAGCCACTAAAGCGTCAATCAGCAAAGTTAGCTGATAGGGAAATCTTTGATGTCCTTATGCTTATAAAGAGTCTTGAGAGCTATGAAGAGGACAGGCACTCATATCAAAAGGCTCTAGAGGAAGGTGTCTATCCTGATGGGCTTGCTATGGTGGATATATCCTCACTTTTGGATGATGCACAGAAAAATATCAAGCGGACCAAAAAAGCGATTGCCAATAAGAAGGGCAAGCTTTCAGTAGATGGTCGCTTGAATTTGGAAAAGCTTGTAGGAAACAAGTTTTTGAAGGGAAGGATGAATGCTCTGGCTCTCAAGCAGAGGCTTCGAGATCGGCTTCGAAACAGAAAATTCGAATTGGCAAATCTAGAGCGTGCCTATCGGAAGACTGTTAACCATCTCAAGCTTGAAAAGAATGCTCAGAGCCAGATTAAAAGGAAGGAACCTGGAATACAGAGCTTGGTTCGAAAGTATAACAAGCTTTGTGTGGAGCTTCAGAAGCTGATTCAGGCTAAAAAGGCACCTAAGGGTGCAGTAGCACCACTGGAGATTGAGGTGGATGGCCTTTATCAGCTTGATGTGGATGATGATATCTGGCAGGATATTGGACTTAGTGATGATTATGATGAAAGCCTTTCTGTTCCTGATTGGCTAGGAAATGAGAGGGTGCGGATGGGAATCAAGTCTTTGTTGGAATTGGAGTGCTGTGAAGAGGAGCAAAGAAGACTTCAACATGAACGACTAGCAATGCAGGAGTGGATGCTAGAAGAGTGGTTCATCTTGGAGTATGGTCTGCAGGAGGAGACTGAAGTTGATATTCTATATCAACTGCAGCAACAGCAGGAATATCTGTTGAGATTATGTGTTCGATGGGAACCAATGGTGCAGGGAATTCCTTGTTCTCTTTCAGACAATTGGGGTCCAACAGCAGAGAGTCTTATGGAATTTCGAAGATACGAGTTTTCAAGCCAGTTGGTGGAGGAAGACATGGGTGTCTATGAAGTTGGTGAAGATGAGGGTTTTGAAGATGCAGATTTCTTGGATAATGTAGAGGAGGCAGCATCACTGGATTACTATCGGTCA